>Ga0335070_10000366_pt1 | contig 51918 bp, 43 predicted proteins | sample Lox_Sample_13_FD_206722 | JGI IMG/M metagenome (GOLD analysis project Ga0335070, IMG submission 206722) | Soil microbial communities from Loxahatchee National Wildlife Refuge, Florida, United States - Lox_Sample_1.3 | ecosystem: Environmental > Terrestrial > Soil > Wetlands | place: USA...
GCGCAGGGGGGCTGGTCAGGAAGCGGCGTGGCGCTGGGCGCTGCACCGCGCGAGCCGCGGCTTCGAGCGGGGCCACGGCGAAGCCACGCCCGATCGGCTGCGCGCCGCCGCGAAGCTCGAGCTGGACCTCGCGCTGGGCAACCTCTCGGTGACGCCCGACGCGGCTTGCGGACTCCTCGAGGCGGTCTACGCCGGGCTCGTCGATGCGGCGCTGCTGGAATCGGGACGCGTCCACGTCTGGGCCACGGCGGGTGCGTGCGCGCTTCCCGACGGCCCGCCGCGCCGCAACCCGTCGTGAGCCTCAGTTCAGCTGGTCGCAGCTCTGCACGTAGCCGAGCACGCGCAAGCGCTCGCACTCTTCCTTGCTGAGCTTCGCCTGCTCGCCGGCCTCGACGGCGCGGCTGGCGGCCAGCTGTCGCTGCGCCTGCGCGTGGCGTCGCAGCTCGGCGACGCGCTCGGCCTGCTCGGCCTCGAGGTTGTGCTTCTCCTTCGGGTCGGCGCCGATCGCGAAGAGCTCGACGGGCGGGAGGCCGCGCGGGTTGCCCGCGTTGGCCTCGATCAGCTTCCACTCCGGGGTGCGGACCGCGGTCAGCACGTTGCCCTCGTGGTCCTCCTCCGCGTAGGCCATGCGCTCGGCCTCGCTCGCCGGCGCGTGGGTCAGATCCGTGCCCTGCATGCTGCGCGGCACCTCGGCGCCGGCGCGCGCCACCAGCGTCGGGGCGATGTCGATCAGCCGCACCAGGTGATCGTCGACGCGCGGCGGGGCCTCGGCGCGGCCCTTCGGCCACTTCACCAGCAGCGGCACGTGGATCTGCTCTTCGTAGAGCGTGGTGCCGTGCCAGAAGCCGCCGTGCTCCATGAACTCCTCGCCGTGGTCGGCGGCGAGCACGACGAGCGCGTCGTCCCACAGGCCGAGCTGCCTCAGGTGCGCGGCCAGGGCGCCGACGTGCTCGTCGACGAAGCGGATCTCCCCCTCGTAGAGCTCGCGCATGCGCGGCGCCGCCGACGGGTCGGGGCTGCTGGCCTCGACGCGCGCGATCGCCGTGCCGTCGTAGGGGTGCTTGAAATACGGATCGTGCACGTCCATGTAGTGGAGCAGCAGGAAGAAGCGGGACTTCTGGTGGCGGTCGAACCAGTCGAACGCGGTGCGGTTGACCGTCTCGGCGTCCTGGTAGTAGTCGCTCACGCGGTGGCCGCCCTTCAGGCCGAGCACGAGCTTGCGCGCGATCTGATAGAGGATGAGCTTCGACGACGATTCCTGCGCGGCGAACAGGTAGTCGGGCGCCAGATAGGTGTACTCGTCGTAGCCCTGGTCGAAGCCGAAGCTCGGCGCCAGGTTGATGTTCGAGACGATGCCCCCGGTTGTGTAGCCGCGCCGCTTGAGCGCCTCGGAGATCAGCTCGAGCGACGCGGGCAGCACGGCGGTCTTCGACATCGTCCCGTGCGTCGAGGGCAGCGTCGAGGTGAGGATCGAGGCGAACGACGGCTTGGTCCACGACGCCTGCGAGAAGGCGGTGAACTGAGTGCCGCCCTCGCCGGCGATGCCACAGAGGTGCGGCGTCTCGACCGGCCCGCCGTAGCAGGAGAGCTCGTCGGCGCGCAGCGTGTCGACGACGATCAGGATCACGTTCGGGCGCCCGGCGAGGTCCGCGGGCACCGGCGGGGGCGCGGCGGGCGGCCCCGCCGCCGGGCGCAGCGCGCGCGCGCCGAGCGCGCCGCCGCTCACGACGAGCACGGCCAGCGCCAGCGCGGGCAGCGCGCCGAGCGCACGCCCGAGGCGCCCGCCGAGCAGGCGCGGGCCGAACAGGAACAACGCGAGCGCCAGCGCGCCGAAGCCCCCGAGTAGCAGCGCGAGCACCGGCAGCGGCGGCATCTGCTCGTGGAAGACGTCGCGGCGCACGCGGAAGAAGGTGATCGCCAGCCCCGGCAGGACGCCGAGCGCGAGCAGCGCGAGGCTCGCCGTCCAGCCGCGGATCTCGCGCCGCTCCATCGGCAGGACGCCGAGCGCGAGGCCGCCGGCGAGCCCGCCCGCGCCGAGCGCGAGGGCGTAGGCGAGCGGCCCGTACCAGAGCACCTGCGCGTCGGAGCCGAGGCCTTCGCGGGCGATCACGAACGTCTCGATGCCGCCGATCGCGAGCCCGGCGATCACGCCCGCGCCGAAGCCCGCCGCCGCCGCCGCGCGCAGGCGCGCCGCGAGCGGCGGCACGTCGGCGCCGGCCGCCGCGGCGCCGCGCCGCGCGCGCTCGGCGTCGCTCTCGAGCGAGACGGCGGCGCGCGCGGCCGCCGCCCAGTCGACCTGCACGCCGTCGACGCGACAGTAGGCCGGGTGGTAGTCGGCGGGGCGCAGCCACCAGAAGATGCCACCGAAGAGCGTGAGCCCTTCGGCCGCCCAGAAGCCCAGCGCCGCCGACACGATCGAGGCCGCCGCGCCGATCTGGTTCTTCAGCAGCACGTACTGCGCCGCCTCGCGGATGCCCTCGCCCGCGATGGTGAAGGGGCTCACCACGGTCGCGAAGATCTGGATCGACGAGCCGAACACGATCGGCCAGAACTCCGCGCCCTGCGCGCCCGCCGCGAGCGCGGTGAAGTAGTAGAGCGCGGCCGTCGTGAAATGGACCACGAAGGAGAGCGCGAGCGCCAGCAGCACGAGCGCCTTCTTGTCGCGGTAGGCCGCCGCGGCGTGGGCGACGCGCAGCACGACGCCTTCGAGGCGCGCCTTGCCGGGGATCGGCAGGTGGAGGAGCAGCCACTGGACGATCGCCGGGTACCAGAGCACCAGCAGCAGCGCCGCGATCAGTCCGCTGGCGAGCGGGACGGTGACCGCCGCCACCAGCGGCCCGCGCTCGCCGAAGATCTTGATGCCGAACGGCAGCGCGACCAGGAACGAGAGGAAGATGCCGAACACCCCGATCACCTTCTCGATCGCGGTGGTGGCGGTCGCCTCGACGGTCCGGCCGCTGAAGCGCGCCGCATCGTAGAGCTTGTAGCCGTCGAGCCCGGCCGTGCTCGGCAGGAACGTGCCGATGAAGCGGCCGATCAGGAACGACCCGAAGATGTGTCGGAAGGGCAGCTCGATCGACTGGCCCCGCAGCAGCAGCTGCCAGCGCGCCATCGAGGCCAGGATGCCGACGAACTTGACGCCGGCCGCGAGCGCGACGCAGCTCCAGAAGGTGCGCGCATCGATCTGGCTGAGCTGCGCGAGGATCAGGCGCCAGGCCGCCACGTGCGTCGCGCCGGCCGCCACCTGGCCGGCGAGGTGCAGCGCCTCGATCTGCGCCGGGTCCATGGCGACCTGATGGCCCAGCAGCAGCCAGAAGGCGCGCAGCGTGACCCAGGCCTTCAGCAGGTCGAGCAGGCGGCCGCGCCAGGGCCGCGGCACGGCGCGCGCGATCGCCAGCGCCGCGGCCGCTACGAGGGCGATCTCGAGCAGGATCAGCATCCGGGCCTCCGCTCACCGGGGGGCCGGAGAGCGCGGTAGGGTACGACAGAGGGAATCCCCTGCCAGAGCGGAGGGATCGGGCGCCCGCTCAGTTCGCTTTCGGGGCGGCCTGCGGCGGATTGGGTGCGGCCGGCTGCGGGCTCGACTCGGGGACCTGGCCGGAGAGGATGGCCCGGCGCCGCGTCTGGTACTCGCCTTCGGTGAGCTCGCCGCGGCGGCGCGTCTCCTCGAGGTCGGCGAGCGCCCGCAGCGCCTCGGGCGAGAGGTTCTCGAGCGGCGCGGCGCCGCCCTCCTTCTTCTCCTCCTCCGGCGTCTCGAGCAGGATCGTGCGCCGCACCACCTCCCCGCCCGCGCGAACCCGCACCGCCGACTCCTTGAACACCGGGTCGCGCCAGTCGACGGCCACCAGCATCGGCGCCATCGGCGTCATGCCGTCGCCAGCGAGCACCTTGCGCTTCTTCAGGTCGGAGCCGTCGGTGGTCGGCTCCGGCAGCTTCGCGTTCGGGTCGCGCGAAAGCGCCTCGTCGAGCTTGCCGAGCTGGATGAAGAGCTTGCCGTCCTGCGCCCACAAGAGCAGCGTCGTGGCGTACTCGGTGGTGAAGACGCCGAGGTTGCGCCTGCGCTCGATCGCCATCACGACCACCTCCTGGGAGGAGTTCGCCTTGCCGAGCGCCTGGGCGGCGCCCTCGCCGATGGCGTAGAGAACGCCGGTCGGAATGGCGGGCTTGCGCTGGTCCTTGTCGCCGCTTCCCTTCACGTCGATGCGGGCCAGGATGTTGGTGAGGCGCACCGGCGCGATCGCGAGCGGATGCTGGAAGCCACGCTCGATCGGCGTCCCGAACTTCGCGGCGTGCCGCAGGTAGATCTGGGTCTCGTCCTGTTTGTAGACGGGGGTGCGCACGTAGCTGGGCGCGCAGGCGAGCGCCGCGAGCGCGGCGGCCCCGACCGCGCCGGCGAGCCACCGTGCCGACACGGAGATGCGTCGATTCCCCGTCAATCCTTCACCCTCCAGCAGGCTGCTGGCGCACGCCGCCTGCGATGCGCGGGAGGGCCGCGAGCGCGGCCAGCAGCAGCACGCCCTGCAGCGCCAGGCCCTGGGCGGTCGGATAGACGCCGAGCCACTCGACGCGCGCGAAGCGGAGCGGCGTCACCGGCAGCCAGCCGGCCTCCTGCAACGCGGCCACGCCCTGGCCCGCGAGCATGATGGCGAGCGCATACAGGAAGAGCGAGCTGCCCGCGAAGAAGCGGCGCATCGGGAGCCGCTGCCCGAAGCGGAACACCGCGAGCGCGAGGACGGCGAGCAGGCCGGTTCCCGCCGCGATGCCAGCCGCGATCGCGCGCGCTCCGCCGGGTCCCGCCTGCGCGGCCAGCGCCTCGTAGAAGAGCACCGTTTCGAAGCACTCGCGGTAGACCGCGACGAAGGAGACCATGGCGAGCATCCCGAGCGAGCCGCGCGACAGCGCGGACTTCATGCGACCGTCGAGGAAGGCCTGCCAGCGCGCTGCCTCGACCTTCGACACCAGCCAATAGCTCACGTAGAAGAGAATCGCCGTCGCCGCCAGGGCGGAGATCCCCTCGACCAGCTCGCGGCTGGCGCCGCTGACGGCGACCAGTCGCCCGGCCGCCCACCAGGTGGCCGCTCCCGCTCCCAGCGCCGCGACCCAGCCCGCGTGGATCCAGCGCAGCGCGTCGCGGCGCCCCGCGCGCGCCACGACCGTCGCGATCGCGACCACCAGCAGCACCGCCTCGAGGCCCTCGCGGGCGAGGATCGTGAGTGAGCCGACGAACGCCGCGGCCGGCCCGAGCTGGCCTGCCGCGAGGCGGTGCTCGACGCGCGTCAGGTCGCCGCGCAGGCGCGCGTAGAGCGGCTCGACCTCGGCCAGCGGGCGCCCGCCGTGCAGCGCCGCGCGGTAGCGCAGGAAGCCCGCCTCCACATCCGCGCGCAGGGCCGGATCGACCGCGTTCAGCGCTGGCTCGGTCGGCTCGAAGCCGTCCAGGTAGGCGGAAACGGCGAGATCGAGGGCCCGTGCGTTCTGGCCGCCCTCGTAGGCGGCCCAGGATGCCTCCAGCCGGCTGCGCGCGACGGCGAGCGAGAGGTCGCCGCGGTCGAGGGCCTCGGGGTGCGCGCGCAGCCAGGCCAGCAGCGCCGCCTCGTCGGCGTCGCTCGCGACCTCGGCGGCCGAGCGCAGCGCGAGCGTCTCGAGGTCGGGGACGCGCAGGCCCGGCGTGTCGGCTGCGCGCTCGGCGAGCTCGCGCCCGCGCTCGACTGCGCCCGGGTCCAGGGCGAGCGTGCCCGCGAAGAAGGCGAGGTCCCAGCGCTCGGCTTCGCCGAGGCGCGGGGCGTAAGGCGCCATCGCGGTGCCATCGATGCCGAGGCTGATGGTCCCGTACAGCGCGAAGGGCGACAGGCCGCGCATGCGCGCAGCGTTCGCGAGATCGGCAGGCCGCGGCGCGAGGCCCGCTGCGGCGGGTCCGTCGCCGCGGCCCGCGGCGCCGTGGCAGCCGACACACAGTTCAGTGTAGATTTCGCGGCCGGATTCGATCGAGGGCGTGCGCGGCGGCAGCGAGCGCACGTGGAAGCGCTCGCGCAGCGCGCTGCCGAGCTGCCGCGCGCGGCGGGCCACGTCGTCGGACGGAGCGCGGGCGCGCATCGCGCGTTCGAGATCGGCGAGGTCGGCCCATAGGGGATCGGGCGGCTGCGCCGCGCTGGGGATGCCGAGCGCCTCGAGCGCGGCGCGGAGCTGGCTCGCGAACTCGAGCTGCTCGGCGTACTCCGTCTCGCTCACCACGGCGCCGTCGCGGACCGCGCCCGCATAGTCGACCGCGACGTAGTCGAGCAGGTGGATCGCGCGCTGCGCGACGGCCTCGGCCGGCGGTGGCGACTCGGCGCCCGCCGCAAGGGCGACCGGGAGCAGGAGCACGGCGAGCGTGCGACGCGATGCCAGTGCGGCCAACGGAGCTCCGACTCAGTTGAAAATGAAATTCGTTTTCGAGGCTAGCACAGCCGGTCCGACGACCGGAGGCTAGGGAACCTGGCCCGGCACGCGCCCCGGCGGGAGTGAGAACGTGTTCTCTAATCCTTCTCGCTGCGGAGCTGGCGCGTGAGCAGCTGCGCGGCTCCTTCGCGCGGGTCGACCTCGCCCTCGAGCAGCGCTCGCACGCCGCGGGCGATTGGGAGCTCGACGCCCACTCGGTCGGCGAGCTCGCAGGCGGCGTACGTGGTGCGCACGCCCTCCGCGACCTCGCCGAGCTCCACCAGGATCTCGGCGAGCTTGCGGCCCTCGCCGAGCGCGATGCCGACCCGCCGGTTGCGCGAGAGATCCCCCGTGCAGGTCAGCACCAGGTCGCCCATGCCCGCGAGCCCGAGGAACGTGAGGGGGTTGGCGCCCAGCCGCGCGCCGAGGCGGCGGATCTCGGCGAGCCCCCGCGTCATGGTGGCGGCGCGGGCGTTGTGGCCGAGGCCGAGGCCGTCCGAGACGCCGGTGGCGATCGCGATCACGTTCTTGAGCGCCCCGCCGAGCTCGACGCCGATCACGTCCGTGTCCGAGTAGCAGCGGAACCACGGGCACGAGAGGTGGCTCTGCACCGCGATCGCATAAGCCTCCTCGCGGCAGGCGATGGTGACGACGGTCGCCTTGCGGCGGGCGACCTCGTGGGCGAACGACGGGCCGGAGAGGTAGGTGAGGCGCGGGTGATGCACCGCGGGCAGGACCTCCTCGAGCACCGCGTCCATCGTCTTGCCCGAGCCCACCTCGATGCCCTTGACGGTCGAGACCAGGATCGCCTCGGGCGGCAGCTGCGCGGCCGCGCGCGCCATCACCTCCCGCATCGCGTGGCTCGGCATCGCGAGGATCACCATCTCGCGATCGCGGAGCGCCTCAGCCAGCTCCGAGGTCGCCCGGATCGAGCGCGGAAACTCGATCTCCTTGAGGTATCGGGGGTTGCGGCGCTCGCGCCCGAGCGTCGCGGCCAGCGCCGGGTCGCGCGCCCACAGCGCGACGTCGTGGCCGCGCTCGGCACACAGGATCGCGAGACAGCTCCCGAAGCTCCCCGCTCCGAGCACGCCGACCCGAACGCCCATGCGGCGACTCTATCACGCAGCTCGATCGAGACATCGCTCCGGCGCGAAATCGCGTTGACTCCCCCTCGGGCCACGGCTAGCTTCCGCGCGCCTTTCCGCAGGAATTCCAGCTTCTTCGCCGATCCCGGGTTCGCTGATCGCGAGTTCACGAGGGAGGGAACATGCTCGGCGAGTTCACCGGCGCCGTCGTGATCCTCCTCGTGTCGGGGATCCTGGCCGGTGCGCTGCTCAGCATCCACCTGCTGCTCGGCCCGCGCCGCCGCTTCGCCGAGAAGGTCGAGCCCTTCGAGTGCGGCGAGAAGCCGATCGTGTCCCCGCACCAGCGCTTCTCCGTGAAGTTCTACATCGTCGCGATGCTCTTCATCCTCTTCGACGTCGAGGCGGTGTTCCTGTATCCGTGGGGTGCGCTGTTCCAGGAGCTCGGCTGGTTCGGCTTCGTCGAGATGCTCACCTTCATCGCGGTGCTGGCCGCCGGCCTCGCCTACGTCTGGCTCAAGGGCGCGCTCGAATGGTGATCTCGGCGGAGACGCGCGCGCGCATCGACGCCGAGATCGCCAAGTACCCGCGCAAGCGCGGCGCGCTGCTGTCCGCCCTCCACCTCGTCCAGAAGGAGCGGGGCTACATCGCGCCGGAGACGGCCGCCGAGCTGGCGTGCCTGTTCGAGCTCCATCCGATCGAGGTGATGGAGGTGGTCAGCTTCTACAACATGTTCCACGACCGGCCGCAGGGCCGGCACCAGGTGCGCGTCTGCACCAACCTGCCGTGCTCGCTGCGCGGCGCGCGCGAGCTGCTGCGCGAGCTCGAGCGGCACCTCGGCATCGAGGCCGGCGAGACCAGCGCGGACGGCCGCATCACGCTCGGCCACGAGGAGTGCCTCGGCGCCTGCGCCTGGGCGCCGATGCTGCGCGTCGACGACGTCTACCACGAGGATCTCGACGCCGCGAAGGCCAAACAGATCCTCGACGCGCTGAAGTGAAGCCGTGCAGAAGGTCCCTTGGGTCACGAGCTATCTGAGCGAGCACTGCGGCGACGACGCGTTCGCGACGCTCGCGGGCTACCGGCGCCGCGGCGGCTACGAAGCCGCGCGCAAGACCATCGCCGAGATGAAGCCGGAGCAGGTCGCGCAGCTCGTGAAGGACGCCGGGCTCCAGGGCCGCGGCGGCGCCGGGTTCATCACCGGGCTCAAGTGGACGTTCATGCCGAAGGGCGGCGACAAGCCCAAGTACCTGGTGTGCAATGCCGACGAATCGGAGCCGGGGTCGTTCAAGGACCGCCTGTTGCTCGAGCGCGCGCCGCACCAGATGCTCGAAGGCATCCTGATCGGCGCCTGGGCGACCGGAGCCGAGAAGACCTTCGTCTACGTGCGCGGCGAGTACGCCGCGCCCGGCCGCGCCGTGCAGCGCGCCATCGACGAGGCCTACGCCGCCGGCGTGCTCGGCGCGAACGTGCTCGGCACCGGCTTCCGACACGATGTCGTGTTGACCTACGGCGCGGGCGCCTACATCTGCGGCGAGGAGACCGGCCTGCTCGAGTCGCTCGAGGGCAAGAAGGGCCAGCCGCGCAAGAAGCCGCCGTTTCCGGCGCAGTACGGCGCCTTCGGCATGCCGACCACGGTGAACAACGTCGAGACCTTCTCGCACGTGCCGCACATCCTGCGGCACGGCGTAGCCTGGTTCCGCGGCTTCGGCACCGAGAAGAGCCCCGGGACGACACTGTTCGGTGTTTCCGGACACGTGCGGCGTCCGGGTCTCTACGAGCTCCCGCTCGGCACGCGCCTCGACGAGATCGTCTTCACTCACGCCGGCGGCCCTCCCGACGGGCGCAAGGTGAAGGGTGTGATCCCTGGCGGCATGTCGATGCCGATCCTGCCCGCCTCGCAGCTAGACGTGCCGATGGCGAACGAATCGCTGCGCGAGCGCAAGACCATGCTCGGCACGGGCGGCGTGATGGTGCTCGACGACACCACCTGCATGGTGCGCACCGCCTGCGTGATCACGTACTTCTTCCGCGACGAGTCGTGCGGGCAGTGCACGCAGTGCCGCGAGGGCACCGGCTGGCTGCACAAGATCGTGCAGCGCATCGAGCGCGGCGCCGGATCGCTCGCCGACCTCGACATCCTGCTCGACGTCGCCGGCAAGATGGAGGGCCAGACGATCTGCGCCTTCGCGGACGCCGCCGCCTGGCCGGTGCAGGGGCTGCTGCGCCACTTCCGGGCCGACTTCGAGCAACACGTGAAGCACGGGAAGTGCCCCTTCCCGCAGAGCTTCGAACTCTAGATGCCGCGCATCAGCGTCGACGGAGCCGAGTTCGAGGTCGCCGAGGGGCGCACGATCCTGCAGGCGCTCGACGATCTCGGCGTGCTGATGAACGGCGTCGACGTGCCGCACTACTGCTGGCATCCGAAGCTCTCGATCGACGGCAGCTGCCGGTTGTGCCAGGTCGAGGTCGAGGGCTTCCCGAAGCTCCAGATCGCCTGCAACACCGCCGTCGCGGACGGCATGGTGATCCGCACGCAGAGCGAGCGCGTGATGCAGGCGCGCGAAGGCGTGATGGAGCTCCTGCTGGTGAACCATCCGCTCGACTGTCCGATCTGCGACCAGGCGGGCGAGTGCAAGCTGCAGGACTACGCCTTCGAGTACGGCCAGCGCCACGCGCGCACCCGCGAGCCGCGCCGCGCCCTGAAGAAGCGCGTCGAGCTCGGCCCGACCATCGTCTTCGACCAGGAGCGCTGCATCCTGTGCCGCCGCTGCGTGCGCTTCTGCCGCGAGGTTCCCAAGACCGGCGAGCTCGCGGTCTTCGCGCGCGGCGACCATTCGGTGATCGAGACCTTCCCGGGCGCCCCGCTCGAGAACGACTACAGCATGAACGTCGCCGACATCTGCCCGGTCGGCGCGCTCACCACCAAGGACTTCCGCTTCAAGATCCGCGTCTGGTTCCTGGAGGACGTGCCCGGCGTGTGCACGGGCTGCGCCAACGGCTGCAACATCCACCTCGGCGTCGCGAACAACCGGGTGTACCGCTACCTGCCGCGCCGCAACGACGCCGTGAACGAGACCTGGATCTGCGACGCGGGCCGCCTGTCCTACCACCGCATCGGCGCGAGCGACCGCCTGGTCGGCGCGCGCGTGCGCAGCGAGCGCGGCGTGATGGAGGAACGCAGCCTCGAGCAGGCGCTCGCGGCGGCGGCGGCGCGGCTGCGCCGCGTGGTCCAGACCCAGGGGCCCGGCGCGATCGGCGCGCTGGCGTCGCCGCACGCGACCAACGAGGATCTCTTCGTGCTGCGGCGCTTCCTCGCGGCGCTCGGCTCGTCGCAGGCGGGGGTCGCGGTCGTGCGGGGGCAGGGCGACGCGCTGCTGGTGAAGGCGGAGAAGGCGGCGAACGCGGCGGGCGCCCGCGCGCTCGGCTTCGGCGACGCCGGTCCGCTCCTCGAGCGCGTGCGCGGCGGCGCCGTCGCGGCGCTGCTCGTGCTCGGCCACGACGTGCTCGACCCGGCCTACCCGGGGAGTCTCGCGGCGCTGCGCGGCCTCGACAGCGTGATCTGGCTCGACACCCACCACGCCGAGCTCGAGACCGTGGCCCACGTGATCCTCCCGACCCGGCACGCCGCGGAGAAGCACGGCACGCTCACCAACGCCGCGGGCCGCGTGCAGCGCGTGGTGCCGGCCGTGGAGCTGCCCTTCGAGGCCCGTGCCGAGGGCGAGGTGCTGTGGCGGCTCGGCGCCGAGCTCGGGCTCGCGGGCTTCGCGGGCGCGTGGGACGTGCGCGCGGTCTCGAAGGCGCTCGCCGAGGCCATCCCCGCGTTCGCCGGCATCGACCTCGACTCGCTCGGACCCGAGGGCGCTCCGCTGCGGGCCGGGACGGGCGCCTAGATGCTGCTCGCGGCCGTCGTCAAGACGCTCTTCATCATCGCCGTGGCGGTCGGCGCCTTCGCTCCGGTGATCACCTGGGTCGAGCGCAAGCAGAGCGCGGTGATGCAGGACCGCATCGGCGCCAACCGCGCCGACATCGGCGGCGTCACGCTGCTCGGCCTGCTGCACCCGCTCGCCGACGTGTTGAAGCTGCTCTCGAAGGAGGACGTGGTCCCCGCCGGCGCGAACCGCGTGATGCACCTGATCGCGCCGCTGATCTCCGCGATCCCCGCGATCGCGTCGTTCGCGGTGATCCCGTTCGGCGGCATCTACGAGTTCCGCGACAGCACCTGGAACCTGGTCGTCGCCGACCTCGACTGGGGGCTGCTCTACATCTTCGCGATCGGCTCGCTCGCCGCCTACGGCGGCGTGATCGCGGGCTGGGCGAGCAACAACAACTGGTCGCTGATCGGCAGCTTGCGCGCCTCGGCGCAGGTGATCTCGTACGAGGTCACCATGGGCCTCTCGGTGGTCGGCATCTTCATGTGCTTCCAGACCCTGCGCCTGACCGAGATGGACGTGGCGCAGGACTCGACCTTCCGCCTGCTCGGCTTCCTCGAGCACTTCGGCTGGGCGAAGAGCATCGGCCTGCTCGGCCACCTGTCGCTGCCGAAGTGGGGGATCTTCCTGCAGCCGCTCGGCTTCGTGCTCTTCCTGACCTGCGTCATGGCCGAGAACAAGCGCCCGCCCTTCGACCTGCCCGAGGGCGAGTCGGAGATCATCGCCGGCTACCACCTCGAGTACTCGGGCATGCGCTTCGGGCTGTTCTACATGTCGGAGTTCATCGAGGTGGTGGTGATCGCCGGGCTGCTGACGGCGATCTTCCTGGGCGGCTGGTCGATCCCCTGGCTCTCGCAGCAGGCGCTGATCGGCGCGGTGACGCCGATCTTCGGCAAGGGCTTCGCGACGGGGCTCTGCATGGTGCTCCACGTCCTCACCTTCTTCGTGAAGGTGATCGCCATGATCTGGCTGCAGATGCAGATCCGCTGGACCCTGCCGCGCCCGCGCTACGACCAGGTGATGGACCTGTGCTGGAAGATCATGCTGCCGCTCTCGCTCGCGAACGTGCTGGTGACGGCGCTCGTGATCCTCGCGATCCAGGGAAGCGCGGCGTGACGGCGCCGCAGGCGTTCTTCTACCTGTTCGGCGCGGTGGCCGTGCTCTCGGCGCTCGGCATGGTGCTGAACGTCCGCAACACCGTGGCGGCTGCGATGAGCCTGGTCGTCACGATGATCTCGCTCGGGGTGCTCTACGTCGTGCTCGACGCCTACCTGGTCGCCGCGCTGCAGATCATGGTCTACGCCGGCGCCATCGTCGTCGTGTTCCTGTTCGTCGTGATGTTGCTGAACCTGCGCCGCGACGCCTTTCCACCCGAGCGCCAGCGCGCGGTCAAGGCGCTCGGCGTGCTGCTCGCGCTCGGCGTGCTGGCGGCCTTCCTGCGCCGCATGCCGGGCGTGCTGCCGACGCCGCGCGAGATCCCCGCCGACTTTGGCGGCTACCGGGCGCTCGGCCGGGCGCTGTTCCTCGACTACGCGCTGCCCTTCGAGGTGACCTCGCTGCTGCTGCTCGCGGCGATCGTCGGGGCGGTCGTGCTGGCGAAGCGGAGGCTCGACTGACGCCATGATCCCGCTCGAACACGTGATCGGGCTGTCGGCGATCCTGTTCGCGATCGGCACCGCGGGCGCCGTGACGCGGCGCAACCTGATCGTGATCCTGATGTCGATCGAGCTGATGCTGAACGCCGCAAACCTCGCCTTCGTCGGCTTCGCGCGCGCCTGGGCCAGCGCGGCCGGCCAGGTCTTCGTGCTGATGGTGATCGTGGTGGCGGCCGCCGAGGTGGCGGTCGGGCTCGGCATCGTGATCGCGCTGTTCCGCAACCGCGAGTCCGTGAACGTCGAGGACGTGAGCCTGCTCAAATGGTGAAGGGAGCCGCCCAGACCGAGCTGCTGCGCTGGATCCCGATGCTGCCGCTGGCCGGCGCGGTGATCCACGGGGTGATCCTCGGCCTGGTGCGGCGCGAGTCGCCGCGCTCGTTCGTGGTCGCGGTGTCGTGCGGCGCGCCGATCCTGGCGTTCGCGGTGACCATCGCCGCCCTGGTCCAGCTGATCGGGCAGGCGCACGACCAGCGCGTGCTGGTCGACGAGGTCTACACCTGGGTGGGCGCCGGGCGCATCGCCGCCGAGATGGCGTTCCTGTTCGACCCGCTCTCCGCGGTGATGTGCCTGGTGGTGACCGGCGTCGGCTCGCTGATCCACGTCTACTCGATCGGCTACATGGACGACGACCACCGCGACGACGGCGGCTTCCAGCGCTTCTTCTGCTACCTGAACCTTTTCACCTGCTCGATGCTGCTGCTGGTGCTGGGCGACAACCTGCTCGTCATGTTCCTCGGCTGGGAAGGCGTCGGCCTCTGCTCGTACCTGCTGATCGGGTTCTGGTACGGGGACCGCTGGAACGCCTACTGCGGGATGAAGGCGTTCGTCGTCAACCGCGTCGGCGACTTCGGCTTCCTGCTCGGCATCTTCCTGATCCTCTGGGCGCTGGCCGACGCGGGCGCTGCGACGCTGAATTTCCGCGAGATCCAGGCCGCCATCGGCACGCTCGCGCAGCGCAGCGTCGAGGTGCCGGCGTGGCTGCCCGGCGCGCCGAGCTGGCGGCTCACCACGCTGATCGGGCTGTGCCTGTTCCTCGGCGCCTGCGGCAAGTCGGCGCAGATCCCGCTCTACGTCTGGCTCCCCGACGCGATGGCTGGCCCGACCCCCGTGTCGGCGCTGATCCACGCCGCCACCATGGTGACGGCGGGCGTCTACATGGTGTGCCGCATGTCGTTCCTCTACGCGCTGGCGCCGGGCGCGTCGGCGGCGATCGCGTGGGTGGGCGGCGTCACCGCGCTGTTCGCGGCGACGATGGCGATCGCCCAGACCGACATCAAGAAGGTGCTGGCCTACTCCACGGTGAGCCAGCTCGGCTACATGTTCCTGGCCGCCGGCTGCGGCGCCTACTCGGCCGCGATCTTCCACGTCGGCACCCACGCCTTCTTCAAGGCGCTGCTCTTCCTCGGCTCGGGCGCGGTGATCATGGCGATGCACCACGAGCAGGACATCGACCAGATGGGCGGGCTGCGCCGGCGTCTGCCGCGCACCCATGCCGTGTTCCTGGTCGGCGTGCTGGCGATCTCCGGCTTCCCGCCGCTCTCGGGCTTCTTCTCGAAGGACGAGATCCTGCTCTCGGCGTACACCGCGCACGCCATCCCGGGTCACGCCCTGCTCTGGGCGATCGGACTCGGCACGGCGGCGCTCACCGCGTTCTACATGTTCCGGCTGCACTTCCGCACCTTCGCCGGCGAGTGCCGCGCGGCCGAGGAGGTGAAGCAGCACATCCACGAGGCGCCGGCCGTCGTGCTCGGCCCGCTCTACGTGCTGGCCGCCTTCGCGGCGCTGGCGGGCTTCGCCGGGCTGCCGCAGCTCTACGGCGACTGGCTCGGGATCCCCGATTCGAACAGCCTCGCGAACTTCCTGCACCCCGTGGTCGGCGGCGGCGAGCCCGAGATCGCCGCGTCCGCGGAACTCGGCCTGGCGGGCCTCGCGATCGGCGCGGCGGGCGTCGGAGCGCTGCTCGCCGCCTGGCTCTACGTGTGGAGCCCCGCGCTGCCCGACCGCATCGCCGCGGGCGCCGGCGCGCTCTACCGGCTGGTGCGCGAGAAGTACTACGTCGACGAGCTCTACGACGCGCTCTTCGTGCGCCCGCTCGTCGCGGTCTCGGAGCGCGTGCTGTTCCGCGGCGTCGACGCGGGGCTGATCGACGGCCTTGCGGTCAACGGATCGGCGCGCGCGGTGCGCGGCTTCGCGGCGCACGGCCTCAAGTACCTGCAGTCGGGGCTGACGCAGGGCTATCTGGTGACGATGGTGGCTGGCGCGCTGGCCGTCGTCGCCTGGCTGCTCAGGTAGGCGCCGCGATGGGCTTCCTCGACGCGCATCTGCTCACGATCGTGACCTTCCTGCCGCTCGCGACGGGCCTCGCGCTGCTCGTCGCGCCGCGGCTTCCGGCTTCGCTGTGGCAGATCGTCGGCCTGGCCAGCTCGGCGCTGACCTTCCTGCTCTCGCTGCGCCTCTTCGCCGGCTTCGACCCCGCCCGAACCGGCTACCAGTTCGTCGAGTACGCGAGCTGGCTGCCGAGCTACGGCGTCCACTACTTCGTCGGCATCGACGGCATGAGCCTGCTGCTCGTCGCGCTCACCACCTTCCTGCAGCCGTTGGTGCTGCTCGCGGCGTGGAACGACGTGAAGCGTTCGCTGCGCACCTTCGTGTTCATGAACCTGTTCCTCGAGACGGGGATGCTCGGCGCCTTCGTCTCGCTGAACCTGTTCCAGTTCTACGTGTTCTGGGAAGTGATGCTGATCCCGATGTACTTCATCATCGGGATCTGGGGCGGACCCCGCCGCATCTACGCCGCGGTGAAGTTCTTCCTGTTCACGATGTTCGGCTCGCTCTTCATGCTGGTCGCGATCCTGGCGCTCTATCTCCTGCACGCAGACCAGTTCGGGACCGCCAGCTTCGACCTCGCGCGCCCGACCCTGGGCGGCGCCCCCGGCCTGCTCGAGACCGTGGTGCCGCTCGCCGGGCAGGCGGTGTGGTGGAAGACGCAGCCATGGCTGTTCGCGGCCTTCGCGCTCGCCTTCGGCATCAAGGTCCCGATCGTGCCGTTCCACACCTGGCTCCCGGACGCGCACACCGAGGCGCCGACGGCGGGCTCGGTGATCCTCGCCGGCGTGCTGCTGAAGATGGGGACCTACGGCTTCGTGCGCTTCGCGCTGCCGCTGTTCCCGGTGGCCGCCACCGACTACGCGCCGGTCCTGTTCGGCCTGGCGCTGGCCGGCATCCTCTACGGCGCGCTCGTCGCGATGGTGCAGCAGGACGTGAAGAAGCTGGTCGCCTACTCGTCGGTGGCGCACCTCGGCTTCGTGATGCTCGGCATCTTCGCGCTTAACGCCGAAGGCCTCGAGGGCGGCATCCTGCAGATGGTGAACCACGGACTCTCGACGGGCGCCCTGTTCATCCTGGTCGGCATGATCTACGAGCGGCGCCACACCCGCGAGATCGCGGCCTTCGGCGGCCTGGCGCGGCCGATGCCGGTCTACGCCGCGCTGTTCGGCGTCGTCGCGATGTCGAGCATCGGGCTGCCGGCGCTGAACGGCTTCGTCGGCGAGTTCCTGATCCTGGCGGGCACCTTCCTGGCGGAGCCGTGGGTTGCGGTGCCGGCCGCCTTCGGCGTCGTGCTCTCCGCGGTGTACCTGCTGTGGATGTTCCGCCGCGTCTTCTTCGGCCCCTGCGAGAACCCGGAGAACCGCTCGCTGATCGACCTCGGGCTGCGCGAGAAGATCGTGCTGGTGGCGATCCTGGTCCCGATCGTGTGGATCGGCGTCTACCCGAACCCGTTCCTGACGCGCCTCGACGCCTCCGTCGGCGACCTGCTGCACCAGATGGAGCAGAAACGCGCGGCCGCGCTGCAGGGCGCTCCCGCCGCACAGGTCGTCGCGACCCTCGCGAGCGGAGCGCCACGCCGATGAGCGCCGCGCCCCATCTCGATCCCAGCGCCATCGCGCCGATCGCCTTCAGCGCGATCGGCGCCGTGGCGGTGCTGCTCGCCGAGGTGCTGCTCTCGCGGCGCCGCACCTTCCTCGGCCGCCTCGTCACCGACGTGTGGATCGGCATCGTGCTGGCGATGCTGTCGGCCCTGTTCCTGGCGCTCGCGGCCTACGTGGCGGGCGCCGTCTACTGGAGCGGCGCGAGCCTGTCGTTCCAGGCGGGCGATCCGGTGGTGCGGCTCGACCGCTTCTCCGCCTTCGCGACCGCGCTCGTCGCGGTGGCGTCGTTCCTGATCTGCTGGCTCTCGATCGCGTATCTCGCCGAGCTGCGCATCAACCACGGTGAGTACTTCGCGCTGGTGCTGCTCTCGACGGCCGGCATGATGCTGCTCGTCGCAGCCGCCGACCTGATGGTGGTGTTCCTCGGCCTCGAGCTGATGAGCATCCCGATCTACGTGCTGGCGGGCTTCGACCGCCGCAAGCTCGGCAGCAACGAATCGGCGCTCAAATACTTCCTGGTGGGCTCGTTCGCCAGCGCGCTGCTGCTCTACGGGATGGCGCTCGTCTACGGCGTCAGCGGCGCGATCGACTTCGCCGGGATCCGCGCCGCGCTTCCGCCCGACAACCCGGTGGGCCTGATCGGGATGGGTCTCGTCGTGGTGGGCTTCGCCTTCAAGGTCTCGTCGGTGCCGTTCCACCAGTGGACGCCCGACGTCTACGAGGGGGCGCCGACCTCGGTGACCGCGTACATGGCGATCACGGTGAAGGTGGCGGCATTCGCCGCGCTGCTGCGCCTGGCGATCAGCGCCTTCGGGTCGGTGATCGGCGACCTCTCGGCGCTGTTCTGGGCGCTCGCGCTCGCGACCGTGGTGGTCGGCAACGTGATGGCGGTGATCCAGACCAACCTGAAGCGGCTGCTCGCCTACTCGTCGATCGCGCACGCCGGCTACGTGCTGATCGGCTTCGCGACCCAGAGCGCCGAGGGCTACAGCGCGGTGCTCTTCTACCTGCTCGCCTACGTCTTCATGAACCTCGGCGCCTTCGCCGTGCTGATCGCGCTCGCCAACCGCGGCCGCGACTGCGAGCGCCTCGAGGACCTCGCGGGCCTGGCGCGCACGCGCCCCGGCCTGGCCGCGCTGCTGACGCTGTTCATGCTGTCGCTGGCCGGCATCCCCGGCACGGTCGGCTTCATCGCCAAGTTCGTGGTGTTCAAGGCGGCCGTCGGCTCGGGCCTGATCGGCCTCACCCTGGTCGGCGTGCTCGGCAGCGTCGTGTCCGTCTACTACTACCTGCGCATCCCGGTCGTGATGTACATGAACGAGCCGGGCGAAGCCGCGCTGCGCCACGAGTCGTCGACCGGCGAACTGCTGGTGCTTGCGGTCTGCGCCGCGGTCGTGCTCGGGCTCGGCCTGTTCCCGAGCCGTGCGCCGGGCTTCCTGTCCGGCATCGCGGCGCTCGAGTGGGCGCGCGCCAGCGCGGCGTTGCTCTTCTAGATCGAGGAGGGTCGATCATGATCGTTCGTTCCGTCGTCAGCATCCTGAGTGCCGTGGCGATCGCCGCGGCGATCTCCGACGCGCGGGCCGAGCTCGCCGCCTGGGATCACGCCAAGGTCAGCGCGTTGTCGAAGCAGCTGGTGGACGCGGCGGCCGCGCTCAACGACACCTTCTACAAGCAGCCGGTGCCTACCGCGGGGTCGGCGCAGTCGCGCGGCTATGCGCGGCTGAAGGACGAGGTGCGGCAGATCCAGCGCGAGGCGAAGGCGCTGAACAGCAAGCTCGAGAAGCAGGGCGATCGCGACGCGACGCTCGGCAGCTATCAGAAGCTGATGCAGACCGTGAATGCCGCGCGCGACGACGCGAGGGGAGTCTTCACCGGCAACGACGTCGCCGAGAAGGCGGCGGCGGCGCGGGGCGTGCTCAACCAGCTCGGTCCGTACTACGACCCGGACTTCAAGGAGCTGCGCCCCGTCGCGCGCTGAGGCTCACGGGAACCGAGCCTGCAGCCAGTCGGCGACGAGCTCCATGGCCGGCCGCCGGTGCCCCTCCAGATAGTGCGGCGCACCCTTGATCGCGTGGTAGCTGACGTCGCCGGCGCCGGCGGCGTCGCGGATCTCGAGCGCCTGGCGTACGCGGATCTCGGTGTCGGCGGTCGGGTGCACGATCAGCGTCGGCACCTTCACGTGCGGCATGGTGTCGGCGAGCTTCGCGTGCGACGAGAGCCCCGACCAGGTCGAGAGCCAGCCGCGCGGCGTCATGGTGCGCGCCAGGCCGAGCCGCGCGTAGTTGGCGTCGAACGGGTCCGGGAACGCGAACAGCGAGCCGAGCGGGCGCTCGTCGGGGTCGATCGTGAGGTCGAGGTAGGCCGGGTCGGCGAGCGTGCGGTGGATCACCAGGGTCGGCTGGTGCACGGCGCGCTTGCGCCAGCCCCGCCAGGCGTCCGGCTGCGCCTTGCGGTCGATCGCCTTCGCCTGCTCGGCCGCGCGCTGCGACGCGGCGATCGCCTCGCGCGCGATCGCGTCGAGGCGCGCGACCCGCGCGCGCTGCGCCTCGCGGTAGCCGGCGAGCCAGGCGCGGTCATAGCGGGCCGGCTCGGGCCACGGGCGCCAGCCGTTGCGCGGGTCGTACATGTCGAGCTCGGGTACGACCGACAGCGGGTCGCCCTCGTCGGCGACGGACGGGTCGATCGCCTGCATCATGAAGACGCCTTCGCCGGGATGGGCGGCGATCGCGATGAAGCCGTCACCGCACTGCGTCTCGCGCTGCGTCAGCGCCATCAGCGAGCCGCCGCCCGAGTTGCCGAGCAGCACGACCGCCTCGGCGCCACGCCGCCGCAGCTCGTCGACGGCAGCCTTGACGTCGACGACGCAGGATTCGTGCAGGCAGTCGGTGTCGTTGTTCAGGTAGCGGGTGGCGAAGCCGAAGGCGGCGTACCCGGCGGCCGCGAGCAGCGGGCAGGCGTAGTGCACCGAGAAGTCGCCGCGCGGATGGGTGAGCGCGACGGCGGTCCTCCACGGCGTGCCGGCCGGCGGCGTCCACAGGACGCCGCGCACCAGCGCGCCGTCGGGCGTGACGAGGCGCACGTCCTCGCGGCGGACCGCGAAGCCCGGCTCGTCCTCGGGCAGCGGCCAGTAGCCGAGGCCGAAGGGTCGCCGGGCGCCGAGGGCATGGGGCATGGAGGCTCCTCTCGGCCCGGCATCATACGGCGTTCCGGGAGCCGCGCTTCGCCTCCAGCTCGCGCCGCACGGCCTCGCGCTCGCGGTAGTACGCGGCGTTGCCGAGCCGCGCGGCCGCCTCCGCATCGAGCACCACCGTCGCGTCGGGGTGCAGCTGCAGCGCCGACGCGGGGAGCTGCGCCGCGACCGGGCCCTCGATCAGGGCGGCCGCGGCAAGCGCCTTGTGCGGGCCGAGCGCCACGACCAGGCAGGCGCGCGCCGCGAGGATCGTCGCGATCCCCATCGTGATGGCGAGCCGCGGCCGGTCGTCGCCGCGCGTCTCGTGCATCAGCAGCTCGACGCGCGTGCGGCCCGCGAGCGAAGCGCCCGGCTCGTTGAAGGCGAGGTGTCCGTTGCGGCCGAGCCCGAGCAGCGCCAACTCGATGCCGCCCGCGCCGGTGATCGCGGCCTCGTAGCGCGCGCACTCGGCCTCGAGGTCCGCCGCGAGGCCGTCGGGTGCGTCGTGGCGTGCGGGCGGCGCGCCGACGCGATCGAGCAGGTGCTCGCGCAGGAAGCGATGGAAGCCGCGCGGGTCGTCGCGGCCGAGGCCGACGTACTCGTCGAGGTTGAAGGCCGCGACGCGCGCGAAGCAGAAGGGCTCGCGCGCGTGGAGCGCGACGAGGGCGCGATACACCGGGACCATCGTCGATCCGGTCGCGAGCGCGAGGGCGCAGCCCGGCCGCTCGCGCACCGCGCCGGCGACGCGCTGCGCGGCGAAGCCGGCCGCCGTCTCGGCGTCGGGCTCGATCACGACCCGCACGCTAGTCGGCTCGCCTCAGCAGGCCCGAGAGCACGAGCGCGACGCCCGCGACCATCGCCAGCGAGATCGAGAGCAGCCCGAAGGCGACCAGCGCTTCCGCCCAGGGCGGGCCCCGGTGCCCCGCGCCGGCGATCGGCATCAGCCGGCTCGCGCCGGTCGCCGCCCCGAGCAGCACCGAGGCCCAGTTGACGTAGGTGCCGTACAGGAGCAGCCAGAACGCGGCGCTGCTCCGCGGCGGCGCGAGGCGCACGTGGCCCCAGACTCCCGCCAGCGCGAGCAGGAACATGCCGTTCATCACGCCCTCGAGGTGCGCCGAGAGTCCCATGCGCGGGTTCGCCAGCACGGGCGCGACGAAGCCCGTTGCGAGGCCGAGCAGGAACAGCAGCGCCCCGTGCAGCGCGAGCCGCCGGGCGGCGGGATCCCCGTTCATCGCTCGTCCTCCAACTCTCCAGGATTCGACCCCAGATGGAAGTGGTGGAAGGCGCGGTGGAGCGTCGGGCCCACCAGGATGCCGGCCGCGACCACGAACACCATGCCCGCGTAGAGCGCGTAGAACGACGCGAACAGCTTGGCCGCATCCGAGGTCAGCGGATCGACGGGGCCCATGCCGCCCAGGATCATCGAGGCGTTGAGCAGCGCGTCGATCCACCCCAGGCCGGCCAGATCGTGGTAGCCGAGCACGCCGACGAGTAGCGATCCCGCGATGATCGCAGCGGCGAGCAAGAAGCCCTTGAAGGCCCGGGCCAGGAAGACGCTTCGCGGCGCGAGGGGTTCATGGCGGCGTTCGAACATCGCTGGGCGGACCCTCCCGGTGGTTGACTCCGCTGCGCGGCCGGGCCAGGATACGGCAGATCGGTCAACCCCCATGGCCGATGCGCCGAAGGAACGGCCGGCGGACTGTCCGGCCGGCGGACTGTCCGGCCGGTGGAAGCTGGGCGAACCCCCCAAGAGGTTTGCCATGTTCGACCGATCCTCCATCTCGCGGGTTGCCGCTGCGCTCGTCGCCGCGCTCGGCCTCGCGGCCTGCGCCTCGGCGCCGCGCCCGCCCGCTCCCTCCGCGCAGGCCGCACCGGTGCCGGTTGCGGTGGACCAGCCGGCAGCGCCGGCCGCGGTGGCACCGGCACCGCCCTCGGCGGCCGAGCAGCGCGCGCGCGAGCGCGGCTGGGCCTACCTGGTCGATCGCCTGGCGGCGGACGGGCTGCCTCGCGAGCGCGTGGCGCGCGCCTTCGCCGACCCGCGCGTTCCGGCCTTCGACGGCCTGTTCTTCTCGCCCCGCCCGCGCGAGTCGCGCGCGCAGTACCGGGGCTACCTGACGCGCAGGAGTGTCGATGGCGCGGAGCGCTGCGCGGCCGCGAACGCCGACGCGCTCGAGGCCGCCGAGCGGGCGACCGGCGTCTCGGCGAGCGTGGTGGCGGCGATCCTGCACGTCGAGAGCCATTGCGGCACCAACACCGGCAAGGCGCTCGTGCTGCACCGCCTGGCGCGGCTCGCGATGGCGAACGAGCCCCAGAACATGGCGCGCAACCTCGCGCGCTGGAGCGGGCCGTCGGGCCAGATCGACGCGGCGCTCGCCGAGGCGTTGCGCGAGCGCGGTCGCTACCTCGAGGACGTCTTCTATCCCGAGGTGCGCGCCACCTTCGAGGCGGCCGACCGCATGGCGATCGACCCGCTCGAGATCCGCGGCTCGAGCGCCGGCGCCTTCGGCCTGCCGCAGTTCCTGCCCGGCAGCTTCGTCGCGTTCGGAAGCGACGGCGACGGTGACGGGCGGGTGAGCCTCTACGATCCGGCCGACGCCGCGGCGTCGTGCGCGCGCTTCCTCGCGAGCCACGGCTGGAAGCCCGGCCTGACGCGTGGCCAGCAGCGCCAGGTGATCTGGCACTACAACCGCTCCGACGCCTACATCGACACGGTGCTGGCGCTCGCCGAACGGATCCGGCGCGGCGGCGTCCTGCGCGTCTCGGTCGCCACGACGACGACGGCGGCGTTCTCCGCGACGAGGCACCCCTGAAACGAGGCGCGCGGCCGCCCGCCCGGCGCCAGCGCCCGCGGCTCTCGCCCGACTTCGCGACGTGGCGCGGTCGCGGGGCGCGCTCGGTGCAGCACGAGGAGCGCCGCTTCCTGGCGGCGGTCGGCCACCCCAAGGTCGAAGAGGCGCGCCTGTTCCGCATCACCAAGGAGTTCCTGAGGGGCTTCCGCGTCCTCGACGGCATCGGTCCGTGCGTCACGGTGTTCGGCTCCGCGCGCTTCAAGCAACGCCACCCGTACTACCGGCTCGGCGTCGAGATGGGCGCCTGCCTCGCGCGCGGCGGCTACACGGTGATCACCGGCGGCGGGCCCGGCATCATGGAGGCCGCGAACCGCGGCGCCAAGCGCGCCGGCGGGCGCAGCGTCGGCCTCAACATCGAGCTCCCCTTCGAGCAGAAGCCGAATCCATACGTCGATCGCTTCGTCGAGTTCCGCTACTTCTTCGTGCGCAAGGTGATGCTGGTGAAGTACTCGAGCGCCTTCGTCGTGCTGCCCGGCGGGCTCGGCACGCTCGACGAGCTGTTCGAAGTCGCGACGCTGATCGAGACCGGCAAGCTCGAGCACTTCCCGGTGATCCTGCTCGGCGTGCGCTTCTGGTCGCGGCTGCGCGACTTCGTCGCCGAGTCGCTGGTCGGCGAGGGCGCCGTGACACGCAACGAGCTCGACTTCGCGATGATCACCGACTCCCCCGAAGAGGCGATGGCGCACATCCAGCTGCACGTCCTCTGATCGGGGACGTTCTTGACTTCCTCGCTTGGGGACGTTCTTGACTTCCCGGCGTGATTTTCGAAGGGACGCTGCGGCTCGAAACCGGGAAGTCAAGAACGTCCCCAGGTCGCCGAAACCGGGAAGTCAAGAACGTCCCCAACCGACGCGCGCCGGCCCCTGGACCACCATGTCCGAATCTTGCGAGCCCGGCGGCGCGCCCTGGGGTAGCGTGGCTGCATGGTCGGGAGCGAGCTCGACGACGCGCGCTGCTACCGGGCCCTGCTGAGCCGCGACCGCCGCTTCGACGGGCGCTTCTTCACGGGCGTCACGACGACCGGCATCTACTGCCGGCCGATCTGCCCGGCGCGCACGCCGCGGCGCGAGAACGTGCGCTTCTTCGCGTGCGCGGCCGCGGCCGAGGCGGCGGGGTTCCGGGCCTGCCTGCGCTGCCGCCCGGAGACGGCCCCGGGGACGCCCGCCTGGGCGGGCAGCTCGGCGGTGGTGTCGCGCGCGCTGCGGCTGATCGCGGCGGGCGCCCTCGACGACGACGACCTGGCCGGCTTCGCGGCGCGGCTCGGCGTCGGGGAGCGACACCTGTCCCGGCTCTTCACCACGCATCTCGGCGTAGCACCTGGTGCGGTGGCGCGCGCGCGCCGCACGCACCTGGCGCGCCGCCTGCTCGACGAGACCGGGTTGCCGATCGCCGAGATCGCGTTCGCCGCCGGGTTCGCGAGCCTGCGGCAGTTCAACCACGCGATTCGCGCGAGCTTCGGCGCATCGCCCAGTGCGCTGCGCGCGCGCCGCTCGCGCGGCGCCGGGTTCGCCGACGCGGCCGACGGCGCGCTCGCGCTGCGGCTCGCGTTCCGCGCGCCGCTCGACTGGGGCGCGCTGCTCGGCTTCCTCGCGCTGCGCGCGACGCCGGGCGTCGAGCAGATCGCGGGCGCGAGCTACCGGCGAACGATCCGCGCCGGCGACGCGCTCGGCACGCTCGAAGTGGAGCCGAGCAAGGCTGCCGTTGCGCAGCTGCGCCTGCTCGTGCGGCTTCCGAGCTTCGAGGGGATCCGCCAGATCGTGGCGCGCGCGCGCCGGCTCTTCGACCTCGACGCCGACCCGCGCCCGATCGCCGCGCAGTTGCGGCGACACCCCGCCCTCGCTGCCGCGGTGGCGCGGCGGCCGGGGCTGCGGGTGCCGGGCGCGTGGGAGCCCTTCGAGGTCGCGGTGCGCGCGATCCTGGGCCAGCAGGTGACGGTCCGCGGCGCGACGACGCTCGCCGGCCGGCTCGCCGAGCGCTTCGGCGAGCCGCTCGGCCCGGCGGCGCGCCCCGGCCTCGCGCGCCTGTTCCCGAGCCCCGAGGCGCTCGCGGACGCCGACCTCGCGGCGATCGGGCTGCCGCGCGCGCGGGCGGCCGCGCTGCGCTCGCTGGCGAGCGCGGTGGCGCGCGGCGCCCTCGACCTCGACGCCGCGCGCGGCCCGGCTGAGCTCGCGACACAGCTCTGTGCGATCCCCGGGATCGGCGAGTGGACGGCGAGCTACGTGGCGATGCGCGCAGGCGGCGAGCCGGACGCCTTCCCGGCGAGCGACCTCGGCCTGCGCCGCGCGCTCTCGCCGCCGGGCCGGCGCAACGGCGGCCTGCTCGCCGCGCGCGAAGTGGCGCGCGTCGCGGAGGCGTGGCGCCCGTGGCGCGCCTACGCGGCTCTGCACCTGTGGACCGCCGCACCCGGGGCTCACATCACCTCGCCGCCGTTCGGCGAGACCACCTGCCCGGTCATGTAGGCGTTGGCCGGATCGACGAAGAGCATCGCCGCCGGCACGACCTCCTCGGGCCTCCCGATCCGGCCCATCGGCACGGCTGCAGTCAGCAGGCCGCGTCCGAACTCGTCGACGGCGTCGAGCAGCGGCGTGTCGATGTAGCCGGGGGCGATGGCGTTGACGGTGATGCCGAGCCGCGCCACCTCGCGCGCCACCGCCTTGGTGAACGCGATGATGCCGCCCTTCGCCGCCGAGTAGTGCGGCACCGAGGCGATCCCGGTCAGCCCGGCGATCGAGGCCATGCTCACGACCCGGCCGTAGCGCTGCGCCGTCATCAGCCGCAGCGCCTCGCGCGTGCAATAGAAGGTGCCGTCGAGGTGCACCGCGAGCATGCGGCGCCACTCCGCGTCGCCGAGCGTCGTGGTGGCGTCGAGCGGCGTCTGCTGCCCGCGCCCGGCGAGCAGCTCCCCCGCGATCTGCCTGCCGCGCTCCTGCAGCTCGGGCCGCGCGTCGACGTAGCCGGCGTTGTTGATCAGGATCTCGAGGCGCCCGAAGCGGCGGCCGATCTGCTCGAAGGCCGCCCGCACCGCCGCGGGGTCGGCGACGTCGCCGGCCAGCGCCAGGCCGCGGCCGCCCAGCTCTTGGAGCACGCGCTCCGCGCGCGCGCCGTCGAGGTCCTGCACGGCGACCCGGGCTCCCTCCGCGGCGAGCGCGTGCGCGATGGCGCGGCCGAGCCCCGAGCCGGCGCCCGTCACCAGTGCGTGTTGGCCGTCGAGCTTGCCCATCGCAGCCCTCCTGCGCCGCGGCGCGGCGAGCGGAGCAGGCTAGCCTAGGCGCGTGCTCTACGGCTTCCAGCTCCTGGGGGTCGCCGCCTTCGCGATCAGCGGCGTGGTCGCGAGCCGCGGCAAGCGTCCCGACGTCGTGGGCGCCTTCGTGATCGCCTTCGCGACCGCCCTCGGCGGCGGCGTGCTCCGCGACGCGATCCTCGGGCATCCGGCGCAGAGCTTCCGCGACGGGAACTACTTCGCGGTGATCGTTGGCGCCACGCTGCTCGCGATGTGGCTCCCCGGCACGATCCGCCGCCTCGGCCCGACGCTGCGGGTGGCCGACGCGATCGGCCTGGGTCTCTTCAACGCCGCGGGCACCGTGATGGCGCTCGAGTCGGGCAGCGTCACCCCGGCGTTCGCCGTCGTGCTCGGCGCCGTGACCGGCTCGGGCGGCGGCATGCTGCGCGACGTGCTGTGTGGCGAGATGCCGGCGCTGCTGCAGCCCGGCGAGCTCTACATCACGACCTGCGTGGCGGGCGGCATCGCCGGCCTCGCCGCGCTCCAGCTCGGCGGCTCGATGGCGCTCGCGAGCGCCACGATCGCCGGCGTCACGATCGGGATGCGGCTGCTCGCGATCCGCTTCGCCTGGAAGCTCGCCCCCTTCCACCGCGACGAGCGCGCTCACCACGAGAGCGCGAACTCGTAGGCCGCGCGGAACACCTCGCGCCCGCGCTCGCGCACCAGGCTGCCGTGGGAGAGCACGATGCGCTCGAAATCCCAGGCGAGGATCCGCTCGACGCTGCGGCGCGTGGCTCGCTTGTCGTGGCGGAACATCAGCTTCATGTCGCGCGGAGGAGCATGGCGCCGGTAGATCCCCGCGAGCCGCGCCGCGACCCGCGAGAGCAGCGGCCAGTCCGCGTTTCCCTCCTCGAGCAGGTCCGCGAGGATCAGCGTCCGGCTCGGGCGGTGGAAGAAGACGACCTCGTCCAGGTAGAGGTTCCCGCGCATCAGACACTGATCGATGTCGCTCGCCCAGCCCGGCTCCGGCGCGTCGCCGAGCACGGACGCGAAGGAGAGGTCGGGCCGCTTGGCGGGGAGCCGCGGCGAGCCGTAAATCGCGGCGCCCGGGAAGTGGCGCACGAAGTCCCGCACGTAGAGGTGGTGGATCCGGCTCGGCGCCACCACATGCGCGACCGGGCCGAGCGCACGGATCCGCGCCGCCTCCTGCTCGCCGACGTCGATCGGCGAGTGCACCCACAGTGCGCCGCTCGAGAGCCGGCACACGGTCATACGCGTGCCCATCTCGATGCCGAAGAAGCGCTGCGGGCGCCACGCGGTCCAGAGCCGGCCGTCGGCGAAGGGAGCCAGCTCGCGCGGCGCCGCGTGACTCACGCGCGAACGCTAGCGCGCCCCGCGCAGCACGCGCTTGTTGCCGACCCGCAGCGTCACGCGCTCGGCGTCGAAGAGCTCCATCAGCGGGACGGCGTGCTTGCGCGCCGTGCCGATCAGCGCCTTGTAGGCCGGCGTCTCGAGCGCGCCGCGCTCGCGCAGGCAGGCGACGAGCCGCTCGCGCAGCGCGTCGACGGCGGCGCGGTCGAACCAGAAGTCACCGGGCGCGTGCACCAGCGCGCCGGCGCGCTCGAGGTGGGCGAGCAGCGGCCGCAGCGCGCCGGCGTCGCGCCCGAGGCGCACCGCCCACTCCTTCAGGCTCGGCGGCTCGAGCCCGGCGTCGCGCGCCTCCGCGCGGATGCGCTCGGCGAGCGCGCGTTCGCCCGCGCCGGGCGCAGCGCGATGGCTCGCGAGCCGGATGCCGTCGGGCGCGACCTCGGCCCGGCCCGCCGCGGCGAGGCGCGCGGCGGCGAGCTCGAGCGCGGCGGGGGCGACGTTCGCGGGGAGCGCACCGGCGAGCTCGCGGTGCGCGATGCCCGGGCGCAGGGGATCGCGGGCGTGGAGCTCGGCGAGCGCGGCCTCGACCCGGCGCTCGAGCTCGGCGAGCGAAGCGGCCGACAGACACAGGCCCGTGTCGGTCACGGCGAGGCGCTGCTCGCCGGCGAGCCGCGCGAGCAGCTCGCCGAGGGCTGGGGCGTCGAAGCCGGTCTCGCGTCCGAGGCGCTCGCGCTCGATGCCGCCGAGGCCGGCGCGCGCGACGCGCACCGCGACGTCGGTCGCGGGATCGCGGCGCGCGAGCGCCTCGAGGTCGCTGCGCAGCGCGGGGTCGCTGCGGCGCCGGCGCGGCGGCGCCACGTCGAGCACCATGCCGCCGCCGACCGTCGTCCCGCCGGCCGCGGTGCGCGCGAAGCCGCGCAGCACGAAGCGGTCCCCCGGCAGCAGCGCGAGCGGCTCGCCCTGCACGTGCAGGCGCGCGAAGCCGGTCGCCCCGGCCGCGATGCGCGGCGCGCCGATCGGCGCGATGCGCGCGCGGCGCTCCGCGGTCCCCGCGAGCAGCTCCACCGCGGCGCGCTGCTCGAGCGCCGGGGCGCCGTCGAGCCACGACACCCGGGCGTCGAGGACGCGGGTCGGTGCGACGGAGCCGGGCGCTGTCACGACCTCGCCGCGCGCGACCTCGCCGACCTCGACACCCTGGAGATTCACAGCGGTGCGCGCGCCCGGCTCCGCGAGCTCGACGGCGACGCCGTGGCTGTGGAGTCCGCGCACGCGCGCGCGCCGGCCGGAGGGCGAGAGCTCCACCGCGTCGCCGCTGCGCAGCGGCGCTCCGATCAGCGTGCCGGTCGCGACGGTGCCGAAGCCGCGCAGCGTGAAGACGCGGTCGACGGCGAGGCGGGGCGGCCCGCTGCGCGGCGTGCGCGGGGGCGCGCCGGCCGCGGCCGCGGCGAGCGCGGCGCGCAGCGCATCGAGCCCCTGGCCGGTGAGCGAGGAGACGCGCACGATCGGCGCGCCGGCGAGCGGCCCAGCGTCGAGCAGTGCGCGCACCTCCTGCTCCGCGAGCTCCGCGAGCTCGGCGGGGGCGCTGTCGATCTTGGTCAGCGCCACGACGCCGCGCGCGATCGCGAGCAGCTCGCAGATCGCCAGGTGCTCGCGCGTCTGCGGCATCACGCCCTCGTCGGCGGCGACGGCGAGCAGCACCAGGTCGATCCCGGTCGCGCCGGCCACCATGGTGCGCACCAGCCGCTCGTGCCCCGGCACGTCGACCACCGAGAGCCGCAGATTGCCGAGGTCGAGCGGCGCGAAGCCAAGCTCGATGGTGATGCCGCGCGCCTTCTCCTCGGGCAGCCGATCGGTGTCGACACCCGTCAGCGCGCGCACCAGGGCGGTCTTGCCGTGGTCGATGTGGCCGGCGGTGCCGAGGACGAGGCGCGCGCTCACTGCGCCGGGATGCGGTCGAAGCCGGCGTACGGCTGCAGCGCCTTCGGGACGCCGACCGAGCCATCCGCCCGCTGGTGGTTCTCGAGCAGCGCCACCAGCGCGCGCGACACCGCGACCGCGGTGCCGTTCAACATGTGGACGAGCTCGCTCTTCTTGGCGCCGGCGCGGCGGAAGCGGGTGCCGAGCCGCCGCGCCTGGTAGTCGGTGCAGTTGGACGCGCTGGTGATCTCGCCCCAGCCGCCCGCCTCGCCGCGGCCCACCATCCACGCCTCGATGTCGAACTTGCGGTAGGCCGGGGCGCCGAGGTCGCCGGCCGCGATGTCCATCACGCGATACGGAATCTCGAGCGCCTGGAAGTAGCGCTCCTCGAGCGCGAGCAGCTGCTCGTGCATCGCGGCGGAGTCTTCGGGCCGCGTCAGCGCGAACATCTCGACCTTCGAGAACTGGTGCACGCGGTACAGGCCCTTGCTCTCGCGCCCGTAGGAGCCGGCCTCGGTGCGGAAGCAGTGCGAGAGCCCGGCGAGCCGGATCGGCAGCTCGGCCTCGTCGAGCAGCGCCCCCGCGTAGAGCCCGCCGAGCGTGATCTCCGCGGTGCCGACCAGACACAGATCGTGGTCGGCGATCGAGTAGATCTGCGTCTCCTCGCCGCGCGGATTGAAGCCGAGGCCGTCGACGATCTCGGGCTTGGCGAGGTCGGGCGTCGCGAGCAGCTGGAAGCCCTCGGCGCGCAAATGCTCGAGCGCCATGCGCTCGAGCGCCAGCTCGAGCAGCACCGCCTCGTTCTTCAGGTAGTAGAACTTGGGCCCCGCGACCCGCGTGCCGGCCTCGAAGTCGATCAGGTCGAGCCGCCGGGCGAGCTCGACGTGGTCGAGCGGGGTGAAGTCGAAGCGCGGCGGCGCGCCGGCGCGGCGCAGCTCGCGCGCGTCGTCCTCGCCGCCGTCGGGCACGTCGGGGTGGATGAAGTTCGGGAGGTCGGCCATCGCCTCGGCGAGCGTCCGCTCGGCGCGCGCCACCGCGTCCTCGAGCTGCGACACGGCGTCCTTGAGGCGCCGCCCCTCGGCCCCGTGCGCCTCGCGCTCGGGCGGCTCCATCTTCCGGCTCCCAGCCTTCTGGTGCTCGTTGCGCAGCCGGTTCGCCTCGCCGAGCTCGGTGCGCAGCGCGGCGACGCGCTCGTAGGCGGCGGCGGCGCCCGCGACGTCGGCGCGCACGCCGCGCCGCCGGCAGCTCTCGGCCACCTCGTCGCGGCGCTCGGCCAGGGTGCGGGGATCCAGCATGCCGCGGAGGGAAGCACACGGACCCTGGGCGCTCAACCGAAGGTTCCTATACTCCGCCGCGTCTCAGCGTGGGGGGTCCGCCGATGGCGATCCGCGCCGTTCTGTCGATCCGCGTGCTGTGCTGCGCGCTCGCCTGCGTCCTCGCGATTCCGGTCCGCGCCGAGGAGCCGCCGAAGCGACACGGCATCGCGATGTACGACGACCTCAAGTACCCGGCCGGCTTCACGCACTTCGACTACGTGAACCCCGCCGCGCCGAAGGGCGGCGCGATCCGGCTCGGGGTCATCGAGAACACCTTCGACAGCTTCAACCCGTTCATCATCAAGGGCAATCCGGCGGCGGGCATCAACCTGGTGTGGGACACGCTGCTGGCGCCGTCGGCCGACGAGCCCTTCAGCCAGTACGGGCTGCTCGCGGCGACCGTCCAGACGCCCGCCGACCGCTCGTGGGTCGCCTTCGAGCTGCGCCCCGAGGCGCGCTGGCACGACGGCAAGCCCGTCACCGCGGACGACGTGATCTGGACCTTCGAGACGCTGCGCACCAAGGGCGCACCGCAGTTCCGCTTCTACTACGCGAGCGTCGACCGCGTCGAGAAGACCGGAGAGCGCGGCGTGCGCTTCGTGTTCAAGCCGGGCACCAATCGCGAGCTGCCGCTGATCGTCGGCCAGCTGCCGGTGTTGCCGAAGCACTGGTGGCAGGGGCGCGAGTTCGACAAGACCAGCCTCGACGCGCCGCTCGGCAGCGGGCCCTACAAGGTCGGCAGGTTCGAGGCCGGGCGCTTCGTCGAGTACGAGCGCGTGCCGGACTACTGGGGCAAGGACCTCGCGGTGAACCGCGGCCGCAACAACTTCGACGTCGAGCACTTCGACTACTACCGCGACGCCACCGTCGCGCTGGAGGCGTTCAAGGGCGGCAACTTCGACTTCCGCATGGAGAGCTCGGCCAAGGATTGGGCCACCGCCTACGACGTGCCCGAGGTGCGCGACGGGCGCATCGTCAAGGAGGCCGTCCCGCTCGGGCTCCCGGCCGGCATGCAGGCCTTCGTGATGAATCTGCGCCGCCCGCTGTTCCAGGACCGCCGCGTGCGCGAGGCGCTCGGCCTCGCTTTCGACTTCGAGTGGTCGAACCAGGCGCTCTTCTACGGGCAGTACACGCGGACGCGCAGCTACTTCGAGAACTCCGAGCTCGCCTCGCGCGGGCTTCCCGGCCCCGACGAGCTCGCGATCCTCGAGCCGTTCCGCGGCAAGCTGCCCGACGAGGTGTTCACCCGGGAGTTCGTTCCGCCCCAGACCGACGGCTCGGGCAGCAACCGCGAGAACCTGCGGCGCGCCGCCGAGCTGCTGCGCGAGGCCGGCTGGAGCGTGCAGAACGGCAAGCTGGTGAAGGACGGTCAGCCGCTGGCCTTCGAGATCCTGCTCGACAACCCGCAGTTCGAGCGCGTGGTGCTGCCCTACGCCAAGAATCTCGAGAAAATCGGCGTGGACGCGCGCGTGCGCTCGGTCGACAGCTCGCAGTACCGCCGCCGCACCGACAGCTTCGACTTCGACATGATCGTCGGCGGCTTCGGCGAATCCGAGTCGCCCGGCAACGAGCAGCGCGACTTCTGGGGCAGCGAGGCCGCCAGGCGCGAAGGCAGCCGCAACCTGATCGGGATCGCGGACCCGGTGGTCGACGCGCTGGTCGCGCAGCTGATCGCATCGCCCGACCGCAAGAGCCTCGTCGCGCACTGCCGCGCGCTCGACCGCGTGCTGCTGTGGGGCCACTACGTGGTGCCGAACTGGTACCTCGCCAAGGAGCGCATCGCGTACTGGAACAAGTTCGGCAAGCCCGCCGTCGTGCCCAAGACGGGCGTGCAGCTCGACGCCTGGTGGATCGACCCGGCCAAGGCGGCTGCGCTCAGCGGCGCCCGGAAGTAGCGCAGCGTCGATGGGCGCCTACATCGTCCGCCGCCTGCTGCTGATGATCCCGACGCTGTTCGCGATCATGCTGGTCAACTTCGCGGTGGTGCAGATCGTCCCCGGCGGCCCGATCGAGCGCATCCTCTCGCAGCTCGACAAGACCGCCGTCGCCGCCACCGCGCGCGTGTCGGGCGCCGGTGGCGAGACGCTCGCCACCGCGCCGGCCGCGCCGGGCGCCGCGGGCGCGACCGGCGGCAGCGGCCGCATCTACCGCGGCGCGCAGGGCCTCGATCCGGAGTTCATCGCGCAGCTCGAGAAGCAGTTCGGCTTCGACCAGCCGCCCTGGAGGCGCTTCCTGCTGATGCTCGAGAAGTACGCGACCTTCGACTTCGGCAAGAGCTACTTCCGCGACGAGACCGTCGTGAACCTGATCCTCGAGAAGCTGCCGGTCTCGATCTCGCTCGGGATCTGGGAGACGCTACTGGTCTACCTGATCTCGATCCCGCTCGGCATCGCCAAGGCGGTGCGCGACGGCTCGCGCTTCGACGTCTGGAGCAGCGGCGTCGTGATCGCCGGCAACGCGGTGCCGGCGTTCCTGTTCGCGATCCTGCTGATCGTGCTCTTCGCCGGCGGCCGCTACTTCGCGTGGTTCCCGCTGCGCGGCATCGTGTCGGACAACTGGCGCGAGCTCTCCTGGCCCGCGCTGGTCGGCGACTACTTCTGGCACATGACGCTGCCGGTCGCGGCGATGGTGATCGGCGGCTTCGCATCGCTGACCATCCTGACCAAGAACTCGTTCCTCGAGGAGATCAACAAGCAGTACGTGATGACGGCGCGCGCCAAGGGGCTGTCCGAGCGCCGCGTGCTCTACGGCCACGTGTTCCGCAACGCGATGCTGATCGTGATCGCCGGCTTCCCGGCGGCCTTCATCGGCGTGCTGTTCACGGGCTCGGTGCTGATCGAGGTGATCTTCTCGCTCAACGGACTCGGGCTGCTCGGCTTCGAGGCGGCGGTGAATCGCGACTATCCGGTGATGTTCGCGACGCTCTACGTCTTCACGCTGCTCGGCCTCGTGCTCGGCCTGATCGGCGACCTGACCTACGTGCTGGTCGACCCGCGCATCGACTTCGAGGGGCGGGAGGTCTAGCGGTGTGAGGCTCGGCGAGGTGGGCCGCCGTCGCTGGCGCAGCTTCCGGCGCAACCGCCGCGCCTTCTGGTCGCTCGTGCTGTTCCTCGCGCTGTTCCTCGGGACGCTGCCCGCCGAGCTCGTCGCGAACGACAAGCCGCTGCTGGTCCGCTACCACGGCCACTTCTACGTGCCGGTGCTGACGAGCTACCCGGAGACGACGTTCGGCGGCGACTTCGAGACCGAGGCCGACTACACCGATCCGCACGTGCAGATGCTGATCCGCTCGCAGGGCTGGCTGCTCTGGCCGCCCATCCCGTACGCGTACGACACGATCTGCCGCGAGCTGCCGACGCCCGCGCCGTCGCCCCCGACCCGCCGGAACTGGCTGGGCACCGACGACCAGGCGCGCGACGTCGTGGCTCGCCTCGTCTACGGCTTCCGCATCTCGGTGCTGTTCGGCCTGGTGCTGACGCTGCTGTCGTCGCTGGTCGGCATCGTGGCCGGCGCCTTCCAGGGCTACTTCGGCGGCCGCATCGATCTCTTGTTCCAGCGCTTCATCGAGATCTGGTCGAGCCTGCCGACGCTCTACCTGCTGATCATCCTGGCGAGCATCGTGACGCCGAGCTTCGGCTGGCTGCTCGGCCTGCTCTTGTTGTTCTCGTGGATGAGCCTGGTCGGCGTGGTGCGCGCGGAGTTCCTGCGCACGCGCAACTTCGACTACGTGCGCGCCGCCCGCGCGCTCGGCGCGCGCGACGTCACCATCATGTTCCGCCACATCCTGCCGAACGCGATGACCGCGGCGCTCTCGTTCCTGCCCTTCGTGCTGTCCGGCGCCGTGACGTCCCTGACCGCGCTCGACTTCCTCGGCTTCGGGCTGCCGCCCGGGAGCCCCTCGCTCGGCGAGCTGCTGAACCAGGGCAAGAGCAACCTCTCCGCGCCGTGGCTCGGGCTCTCGGGCTTCGTCGTGATCGCGCTGATGCTCTCGCTCTTGATCTTCATCGGCGAAGGCGTGCGGGACGCCTTCGATCCGCGCAAGACCTTCCGCGCCGAAGCGCTGCCGGCCGGTCCGACGACCCAGCGGGCTGGCGCGGGTGCCGGCAGGTGAGCGCGCTCGTCGAAGTCGACGACCTGTCGGTGACCTTCGCCACCGACGAGCAGGCGGTCGAGGCCGTGCGCGGCATCTCGTTCGCGATCGAGCGCGGCGAGACCGTGGCGCTGGTCGGCGAAAGCGGCTCCGGCAAGTCGGTGACCGCCCTGTCGATCCTCCAGCTGCTGCCCTACCCGACGGCACGCCACCCGTCGGGGAGCATCCGCTTCGAGGGGCGCGAGCTGGTCGGCGCGCCCGCCGAGACGCTGCGCCGGATCCGCGGCGATCGCATCGCGATGATCTTCCAGGAGCCGATGACGTCGCTGAACCCGCTGCACCGCGTCGAGCGGCAGATCGGCGAGGTGCTGAGGCTCCACCGGAACCTGTCGGAGGCCGGCGCGCGCGCGCGCACCCTCGAGCTGCTGCGCGAGGTCGGCCTCGACGAGGCCGAGCGCCGGCTCGCGTCGTTCCCGCACGAGCTCTCGGGCGGGCAGCGCCAGCGCGTGATGATCGCGATGGCGCTCGCCAACGAGCCCGACCTGCTGATCGCCGACGAGCCGACCACCGCGCTCGACGTCACGATCCAGGCGCAGATCCTCGCGCTGCTGCGCGAGCTCAAGGCGAAGCTCGGCATGGCGCTGCTGCTGATCACGCACGACCTCGGCGTGGTGCGCAAGATGGCCGACCGCGTCTGCGTGATGAACGCGGGCGAGATCGTCGAGCAGGGCCCCGTCGCGGGCGTCTTCGCGAGCCCGCGGCATCCCTACACCCGCCATCTGCTGGCCGCGCAGCCGAAGGGCGCGCCGGCCGCGCCGCGCGGCGACGCCGCGACCGTGCTCGCGGGTCGCGACGTGCGCGTCTGGTTCCCGATCCGGCGCGGCGTGCTGCGCCGCACCGTCGGGCACGTGAAGGCGGTCGACGGCGTCTCGCTCGCGGTGCGCGCCGGCGAGACGCTCGGCGTGGTCGGCGAGAGCGGCAGCGGCAAGACCACGCTCGGGCTCGGCCTGCTGCGCCTCGAGCGCAGCCAGGGCGAGATCGAGTTCGCGGGCAGGAGCCTGCAGGGACTGCGCTGGGCCGAGACGCGGCCGCTGCGGCGCGCGATGCAGATCGTGTTCCAGGACCCGTTCGCGAGCCTCTCGCCGCGGCTGCCGATCGGGCGCATCGTCGGCGAGGGCCTCGAGATCCACCGCATCGGCGACGCCGCGGAGCGCGAGCGGCGCGTGGTCGAGATCCTCGAAGAGGTGGGCCTCGACCCCGAGACGCGCCACCGCTACCCGCACGAGTTCTCGGGCGGCCAGCGCCAGCGCATCGCGATCGCGCGCGCGATGGTGCTCCGGCCGCGGCTGGTGGTGCTCGACGAGCCGACCTCCGCGCTCGACGTCTCGGTGCAGGCGCAGATCGTCGAGCTGCTGCGCGGCCTGCAACAGCGCCACGACCTCGCCTACCTCTTCATCAGCCACGACCTGCGCGTGGTGCGGGCGATGAGCCACCACATCCTGGTGATGCGCGCGGGCCGCGTCGTCGAGCAGGGCCCCGCGCAGCAGATCTTCGAGCGCCCGCGCGATCCCTACACCCGCGCGCTGTTGGCGGCCGCCTTCGACCTCGAGGTGGCGCCGGCCGGCGTCGTCGCGAGCTAGCCCGCCGCCCAGCGGTGGTGGTACGCTCTTGCGATGCCCGACGCCTCCGCGCCCCGCGCTCCGCTCGAGATCATCGATCCCGCCTTCTATGCGGCGCACGGGCAGCCGCACGAGGCCTGGGCGCGGCTGCGCCGCGAGGCGCCCGTCGCCTGGTGCGAGCCGCCGGGCATGCTCCCGTTCTGGGCGATCACCCGCTACGACGACGTGGTCCAGATCTCGCGCGATCCGGAGCGCTTCCAGAACGCGCCGCGCATGATGGTGGTCCCCGAGGAGCAGTTCGAGACCGAGAACTTCCCGGTCCGCCATCTGCTCAACATGGACCCGCCCGTCCACCGCGACTACCGCTTCCTGCTCTCGGCGCACTTCACGCCGCGCGCGCTCGAGCGCAAGCGAGCGTCCGTCGAGCGGCTGGTCGGCGAGATCCTCGACGCGGTCGCCGGGCGCCCCGAGATCGACTTCGTGACCGACGTCTCCGCCGTGATGCCGATCGCGGTGATCGCCGAGATGCTCGGCTTGCCCGACGAGGACCGCGCGCTCTTCTTCCGCTGGACCAACGAGACGCTCGGCGCCACCGATCCCGAATATCAGGACGGCTCGAGCGTGCGCGAGACCGCCGACCGCGCGATCAAGGCGCAGATGGAGTACTTCGGGCGGATGGTCGCCGAGCGGCGCCGGCGCCCGACCGGCGACTTCATCGGGATCCTCGCCAACGCGAAGCTCGGCGGCGCGCCGCTCCCGGACTTCGAGCTGCTCTCCTATCTGATCCTGCTCGTCGCCGCGGGCAACGAGACCACCCGCAACGCGGCGAGCGGGGGGCTGCTCGCGCTGATCGAGCACCCCGCCGAGCTCGCAAAGCTCCGGCGCAACCCGGCTCTGGTGCGCCCGGCGGTCGAGGAGATCGTGCGCTGGACGAGCCCGGTGAACCAGTTCTGCCGCACGCCGGTGGCGGACGTCGAGCTCCACGGCCAGCGCATCCGCGCCGGCGAGAACCTGTGCTTGTTCTACGGCTCCGCGAACCGCGACGAGAAGGTCTTCGACGCGCCGATGGCCTTCCGCGTCGACCGCCAGCCCAACCGCCACATCGGCTTCGGGATCGGCGAGCACGTCTGCCTCGGCGCGCACCTGGCGCGCCTCGAGCTACAGGCGCTGTTCGGCGCGCTGGCCGCGCGGCTCGCGCGGATCGAGCCGGCGCGCCCGGTCGAGCGCCTGCAGTCGAGCTTCATCGGCGGCATCAAGCACCTGCCGGTGCGGCTCGAGCTCCGCCCGTCGGCGCCCTGATCGGATTCCCCAGCCGGCTGGCTCGCGAACGCGCCCCGTCTCAAGCCGCGATGTAGAACAGCCCGACCACGCAGGCGATCCCGACCACGAACACCGTCGAGCGCAGCATGTCGAGATTCGCGAGATAGAGGATCGGGTGCGCGATGCGCGTGGCGAGGAAGCCGAGCGAGAGGTTCGCGGCGGTGGAGCCGTGCGCCGCGGTCGGGTTCGCGAGCGAGAGCACGGCCACCGCGGCGGTGAAGAAGCCGAGCGCCTCCCAGGAGTTCTGATGCGCCGCGATCGCGCGCGCGCCGACGCCCTCCATCTTCGCCTGCTGCAGGCGCGGATGCTTGTTGTCGATGCTGCCGAACTGCCGCATGCGGAAGTAGCCGCCGAGGAAGCCGAGCAGGTAGGGGATGATGGCGACGATCACGAGGCACCAGAGAGGGGTCGTCATGGCGAGGGACTCCTTGGGTCGATTGCCGCGGCCGCATGATACACCGACGCGTTGAGCCCGAGGGATCCAGCACGGGCGAAGCAACGGCGCGGCCGAACGGCACTCCCGGCGCGCGCGGGGGCGCCGGGGGGAAGGGCCCGCATCAAGGCCAGCCGGCGCCCGGCACCTCGACCTCGACCACCTCGATGCGGCCGGCGCGCTCCGCGCGCGTCTCGGGCGGATCGAAGCTCTTCGCCGTGCACAGGAACAGCGTGCGCCGCTCGGGCCCGCCGAGCATGCACGCGATCGGGCGCGTCGCCACCGCGATGCGTTGGACGACCGCGCCGCCCTCGCGCACGCGCAGCACCTCGTGGCCGACGGGCGAGGCCACCCAGATGGCGCCCTCCGCGTCGAGGCAGATGCCGTCGGGCACCGCCTTGTCGAGCTGCGCCCAGACGCGCCGCTTCGCGAGCGTCCCGTCGCCGGCGATCTCGAAGGCCGTGAGCCGGGTGGCGAACGACTCGCCGACCACGAGCGTGCGGCCGTCGGGCGTGATCACCATGCCGTTCGGGAAGAGCAGCTCGCTGGCGGCCAGCTGGGCGCGCCCGTCGGGATGCACCAGCGCCAGGTTCGCGAGCTTCATCTCGGCGCGCGCGTGGAAGTCGAAGCCGAAGTTGCCGACGTAGGCGCGCCCGCGCCCGTCGACCACCATGTCGTTGCAGTGGTAGCTGGCGAAGGGCGTCAGGTCGGCGACCTCGGTGAGCCCGCCCGGGTCGAGGCGCAGCAGCCGGCGGTCCTGCATCGACACCACCAGCAGGCGGCCGTCCGGCAGCCAGCCGAGGCCCGAGGGCTCGCCCGCCACCTCGACGATGGTCTCGGCGCGGCCGTCGAGGTCGACGGTCATCACCTGGCCGGCGTGCATGTCGGAGAACCACAGCTTGCCCAGCTGTCGACCTCGCTCGCCTTCGGCTCGCTGCGCGCCCGTCCCGCTCGCAGGCTCGCCACAGGCTGGCCGCCAGCGCGGGCCCTCCGGGAAGCACAGGCCGTCGAGGAGCGTCTCGGGTCGCTTGCTCATGGCTCGCCATGATCCCCGGCGGCTCGACCGCGCGCCAGCTCGGCTAGAGTGTCGGCATGTCGCTGACGCCCTCGACCATGCTCCCGCTCGGCACCGCCGCGCCGGACTTCCGGCTGCCGGACCCGAGCGGGCGGATCGTGTCGCGCGACGACTTCGCGGACGCGCCGGCGCTGCTCGTCGCCTTCCTCTGCAACCACTGCCCGTACGTGAAGCACATCCGCGCCGGGCTCGCGGCCTTCGCGCGCGACTACCAGGAGCGCGGGCTCGCGATCGTCGCGATCAGCGCCAACGACGTCGCCAGCCACCCCGAGGACGCGCCGGCGAAGATGGCCGAGGAGGCCAAGCGCGCGGGCTACGTCTTCCCCTACCTCTACGACGAGACGCAGGCGGTCGCGAAGGCGTACCGCGCCGCCTGCACGCCCGACTTCTTCCTCTTCGACCGCGCGCGGCGCCTGGTCTACCGCGGGCAGTTCGACGCGAGCCGCCCCGGCAACGCGGTGAAGGTGACGGGCAAGGACCTGCGCGCGGCGGCCGACGCCGCGCTCGCTGGCCGCGCGATCGCGGCCGAGCAGACGCCGAGCATCGGCTGCAACATCAAGTGGAAGCCCGGACAGGAGCCCGACTACGCATGAGGGACGCCATGCAGGCGCGCGCGCTCGGCCGCTCCGGACTCGTGGTCTCCGCGCAGGGGCTCGGCTGCATGGGCATGTCGGAGTTCTACGGCGCCGGCGACGAGGCGGAGTCGATCGCCACGATCCACCGCGCGATCGAGCTCGGCATCAGCCTGCTCGACACCGCCGACGTGTACGGCCCCTACACGAACGAGGAGCTGGTCGGCCGCGCGATCCGCGACCGCCGCTCGCGCGTGGCGATCGCGACCAAGTTCGGGATCGTGCGCGAGGGCGCGAACCCGATGCTGCGCGGCATCAGCGGCAGGCCCGAGTACGTGCGGCAGGCCTGCGAGGGCAGCCTGCGCCGGCTCGGTGTCGACCACATCGACCTCTACTACCAGCACCGCGTCGACCCGACGGTGCCGATCGAGGAGACCGTCGGCGCGATGGCCGAGCTCGTGGAGCAGGGCAAGGTGCGCTACCTCGGCCTCTCCGAGGCGGGCGCCGAGACGCTGCGCCGCGCGGCGAAGGTGCACCCGATCAGCGCGCTGCAGTCCGAGTACTCGCTCTGGACCCGCGACCCCGAGGACGGCGTGCTGGCGGCGTGCCGCGAGCTCGGCATCGGCTTCGTCGCCTACAGTCCGCTCGGGCGCGGCTTCCTGACCGGCCGGCTCCAGCGCTTCGAGGACCTCGCCCAGGACGACTACCGGCGCCATTCGCCGCGCTTCCAGGGCGAGAACCTCGCCAAGAACCTCGAGCTGGTGAAGCGCGTCGAGGCGATCGCGCGCGAGAAGGGCTGCACGCCCGGCCAGCTCGCGCTGGCCTGGGTGCTCGCGCAGGGCGACGACGTGGTCCCGATTCCCGGCACCAAGCGCCGCAGCTACCTCGAGGAGAACGCCGCCGCGGGCGCCATCGCGCTGAGCGCCGCGGATCGCGCCCGCATCGACGAGGTGGCGCCGCGCGGTGTCGCGGCGGGCGAGCGCTATCCGGCTGCGATGATGGCGTCGGTCAACCGATAGGAAGCCGGCGCGCGGAGAGGTGGCCGAGCGGTCGAAGGCAGCGGTCTTGAAAACCGCCAGGCGCGAAAGCGCCTCGAGGGTTCGAATCCCTCCCTCTCCGCCAGCTCACTGAGCCGGAGCCTTCGCCTCCTCCTTCTGCTCCTGCTGCTGCGCGGCGTCGAAGTTCTGGATGTCGCGCTGCTGCTCCTGCTGCTCGGCCTGCGCGTCGCGCTGCTGCTCGGTCATCCGGAGCTCCTTCTTCGACTCCGGCGAGGCGTTCTCCTGCGCGGCGCTCGGAATCCCGCGCGCCGCCTCGTTGCTGCCGCAGCCCGCGAGCGGCGAAACCGCCAGCACGGCGGCGACAGCGAGCTTCGCTACGTGTCGCATGCTCGTTCTCCTGCTCGATCGAGGCCGGCAGCATAACCCGGCCCCTAGCCGCCGCATGACGGGAGGCCCCTCGGGGCCCGCGCGCCGTCTCCCTCCCTCGCCGCGCGCGGATCGGCTAGCTTGCGACCGCTCCGGATTCCCGGAGAGGTGGCCGAGTGGCTGAAGGCACAGGTTTGCTAAACCTGCATACGGGAAACCGTATCGAGGGTTCGAATCCCTCCCTCTCCGCCAGTCGCAGACACACCGATCGCACGGAGAGATGGCCGAGCGGCTGAAGGCACGCGCCTGGAGAGCGCGTGTACCCGAAAGGGTACCGTGGGTTCGAATCCCACTCTCTCCGCCACACTCTCGGCGAGCGCAAGCCGCCGCAGGCGGCGCGCAGCGAGCCGCAGGCGAGCGAAGCCGGCCACCTGGGGATTCGCTAGCTTCCCCGCCCTCGAGCGCCCGTAGCTCAGTTGGATAGAGCGTCAGGTTGCGGACCTGAAGGTCACAAGTTCGAGTCTTGTCGGGCGCGCCACGATTCCTGAAACGCCCTCGGTCACTTCGACCGGGGGCGTTGTGGCGTTGTCCTCAGAGTCAGGGGCACTGGCTCTTCGAGTTGAAGATGGGTGGCGCGCGCTCGGCTACCTCGAGCGCAAGGCGCACCTGCGCGTCCCGCCGAGCACGAGATGAGCTAAGTCGCGGGGCAACCGAGGCCCGGTCTCTGCTGCGACGCGCTCGCCGGAGCGAACGGCACCGTCGATCGCGCCGTGCGAGACCGTCGCCGTTTCGGTGCCGGCCCATTTCACGCGTCCGAACGGCTCTCGCAACAGGTGTCCGTAGCGCGTGAGCGTGCCGAGTGTGAAGTGCGCCATGGAGCATCCGCCTCGCTCGATGGCTCGAGCCGGGGCGGGCCCGTTCGCGTGGGCGGGGCGGGCGGAGTCCTATACCCTGACGCCCACTCCATGGGTTGCCCCGCTTGCGGTCACGAGAGCGCCCCGGGCGCCCGCTTCTGCGGCGCGTGCGGCGAGCGCCTGCCGGCTCGCGACGCCTGCGCTGCGTGCGGCGCGGCGAATCCACCCGCCCACAAGTTCTGCCACGAGTGCGGCGCGGCGTTGCCGCGAGGCGGCGACCCGCCCGCCCCGGCGCGCAGCGACCCGCGCGCCTACACGCCCCGTCACCTCGCCGAGCGCATCCTCACCTCGAAGGGCGCCATCGAAGGCGAGCGCAAGCACGTGACGGTCGTCTTCGCCGACGTCGCCGGCTTCACCGGCCTCTGCGAGCCCCTCGATCCCGAGCAGGTGCACGAGATCATGGATCGCTTCTTCCGCATCGTCCTCGATCAGGTGCACCGCCACGAGGGGACGATCAACCAGTTCACCGGCGACGGCGTGATGGCGCTTTTCGGCGCACCGATTGCGCTCGAGGACGCGCCGCAGCGCGCGGTGCGCGCAGCACTCAGCTTGCAAAGCGCCTTGCTGCCGCTCTCAAACGACGTCCGCACGCGCTTCGGCCGCGAGCTCGGCACCCGCGTCGGGATCCACAGCGGGCCCGTGGTCGTCGGCAAGATCGGCGACGACCTGCGCATGGACTACACGGCCGTCGGCGACACGACGAACCTGGCGGCCCGCTTGCAGCAGATGGCGCAGCCCGGCTCGATCCTGATCTCCGAGGCGACCGAGCACCTGGTGTCGGGCTTCTTCGACTCGCGCGACCTCGGCGCCCTGGGCGTGCGTGGCCGCGCCGATCCCGTCCGCGCCTTCGAGGTGCTGCGCGAGCGGCGCGGGCGCGGCCGCATCGAGGCCGCCGCGGAGACGGGCCTGACGCCGTTCGTCGGCCGCGCGCGCGAGATCGAGGCGCTCACCGCCACCTTCCGCGACGCCGCGGAGGGGCGCGGCCAGGTGGTTTTCCTGGTCGGCGACGCCGGCGCCGGCAAGTCGCGGCTGCTCTACGAGCTGCGGCGCCGGCTCGAAGGCGAGCCGCACGCGTGGTTCGAGGGGCGCTGCGCGTCGCACGGACGGGACACCGCCTTCGCGCCGCTCGTCGATGGGCTGCGCCGCGATTTCGGCCTCGAAGACCACGACGAGGAGGCGGTCGCGCTCGACAAGATCGAGCGCGCGGAAGCCGAGGCCGGCGGCGATCTCGCCTGGACGCTTCCCTTCCTGCGCCAGCTGCTGTCGCTGCCGGCCGGCGATCCTGCCCTGGCGCAGATGGATGCCGCGACGCGCCGCAGCGAGACGCTGCGCGCCCTGCTCGCGCGCCTGCTGCGCTCCGCAGAACGACGCCCGCTCGTGGTCACGATCGAGGACCTGCACTGGATCGACGCGGCTTCCGAGGAGGTGCTCGGCTTCCTGATCGATTCGATCGCCGCGGCGCGCGTACTGATCCTGCTGACGCATCGCCCGGGCTACCGGCATCCCTTCGACGACCGCAGCTACCACCAGCGCATCGCCGTGAAGCCGCTCTCGGAGGGCGAGATGGCGGAGATGACCGGCTCGCTCCTCGCGGCCGTCGAGGTTCCGGCGCCGCTGCGGCGGCTGATCGCCGAGAAGGCCGAGGGCAACCCCTTCTTCGTCGAGGAGGTCACGGCGTCGCTGCTCGAGGGCGGCGCGCTGCGCCGGGAGGGCGAGCGCATCGCGCTCGCCGGCGATCTCGCGGGCGTCTCGATCCCCGACCGCATCCAGGACGTCCTGATGGCGCGCATCGACCGCCTGGAGGACGAGCCCAAGCGCGCCATCCAGATCGCCTCCGTGATCGGACGCGAGTTCGCGCTGCGGCTGCTCGAGAAGATCAGCATGGCGGGCGAGGGGCTCGCGCCGGTCGTGGCCGAGCTGCGCGCGCTCGAGCTGATCTACGAGAAGGCGGCGCACCCGGAGCTCGCCTTCATGTTCAAGCACGCCCTCACCCATGAGGTCGCGTACGACAGCATCCTCACCGAGCGGCGCCGGGCGTTGCACCGCCTGGTGGGCCTCGCGATCGAGGAGCTCTACCGCGATCGCCTCCCCGAGCAGTACGAGGCGCTCGCCCACCACTTCTCGGTCGGCGAGGACTGGGAGCGCGCACTCCTCTACCACGAGCGCGCCGCCGAGAAGGCCGCCGACGCCTACGCGAACCATGCTGCCGCGGAGCACTGCCGGCGCGCGCTCGCGATCGCGGATCGGCTCGGCGCGCGCGCCGAGCCCGAGCGCCACCGCCGCATCGCGCGGCAGCTCGGCCGCGCCGGCTGGCTCACCAGCGCGTTCCGCGCCTCGGGCGATGCCTACGTGAAGGCCGCCGCGCTCTCGGCTCGTCCCGCGGACCGCGCGACGGACCTCGCCGACGCGGCGCGCAGCCTCCAGTGGGGCCACGACTACGAGCGCGCCCACGAGTGCGCCACGGGAGCGCTCGCCCTCGCCGAAGAGCACGACCTGCCCGCCGCGCGCGGGGCCGCCAAGATCGCGCTGCTCTTCGAGGAGCTCACGCTGCGCGGCCTCGCCGACGTCGATGCTCGCCGCGCGGAAGAGATGCTGCTCGCGCCCGCGACCGACGCCGAGACGCGTGGCTGGAGCCTCCAGTGCCTCGGTCAGATCGCGGACTGGAGCGGGGACTTCCGCCACGCCCTCGAATGCAACGAGCAAGCGCTCGTGATCGGCCGCCGGGCGCAGCTGCCCGACTTGATCGTGATCGCGAGCTGGTTCGTCGGCAAGTCGTATTGCGGCCTCGGCGACTACGGTCGCGCGCTCCAGCTGCTCGGCGAGGCGATCGATCTCTCGGATCGGATCGGCGATCGCGCGTGGCAGGCGCGCCTGCTCAACACGCGGGGCTGGTGCCTCGCGGAGGCCGGCGCCCACACGCGGGCCCGCGAGGACAACGAGCGAGCGACGGCGATGGCGCACGAGATGGTGCGGCTCGACCTCGTCGCGGGGGCGCCCGAGATCTACGGCAACGCGGCGATCAACCTCGCCTGCAACGAGATCGCACTCGAGCGCCCGGAGCGGGCAGACGGCCTGCTGGTGCCAATCCGCGACGAGATCGCGCGTTCGACGGATCCGTGGACGCGCTGGCGCTACGGCATGCACCTGGCCGACGCAGAGGCGCGTCTCGCCCTGGCGCAGGGCAACGGCGAGACGACGCTGCTGTGCTGCGACGACGAGCTGGCCGCCGCGCGCCACCACCGCTCCCGCAAGGTCGAGGCGCGCGCGCTCGAGCTGCGTGGACGCGCGCTCCTCGCGATGGATGCGCGCGACGAGGCGGAGCCGACGCTCGCCGCGGCGCTCGAGGTCGCGCGCGCGATCGGCCATCCGCCCGTCACGTGGCGCGCGCTCGCGGGCCTCGCCGAAATCGAGCGCCGCCGCGGCCGCGCCTCCGCGGCGCAGCGCCTTGCAGCGGAGGCGCAGAGCTGCGTCGCGTCGGCCGTGGGCTCGCTCTCCGATCCGGGGCTGCGCCGCGGGCTCTCGGAGCTCGGCGAACGCGCCGCCGCCGATCCGCTGGGCGCGCTGCGCTGAACGCCTCCGGACTAGCTGTGGTGCGCGTGACCTGGAGCGGGTCTCTCAAATCGCGGCGATACCGGGAAGTTGCGGACCTGAAGGTCACAAGTTCGAGTCTTGTCGGGCGCGCCACGATTCCTGAACGCCCTCGGTCACTTGTACCGGGGGCGTTTTCGTTAGTGGCTTCGTCGGCGGAGTCAGGGCCGTCCAGGGCCGAGAAATCGCCCTAACCATGTCCGACGGCGTGCAAACCCTAGACTTATCGAGTCCCAAGGATTTGTGGTGTGACTCTGGTGTGACTCGCCCCGCCCGGTCCACGCCGCCGCGAGCCCGAGCGTCTCAAGACCGAGAATGAAAGCGGTGTTCGGCGCGGGCACCGAGTAGTCATGACCGCTCGCATTCGCCCTAGGCGCGGTACTCTCGCCGACGCGGGGATGCCCTCTCGTCCGAAGCGGCGTGTCGCCGCCCGCGCTTCTGGCTGTCCAAGCAGGCGAGATCGATTCGATGATGACGTTCCCCTTCCGCTGTTCCCGCACTGCGTTCGCGGCCGCACTCGGTACACTCGCTCTCCTCGCCTTTGGAGCCATCGAGGCTCTGGCGGCCGACGTGTTCACCAGCGATCTGGTCCTGGGCAATATCAATCAAGGCGGCCTCTGCGCTGGACAGCAGACCCTCTCCAATACCGGAACTGACAGCGTGCCGGGGTCAGCTGCTCCGGGGCGACTTGGAGCGAAACGGCGGTGGCGAATGCACAGTTCGGAGGGCTCCGGGCGTCTGCCGATCTGCGATTCGCTGGCTTCGACTTCATGCCCGACACGGATCATGCCGCGTTCGCGGCCAAGGCCAGCGCGGGCTTCCACGACACGCTGATCTTCAATAAGGGGGCCGTTTGGGAGTTCGGTGTCGCAGTGAGCGGGCAGTCCGTCCTCGTCAAGGGCACGGGGCAGGCCTTTGATAAGTACAACGCGGGCTGGTGGTGCTTCAATCCATTCGGTGCCGGCTGCGGTATCTCTCCTTATGGAGTCTCCAGCCTTGGGACTGCGACGTTCCAGGTGAACATCCCACCGGGCGGCTCGCTGGCGATCACGCCCCGCCTCGACATCGACATCGAGGCGCTCATGCTTCGCGACGGTCAAGGCGACCCGCCGCCCTACCTGCCACTCACGCAGGATTCATACGTCGATCTGTCCCACACGGTACAATTCGTCTCCTCTCAAGTCTTGGACACGAACGGCTCGCCGATCCCGGATGCCACCATCAGCTCGGAGTCCGGCTTCGACTACCTTCGACCGGTGCCCGAGCCACCCGCCTTGGCGAGCGCGATTCTTGGGGCGAGCAGCGTGTGCCTGTTGTGCCGCGCGCGTCGCCGCTCGGTGTGCGCGTGATGCGTTTGTCCGAGGTCCCCGCAGGAAAACGGTCCCTGCGACTCTCTTGTAACCTGAGGGGCCAATAGTGGTAGCGACCTCCGCCGTTGGCGGTGCAGTCGAGTGCAGCCCGGTGCAGGCCGCTGCGATGCGGGAGACGCAAGCTCACGTCTCTTCAGGGTCATCGAACGATCTTCGAATCTGGGGGTCGGGGGTTCGACTCCCTCCCAGCGCGCCAGCGGAGCGGCGAGGGCGCAGCGCGAGTGCGGCCAAGACGGAGAGGCTCACCGCCGTGCCGGGTGTCGCGGCAGGCTCGGGTGCTGTCTCGTAGGCACCGAGGTCGACGTGTTTGCCTCGGATGCGCAGGTTGCCGTCGAGGTCCGTGATCGGGTTCCCGTCGAGGTCGGTGGTGGGCACGGCGCTGTCGTCGCCTGCATCGATGGCGGGCGAGCCGGGCTCGAGGTGGTAGTCGCCGGCGCCGGCGAACAGCGGGTCCGCGGCGATCGTGCCGACACCGAGAGCGAAGTGGTCGTCGCCGTTCGCGAAGACGAGGTCGTTCCGGTTGAGCAGCGTCGCTGCGTCGGCAGCAGGGATGCTCATCCCGATCACGCTGTTTCCGCTCACGACGTTGTTGGCGATGAGGCCGGTGAAGGTGCCGGAGCCGATGAGGATGCCGACCTCGCCGTCAGCGACCGTGTTGTTCACGACCGACGCCGCAATGGTCCCATTGCTTCCCGAGCCATCGAGCACGATCGCGCCTTCCGACGCGCTGCTCGCCGCCTGGCCGACCACCAGGTTGTCGAGGATGCGGATCTCGGGACTGGTCGCGGAGTACGAGTACCAGCCGAGGAGGATCCCCGAGTGGAAGGGTCCGGAGATTCGGTTCCCGATCACGTCCATGCTGAGGGACGCGGCGTTTCCCGTGACGAAGACGATCCCGCTCTCGCCCGCGTACGACGAAATGACGTTGCCGCTGACGCGCCCGACGAGCTCCGCGCCGTTCTCGGTGCCGATGAAGATCCCGAGTGGAACGCTCATGTCGTTGCCCGACACGTCGAACATGACCTTCCCCACGCTCGTGTTCCCGCCGGTCACCATGTAGATCGCGTACTTGTTCGACAGTGATCCGTCGGGATCGGTGAAGGTATTCCCGGCGATTCGGACCGAAAGCGGGCCTGCCGCAGCCTGGGTCACCGTGACCTGGCCCGCATCGAAGCTCAGGCCCTCGACGTCGATCGACTGGCTCGCGCTCGCGTTCGTGCCGCTGAGGGTCGCGGCGACGGATTCGCCCGCCGCGAACGCGGGGGCGAAGCCCTGCGCGGCGCGGAGCGTCACGCTCTTCGTGATCGAGACGGATTCGGCGATCGGCCCGTTGGTATCGATCTGCACCTCGTCGCCCGGCGCTGCCTGGTCGATGCATGCTTGGAGCGTGGAGTCGCAGGGCGCCTGGCCGTCCCCCCAGACCCACAAGGTCGGGGGCGGGGGGCAGATTCTCGGCGGGCAGCGGATGGCCGCCTCCGCGGACGCCGCCAGCCACGCGCAGCAGCTCAGCGGAAGAAGGAACCCAAGACGTCTCATCGCAGCGCCCTTCAGGATGACGGGGAGGGATCCGGCGGCGAGCCGCGCGATCCATCCTCCCACTGTCGGCGTGGCAAGGTCAAGCAGCCCCCGGCAACCTCGCAGGAACACAGGACTGAGCCGCGGGAACCTGCCTGACACCGAGACTGCTCGCGCCTTCGCGAGGCGAGTTGGCTCGATCGAGGCCCCCTGAGGGAACGGGTGCAACGCAGGAGACGCAAGCTCGCGTCACTTCTTGGGTCTATGCCGGTTTGCGGACCTGAAGGTCACAAGTTGGAGTCTTGTCGGGCGCGCCACGATTCCTGAACGCCCTCGGTCACTTGCACCGGGGGCGTTTTCCTTGATGGCATCTCGCGGCCGCTCACGGGCTCGTTGCGGCCAGCTCCGAACGAACGAGCTCCCACCACCGCTTCTGCTGCTCCGGTTTGTGGCCCATCGAGGTGTCTTCATCGAACTGGCGACTCCGCGCCATGATGTCCTTCATTCGCCCCTGGATCTCTTCCTCGAGGTGCTGCCGAGCGATCTCGAGGACCGCCTCGGGGCTGGCCGCCGTTGCGTTCAGGTGAGCTTCGATCTCCGGGACGGAAGCGTTCAGCCGCCTCGCCTCGAGCTCGAAGATCGCAAAATGGATCTGCTCGTGCTCGAGGATGTAGTCCTTCGGGATGCCCAGGTCATGCGGGTTCCACCAAGAGCAGTTGCGCTCCATCTGAGCAAAGAACTGGAGATGATGCGGCGTCGCGCGATAGACGACCTCTCGACCCGGCGCAGCGACGGGCTGAACCATCACTTGCGTGTCGGGTGTGGTGACGATGTGGGCGCAGGTGGCGGCGCCGATCCGGTCGGCGTACGGCGCAAAATCGGGCGGGGGGCGCTTTCCCTTGAAGTCAGCCCGCGAGAGGGTCCGGTAGGAGATGACATCGGACATGTCCAGGCTCGCGGGATCGACGACTCTGGACTTCGGCGCTGCGGACTCCGGCAGCGCAGTCGCGGGACCGACGACTCTGGAGCTCGGTGCGGCGGACTCCGGCGGCGTAGAGCACGCGATCAGCGTGACGGGTCCCAATGGGAACAGGAAGATCTGCCACCCGAGGAGCCTCCTCCACATCGACAACGCGCGACCTCCACTGCAGGCTCGAAGGAGGGATGAGGATCGCAGCCTGCTCGTGCTCCGGAGTACTGACCATACAGCGGCCGGCGCCTGCAGCGAAGCCGCCGCCTCGCGTTGGTCGGCAACCCTTCGCGCGATCGAGCCGGCTCCGCCACGGGCGACGAATTTGCTTGAACACGCCCTGGCTCGGGTGCACGATGGTTGCCGAGCGGTTCGCCGCGGCAGCGCACTCCGAGTGCGCCACCCGCGCCGTGGAAGCTCGCGGCAACAGCGCTCTTGCAGGCAGTGGGAGGTCATGAACTCGGGCGTCGGAGCGCGATACGGTCTGCCGGGCGCTGGACGGGTCGTCGTGCTGGCATGCGTTCTTGCCGCGACGCTGGGCCTTCAGACCTGTAGTTTCCGCGCCCAGCCAGCGCAGATCGTGCTCAGCGTGGGAATCCGGACGGCATGCGCGGTGCTCGCGGACGGCACCGCGGCGTGCTGGGGCGCCAACGATCAAGGCCAGCTCGGCAACGGGACGACGGACTCGCTCGTTCACACCCCGACCCTGGTGAGCGGCCTGACCGATGCCGTCGCCATCGGGACCAGCACCAACCATGCCTGTGCGTTGACCGCGAGCGGCCACGTCGAGTGCTGGGGCTCCAACGTTCGAGGCACCCTCGGCGACGAGACGCAGGATCCCCATTCCACGCCCGCTTTGGTCCACGGTCCGCTGCCCGGGCAGATCCTGGGCAGCGTCACCGCGCTCGGCGTCGGTGCGGGACACAGCTGTGCCGTCGACGCGGCCGGAGCGGTCTACTGCTGGGGGATGAACGAGTTCGGCCAGCTCGGCAACGGCGACGGCACGGACCGCCTCATCGCAACGCCGGTCTCGACTCCGACGGGCTTCCGCTTCGTGGACGTGGCCGTCGGCCGATACCACGTCTGCGCGCTCACCAGGAACGGCATGGTCTATTGCTGGGGAGCCAACGATCACGACCAGCTCGGGAACGGGACGGGCCTCCCGTCGGCAGTACCGGTCCTCGTCGCGGACATCTGGCACGCCCGCACGATCGGTGCAGGCGCCAACCACACCTGCGTCGTACTCAGCATACTCAGCCGCCGCACGTCGCACTGCTGGGGCGCATCCGACGGCAGCTACGGCGAGTCCCTGCCGCAGCCCGACCTCACCAGCCTCGAGAGGGCGAGCGGCGGCGCGCACCACACGTGTGCGCTCGACCAGAGCGGCCGGGTGTATTGCTGGGGGAGCAACATCAACCATCAACTCGGCACGCCGGACGCGGTCGGCTCGACGACGACGAGCTGTCCGGTCAGGGATCCCGACCCCTCGCACTGCATCTCGCCCCCGCGGCTGATGGCCTCCGGCGTCGCGGTCCTGGCAACCGGAGACACGACGACGTGCGTCACGACGAGCCACGGCCAGATCCGCTGTTGGGGCGACAACCTCTCCGGGCTCGCGGGCAGCGGGGCGCCGCAGGACAGCAGCTCCTTCTTCGTCGACTCGGCGACGCCCCGCCTGGCCGACCTGCCTGGCGTCGGCACCGCAAGAGTGCCGTAGTCGTGAAGACCTGCTTCCGCGGGGGGCCCATGCAACCCAAATCGACTCTCGCGAGCGCCCTGCTCGCGCTCGTCTTCGTGACGGCCGGTTCGCAGGCGATGGCGTACGTGGAGTTCAAGATGAACTTCACGCACGGACCCGGCCGCGGCATGGCGCTCTACGACACGGGATTCCCGAGCGCGGCGCTGATCAATCCCGTGACCGGGAAGCCGGACATCCCCGACCCGCCCGTCGGCGGCGAGCACCTGACCTCGGCGGTCCATCTGCTGGGCCCCTCGATCCAGATCACGCGCGAACACGACCTCTTCGAGAGCGGCTTCGGGCTCTCGAGCAGCATCCTCTTCAACTTCATCGACAAGGACGTCTTCGAGAACGGGCGCACCGATCTCGACATAGGAACGCTTCCCAATCCCAACCACGACGGCTACTTCGATCCCAACGACGACCCTCGCCCCTCCGTGGTCCCGCAGACCTCGCTGTTCGCGGCAACCCGTTCGAGCGTATTCCTGATCAGCGTGGA
>Ga0335070_10000367_pt1 | contig 51769 bp, 53 predicted proteins | sample Lox_Sample_13_FD_206722 | JGI IMG/M metagenome (GOLD analysis project Ga0335070, IMG submission 206722) | Soil microbial communities from Loxahatchee National Wildlife Refuge, Florida, United States - Lox_Sample_1.3 | ecosystem: Environmental > Terrestrial > Soil > Wetlands | place: USA...
GCCATGACGATTGATTTTGCTCGCAATGCTCCCATTTTGCCTGTTCTCATTTCGATGGCTGTCAAGCCGATTGCGGTTTGATTCTCAACTATTAATGAAGTGGCAAACCATTCATCATAGAATTTCACGTTGCCGCACGTTATGGCTTTGCCGTAGATCGCGTGCATCTCATGAAATCCTGTCATGTCTGCTGCGAAGCAAGCTCGTGGAAAACTGTGTCCGCCGAAGGCACGTTGGTCTATTTTTCCGTCTTCTGTGCGGCTCCATGGGCATCCCCAATGCTCTGTGAGGACGATTTCTTTAGGTGCTTGCTTGACGAAGAATTCAGCAACATCCTGATCTGCTAGATAATCGGAACCCTTAACCGTGTCGAAGGCGTGCAAGTCGAACGAATCTTTCTCTCGCATTACTGCTCCAGTTCCGCCTTGTGCACAGACGGAGTGCGATCTTAAGGGATGATGTTTGGAAAGAACTGCTATGTCAAGTTTATTGCTGACTTCGGCAGCGGCAACTGCGGCTCTCAAGCCAGCTAGCCCTGATCCAACAATTATGAGATCGTGAGTGTGTGTCTCCATTGCCTTCACCATTTTGAAGAATAGTCTTAGTTTATGATGTGGGTTTTATAGTTTTGCCAATCTGGCTTAGAGATTAGAACGTTATTTTGACCTTCTGAAGGTAATGTTGTTTCCTTGATTCAGACGCCCAGAGGCAAGAAGCTTCTATATTTCTATGAAGGCAAAAGCATTCTACATATAGAACATTTTTATATTGTTCTATTTAGAAACTCTTTTATTCATTGTTGGTCATGGCTTTAGCGTTCTGAAAAAGAGGAGCAGAGGTTTGAATGATTGTCGGCATGGATCATGTGGGCGTTGCAGTCAGGAATTTAAACGAGGCTATTAGCGTTTATCAGAATGTCTTGGGTTTCACTGTGGAAGGTGTCCACACTTTGACAGAGCGCAAAGTAAAAGTGGCATTTGTCTCCACTGGTGGCGAGACTCGAATCGAGCTTCTGGAACCACTTGACAAAGAGGGCACGATCGCCAAATTTCTTGAAAACCGAGGAGAAGGGATTCATCATTTTGCAGTGAAGGTTAAGGGCATTGAAGAGATGCTTGAAACCTTCAAACGGAAAGGAGTCACACTGGTTGATGAGAAGCCGAAGGCTGGTGCTGAAGGATCAAAGATCGCTTTTGTCCATCCTAAAAGCACTCATGGCGTTTTACTGGAGTTGGTTGAAAGACCATAGTGGCAGATGCACGTGTCAACTCGGCTAAACATCGACAAAATTCAAGAAAGGTTGCACACAGAAAAGTTTGGCAGAACCATAGTCTTCTTGCATGAAACTGGTTCCACAAATAACGTGGCAAAAGACTTAGCGGCATATGGAGCCAATGAAGGAACAGTTGTAGTTGCAGAGACCCAAACGTCTGGGCGGGGAAGATTTGATCGCGAATGGATTTCGCCGACTGGCGGGTTGTGGTTCTCTGCAGTTTTGCGTCCCAGACTTTCTATTGCTGAGGCTTATAGGCTTGTTTTTGTGGCTGGATTAGCTGCGGCACAGGTTCTGCACGAGCAGTATGGTTTGCCTGTTGAGACTAAGTGGCCTAACGATGTGCTTGTGAGTGGGAAGAAAGTCTGCGGAATGCTGGTTGAGACGAATTCAACTGAGCGAGAGCTGAACTTCGCCGTTTTGGGAGTAGGAGTAAACGCTAACTTCGAAGTAAAGAATGCTCTCCCAAACGGTTTGAAAGAAACTGCAACTTCCTTGAAGAATGAATTAGGGCACAAAGTTGACTTAAGTGAACTGTTGAGAGCGATGCTACAGTGCATCGAGAATATCTATGGCTCGCTTCTCAATGGACATTGGAGTCAAATTCTGAATGAGTGGAAGGAATTTGCTGTTTTCTTGGATCACAAAGTGAAAGTTGTTTGCGGGAATGAAAGATTCTCAGGCATAGCGTCTGATGTTGATTTGGACGGTAGGTTGATTGTAAGACTTGATGATGGAACCGTCAAACATGTTATTTGTGGAGATGTTTCTTTGAACGTCAGCTCCAAAACCTAGTTGCTTTCCCTCAACGAAAAAAGCTGTGCGTCTGCCATTCTTAATATGGCTTCTTTCATCATCTTTCCACGTTTCAGCCCATAATAGAATCCAGCCGTTTTTGCAGCAACAGGAATGACCGCCTGCTTGACCATTCTGTACATGAATTGGTTCGGTATCCTATGCTCCAAAAACGAGTCACCCCACTCTCTGACATTGTGCTCCCAGCATCTCACCAGCAACTCCCATCTTTGCATTGTAAGTGAATCAAGTTCAGCGCCTGTCTTGTCCATTAGAACGCAATTCTCTAACGGAACGAAGAGAAGCGGAACATAGAAGACATTGTACTTTTCCAAGTCATCGATCAGTTCTAGAGTCTGGATGACATCTTCCTCCTTTTCGTCCGGAAGCCCTATTATCAACGTAGCCAAAGGATACCAGTCGTTGTCGTTCATTATTCCCATTGACTGAGTTACGACTTCTGGCCATTGTTCAGGAGTGTAGGGCAGCATTTTTCCAGCCATGTATTTCCGCATGAGTCTGATGCTGCCTGTCTCCAAGCCGACTTCACTGGTTACGATGGGTTTGCTCTCATGTTTGTACCAGTTTTTCTCAAGCAGAACTTCAGCAACTTCCTTAATCATGCTTGGGTCTGCAACAACTGGAGCCAAACTACTGTGTGATGGCTGAATGGAATCAACGCCAGGGTGCGCTGCAACAGTTTTGACTAGTTTAACTATTGCTTCTCGGTTTGGAACGAAGCGTTTGTCTTTTGTGCCATAGAGGAACAGGTCTTCGGTGACTAGCGTGATTCCTGAGCAGCCTTCGCTGACTGTTGTTTCCACTTCTTTCATTATGTCTTCGAGTGGGATGTCGCGTTTTCGCTGCATGGTTGGGGTACAGAATTGGCAGTTTCTTCCGCATCCTCTGGAGATTTCGACACACCCGTGAATCGCTGCGTGCCTTATCCGGGGCACTGTTTCAGCTTGTTTGTTTTTTTCGATGCGAACAACACGTGGCAACGGTTCACGATTAACGGCTTTTCTGAAGATTTCGGTGGCTATTTTTTCGCCTTCTCCCATCACCACACAGTCCACGCCATACGCGTCCGAAACTTTTTTGCGTTCAAGTTGCCATGCGCCGAAACCGCCCACAATTATCTTTGGTCTTAGATTGTGCCTACGTAAAGCTGGGTGCTGCACAAGTTTTCTGAATTCGATGGCGTTCATAGGTTCGCCGCCGCCTACAAGGCTCGAGTAGGTTTTGCTGACGTAAGCCATTCCAGTCGGATCCATGCTCGAAACGCCTACTGCTCTTGTTTCTGGACCAACGAAAGCGTCTAGATTGCTTGGGTGCACAACGGCTACTTCGGATTCGCTGAAGCCGTTTTCTAAGAGTAGTGCTTCTATTTTTCTCAGACCGTATGGAGCGAATTTGGCTCTTCCATCAGTTTCGCTTGGTACTGGTGGGTAGAGCCATTTTCTGCAGATTCTAAGTGGTACGGGTCCTTTTGCGAATCCGCCTACAAAGGCGACGAACTGGTTGTTGGCGAAGTCGCTCATTTCTGTTGCTGAAGCAGTTAACACGATTTTGACGCCTTTGTTCGTCATCTTTTTTCCCTATTGTTGTTGGTGAAGTAAGACTTTCTATACTCACTTTGTACGGGTTAATTAAGAATTGCTTTGATAGCCAGCAAGTATCTAGAATCGAATGATGCTGTTAACACAGTGTCTACGACACGTATCATATTGAAAGTTCTCCGTATGCTCTAAATACTCATTCCAAAGATAGTATCTGGCGAATTGGAGATTTGACGAATATGGCAAAGGAACCTTCGGTGGACGAGAAAACCAAGCGTTTGAAGGATTTGCAGGAAGAGGCAAAACTAGGCGGCGGAAAAAAGAGAGTTGAGGATCAACATGCTAAGGGCAAGCTTACTGCGAGAGAACGCATCGAACTTTTGCTTGATCAAGGCAGTTTTAATGAGCTAGATCAGTTTGTGGTTCATCAGTGCACGGAGTTTGGCATGGGTGAAAAGAAAATTGCAGGCGACGGCGTAGTAACTGGTTATGGCACGATTGACGGTAGACTTGTTTACGTTTTTTCGCAAGATTTTACGGTTTTTGGTGGTTCTTTGGGGGAGATGTTTGCTCGAAAAGTATGTAAGCTCATGGATTTAGCTCTCAAAACAGGTGCGCCTGTCATTGGTTTGAATGATTCTGGGGGCGCTCGTATTCAAGAAGGCGTTGCCAGTCTTGCTGGTTATGGTGACATTTTCTTCCGCAACGTCGTCATTTCAGGTGTTGTTCCGCAGATCAGTGCGATTATGGGTCCGTGTGCGGGTGGAGCCGTCTATTCTCCTGCTTTGACCGACTTTATTATCATGGTTGACAAGACCAGCCACATGTTTATCACTGGACCTGACGTGGTGAAAACGGTTTTGGGTCAAGAAGTGAGTTTTGAAGAGCTTGGCGGAGCCATGATTCACAGCCAAACCAGCGGTGTCTGCCAATTCATCGCTAAAGATGAGCAGCATTGTGTTGAGTTGATCAAGAAGCTTTTGAGCTATTTGCCAAGCAACTATCTGGAAGATCCGCCAGCAGTGGAGCCGACAGACGATCCAAACCGAGCAGATCCGACCATAGCTCACATTCTTCCAGATGATCCTGATAAGCCCTATGACGTGAAAGAAATCATACTGCGCATTGTTGATAATGGCGAATTCTTTGAAACTCAGCCGCTTTGGGCACAGAATATTGCCATCGGTTTTGCACGTTTGAACGGTAAAGCCATTGGCATAGTGGCTAATCAGCCTGCTCATTATGCTGGAGCACTTGATATTAACAGCAGCATGAAGGCAGGGCGTTTCGTGCGTTTCTGCGACTGCTTCAACATCCCAATAATCACTTTCGTGGACGTGCCAGGCTTCTTGCCTGGAATGGAACAGGAACATGGCGGAATAATCAAGCATGGTTCTAAACTGCTGTATGCTTACTGCGAGGCAACCGTGCCAAAAATCACCGTGATTCTCAGAAAAGATTATGGTGGAGCTTATGACGTAATGGGATCCAAGCATAGCGGCGCCGACATCAATTACGCTTGGCCTACAGCCGAAATCGCTGTTATGGGACCACATGGCGCCATAAACATCATATTCCGCAAAGAAATTCAAGAAGCAAAAGACCCTGAGCAGAAGCATGCTGAACTGGTGGCGGAATACCGCCAGAAATTCGCTTCTCCATACATAGCGGCGCAAAAAGGCTACATAGACGAAGTCATAGACCCAGCCCAGACAAGACCTAAACTCATAAGTGCACTTGAAAGCTTAAGCACAAAGCGCGAGCATCGTCCAACGAGAAAGCATTCGAACCTTCCATTATAAATCGACATATCTGAATCACTTTTCTTTGACACATGTTTTCATCTCAATGAAAAAGTAATTGTATTGCTATTGGCTGTTTTCTTTTTTCTCAAATATGCCTGTGATTTCGTGCCAGATGGCAGTTACTGTCTCTCGTGCATCTTTGTCAATGGGCAGCAGTATTGAAATGTAAATGGCGCATCCCACCAGAATAACGGCTGAAGTTGACAGTATTGTTGTCGTGTCTGGAAGCGGCAAGAAAAATGCTGCCATTACGGCTGAGGCGGCAAAGTACTTTCCGATGCTTCTCCAAGGAACGTTGATTCGGACTGAATCGTGCATCATCAGGTATTGGATGGCTAGTGTTGCGATGTGTGCTGCGAGAGTGATTGCTGCTACAAATACTGCGGCTTGAACGGTTTCTCCACTCGTATAGTAAAAGAGAATGCAGAAGCAAGCAGGTAGGGCGATTGCAGCTTGCAAGTATGGCAGTGAGAATACTTTGAAAATTTTGCTTTTTACGAGTTCTCTGAATGGTATCTTTGCTTCTTCGTCGAGTTTTTCGACGCCAAGTATGACTGTTGAGTAAAATTGTGAGATCAGAACGATAAAAGCGTCAACGGCTAATACTGCAAGAACTGGTGCGGCTTCATTAAAGTGTACGTTTAAGATTGTAAGCAGTGATTGAGGCAGGAACAAGACAATGGTAGTCATTGGAATCGCAAACATTAGGACTGTCTTGAGTGTTGAGGTTATGTCTTCAGAGTCTGTTTTGTTCAAAAGTTTTGGATATAGTGCATAAGAGAGAAAGAGAGCGTAGCCGATTATATTGGCATATGTCGAAGCTGCTTGGTAGTTTCCTCTTGCTGCTTGACCACCATAAAGAAACAGCAGGATGACTGTTGACGTTGCGAGCTGGTTTCCTATGGCGTTGTAGATGTTGACGATTGAGGATTTGAGCCATTCCTTTGCGTATGTCCACTGGATTTTCTGCTTTAATTCTTTCGAGGTCAGTTTCAGATAGTACAACACTTGTATGGTGGATGCGATTATGAGGCTTAGAAGAGCTCCTAAGAACAGTTGCCCGAGCCATACGATTAACAGATATGCTAGTATGATTTTGCAGCTTTCTTCAATAAGGAGAGCGTAACCAATGGCTTGAGGTTTCTTTGCTCTCAAGATTGATTCCAGCACAATGATTAGGTAGGTATTGATGATTTGCACTGAAGCAATGTCGTACATGAGCATGTATGTGCCGCTGATGTTAAATGCGGCTGTCACAAATGGCGTTACAGAAATGTAGACAAGCGTAAAGATTAGAGAGACTGCTAAGTTTGCGAGGATTCCTGTTTTGGCTGCTCCTTGTTTTTGGCGAGCTACGAACCGTGTTGTCCAGAATGGGAACACGCCGCTTAGTAGCAGAAAGTAGCCTATCACGTCGAAAATGTTTGCCCATATGCCGTAGTCCTGTTTGGTCATGTTTCGTGTGAGCAGAAGTGTGAAGATGAGACCTGTTGCTATGCTGATGATTTGAGCTGCAAAAACTACGAAGCCCGAATAATGAAGTCTGATTTCTTCCTTTCCCATTTGCGCTCAAGTCAGTTCTCGCGTTTATGTTTCTTGCCAGAAGCCCATGGGTTCTTGAGATATTTATTGACTTCGACAGATCATCGTTTCTGCGCATGGTTCTCGGAATGAAGTCGAGACAAACATGGTAGAGGAAATCTGCCCCTAGGCTTAAGTCTATTATTTCAGAGTGACGTACAGTGAATGAGGATGACAATTCCAATTCCGTTTCTTAGAGGAATATGTGATGAGGAAGATTGAGCTTCCACCGATAGCGAAGAGTAGGCTAGTTGCTGACTTTAGAAAGCTTGGGATCACAAGAGGCGACACTATCATGGTTCATGCTTCGGTTAAATCCATAGGTTGGATTGTTGGCGGTCCAGACGTCATCATTCAGGCTTTGCTTGACGTATTAGACTCAAGTGGAACGTTGATGATGTACGTTGGCTGGGAAGACTCACCGTACGAACTGGCAAGTTGGCCTGAGAATGTTCAGCAAGCCTATTTGGAGGAATGCCCGCCCTTTGATCCAGCCACGTCGCGTGCATGTCGAAGTAACCATCCCGAAGCCTCGTGTGCAGCCGTGGGCGGAAAAGCCAGATGGCTAACTGAGAATCATCCGTTGCAGTATGGTTACGGATCGGGTTCACCCTTGGCTAAGCTGTGTGAAGCAAAAGGTAAGGTATTGTTGCTTGGTGCTCCATTTGACGCGATCACGATTTTGCATTACGCTGAGTATTTGGCTAAAGTGCCTAACAAAAGGATTGTACATTATGCGATACCGTTGCTTTGCAACGGACAGAGAATATGGGTTGAGATTGAAGAATTTGACACCTGCGGTGATGTTTTGCCAGCCGTTGAGGAATACTTCCAGCGTATTCCACAAGAGTATTTGTCTCAAGGTAGGGGCTGTGCTGGAAAAGTTGGAGAAGCTCAATCCTATCTTTTTGATGCTGCTGACTCTGTCAAATTCGCCGTGAAATGGCTTGAAGCGAAATACGGCGAGAAGTAACTTGAGCTATGAAAATGTTGCAAAAATTGACGTATCGGGGGGCGCAAGAATTAGTATAGAATTTCTCTGCTCATCTTGACTCTGCCGTTCTTGGTTGGCACTCCTTCTTTTTCAACAAGTCTTCTTCTGGAGTCAGCTGCGGTTTTTTCTCCGCCGAACTTGCCGTCTGATCGGACTACACGATGGCAGGGGACGATGGGGTGAAGTGGGTTCTTGTGCAGTGCGTTGGCAGCTGCGCGGTAGGCAAGTGGTTTGCCTACTTTCTCTGCCATTCTTTTGTAGGTGCTGACTTTTCCCTTTGGGATTCTGTAGCAGGCAACCAAAACGTCTCTTTCAAATTTCGTCTTGCCAGATAAGAAGCGTTTGACATCTTCTTCTGTCCTGATTTCGTCTTTGTTCAATGGTTACTCCTTCTGATGTGTAGCATGTTTATTTCTTGACGAATGAGTGCAATGTCTCTCTTAGCTGTTTCATTAGCTCTTGCTGTTTAGCGAATTCTTCGTCGGACATTGAGAGAATGTCGGTATACTCGCTAACCAGAAGGCTTGTCGGAAAATCCAAATCGTCCAAATTGGCGATTTCGTCTTCGGTTTTTGTTGAACTGCAGCATTTCTTGATCTCGCTCCTCACTTTAACCAGTTGCGAGATTCTGTTTTCATTGAGTTCAAGGTTGAATCCTAGTTTCTTTAATGCGTTTAGGGCTGATATTTCTTGTTCTTTCATGAGTTTTTGGCTGTGGGAGGTTTGATAGCTGGTTTTTCCCATTTGGAAATTGAAGGTTTCGGCGGTTGTTCTGTAGTAGCTTTCGATCAGGTGGCCGATTCGTTCTTCGCGTGTTACCTCCACCATTCCGCCTTTGAGAAGTTTCCTTACGTGATGGTAGACGGCTTGCGGGGTGATGTTAAGGTCTGCAGCTATTTGGCTGACAGTCATTTCCTTCGCTCGTAATAAAAACATTATCTTGCGTCTTGTTTCGTCGGCTAGAAGCTGGAATGCTTCAGGGTCTCTTATTGTCTTGATGGGTTTCAAGTGGCTTTTCCTCGACTAAAATAATGGCTGAATGAGTATAAAAGTGTTTTGCTTAGTAAAACGTACGCTTTAGAAGGGACACGGTCTTTACCGCGAGAAACGGAGAGGTTTGAATAAGGAAGCACATGCGCAAACGTCTTTTGAAAGTGGAAAATGAGTTCCCGTGGCTGAATGATACAAGGTTACTTGAAGAAACGTTGTTGATTTTGGCTAAAGGGCAGCCCAACTTTTATATTCACTGACAAGTCGTGAACATGATAGAGAGAACAAAGGACAGGATGCCTAATGATTAAAGACTTGACCACGCTATACTCGAAGAACGCTTTAAACATGAAACGTTCTGAAATTCGCGAACTCCTTAAAGTAACCAGACAACCTGACATCATCTCTTTTGCTGGAGGTCTTCCAGGACCCGAAACTTTCCCCGTGAAGGAAATCGAGAACATTGCATGCAACGTTTTGAGAGAGAAAGGTGCCTTAGCCCTCCAGTACGGACCAACTGAAGGAGAGAAGCCTCTTCGCGAAGAGATCGCAAAATGGCTTGGAAGAGAGGATAACAGAATCAGACCCGAGAACGTTTTGGTGACGGCTGGGTCGCAGCAGGGCTTGGATATTGTTTCGAGGATATTTCTTGATCCGAAGGACATCATTATCGTTGAGCTTCCAACTTATATTGGTGGGCTTCAGGCTTTCACCATGTACAGGGCAAAGATGATTGGCGTTCCCCAAGACAACGAGGGGATGCAGGTTGATCTGCTAGAAGATGCTTTGGAAAGACTTGCTCGGAAAGGAAGAAAGCCTAAGTTCATCTATGTTGTTCCTGATTTTCAGAATCCTTCTGGAGTCACGATGCCTCTTCACAGACGGAAGCTGTTGCTGGAGCTAGCCTACAAATACGAAGTTCCAGTCATAGAAGACAGTCCTTACAGGGCTTTGCGCTATCGAGGGAAAAGCGTTTCTGCCGTGCACAGTCTAGACAAGGAGAATCAGGTCATAGTGTTAGGGACTTTTTCGAAGCTGCTTTCGCCGGGTTTGAGGCTTGCGTGGATTGTGGCTCGAGACGAGTGGATGGATCGCATGGTGGTTGCGAAGCAGGGCATGGATTTGTGTTCTCCGAGTCTTACACAGTTAATAGTTGCTGAATATATGAGTCGTGGATTGTTGCCGAAGCAAGTTGAGAAAATCTGTGCGTTGTATGGCAAGAAACTTGAGGCAATGCTGAAAGCACTTGAGGAGTATATGCCTGAGGGCGTGGAGTGGTCGAAGCCTGAAGGTGGGCTGTTCCTGTGGGTGAAGTTGCCTAGGAAAATGAGTGCTAACGAATTGTTTCCGAAGGCTATTGAGAATAAGGTGGCTTATGTTGTCGGTTCTGCCTTTCACTGCAATGGTAAGGGGCAGAATACAATGAGGCTTAATTTTTCGTTTTCTTCGGAGCAGCAGATAGATGAGGGAATTAAGCGGCTGGCTAAGATGATCAGAGAGAACACGTAAACGTCTACTCTTATGCGAGCAAGTTTTCCCAACTCTGAAAAATCTTTTCTGCTTCGCAAACGATAAGAACGTCCACGGCGGATTGATAGTGCAGGCGATTTGATGAGCATCGAGCTTCCTGAAGTCAAAATTCTAACCGACCAAATGGACAAACAGTTGCGAGGCAAACGTGTCCAACATGCAGTTTTGAAGGATTGCGAGAAACTTCAAAGATTAGGTTTTGTGAACAAGGATGCCCATTCTTTTGATAATCTTGTGAATGGTAAGGTCGAATCTGTCACGTCAAGAGGTAACGTCATGGTAGTTAAACTTGATAACGAGATGAGCTTGGTTCTTGCGCCTGAGTATGGTGGCATCATCCAATACTATGCCAAGGTCGAATCTGTTCCTGACAAGGCCCATTTGACGCTAGGCTTCGCTGATGGCTCTGCTTTGACTGTGAGGTTGACTGGTATGGGTGTCATCAACGCTTTGAAGGATGCTGAGCTTGAACGGTCTTATGTATATAGGCGAGACTTCTCGAAGATGCCTTCACCCATAGACGATAAGGGCTTCACTTTTGAGCTTTTCTCTGAGCTCCTTGCTGACAAGAATGTGATGCTTAAGTCGGTGTTGGTTGGCAAAGACGCTGTTGTGGTGGGATTGGGAAACAGTGCGTTTCAAGACATCATCTACAGAGCCAAGCTTCACCCTAAAAGAAAAGCCTCTGAACTCAACAAGGACGAAAGTCGAGCTCTATACAACGCGATAAAGCTCGTTGTGCAAGAGAGACTTAGGCTTGGAGGAAAGGACCAGTTCACAGACCTCTATGGAAAAGAAGGACGTTACACGCCAGCTATGGGTCCAAACATGAAAGGGCAAACTTGCCCGTCCTGTGGAGCTTCTATAGAGAAGATGGGTCTTGGGGGAGGATACACGTTTTACTGCCCCAACTGCCAGAAATGACAGAAAATGTCTTCCATAACCTAAATCGATTAATACTGCTTCACCCACCCTTTCTACTTCCAAGTTCAAGGTATATATAGGGGGTAAAACCGCTGATTCGCAAACCTGTCCACATAACAGACACAACGTTCAGAGACGCACACCAATCTCTCATGGCTACACGAATGAGCACGGAAAGCATGCTTAAAATCGCTGAGAAAATCGATCAAGTGGGCTTCTTCAGTTTGGAAGCTTGGGGTGGAGCAACTTTCGACGTGGCAATACGTTTTTTGGCTGAAGATCCGTGGGAACGTATTCGTCAACTTAAGAAACGTGTTGTGCGTACTCCGTTGCAGATGCTTCTGCGTGGACAAAACATTGTTGGTTACCGCAACTATCCAGATGATGTTCTCATCAAGTTTGTTGAAAGAGCTGCTGCCAACGGCATTGACATTTTTCGCGTTTTCGACGCTGTGAATGACATTCGCAACATGGAAGTTGCCATCAAAACCGTTAAGAAATGTGGAAAGCATGCTCAAGGCACAATCTGTTACACCATAAGTCCAGTGCATACTGTTCAGCATTTTGTGGAGTTCGCTAAGCAATTGGCTGAACGTGAGTGCGACTCTATCTGTATCAAGGACATGGCTGGAATGCTTGCGCCAGAACCAGCCTATGAACTTGTTTCAGCCTTGAAGAGAGAAGTGGGTTTGCCTGTGCATTTGCACAGTCACAGCACAAGCGGCATGGTTATGATGACCTATTATCGCGCTTGCGAAGCAGGAGTCGACATTCTTGACACGGCTTTTTCGCCGCTTGCTTGGGGTACAAGTCAGCCTCCAGTTGAATCGGTCGTTGCGGCGCTTAAGGGAACGCCTTACGACACAGGCTTGGATTTGGAATTGCTGAGTGATATAGCCAGATATTTTAGGGAGCTTCGAGAGAAATATTATGATCCGTTAAGGCTTATCGATCCGAAATCTGAACGGGTTGATGCCTCAATCATTGTGCATCAGATTCCTGGTGGAATGTTCTCGAATCTTCTGGAGCAGTTGCGTGAGCAGAAAGCCGAAAATAGGCTTCAAGAGGTTCTGGAAGAAGTGCCTAAGGTGAGAAAGGAACTTGGTTATCCGCCTTTGGTGACGCCGACAAGCCAGCTTGTTGGTATTCAGGCTGTTTTGAATGTGATTTCAGGTAAACGCTACAGCATTGTGCCTAAAGAAATCAAAGACTACGTGAAGGGTTTGTATGGGAAACCTCCAGGACCAATTGATCCGAAGACGAGGAAGAAGATTATTGGCGACGAGCAGCCGATAAGTGTTCGTCCTGCTGACCTTTTGGAACCAGGGTTGAACAAGATTCCTGAGGATGTGAAGCCTTACATTGAGACTGAGGAAGATAGGTTGACGTATGTGCTTTTTCCGCAGGCTGCTGTGGAGTTTTTTAAGAAGCGGAAGGCGAAGCGTGAGGATTTGAAAAGTGGTATTGAGCCTGAAAGGGTTGCTGAGCTTGAGCGGGTTGCGGCTGTTTCGGTTGCTGTGGCAACGTATGTTACAGGCTTGAATGGTGCGAAAGCGTTGACTTTGTCCAGAGCAAGAACTGGAGTTTCGAATTGGGTGTTGGCTGGTAGACAGAGCTTGGTTGAATGTGGTGTTTAGCTTGCCGACTTATGAAGTGTTCATTGACGATAAGCCTCGAAAAGTGGAGGTTTCAAAGACAGGCGAAAGAAGCTTCACGGTCAAAGTTGATGGAAAATCTGTAGACGCCGAATTGCAGGTTGAGAAGCCAGATTTTGCAAAGTTTTCAATGAAGATTGATGGGAAGACTTACCGGGTAAACTTGCCGAAACTTGATCGTGAAAAGGATTTTCAGTTGGAGGTTGATGAGGCAATGTTCAAAGCGGAAGTCAAGACGCCAATGGTAAAAGCGTCAACGCCAACGTTTGCGCCAGCTTCTGTGTCTCCTGTTGCTAGGAAAAGTGTTGCTCAGAAGGAGGTTGTTGAGGGAGCTGTTGTTGCGCCTATGACTGGTAAAATTGTTTCAGTTAAGGTTAAGAAGGGTGATGTGGTGAAGGAGAAACAGGTTCTTTGCGTTATAGAAGCGATGAAGATGGAAAATGAGATCGCTGCTTCAAAAGCTGGAACGGTGAAGGAAGTGAATGTTTCGGAAGGTTCGTCGGTAAGTGAAGGTGAAACTCTTTTTGTTATTGGTTAGAAGATTGTTGATGGACTGTGTTCGCCGAACACTTCCCGCAAGGTGGCGCATATTTCTCCAAGTGTCGCATATTGTTTGACTGCGTTGAGGATATATGGAATCAGGTTCTCGTTTTCTTTTTCTGCGGCTGACTGCAGTTTGCTCAGTGCTTCTTTTACTTTGTTGTTGTTTCGTTGTTGCTTTAGGGTTTTAAGTCGTTCCACAAGTTCTTTTTCGGTTTTTGGATCGACTTTTAGGGTTTTCATGGGGATTTTGTCTTCTGTTACGAATTCGTTTACGCCTACAATTATTCGTTTTTTGGTTTCTGTTTCTTTTTGGAAGCGGTATGCGCTTTCGGTGATTTCTTTTTGCATGAAGCCTTTTTCTATTGCGTTCACTGCTCCGCCTAAAGTGTCGATTTGTTCGATGTATTTTGTTGTTCGTTCTTCAATTTCGTCTGTCAAGTATTCAATGTAGTATGAGCCTGCTAACGGATCAACGGTGTCAACTACTCCGCTTTCGTAGGCGATTATTTGCTGTGTTCTTAATGCTACTGTGACTGCTTGTTCGCTTGGTAATGCGTAGGCTTCGTCGAAGGAGTTTGTGTGTAAGGATTGTGTTCCGCCTAGTACAGCCATCAAGGCTTGCAAGCCAACGCGGATGATGTTGTTGTAGGGTTGTTGTGCGGTGAGTGAAACGCCTGAGGTTTGTGTGTGGAAGCGTAGCATTTGTGATGTTGGGTTTTTGGCGTGGAAGCGTTCTTTCATGATTTTTGCCCACAGTCGTCTTGCGGCTCGGAATTTGGCGATTTCTTCGAAGAAGTTGTTGTGGGCGGCGAAGAAGAAGGATAGTCTTCCTGCGAATTTGTCTAGGTTTAGTCCTTTGTCGGTGGCTGCTTGGATGTAGGCGATGGCGTTTGCGAATGTGAATGCGACTTCTTGTACGGCTGTTGCTCCTGCTTCGCGGATGTGGTAGCCGCTTATGCTGATTGTGTTCCATTCGGGCATGTGTTGCGAACAGTATTCGAAGGTGTCTGTGACGAGTCGCATTGAGGGTTTAGGCGGGAAAATGTACATGCCTCTTGCCACATATTCCTTGAGTATGTCGTTTTGGACTGTTCCGCCAAGTTTGGATTGTGGTACGCCTTGTTTTTCAGCGACTGCAATGTACATGGCTAGTAGTATGTTTGCGGGCGCGTTGATAGTCATGGATGTGGTGATTTTGTCAAGTGGGATTTGGTTGAAAACGGTTTCCATGTCTTTTAGTGTGCAGATGCTTACTCCGACTTTGCCGACTTCGCCAAGGCTCATTGGGTGATCGCAGTCGTAGCCGACTTGGGTTGGAAAATCAAAAGCTACGCTTAAGCCTTTTTGGCCTTGTTGGAGTAGGTATTTGAATCGTTGATTTGTTTGTTCTGCTGTGCCGAAGCCTGCGTATTGGCGCATTGTCCAGAAGCGTGCACGATACATTGTGGGATAAACGCCACGTGTGAAGGGGTATTCGCCTGGGAATCCCAGTTTTTGTAGGTAGTCGAAGTTTGGGGTGTCTTCTGGCGTGTAGGTTCTGTTTATGGTGATGTTTGAGCTTGTAGTGTAGGTTTGTTGTCTTTCTGGGAGTTTGTCGAAGCTTTTTTGTACGATGTTTGTTTCCCATTGTTTTTTGCGGCTTTTGATTTCGTTTGCAGTCAAGTTTGAAGCACCAGTGCTTGTAGAGTGTTCTTGTCAGAGGAATAAAAGAATTTATCAGCTCTCTCTTGTGCTGAGAACGGATTTTAACCCCCCTATAAATAGGTCGACTTGTCGTCGCTTGCCTATGAGAATCTGATTCACCGATTTCCTATACACACGTTACGGGTTATTTTACCGTTGCATTATGACCTATTCCTTTTTCTTCGAAGCCGTAAACTTTGCGAAAACCGGCTTTCTTCAGCACTTTCGTGTAGTCTGTCCACGTCCACTTATAGAGATCAAGCATCAATGCAATTTCAGCTTGCAGCATGCCCTTCTCTTCTATTAGGTGAATCCGATTTTCAAGAATGCCATCTTTGACTTTGTCGTAAACGCTAACAACAGTCAATTTCTGCCCGTCTTTTTCGTAAGGACGGAAAACCTCGAATCTTTGCTGCTTTCTCCACACGTTTTCAGCATACTTGCTCAATTCTTTCTTCGTGTTTTTGGAACCAGCGATGGGCACACCAAAGACAAACAAGCCACCCTCATTGAGCACGGGGTAAATCCCTTTTGCTGATGCTTCAAGAGATTCCTTTGTTCTGATCCAGTCAAAAGCGTCGCTGAAGACACAATCAAACTTGCGTTTGCATTTATCCCCAAGTTCTTCCCATCGAGACTGAAAGAATCTGATGTTCACTCCTTCCTCTTTTGACACTTCAGCAGCATATCTAACAGCATTACCGCTTCCATCAGACCCTTCCACCTCATAACCCAGTTCAGCCAACAGAATCGTCTTAAAACCAAGCCCACAAGAACAATCCAGAATACTCTTCACGTCTAATCGGGAAAGATGAGAATGCAAAGCATTTACTCCGTCTTCCTCTTCTTCTCTCCAGCTTGGTCTCAGCATCGTTCCCTTCGAAAACCATTCCCACTTCCAAATAGTGTTCCAAGAAGACTCCTCGCTCGAACAAACCGACACAGGTGGCATTTTCCAGCCTTTACCCTTTTCTGCTTTCACTATCACAGCCCCAACAAAGGCATGCTTCATGCTATGGTTAGAGACTGAACATAAATCATTTTATCGCATTTGCATTTCTCTATTTTCCGTAGTTTGCAGAAAGCAGCATAAAATCGTACGGATCCACTTTTCCCGACTCGTCGAAATCAGCGTTCGGATTCCACTGAGTATCATTAGGTGTCGTTCCAAAGGCTCTTCCGAACATAGCAAAATCGACTGGATCAACGTCGCCATCATGATTAACGTCTCCAGCAAAGTATGGTGACCCACAGATGACGATGGTGAAGTTGAAAGATGTTATGCCAACTATCATTGGAGAAACATGCAGGGTCAGAGTTGCAGGATAAACTTGGTTAAGGTAAATCTGCTTGCCAGTGTGGTTAAAGGACAGTTGCATGTAGCTTGCAGCGTTTGCAGGTGCCCACGTTTGAGTTTTCGAAAAAGTGAAAAGTATAGGTGTCGTGTTTTCGTTCCGCAAATAAACTACAAAGCTCTTCTGTGTTCCTGGAAGTAGTGTTCCCCAATCAATGGCTGTCACAGGTTGCGTGCATCGCCTGTTCCAATATATTCCGATGCCAATCGAATCTACTGCTGATACGTTTCCTGCATTGCTGTTTTGCTGCCAGGGTCTCAAAAGAATTATGACAGCAACCAATGCCACTACTATGATGATGCGAAGGGCTCTGTGTCCTTCGATGCGCACTCTTACCTTCTCCCCAACTTCATTCAAGCACTAGCGGTACTAGGCTAAATGGCTTTCGCACACTACGCAATCCATTCCGTAAGCTTCTTTTTCAGCAAAATCCTTTCGTGAGTGAAACAGATAATAATCTCTCTAATCTAAGAATCACGTTAAACATGGTGAATTCTATTGAGGATCAAGGTCGAGTATCTGGGGCACATCAAAAACATGACTAGCAACAAGAGAGAAGAGGAGCTTGACGTTGAAGAAGACTTCACCATAGCCGACCTTCTGAATCTCCTAGCCAAGCAGTACGGTGAATCATTCAGGAAGGCTGTGTACGAGCCGAAAGGCACGGATGTAAAACCAAACTACATCATAACCGTCAACGGCTACTTGCTCAACCAATTGAACGGCATCGAAACCAAACTCAAAAATGGCGACTATGTGACCTTGCTGCCAATTGTCAGCGGCGGCTAATACTCTTCCTTCCTGTCTATTAACCCGTCTCTTCTAGCCTTGTACATGGCGATTTTGAAAAAGGCAATTCCAATTAAAAGAGTTCCTAGCATCGTCAAAACAAGATAAATCAGATCAGTCTGATACACTAAGCCTGGCGTGTGCAGAATTGAGTATCTAACTGTTCTGAGAAAATACGTGATTGGCAAAACGCTGGAAATGGCTTGACCCCAAGAGGGCAGAATATCTGGTAAGAAGACGACTCCTCCGAACAGGTAGAGGATGCCTGAAACATAATCTGACAGCGTGAACTGAACTTTTGATGTCATAATGTTGATTGAGCTGAGTATGAATCCCATTCCAATGAAGCAGACAACAGCTAGGACTACACCTAAAGCTAATAATGGGAAGGTTATTCCTGCCCAGTCGATTGGAATCTGCACGCCCAACAATCCCTGAAAGATCAGCACTCCTAACCCCATCGTGAGGAGTAGCGAAACTGTTGCGTTCAGCACTCCGTTCAAGGCTCTTCCCAAAATGTACCACCAAAGCGAGCCTGGCGTCAAGTAAATATGCTTCAATACTTCGTAGTGTGATCTGTCATCATGAATCAGCATGCTCATGCTCATCATTATCGACGTAGCGTAGATGAAGAAACTGTTGCCTACGAACATGAATGCAAAATAGTCTGGGCTGAACGTTCCGCCTCCAACTGCACTGCCAACCAAAAAGATGAAGCCTACAATGAGCAAGCCTGCCAGAGGTCGAATCAAATAGTAAATCGCGAAAACTAGGGGGTCAGCCCAGTTAGTCTCAACCTTCCAGCCCACCCAGATGGCCTGCTTAATCGTCCGCAAAATTGCGCTTACTGCCATCTCAGCGTCAACCTCCCTTCTTTCTTGCTCAAGTTCTCCATGTAGTCTAGCGCAAACTTGGCTAGGGGCAGAAGAATCAAAATCGATGCTACGAGAGCTACCGCGTCAATCCAGATGTCACCTATTCCTTGACCTTCCATGATGACTCTTCTCATAGCGTCCAATCCAAGCGTAAGCGGAATCAGAGAAGCCAGAAGCTGAATGGCGAAAGGCAGATACCTTGTTGGAAAATATGATCCTGAAAGGAAGTAAACGGGTTCCTGCATGAGGTTGGCAGTGTGCCATGCCTCTCTGCCATACAACATGAACAGTGAGGCAAACAGCATGCCCAATGCATAAAGCGCTATGATGGTGAGAAAGAACATTAGCAGAGCCGTTAATGGTTCATGCACGAGGAAGGGAACCTGGAAGAGTATCGTGCCGAGAATGAGGATCGTTGCTGCTCTAAACGTGGTGTTCACGATTCCGCCTAAAGCCATTCCGAGAAGGATTGCCATCCTTGAGATCGGAGCTACAAGATAAATTTCCAGATTTCCAGTTTCCTTCTCCCAGTAAAACTGGGCAGACATGTTCCAAAGCACGTTCACCCAAAAAGCTATCATGGTTCCGCCCAAGATCACGAAGCCAGTGAACTCGGCAGGTGCCTGCAACGCTTTGTACATGTAAACGTAAGCACTCAAAGTAAGGAGCGGAATCACCATTTCTGCAATGATCCACTCAGGTTCCTGATTGCTGCCTTTAACTCTCACCCACAGTCTGGCGTAGGCTACTCTCAAGTCGTTGACGAGTTGCTCACGCATCGCCAGATGACTCCATGTTTTTCTCGAATCCGCGACCAACTAGACTGACGTAGACATCTTCAAGAGTAGGTTCAGCCTTGTTGATGGACAGAATTTTCAGCTTCTGTTTTTCAAGTTCAGACAAGATGCTCGAGAAGACTGATTCTGAATTTACTATAACTTTCAGTTCAGTGGTGTCTGTTTGGATGCTTCGGGTTTCGGAATAGCCAACTACGCCCGACATTTTCTCTATGAAGTCGAAGTCCGCCTGAACGGAAGAGACATCAACCTTCATTATCACGTTTTCCTTAAGCTTCTCCTTAAGCGTGTGCGGGCTGTCGCATGCCAAAATCTTTCCACGATCGATTATGGCTACTCGGTCGCACATTTCGTCAGCCTCAGCCATATAATGCGTTGTCAACAGGACGGTGCCCTTCTTTTCCCTCTTAGCCCAGTCAACAATGTAGCTTCTCAACTTCTTCGAAGTCAACACATCCAAGCCCAGCGTAGGTTCATCCAAGAACAGTATCTTAGGATCATTCAGCAAGCCTCTGGCAAGATTCAATCTTTGCTTGTAGCCTGTTGAAAGCTTCGCCATCCTCGTATTGGCATATTCTTCAAAGTTCAAATCCGCCATCAAATGCTTGATTTTCTCCTTTGCAGCTGAGGAGGACATTCCGTACAGTTGAGAGAAAAACCACAGGTTCTCTTTAACGGAAAGTATTCCGTAGCCTGGGGTTTCGCCTCCTGAAACCAAGCTGATGATTTTTCTAACCTTGTTCGGCTCTTTAGTAATGCTGAATCCGCCTACGTATGCTTCGCCGCTTGTCGGCAGCAGAAGTGTTGTCAGGATTTTTATGCAGGTTGTTTTTCCCGCTCCATTTGGACCCAGTAAACCGAAGATTTCTCCTTCGCCGATTGAAACCGAGACGCCGTCCAGAGCCTTCACTGTCTCATATTTGCTTTTGAACACTCTGACTAAGTCTCGGATTTCAACACGATATTGCAAGGATGGTCACGAGCCAAAACACAATGCAAAACAGCATAATTAAGAATTTCCCTTCAAAGAAAATCATGGTCCACGCTGCTGCGATTTCCCGAGGAAATAGCAAACATGTTCGCTTAGACTTCAAGGAAAACTGGCATTCTCGTAAGGTTATTGCATCCTTTCTTCGTAACTTCGACCATGTCTTCTATGCGGACGCCGCCAATTTTGGGATCGTAAAGCCCGGGCTCAACCGAAGTAATGTTATGCTCTTCAAGCGGGAGCGTGTAGAATTCGCTCATGCGAGGGTTTTCATGAATTTCCAGTCCAAGACCGTGTCCAAGACCGTGCAAGTAGCCTTTGCTGATTTGCTTGCCGCCTCGTATAGTTTCGTAGCCAGCTTTTTCAAGCAAGTCGAAGCAGAGATTCTGCATGTCGCTTCCTAGAACACCGGCTTTTATCGCGTCAGTGGCTGCTTCTTTTGTCTCAAGCACTGTCTCAAACATTTTCTTGACCTCGCGTGAAGCTTTGCCCTTCACTATTGTCCGCGTCATGTCTGCAACGTAGCGTTTTCTGACGCTCATTGGAAAAACATCTATGACGATCGGCTGGTTTGCCTTCAAAATGTCATCTGGCTCGCCTGCATAGTGAGGGTCTGCTCCTCCAGGTCCGCAAGCTATGATCGTTTCTTCTTCGGCGATGCATCCGTGATCAATGAAAGTGTGATCGAAAACCGAACGCACTTTGCCAGCGGTAAGAGGTTGCTTCTTTCCATCTTCTCTGAAAAACAGGGAATTGTTTGAGCCAACTTCTGAGTCCTTGATGAGTTCTATAGCTTTTGACGTTGCCTTTTCCACAGTTCTTTGCACAGTCTCAATAGCTTCTATCTCTTCACGCTCCTTTGTCTCCCTTGCCTTTTCGACAACGCCCAGCAGAGGCTGTATCTTCAAGCCTTCATGTCTCAATATGTCTGCAAGCATTACGGGCAGATTTGGAGGAACGTAAATCGGCTTGTTGGGTTCAAGTTCTTTTTTTGCCACAGCAGCCACGAACTTCAAAGCTCCTGTCTCTGTATCTGGAGCTGATTTCACAATTCGAACATAATCATACTCGAAGTATGAGCGTACGTCCTTCACGTTTGATTCCTTTTTGGCTCGGACAAGCTCCATCTGACTGACGATCAATATGGGATCTTGATTTGCCTGTTTTATGAATAAGAATGGGTCAGGAGCCAGAAACCCACTTAGGTAGTACATATTTGCTGTTCGGTTGCTTTCAGAATATGAAAGCATGGAATCGCAACCCTTTTCGTCTAAGATTTTGTCAATGTCCTTCTTCATGTTCATCGTCCTTCGGCTGGAAGCACTTGATTTAAGTAAATGCAGCATAAAAAACTGTCGTTGAATTATTGACAAGTGCGAAAAGCCAGAAACATCGATAAAATGTAAAAACTCACACTGCCAGTGGATAGACGAAGAATAGAGACAGTTTTCTTATGGAAACCAGCAAATTCAAATAGTAAACAGAGCGGTTGGCGAGCCAAAACCCTCAAAATTAGCTCAGAATGTGAGATTCCATTCGAGATTGAAAGTAAAATTTAAAAGCAACTTCCGTACACATTACGCAAAACATGAGGAGAATGGTAGAGATTCAGATTTTTTACCTCCCCTAATCTCCTTTCTCCCCTCAGTAAATGTATCTACCATTCTCCTCATACAACCCTAAAATAAGCTTTCACGACTTCTTATAGCTTGTGGAACTTACTTCTAGTTGTGCTCAAGCACATGGTTAAGTAGTTGGTGGTTGAAAAAGCCTAAAATATGTAGGGGTTTCCAGTGTCTACATTCCTGAGAGTGAGTTGGCATGGTGAAAATACTCATTGTTTATGACTCGAGGAGCGACAACACTCAGAAAATGGCGGCTGCGATTGCTAAAGGCGCAAGAACGGTGAAAGGAACAACAGTGCAGATTGAGAAGGTTGACAAAACAGGACTCGAAGACTTGTTGGGAGCTGATGGAATAATAATGGGTTCACCGACCTATTATGGATTGATGTCTGGGAAACTCAAGGCATTGCTTGATGAATCGGTCAAGATTCACGGAAAACTTGAGGGAAAAGTTGGGGCTGCCTTCACAAGCTCTGGCGGCACTGCCACAGGTGCGGAAACGACATTACTGTCTATACTACAAGCAATGCTTGTGCATGGCATGGTCATTCAGGGGCGACATGACACCAAACATTATGGAGCGGCTGCTGTGGGATGCCCAAAAAGCGAAGAGTTCGAGTCTTGCAGAAACCTCGGAAGGAGAGTCGCTGAGCTAGCTGCAAAGCTGAAAAAGTGATGCAGAAAAATCTTTGCTGTGTCGAACTTGGCTAAGGCGATCTATGTGAACGTGTGTGGAATCATTGGCAGTCCGCGGAAGGGAGGAAATGTCGATCTGCTTGTTTCTCAAGTGTTAAAGGGCGCGAGTAGCCGAGGAGCTGAGACCCACAAAATTTACCTTGATGATTTGAGCATCAAGTCCTGTCGAAGTTGCGGAGTTGACCCCAATCCGAAATACTGCCTTTTCGAAGATGACATGAAAATTATCTACAACGCAGTTCAATGTTGTGACGCCATCGTTCTTGGGTCTCCAGTCTACTTCGACACTGTAAGTGCACAGGTCAAGCTTATGATAGACCGCAGCAACTGCCTCATGCCCTACGTGAAACAACCTGATGGAGCGTCTGGCTTTGAAAGAAGAGTAAAGAAGCGTAAGAAAGGCGTCTTCATAGCGGTTGCAGGCACAGATCAAGAATTCAACACGATACTAACAACAATTAAGGGCTTTTTCAACTGGACAAACACCGAATTAACCGACACCATTCTTTACGCCCACGAGGACGACGAATTGGGCGGAGTGAAGAAAAACAGGGAAAAAATGAATGAAGCCTATGAAGCAGGAATTCGGCTAGTTACATCATCATAAAACGCGAATCGTCATATAGGTGTCAGTGGGCCCGGGGCGATTTGAACACCCGACCAACAGGTTATGAGCCTGGCGCTCTAACCGGGCTGAGCTACGGGCCCAATGCTTGGTTTGCATCCGTTTAGTATGCTTCTTTTGAATTCAATTTAAACGTTTTCCGCTTCACGATTCGACTGTGAAAGATTTAAAAGGTGTTCCAAGCGTAGACTAGAGGTTTGTGAGAGGCGTCTCTGTGGAGTTGAAGGTTTTCACTTTGCCATCCTGCCCAACCTGTCCAGTGGCAAAGTCTATTGCTTCGGAAACCGCGCAGAAGCTCGGCGTAGCTTACAGAGAGGTTAGCTTGGCGTCTCAAGAAGGGCTGAGAGAAGGCTTGGAGTATAATATAATGTGCACTCCGAGCATTGTCTTGGATGACGAAGTGATTGTGAGAGGACGCTTGATTGCTCGGGAAAAGCTTGAAGACGAAATCAGAAAAAGACTTGAGAAATGGCGTGAACGCGCTTCAACAGACAAGCTAGTCTAGGTTTGCATACGTTCATAATGATAAAGGTACTCTTGTGCATAACCTGCATATTTCCCGAAATGTTTTCGCCCGAAACTATTCAATTTCTCATATTCTGAATCAGTGAGCGATTTCTGACCGCGGATTCTGTTGACAAACTTATCTGGGAAATAACTAGCATAATGTCGCACGATCGCCCTTCTTATCCACACATCCACAGGAAAAGCGTCAACTTTCCCTAAAGAGAAAAGCAGAACGCAGTCTGCAACTTTTCTGCCGACACCTGGAAAATCGAGCAGCTCTGCTTTCGCTCTTTCATAGGGCGCTCTTCTTAAGCGTTCGAATTCGAAATCATTTTCACGAACGGTTTTTGCTGTTTCAGAAACGAACTTGGCTCTGTAGCCGAGGCTGCATTCTCTTAATTCTTTAAGACTTGCCTTCGCTAAGCGTTCTGCATTTGGAAACGTGTGAAAGATGTTTCCTTCAAAGTCTATTTTGTCTCCGAATCTTTTGGAAAGATTGAATAGCATTTGTTTTATTGCTGAGATGTTCTTGTATGTTGCGCAGATGTAGGAGATCAAGCATTCCCACGGGTCTTGGTGCAGAATCCTCAGACCCCTGAACGTCTCAATTGCGTTAGTCATTTGCACGTCTCTGCCGATTTGTGAGTATATTCTTGGCAGATCGTCGGCTAGCCCAAAATAGTCTTTAACAAAGTCGGCGTCTACGTCTTCAAATTCGAGTTCATTGCCTATTTGGCACAGTTTGAAAGCTTTGTCCCTAACGACGCCGTACCACCATTCTCCTTGCTTATTCCATCTGAAGGTTTGTCCGCAACACAGAGTGGCTTCTAGGTTAAATGGACATTTAGAGCCCAGCCGAATCTTCATGGTTGTCACTTTGGAAGTTAGCTATGATAATGCGTTTGAGTATTGAAAAAGCTAGGGTGAAATTGCGTTTAACGGAGTTCATGTCATACCTCTCCATCGATTTCCATCTTCAATCTTTTAAAGAAATTCTCCATGAATTGCAGTCTTTCTTTACCAATCTGTCTCGCCTTTCGTGTGTACAGTCTCTCCGGAATATTTTTGAATTTTAGTTCGAATTCTAGGTTTGGAGTGTGTTTTGAGACATTCTTTAGTCCGACCTCAGCTCTTTCTCCAACAATGTTGTCTCTCACATATTCTTCGATTGAGACATCTGAATAGATCTTCTGGCCAAAGTGATCTGCCATCATGAAGGCTCTGGCGACGCCTACAGCACCTAATGAATCGAGCTTGTCTGCATCGAACAAAATTTGTGCCTCTGTTGTTTGAGGCTTGCGATTACGTCTGTACCGGTGAACTGTAATGCAATGCTCTATCTGAGCTATTTTCTCTTGTGGATAATCAAGCATTTTCAGTATTGGGTTGGCCATTTCGGCTCCAAGAGTTGCATGTTCGACTGTTCCCGTTCTATCTCTGAATTCTTTGACCCGTGCAATATCGTGCAACAATGCAGCTGCCTTCAAGATTTCCAAGTCAACATTTGATTCGTGTTCTGCAAGGTGTAAGCAAAGGTTGTAGACTCTGGCAACATGCTCCCAGTCATGATGTGAAGACGAAAGCTCTTTTTCAACGATTTCCCTTATTCTTTCGAGTTTTGCTTCCATGGCAGTTGATTTCGAAGATAGAAGTATAATTACTTTAGGCTGGTGCTCGTCTTTTTCGATGCAACTCTTAAATTTTCATTCATCACATTGCTTAATTGAACAGTTCTTAAAGGTTGGAGTCGAGAAATTGTCTGCCAAAAATGGATGGAATATTATCTCTCAAAGTTATCAAAAGAAGACGAGGATTTCTTTGGAGGATGTGCATTATGGACCCATTTCTGCAGGCGAAAGTGAGCTGAAACTGCTTGGAAACGTGAAAGGGAAAGATGTCTTGGAGCTTGGATGTGGCGGTGGGCAGAACGCCATTGTTCTTGCCAAATGGGGTGCGAGGTCTGTTGGTTTCGACATTTCTGAAGAACAAATAAGGTATGCGCGGAAGCTTGCGAAAAAAGAAGGGGTGAATGTGCCATTTCAGGTTGGAGACATGGAGAATTTAGGCGTGTTTGAGGCTGAACGTTTCGATATGGTTCTCTCTTCTTTTGCGATAGAATACGCAGAAGACATTCTGACAACGTTCCAAGAAGTCTACAGAGTGCTGCGGAAGGCTGGAGTGTTTGTTTTTGCGGTGGCTCACCCGATAATTGGCAGGGGAAGACCGTTGCGCTCTGGCAAGAGAAGAGTGTGGGCAGTTACGAATTACTTTGACCGAAGAAAACGCGCTTGGAAATGGAGGGTCGAAGATGGCGTGGCGGAATTTCGCGGACGCCAAGTAACGATTCAGGATTATTTCGACTGGCTTGTCAAGGCTGGTTTTGTCGTTGAAAGAATCTTGGAGCCAGAACCATATCCTATTGACAAGATGAGCGAGACCGAACGAGCAGAGATACCTTATTTTGAAGCTGGATATTCCAAAGACTTCGACATCTGGCGCAAAGTGCCTTACACGATCATATTCAAAACCAGAAAGCAGGTGAAAAGCTAGGTCTCTTCCACAAATTTGTCAGGTTTAGGAATTTCAGGTGGCAATCCTCTTCTTTTGCGAATCTTTCTTATAATTCCTGTCGCTTGATTTTCTGGCAGTTTTTGCCAATGATCAAAGGTGCATTGCCAGAAGGCGCGCCCAGAAGTTGCTGAGCGCAGCTCCGCTGACAAACCCAATGTCTCTTCCACTGGAATGTAACCAGTTATCTTTGTCAAGGCGCCGCTTTGCTCAGTGTTTTCTATCTTTCCATGCCTGCGAGCAAGGATTTTGGAGCATGCGCCAAACCATGGTGTTGGGATTGACACTTCAATCTTGTATATGGGTTCAAGAAGGATGGGTTCAGCTGTCAGAAATGATCCCAGAATTGCTCGGCTTGTAACCCGCATGATTTGAGAGGCTTCGCGTTGTTCAGGGTTTTCATGAAGCTGGGCATCTGTGAGCTTGACTTTGACTCCTCTGAGTGGTTCTTCACACAGTGGTCCTGTTCGACATGTCCAGTGAAATCCTGAAACAATACTTCCCTTTGCTTCTTTGAGGTTCTGGACATTTCTAGTTGAATTCATCAGCATGTTTCTGTTTTTGTCGAATGCCCAAACGCTTGTTGCTTGATCCTTCGGATATTTTGCTTTATTCTCCAGTATTGATATTGCATGCTTGTTTTCGGTTTCTTCTTCAAGCTCACCTTTTTCCATTAGATCCAGAACTGTGGCTTCGAGCGGTTCCACTTGCACCCACAGAGCATTGCACTTGTTAGGGCTTCTCGTCATCACAGTTGCCCCTTTCTTCAGAATGCTTTCCCTGTGGGAAACGGTTTGGCTTGTCGATGCAAGCTCTATTCCGCTGTGCTGCGCTAGAAGCTTGAGGGCGATTTCCAAATGGAGTTCGCCCATGCCGCTAAGCAGGTATTCGCCAGTCTCCTTGTTCACGATTATTGTAAGGTTTGGATCTTCTGTTGAAAGCATATTCATGGCTTCAAGCAGACGTGACAAGTCGCTGGGCTTCTTCGGTTCAACTCCCACAGTCAAGATGGGTTCTGAAACGTATCTCACTTGTTCAAAACGAACCATGTCTGCTTTGTGCGTTGCGTCAACCAGAGTTTCGCCAGCCCTTACTGACTCGAGACCTGCTAATGCTGCAATGTTTCCTGCTGTGATTCGGCTCACGATTTCTTGGAAGGCGCCCATGTACATTGAAACCCGATCTACCGCGCCCTCTTTTTCATTGCCAACCAAATAGACATGCATCCCTTCTTCTATCCTGCCTGAGAAGAGACGTCCAGTAGCAGTGAGACCCGATTTTGCATCTGCCTGCACGTTGGTTATGCACATCGCAGTTGGTCCATTATCATCGCATGCCAGCATTGCTCTGCCAATGTCTGAGTTCAGCTTGCCTCTCCAGATTTTGGGTATGCGATATTTCTGTGCGTCAACTGGGTTTGGAATGTTTTTGACGGTCATTTCCAGTATTGCTTTGCTGAGCGGAGCAATCTCTGACAGCTGCTCACCGTTGCCTTTCTGGTGTGCGTCTATTATGTCGGTGAACTTCATTCCTTTTTGCTTGATTAGTCCCAGAGTGAAGCCCCACTTGTGAAGCGCGGATCCGAAGGCAACGCTTTCTTTTTCAGGATTGACTTTCCATTTCACTCTGAACTGCGGTTCTCCATAAATCTCGATCAAAGTGTTGAAGTCTGCAATTATATGCGCGAGCTTTTTCTGAATCTCTTCGGCTGTCAACTTCAGTTCGCTGATGAGGCGGTCTATTTTGTTTATGAAGAGAACTGGTTTCACTCTTTCTTCTAGGGCTTGTTGAGTGACCGTTTCTGTTTGAGCCATGACCTCTTCTACGGCATCGACAACCACAATTGCGCCATCAATTGCACGTAAAGCTCTTGCGACCTTTCCAGTGAAGTCAACGTGACCTGGCGTGTCAACCAGGTTGATGACGTAGGAATCGCCCTTTATCTCGTGTAGGAGGGATATGTTTGCGGTTTTTATGGTGATGCCGCGCTTTTGTTCCTCTTCCAGATAGTCGAGTACTCTTGCGGAACCAGCAACTTGCGGAGGCAATAACCCAGCTCCTATGAGAAGCGAATCAGTCATTGTTGTCTTTCCATGGTCAATGTGAGCGATTACGCCTACGTTTCGTATGCGTTCCTTCCTGTTCATGAGCTTGAGAATTTCGGCTGTTTGTCTGAACCTTGGCATTTGTGAACCCGTTTTCAGGACAGCATTTTAATGGGTTGTGTTTCTCTTAAATCTGTGGCGGTGCAACGATTTATCTTGTCAGAACCTCGAAAGGCTTCACTAGGAGAATCTAGTTGGAAAGCAAATTGACTCCTGAAAGGTGGACTGAAGAACCTTACGCTTCTGTGCTTTGCTACCCTCGACCAAGCAACACAGAACTGCGGAAGCGGCTGAAGGAACTCCGAAGGCTTGGTATCGCTACCTTGGAGTTCGTTGGAGAAAAGAAAGTCGGCAATGTTTCTGTTCTGGGAAAGGGTTGCGTCGGTATCGTGATGATAGCTTATCGAAATAACGAGAGAGTTGCCTTGAAAATTCGAAGAGTAGATGCAGATCGCTCATCAATGAGGCGTGAGGCGAGGCTTCTTGAAAGGGCAAATTCGGTGCTAGTCGGCCCAAAACTGCTTGGGGTGAGTAAGAATTTTCTCGTGAGCCGCTTCATAAGCGGCGAGCTACTGCCAGAATGGCTGAAGAAAAGGAGAAGTGAAACTCTGACAAAGGCAGTCTTGTGTGGCGTTTTGGAGCAGTGTCTGCGACTAGACTTCGCAGGACTGGATCATGGGGAGTTGAGTAATGCTCCTAAGCACGTAATAGTAAATCGAGAGAACAAGCCGTGTATTGTGGATTTTGAGACAGCTAGTCTTCATCGAAGACCATCTAATGTGACGTCGATTTGTCAGTTTCTTTTTGTCGGTGGAGCCGTTGCGAGAACAGTTGCTGGGGAGCTTGGCGAAGTGGATAAAGACAGGGTCATTGAGGCTTTAAGGCGTTACAAGAATGAGAGAAATCGTAGGAATTTTGAGCGGATTTTGGATGTGTGCGGTGTTCAGACAACGTAGCCCATTGTTAAGCCTGTTGGCGCTTTCACCGTGCCGTCTTTCCCTTTTTCTATTCCAAGTTCTTTAACGAGTTGGGTGAGGTCGAGCCACGTTTCCACTTGGAGCTGTCTCGCCACTTTCCTCTTTTCATAGAGCAGCGGCACGCAGTCCACAAACATCCAACCGTAGCTCTCTTCAGCCAACTCCTTTCTCCCCTCAACAAGACGAGAGGGTTTCGGGAGCTTATATTGCGTATGCAAAAAACGGATAGAAGATTCTTCTAGAACAAAAATGAATTCTGAAGCAGTTTGCTAAGCCACTACACGGTTCAGCTTGTTCTTTTTCAGTGCTTGCTTTATTTCCAAAGCTATTCTTCTGCCCATGTACATGTTCTGTCCATACTTCAAGTAAGCATATGGTGAAGTTCCGATTCCAACGTTTGTGCCTGCAACTATCCTAGCTGAAATCTCAAACGTGTATATCTGCAGGTCATCGGTTATCACGGTTTCCAAGCAGAATGGTCCTATGATTCCTGGCGGGGCTTTTTGTTTTGCGGTTTTTTGGACGCTGTCGCCCATTCGGATCAGTTCTGGAAGGAGTGATTCCCTGAGCGTTATGGGAATGTTGCCAACAATCGTGTAAGTTGGGCTTATTCCTACCTCGATTTGTTCGTTTGCGGGTATTCTTCCTATTGCGTCTACGGCTGATTCGTAGCGTCTGTCAACTCCGGAAAATTCCACTTCATCATTCATGACTGAGGAAAAGTAGTGTGGGTAAACGTTCAAGCCTAGAGCGTACTCTTGCAGGTGAATCTTGTCTACGTCGTTCTTGCTGAGTAGGTGTCGGCTGATCATTTCCTTTGTTTTCCTATAGAAGGATTCTTTGGAATTGACGAGGAAGTATCCTTTGCCTCCTTTTGCTCCTGGAAGCTTTGCTATCACTAATCCCTTGATATCTTCTGGTTTTTGGAAGGTTTTTGGTATTTTTAGTCCTGCGTCGTGTAGCCATTTTTCTTGTCTTTCTCGTCCTGCTTCCCAGTGTAGCAGTTGTCTGTTTCCGAACATTGGCACGTAGAGGCTGTCGGTCATCTGCTCGGTGCTCAAATAGGCAGTGAAAGAGCCGTGGGGAATCAAAATGGTGTTTAGTTTTCGCAGTTTCTCTTGTAGTCCCCTGTTGAGGAGTTCTTTGAAGTCTTTGACGAAGATGATTTCGTCTGCCAGTGGAAACTTTTTGTACAGTATCGCGTCTGCTTTTTTGCAGATGGACAGTGTTTTGAATCCTTCTTCTTTGGCTCCTTTGAAAATGTTCAGCGCCGAATGTGAACCCAACGTTCCTATAACGATCTTGTCCAAATCATAGTTGGCTAATATTCCATCTATGTCTTCTTGGGTTATCATGTCACGATGTCTCCTAATCTCTCTTCCCTAATGGCATATTTGACTTCCATGGCAACTCTTCTGCCTGGACCAACTTCCATTCCATACTTGTACTTCATGTACGGCGAAGTGGGTTCCACGCAAGGGCAGCCTGGAACACGAGGGCTAACGTCGAAAACGTAGAATTCCAGTTCTTTTGTGACTGCGCCTTGCAGGCCGAACAGTCCTATGATGCCTGGTGGGTATTCTTCTTTGCAGGTGTTGGCGAAGCGTTCTCCTGCGTCGAAGATTTTTTCTATTTGGCTTTCTCGCATGGTTACTCCTATGTGTCCGATTTCGATGTTTTGTGTTGTTATTCCGAGTTCCATCTGTTCGGCAGCTGGCAAGTCTAGTACGCCGTCTAGGTTTGTTTGTATTCTTTTGTCGAATCCTAGCAGGTCGATTTCGTCGTTTAAGGGTGACCAGAAGTAGTTGGCGTTGAATTTTGCGCCGATCACGTATTCTTCGATGACGGCTTTTTGCAGGTCTTCTTGGCTGATTATTCCTTTTGTGAGGCGTTCGTGAGCTTTTTTCTCGTATTCTTGAGGTGAGGAGGCGTAGAAGAATGCTCTTTCAATTTTTCTTTCTTTCTCTGGAACTTTGATTATGGTGAGGCGGTCTATTTCTGCTGGTGATTTGAATGTTTTAGGTGTTTGTATTCCCGCTTTCATGAGCAAGTAGTGCTGGTTTTTGGGTGTGTTGCGTTCTTCGGTTTTGAGGATATATCGGTTTCCCATGATTGGGACTGCAAATCTGTTTTCGATGTTCTCGTAGCCAAGATAAACTGAGAATGAGCGGTTGGGCACGAATACAGTGGATAGGTCTGTGAGTTTCTGCACGTTTTCCTCTTCTGCTAGATCAGCGAATTTGTCGAGAAGCATAATGTGGTCGAAGAGGTTTCGATAGTGTCTTGTGTAGGTTTTTTCTCTGCCCTTCTGGCAGACGACCGCTGTTTCGAAGCCTTCTTGTTTTGCCCCATACGCAACTTCGAGTGCTGAATGCGAGCCTAAGACGCCTATCTTGACGTTTCGTGGCTCATACTCTTCTATAGTGTTTCTTATTTTGTTGGTAATCATCTTTTTTTCTCCTCATATTCACAGTATTCCTTAACTATTTCAGCCAAGTGCGGCACTTCAAACATTCTGCGGTTTGTCATTTCGTTTGCTGCCGCCATGTACATTTGACTTATGATTTTTTCAAGTTGTGGATCAAGTTTTGGAGGCTGGGTTTTGCAGAGACTTTTCCAGTTGGCTATTCCTTTGGCTTCCGCGGCTTTCTTAGCCTCTTCTATGTTGTTGAACCATTCGGTTTTTCGGTAGAATTGTCTTGCTATCTCTTTGCTTACTTGCAGCCCATTGTAGGTGAATCTGCATTCATCAAGGGTTCCAACGACATCAACAACCATTAATCTGCGGTTAGTGTCGAAAGCTAACTCTATCTTTCCATCCTCATTGTCAAGATCAGCGCCTAATGCGATTTCAGTTATCGTCTGATCCACTTTTAACAGAATGTCTTTAATCGTGTCAAGTTCATCGTCTGTTAATCGGGCCAGCTTTTGTGCTTCTTCCCACGTTACGTATCTGTCTTTTTCTTCGAGTTTTGTGCTGGCATCAAAGATGGGTTTTGTGAGTCTTTCTCCGGGGCTTGGGTAATGGTCTAGGCCTAGGTCGTTGATGGTGGTGATGCCTTGTTCGAGTCTTTTGAAGACTGATGAGCCTGCTGGAAGCCCGTTTCTGTATACCACTTCGAGCGGTATGAGGAAGTTGTTGAGGTTGGGCGTGAAGGTGCTGTAATCATATTTGAGTTTGCCTTGTTGTGTGATGGGTTTGAGTTTGTAGACGTTTACGAGTTTGATTTCCATGGTGTTTGCGGTTGGTTCTGCCTCTTCGAAGCTTGCGGTTTTGCCTTTCTCGTTTACTAAGCCTTTGTAGTGGGTGTTGATTCCTTTTTGTTCGAGTTTTTCGAAGCAGTAGGCTCCTTGGAGGCAGAGGGATGCTCCTTTGCCTTCTATGTGGTCGGGCATTTCGCCCCAGTCGAAGACTGAGTAGCGGTCTGAGAAGTGGAATCTGCCTGTGCCCATGCTGGTTCGTGTTGGTTTGCTGATTACTTCTAAGTCTTTGACGCTGCCCATGACAGATGCACTACTTCAGTTTCCTAACTGACCGATCAGCTTTTTCGATCTCGGCTTTTTTGGCTTGTTGATATTTTCCTATTCGTTTGGCAAGTTCCTTATCTTCTAATGCGAACATCTTCGCCGCGGCAATTGCTGCTGCTTCAGGTTCGATTGTTACAACAGAGCCTATTCCACTTGGTACTCTGAGTGAGGAATAAATGTCTGCACCTCCGAATTTCTCCGAGTAGGGTGGGCAGGCGATTACAGGTTTTGACGTGTTGGCATCTACAAATGCGCTCAGAGCGTTTGATCTGCCAGCAACTGTGATGTAGATGAGTTTTTCACTTTCATGTTTTTCCAGAATTTCTAAGACTTTTTGAGGAGTCTTATGTGCAGAAGCGACATGAAATTCGTATCCAAGCCTGAGCTCTTCCAGATGTTTGGCGATTTCGCGGCAGAAATCTGCGTCGCGTTCTGAACCCATTAATATGATGACTTTGGCTTTCATGCTTCTTTCACTTTTTTGGTTACTATTGATATGATTCTTAGGTGGTAATACGTTTTAAAGCTTAAGACATGGGAGCTTGCTTTGGTTCCTAATCTATGTTAGTGGTCTAGAACCTTGAAGGGTTTCGATGTAAAGTGGTTTGTAGAAAAGCAAAATAAGACACCTTGTCATACTCGTTTGTGCGTTTGGGGTCGTCGTATAGCTTGGTTTAGTATACCAGCCTGGGGCGTTGGCGATCCTGGGTTCAAATCCCAGCGACCCCACCAAACCCTTATTTCGCGAAATAAAGCTAGCTTAATCGGATATTTGCATAAATAGTGCAGGAACGACCAGTTTCTTTTTTCCGGGAGGTGAGTTTCTCTCAAACTAGGAGTGTGCCATCTTGCATTATTTTGATGTCACCAATGGTGACTGTGGCTTTGGTCATCGATGCCCAAAATTCGTGACCGTCGGCTTTGTTCCTTCCGCCTTTATTTTTATTGTCTCCAAAGCCTACAGTGACTCCCCCTAGAACTTTGTCGTCTTGGGTAAATCCATGCCTTAAATTCGGATTAAGACCTAAACCGAAGAATGCAAAACGGTTGATGTCACCTTTGCCTTCCTCTAAATAATGACCAAACAGTTCTTTGTGTTCTTCAGCTGCAAACTCCATAATTCGCCCGTTCGCAATCTGCAGAGTTAAACCAGCAACCACTCCGCTTCCAGTGGGTACAGAGACATCATAGACAATCTTGCCTTCAGCGCTTTCTTCGCTCGCAGAAACTTCGATAGCGCCAGCAGGGAGGAAGGTAACCCTTCCTTTCTCTGCCTTTTCTTCACTCGTTAAGCCGTCAGAGATGCCGACAGGTCTTCGGTCGAGTCTAAATGTTAGGTCGGTTCCGCATGGCGTGGTTATGTGCACTTCTTCTTCTCCGCCTAATGGAGAGGTTAAGTTTCTTTCTCGCCTCGCAATTTCGTGGTAGTCTGCAACGCATCCAGCTAACATCATCTCTTTCCACTTTTCATGATTCAGACCCAAGATCTCAGCCCTTTCAGGAGTAGCGAGCGTCGCTTCTATTGCTAGCATCTTCACTCTACGATCTCTAGCGATCACCGACCACTCCCTGGCAAACGTACTCCTGTCATAGCGTTCATCCAGCCAAATGCTTACCACTCTGTGCCGTTCTTTCGGTATACGGTTCCACGGTATAGGCTTCTTCGGTCCAAGAGTGAAAATGTACGCGTCGATTTCTTTCAACATCGATGCTTGCAGAGGAGACAACCTATCAATCAGCGCGAGAGGCGCTTCCATTATGGAGTGCAACCAGAAATCCTCGGGCTGAACAGTTACAAGCACTTGGCAGCCTCGCTTTCTGCACTCCCAAGCAAGCAATGAAATGAGATCAACGGTATGATCCCAACCGTGAATCCACACAGTTTCTCTTGGCTTCACGTTGAGTGAGACTTCGATTGCTTTGTGTGCAACATCTTCAAGGTCGACCATATTCAACGCAGCCCTCTACCTTTCCTTCAGTATTTTTCTAAACATCAACCTGCTTGACTGCGGTTCCGAGATAGTTTCTCAGGTTTACTGGCGAAATGAGCATTGGCTTGCTGCGCTAATAAGCTTATACGTGCAATAGCATTCGCCTAAATCTCTTTCACGCGTTGTCATCACTTGATGCCACACTGTATTCTGGTCAATGACAATATTGAGACAGCTTTACTTAGTATTGGGAAAAGTCGTGGAGTCCAAACGCGAGCTCTAACCTATATGATGCTACGAAAGGCTATTTTGTAAAATAAATCCAAATTGAGCGAGTATCTGTAGAAATGGTGCTGAAACAGTCGACTTCTTGCCGTTTTCTTCACGTGTATAATCATCTAGGAGAGAAAAAAATAGATAAAGCACGTGCTTTGAGTTGGATTTAGGGTGTGAGTATGGGAGAGAGAAAGAGTTTGAATTTTGAAGAGAAGAAGGAAGAGCTTATCAGATTTTTGGATTCGAAGGATAACAGGCATATGGCTTTGGCTACGTCACATGATGATAGGGTTCAAGCGCGAATCATACTAGTTGCGAGCGAAGGGCTTGACATCTACTTTTTCACGTGGAAACACTCCCGTAAAGCTAAGCAAATTGAGAAAAACCCGTTGGTTGCATTGTGTAAGGATACGATCTCGATAGAAGGAACAGCTGAGATACTTGGCAATCTTTCAGACAAAAGGATTGGAAAATTCACGGAAATAATGAGGCGCAAATACCCAGACGCCATAGAAAGATGGGAGCAACGACCTGGAATGGTGCTCTTGCGAATTAAACCTGTGCTGGCGGTCACAGGAGCGAGCTCAAATGGAGACACGTACATAGACTACTTGGACTTGGTAAATCAAAAAGCCTATTCTGAGAAATGGGCTTACTATTAGCGTGCGTTGCTCCGCAGAAAATGTCTTAAGGAATGCGTGGGTTCAAACGTGGACTCTAACCTATACTACCCACCAAACCTAATTCTGCCTTATTTTTGGAGAATAATATATCACGAGTGCACGAGGAACAAGAAATCCGAGAAACAAACAATATAAGGCACATATGAGGCGTTTTCACAAACGTGCGTATGGTTCACTTATTTCGTACACAAGGGGATGGAGTTAGCTGACAATAATCGTTGACGATGCAGGCATAGGTGACCTACTTTTTGGCGTGGTCATAGGCGCCTTTCGCTGCGAAACTCAGGAATTCAAATACGATATCCTGGACGTCAAATACTTCAGACCTCCGCGATTCCGATCAAAAGAGTATCTGAAACAAGCTTCGAAAGTCGTGCTTCAACTGTTGGATAAACTCCAAATCAAGAAAGACGAACAAATTCAAATATGCAGAGGCTACATCTTCGACGAAGCGGTAGATCGTTTAAGAGAGATGTATGGCGACCGTCAAGTCGACAGAATCACAGTCACCGGGGAACCGCAGAGGCTGACGGAGATAGCATACCTTGACGAAATCAGAAACCTGGGTTATGAACCAGTAAAAGAGAGAGACGAGAAAAAGGCAAAGAGCTTCTTCCATATGATGAATTGGCTGGAGAAAAATCCAGAAAAACTGATTTATGCAAAGACTGGTTGGCCACGCCTGCAAAGATACAACTTATTCAGATCTTACTGTCAAAAGCAATCAACAGAACAATAGAGAAATTGGTTCTTGAGTCTGCAAAGTGCTAATTGATTTTATGCAATAAGTAAGAAAATTGCCGAAGGCGTGTCTTTCAATGCGCACCTGTTTAGTGCATCAAATTCTGAAAGCTATGAACAAAGGGAGTTGCGGAAGACATTTTCACTTTTCCATTTCTGCATAGGTTAACCTCGTTAACGGCACAGCAGATGAACAACAAAGACCAGCATGAACACAAAAAATGAAAATTCGGGTTATTTCCCAACTTTGTCCGAATGCTTTTTCTTCTTTTGAACATTCTTCTTTTTCAATGAAGGCATACACAAATCTCCACGGAACAATACGTGCTATTAACGATATAATATTACGAAAGCTTAAGAAACTTTTCATCCATTAGAACCTCACGAGTTAAGAAAAATGGGGGAGTTACGAGAAACATCTCCATTTGTCGTGGGTTCAAACGTGGGCACTAACCTATCCGACCCCACCAGAACCTTCTTTAACGAAATAAAGACAGTTTGTCGGATTTTCACCCAAAAGGACCCCACACCAGCCAGTTTTTGCCCTGATCTAGGCGCTTCTAGGAAATTTCATTACCTAATGCTAGGACAGAGGCTTGCACCCATTGCCAAATGGCGACGCCACTACTATCTACATATCTCCCACAAACCTCTTACTTTTTTTACAAGCCTCCGGGTTCGGATTCAAAAAGCCATTTGGCGTGCGCTGGTCCTGAGAACAACAGAAAAAGCAAAGTAACTAGTCCTGTAATGGTTCTAGCAGTGTGTGAAGTATGATAGACATTTACGTAAGGGAAGCTGATCGCGTATGGTTTGGATTGGCCTACGTTGGAGAGAGGATTCTAGCCACTGTCGTCAGCTCAACCAAGGAAAAAGCTGTACGAAACCTTCTAGGAAGCGTTCCACTCAAAGTAGAGTATCAGGTCGTTGAAGAAGGCTCAGAGTTTGCTGAAAAAACAATATTAATGCTGAAGGAACTCGACTCTGGCAATGAAGAATCTAAAAACTTTTCTCTCGCCACCGAATACATTTCCGAACATGTTGCGAGAGTCCTCAAGACCGCAGCTATTATCCCCATCGGATACGTAACTTCATACGGCAACATCGCTAAAACAGCTGGCACGGAACCGAGAACAGTTGGGAGAATTATGGCCACGAATCCTCTTTATCCAATAGTGCCATGCCACCGTGTCGTAGGTGCAGATTTCTCGCTTGTGGGTTACGGAGGAAGAAAAAACCTGCCAGCACTGCAAGCAAAACTCGCACGATTAAGCAAAGAAGCAAAAGGCTTCGCCACGGAAAAAGAAGTTACGGTCAACGGAAGAAAACTCACAGTATACCCAGTGGAGTATGTCATCAAGAGAGCCAAGAAACAGAGCCCAAGTTCATCTCGTCAACGAAGACTATTTGATTACATAAAACAAAGCAATGCATCGCAAACTTGACTACAACTCAAGTTCGCGCGGGCACTAGCACGGTGCAGACGGCTGCAGAATTCGTTCTGCTCTTGTATAAACAAAGTGTATTAACAAAATGTATAAACAACCCTTCTAGGGGTATCAAACCGCAAAGCATCAGAAATCTTCAAACATGCAATTTCATCAGAATCTTTCCTTTTCAGGACAGTTTATTGCTCCTAAAAGCTAATAGCCCTCACAATGGAAAAACGATGTCATGGCATATCATATGAGGCGAAAGGACAAAGAAATAACCGACACCACCACCCTAAAAAGCATATTAAAGTTAACGAAGCACATCACCATCGCTCTTTGTAAAAACAACCAGCCATACCTTGTCACACTCAGTCATGGCTATGATGACACCCGCAACTGCATTTATTTCCACTGTGCAAAAGAAGGCAAGAAAATTGACTATGTCAAATCAAACAATACCGTATGGGGACAAGCAATGCTAGACTATGGCTATTCCGAAGGCAAATGCGACCATCAATTCGCCACTGTACAATTCAAAGGCAAAGTAACCTTACTCAACGATCTGGACGAAAAACGCCAAGCCCTACAATGCATGATAAAGCAACTTGAAAACAATCCCGAACAAATGATCGAAAAAGCAACAAGAACCGATGCTGAAAGGCTCAAAGGAACTGCCTTCGGCAGAATAGACATAGAATACATGAGCGGCAAGAAATCCGAAAAACTTCAAATACAGTCTTAGCAAAGGAGAAAAATCACTGTTTGGTTTGCCTCGATCTTCCTTTTCTAACAGCTATCTTCGCCGATCTTCTTCTCGCTTGAGCATCTTCATTCATTTGTGCCTTCGCCATTTCGAAAAGCCTCTTGAAATATTCCTTCTTAACTCTTGGACCTTTCCCAATCGCTGGACATTCTGTGGAATGAGCAAAAACATGCTTTGTCCCTTCCAAGTTAAGCTCAAATGGATAAAACCTGCAAACCAACGGTCTTGCAGGATAAATCGTGCACGCATTGTCTTTTAGGAAGATGCATTTGCCCTGATCGGTTTTTCTGATTATGTAGGCGTACGGTTCGAAACCTTCGATCTTTTCGGCGAATTCTCCGATTTCTTTAAACGTTTTTCGTGATATTCGGTCTGCTTCACTTCTCATGATAAATATTGATCTTGTCCGATGCTCTGTGTCACCGCAGCACAACGCGCATCTATTACATACGAAGTAGATGCGTCTTGGATATTCGAATTTGGAGGTTTCGAACGCCAATCGTTTTTTCTCCGCCAAGAAACGTTTTGGATTTTGAGTTTATAAACTGTTTTGGTAGTTCCTTCACACCTACACTCTAATCGTGCCTTATGCGCCGCATTTTCACGTCTGCTTCACAACTGGTTTTAGGTTCTGTCCTATTGTTATAAGAAAATTTAATATAAGGAGACTAACTAACAGCACACCACAATTGTCGGAAACAAGGTGAAAGAAGATGGCATCAAAGAAATTGTTGGACATGCTAAACATGGGAATAGCCAGAGAAATCCAAGTTTCCATACAATACATGTGGCAACACGTTCAATGGATCGGAGTCAAAGGCTACGCAACAAAAGACGCGTTTGAAAGCATTGCAAAAGTTGAAATGAAACATGCTGAAGCAATTGCCGAAAGACTATTCTATCTTGGCGAAATACCCACGACGAAGCCAGATCCAATACATGTTGGAAAGACTCTGAAAGAAATGGTCGTGCAAGATGTGAAAGACGAAGCGAACGCAATAAAGCTTTACAAGCAAACAATCGAGATGGCTCGAAAAGAAAATGACGAAACCACGGCGTTTCTCTTCATGCAAATCCTGAAAGACGAAGAAGATCATCACGACACATTCACAACCCTGCTTGAACAAATATAGAATCAAACACATCATCAACAAGACTGGGGATGCTTCACCGAAACGGTGAAGGTATCATCGCGAGCTGATCTTCTCTTTTTTTGGTTTATGCAACGCCAGATTCTAGGTTTTCTTTGAAGCTGAAAACTTGATCGCTTCTTTCTCATATAGTCTGAGAGCTTTGGAAGCTTTTCTATGATTCTCCTTCTTCTTTCCCTACTAAGGTGGCTTCAGCGAATCTTCTGCTTATGCGGGTTATTTTGACCTTTACGTGTTCTCCTTGCTTCGCACCTGTGATAAAAATAACCAAGCCTTGTATTCTTGCTATGCCTTCGCCTCTGCGGCTCATTTCCTGGACATCAACCTCGTAGTCTTTTCCCACTTCTACAGGTTTCGGAATGAATCCGCCTCTTCTAGGTCTGAATCCACTGTTTTCACCCATATTTTTCACCTCTCACCATCATTCGCGAAAAACTCTGCCATGTTTTTTGCTTCAGCGTCTACTTAACTGTTAGTCTCCCATATTTTCCAGCGTTTAACTGGATTTCTCCCTTAAAGCTCGTGACGTACCCGTTTTCCACTGCTATAGTGTCGCCGACTTTCACCTGATCGATCTGTTCATTCCACAGAGTCAATTTTACGGTGCCAGTTTCGTCGCCAACCAGCGCGTTTGCTACTCTATACGTTTCATCTTTGAATCTTGACGCGACTTGGCGTGGTTCTTCCTTTTCCATTACTTTGGCTTCTATGTTAACACGTTTCATTCCATTTCGCAGTTCATTGACTTTCATTTTTGTCAGCCTGTCTCTGTTTGAGCTATTTTCTCCGCGACTGCGAATTTGCCGCTTACTGAGCGAATTCTCACTTTGACGCGTTCGCCTATTTTGCTGCTTGGAACGAAAATGAGGAAGCCTTGTATTCTTGCTATTCCGTCGCCTCTGCTTCCAATGTCGTCGATGACAACTTCCATCTCCTGATTTTCTTTCACAGGTGACTGCTGGAAAATTGGTCTGCCTGATTGAAACCTGCTTTTGCTTCCGAACCTTCTTGGCTTTCTTGGGGCGTTTTTGGTTTTTTCGGGTAGCCTTCGTGGCATGTGAAGTTTTCGTCCTTATCGCGGAACCAGCCTTTCAACGCGGTAGCCCGTGTGTCGAGCTTTGCTATAGAGCTTTGTTCTAGGCCAGTTACATGCAGAAAAGTTCCTCAACCATATAAATCTTGCTAGCAATATTGTCGCCTGCGTTAGTCTCGCACTGAACACACTGTGAGATGGGATTATCTTTGGCAAGGGCAAGCTCGAATCGTTGTGTTTAGATTCCGAGTATGAAGCTTTCTGCGATTAGACTTGTGAAGAAAGCAACCGTAGCCAATAAAGCGCATTTCAACCATGACGATTGCGAAGCTTCGCGTGCACCGACAGCACAGAGCCCAACAGTCCAGACGTATACAGCCAGTTGAACGTATCTAAGGATTTCTGAAGATAGCCATGTTTGGGCGGATAGTTGATTCACGACTGTTTGGTATTCTCCTTCAATGCCAGCCATGAGTTCAAATGGGTAGTAGAGTGTCGGCAATGTTGAGAATATTCCCACATTGATGATTGCATGCACGAACATTGTTGTGAGGGCAAATCCGACAGCGACGAGTATTGGTTTCCAGAGTGTGGTGCCGCCGAAACCTCGCGTCATGACGAACAGCAATACTCCGACAATAACCCATCTTAAGACGAATTGCATTAATCCAAAAACCGAGAAATTAAACGAAGAGCTGAAAACGTTTTCCAAAGCAGGCTTGTACACCCCTCGGAAAAACAATCCGTCTAGCCGAATAGTAGAATTCAAGGCTTCCGACCACGTGAACTCAAATCGCATGCCGATTATGCTACTCCAATCTGCGTTCGTGTCGTTGTTTTCCCAGCCGTTCTCTGTTCCCAGCTGGATTGTGAAATTGTTCCATGAAGTGTTGTTGATGGGAGAGGCGTTTTTCGTCAGGTTGTAGTAGAAGTAGTCAGTTTGGCTTGAGAGAAGGTAGATGCTTGCGTTGGCAAGTTGTGCGCTGTCTGGGTAGATTGGTTTCAGTCTGAGGGAGACGTTCTTATACCCTTCAGGTCCTGAGCAGTTCACGGGTCCTACGCCGTTAAGCTGCATCCATACTACTGCGCTGTCACTAGCGTCGAATTCGATGCTGCTATTTCCAAAGTAGCCTACACCCATGCCATCAGCACTCTGAACGGCGATCATCGCATTTGAGGTCCATATTGCAGTGGTGTTTTCTGTCCATTCGTCACCTGTGGAAAGCGTTGGCAGCGTGTGCTCGTCGTATCCCTTGGATACGAAGGTGTAGGCTGAAGCTGTGTATGCGGCTGCGAAAAGGATCATTATTAGAATGGGACCTGCGTATTTTGGATTCTGTACTATTTCTTTGAAGGCTTTTTGGGGGGTGTATAGGACTTTGGGTATTTGAGCTAGGAAAGAGAATCTCGTTGTTTCGGTTTTTTGTTCAGGTTTCTGTTCGGTCATAACCAATTACTCCTTATCTTCACATTCCAAGTTTAAGTCGCCTATAAGTTGTGTAGTCCACATATTCTAGGAACGGATTTTCAGCTTGGTATTTAACTGTTAGTTTCTGTCTGGATCGCTTGTCCAAAAGTTGGTTTGTGGTAATGAGTGAATAGGCGTCGCTTCCTGCGCCTGAACCGTAGCTGGTGATGAGGATGCGTTCGTTTGGTTTTGCTATGTCTAGTATGGCTGCTAAACCTACTGGTGAGCAGCCTGAATAGGTGTTTCCGAATTTGGCGACTTGCAGTGAAGGTTGATATTGTTCTTCCTTGAAGCCGAGTTCTTTTGCGATTCTGATTGGAAACTGCATGTTAGGCTGGTGAGCCACGAAATAGGTTACGTCGCATGGCTTCAGATTGAGTTTTTCCATGATTTTTGATGAGGCTTTTCTGACGTGTTTGAAGTAGGCTGGGTCTCCTGTGAATCTTCCTCCATGACTCGGAAATGATTCTCCGTCTCTGCGCCAGAAGTCAGGTGTGTCTGAGGTGCAGGAGTACCATCCTTCTATTTCTGCTATTACGTCTTGTTTTCCGAAAATGAATGCTGCTGCGCCATATCCGACGAATAGATCGAGTTCTCCGCCTGGACTGTTTCTTGGCGCTGCTTGTGAGTTGTCTGTTCCTATTACCATGGCGTGGTTTACTCCTGATTCTGGATAGTTGACTAGTGAAGCTGCGTCTTTGAACATGCTTGAGGCGGCTTTGCAGGCGAATTCGGTGTCTATTGCGTCTATTCCTTGGACGTCTTCGTCTTCTTCGCCGAGTTTGAGAACTTGAGCCACTTTTGAGGCTATGGGTTTGACTGCGTATGGATTGGATTCTGAACCTACGTAGATTTTGCCGACAAGCGTTGTGTCTATGCTTGAGTGGATTAGGGCGAGTTTTCCTGCCTCAACTGCTGCGGTTATGGAGTCTTCGTCAATGAATGGAACGGCACGTTCTAGGTTTCCTTCCTTTATTCTGAACCTTGAGCTGTAAACTCCATAGCCCACGATTCCTGGTGCGTCATAGTCCTTGCTTGGTTTGACTTTTTTGTATTCTTGGTGTGGGTAGTATTCGTCTGCGAAGGTGAACGTGAGAGAAATCGTCGGTATGACATCGCTTGCGCTTACCGAGTATCGTCTTCTGAACCTTGGAACGACTTCTCGTTCTTCAAAGGTTGAGAGATCAACTGTGTCGTTGTCTTTTATCATTCGGTCGGTCAATCTGCCTGGGACGCGTATTTTTCCGTCGTGGAAGGAGACTATGCCGTAAACGAAGTTGCCGAGTTTTATGAATTTGTTGGTTGGTTCGTTTATGAGTGTACTTACTTCAAGTTTGCCTTTTTCGAAGAATAAATCTGATTCATCCATTTTTCCGAAGCTTTTTCTTCCGCATTTTCCGCAGTAGTCTCTGATTTCGAAGTATTCTTTGCCGCAGATTTGGCAGCGGCTTCCTCTTAGTCTGTCGCCGAGGTAGGAGACTCTTCTTTCTATTGGTTCGCTACTCATCTTGCTAATCCCTTCCTAGAATGTACACATAGCCTTTGGTTCCGAATCCTTCAAGCTCAAGTACGCAACCGTGTTTGAGTTCGCTGTCAGCTTTGGCTTGTCTTTCGCCTGCTTCGCCTCTCAGCTGCTTGAAGATTTCGTAAATTTGTGCGCCGCCTGTTGCGCCTAGGGGGTTTCCGTCGGCTTTTAATCCGCCGTTCATGTTTGTGAATAGTTGTTTTCCTTCGATTTGGTAGTAGCCTTTGTAGTTTTCGCAGTTTTCGTGGATGGTTTTCCAGGCTGTTCCGCGTTTGCAGAATCCTAGGTCTTCCATTGAGATTAGTTCCATGACTGTGGATTGGTCGTAAAGTTCTAAGAGTTGTATGTCTTGTAGGCTTGTTTGGGCGGTTTTTAGGGCTTTTTGCATTGCTGTTTCGGTCACGAGGAAGTGTGTCATATCTTCTCTTTCTGGGTAGGTGAGGTAGTCTGTGGCTGATGCGAAGCCTAGTATGTGGATTGGTTTGTCTGTGAGTTTTTTGGCTTTTTGTTCGCTGGTTAAGATGAGTACTGCTGCACCGTCTGTGATGGGTGCGAAATCGTATAGTCCTAGTGGTTTGCGGGCTTCTTTTCTGGCGTTTAGGACTTGTTCTACGGTTATTTTTCTTTGGTATTGTGCGCAAGTGTTTTTGGTTGCGTGTAGGTGGTTTTTGACTGAGATTTGTGCTAGTGCGGTTTCCAGTTTGTGTAGGTTTTCGTTTTTGATGTTGTGTTTTTTGATGTAGGCTCTGAGCATTAGTTCATGGTTTGCTTCGGGTGTGCATCCTGCGTAGTAGCTCCATGGATCTTCTAGGAGCATGAGGTCATCGCGGATTTTGTCCCATCTGTCTGTCATTTTTTCTATTCCGCCAACCAAGATTGTGTCGTAGCTTCCTGCGCGGATGGCGTTGCAGGCGTTTGATAGTGCGGATCCGAATGAGCGTGTGACTTCCATTGGGACATGGAGTTCTGTGAGTTCTGATAGCCATCCTTCTTCTAGTCCGAGTTTATTTGTTATTGGGAGAAAGTAGTCTGAGATGTAGCATGCTTGGATGTCTTTTCGTTCCAAGTTTGCTTCGGCGGAGGCTTTGAGCCATGCTTCTTCGATTAGTTTTTCGGGTTCTTTTTCGTAGTGTTCGCCGAATTTTGTTCTGCCTGCAGCAACGATGGCTGGGCGATTCTGCATGCTCATTTTGGCTCCTTTAATCATCAATTAGCAAATAATGCCTTCAACAATCACTATTAAGTGTTTGCCAACTCAACGCTCCAAGAAAAGCGATACGAGAGGTTTCAGATTTACGGTTCTCCTTTGCGCTGAGAACAAATTTTAACCCCCCTATAAATAGGTTCAACATAGGTTCCAGAACAAGTTTTCATCATAGTTTTGGCTCATGTTATTATGTCTAAGTCGTTCCGAATCCAGAGTATGGAATGCTTTCCACTGCTATTTCAAAAACCTTCAATGGCAAAGCGACTATGAGTTCGTTCTGAGACCATTTATGAGTACGCCTTTCAAAAGCTGAAACAAAGTTTATTTCAGGCATTCCTTTTGCCAAAACATTCGTTATCGTAGAACAAATGTTGCTTACTGGATAGTACATGAAAGGTTCGGCACCTTTGAAAGATGCTAATCCCAATATTCTGTCAGCTTGTGCAGGGTTTGCGAAAAGGATGACCAAGTCAGGATCGTCCTCAAACTTTGCGAGTGGACCCAGAATGAAGACGTTTCCTCGTTTGACTGGTTGCAGTTGCTTCTTCAAGGAAGCCATGGCAACTTCAACTGATTCGTAAGCTTTATGTTCTGTCGATAAGACCGTGGCAAGCCTTTCGAGTGAAAGCAAGTTCAAACCAATGTAATGCTGACCGCCTGCACAAGTGCAGTTATCCTCGGAAAGGTTGATTACTGCCTTTTCACGTCTGACGACATTGAGAGCCTCACAAACCCTCAATTTTCTGTTTTCCCCTCTCTCATCAGCACTATTCGAAAACTTGCCCGCAATGGGCGCCCAATCCAAACCAAGAGCTTCAACGATCCGCTCAGACTTTTCTTTGAACTTAGACATCATCATCCTCAATCTTCAATCCTTGTCGGTCAGGATAATATTGCTTTCGCAGAACAACTTATTCTTCTGCTGAGATTCTTACTCCACGTTTTTCCAATTCAGCCATCATCTGTTCGAAAAGCCCACTGTCCATGCCTATTCTTTCAGTCGGCACAACACCCTTCTGCTTCAAAACTTTCTTAAGAATCATCTGTGCAGCTATCGAAGCTGGATAAGCAGTAGTTCTCGCCATAGCAGTCACCTTTCTTTTCTCGTCAAAACGATCCAACAAATGATAGACAAAACGCTTCTCCTTGCCGTTTTTGACGCCAGAAACCTCCACTTTCAACGCAACAATATCCTTGACTTCTGGCTTCCAAAGCTTCTCCCGCAAAAGCCGCGCAGCAAGCTTTCTAGGCGAAACCCGCAAGCCATCAACCTGAACCTCTTCCTCATCAAAGAAACCCAAATCCTTAAGCGCACGTATTTTTTCAGCATGTCCAGGATACCTTAGGGTTTTTTCCCACATTTCCTCAGCATCTGGAATTGTATATGAAAGCGTTCTCAAGCCATCAGTGAGGAAGGCTTCAAGCTTCCCAACTCTTGGAAAGTCAATTCCCTCCAGTTCGCTGAAAACCTCCACTTGGGTTCTTTTGCCTTTTCTGACTATTCCCGCTTTCCGTGTGTACTCGTCAATGAGGCTTTCAGGCGACCACGTGATAACATAACCGACGGGTGGGATAGGTTTCTCGGGTAAGCCGCCGACCATTATGTGAACTGTTTTGACCTTGTCCAGATTTGCAGCAGCATGTCCAACGAGAAGGTTGCTGATGCCCGGCGCTAATCCGCAGTCAGGCACGATGGTTACGCATGTTTTCGCTGCTCTATCGTTGAGTGTTAGCGAGTTTTCAGCCATAAAAGAAACATCAACCAAATCCTTTCCAGCTTCAATGCACTCTTCAGCAAGCCTGTAGCCAAGCGGTCCAGGCAGAAATCCCATGACCGCGTCAAAATCTCTTAGGGTTTTGATGGATTCCTTCTTTGTGATATCCAACTGAATAGAGGAGACGTTGTCTTGTGCGATTTTCTTGGCAACAGCCTCTGCTCTAGCTTTGTCGTAGTCTGCTACAACTATGTCGGTTGTCTTCATGCTTTCAGCAAGATCTTCTGCAGCTACAGACCCGATATTTCCGCATCCAACAATCAAGGCTTTCATGAAGGACTAATCAAGCTGTGTTTCCATTAAAATCTTGCTAGTCTTCCAGCCAATATTGACATTCAGCCACTACGATGGTTCTTTTCTCTGAATGCTTTTCTTTCAAGAGCCTGCTGGCAAAAATCCATATTAGAATCATAATGCCTATCGACAAACGAAAAGCAGGTGAACAAGGCGTGAATGAATCAGCAATAGTATTGGAGCATCTCGTCAAGAAATTCGAAGATGTCACTGCCGTAGACGACGTAAGCTTACAAGTCGCAAATGGAGAACTCTTCGGATTACTGGGGCCAAACGGCGCAGGCAAAACCACAACCATAAACATCCTCTGCGGACTCACAAAACCAACCAGCGGCTCAGCCACCGTTGGCGGCTACGACGTGCAAAAAGAAACCGCCAAAATCAAGGAGCTTATAGGTGTTTGTCCTCAAGAAACCGCCATATACCCCTATCTGACAGGCGCAGAGAACGTGGAACTTTTCGGAAATCTACATGCCATGAAGAAGGACACACTCAAAACAAGACGAGACATGCTACTTGAAAAGATGGGGCTTACCCAAGACGCCAAACGAAAGGCTGAGAAATATAGCGGCGGCATGAAGCGCAGGCTAAGCCTAACTCTTGCGCTAGTCCATGATCCACAGATAGCGTTTCTAGATGAACCAACAGCAGCTATGGATCCACAGTCTCGCCATGCCGTCTGGGATTTCATAAAAGAACTGAAAAAAGAAGGCAAAACCATCATTCTAACCACACATTACATGGAGGAAGCTGAGGAACTCTGTGACCGCGTCGGCATAATCGACCATGGAAAACTAATAGCGCTCGGCTCGCCCAAAGATTTGATTTCAAAAGGAAAAGTCTCGAATCTCGAAGAAGTCTTCATCAAACTTACTGGGAGAAAAATAAGAGAGGAGATTTAGATGAAACTTCAAAGGGTCATAGCTCTAACAAAAAAAGAAATCAAGAAAACCGTTCGTGAACCCGCAGTACTGTTCATGATTTTCCTATTCCCTGTAGTTTTCGTCTTCGCTTTCGGAGCTGCTTTCAGCGGAAGTGGACAACCCACTTACAACATTGGCGTAGTCAACATGGACCAAGCCTACTCGGTAAACGCGTCACAGTTACTCCTTACAGGAATGTCCGACACCAAGATACTGAAATTGCATACTTATGTTGACAACCAGACCGCGCAAAACGATCTCTCACAAGGTAGTATTCAGGCAGTAATGATAATCCCAACCGATTTCAGCCAAAGCTTTACATCGTATCAGGCAGCACCGAACAATCCGAACGCATGGACAAACGCCACCATCGCCCTGTACTTGGACAAGGGCTCACTGGTGGCAACGCAAGCCATACCGCCAATCATCCAACAAGTCCTGACAGCCATGGCAGGACAGAATCAACAGGCACTCTCAATCCCATTCCGCTTGGAAACTGCGTCTCTGGTTGAGGTGAAGTCTCCGTCAGCACTTGATTTCATGGCTCCAGGCATGTTCACTTTCGCATCGATATTTCTCATAATGATGGTTGCCCAATCATTTGCCCAAGACCGCGAAAACGGCATGATGAAACGAATCCGAATCACACCGACAACTCCCACCGAATTCATGACGAGCCAAGTCATATCTTACATGCTCATAGCATTAGTTCAGGCAATTCTCGTCTTCGTCATGGTCTACGTCATGGGGTTCAGACCGGACGTAGGCATACCGATCTATACGTTCGCTTTCCTATTGGTGCTCGTATTCTCACTGTCCAACGTGGGATTCGGCTTAATCACTGCTACCCTCGCAAAATCGTCAAGCGCAGCCACTGGACTCTCCTTTCTCTTCGTGCTTCCACAACTGTTCCTCGGCACCTTCGTCGGCACATCTCTCTCTTCAAGCGCCCAGATAGTCAGCAAATTCGTGCCTAGCTATTACGTCACCGACGCCCTGACTTCGCTTTTCCTGAGAGGCGCAGCCATCACCAGCCCAACAATACTACTGGACGCGGTGGCAGTGTTCGTATTCTGCGCATGTATCCTAACAGCAGGCATAATCCTGTACGCAAAATACTACAAAATCTAAACCAAGGCGAGGAATTCGACGTGAAAGACAAAGAATCAAACCTTGGACAAATGAAAACCGAAGAAGTAGTGAAATCACTGCAGTCAGACCTGACTGTGGGTTTGAAGTCGGCTGAAGTTGAAAGCAGACTAAAGCAATATGGATACAATGAAGTTCTTGAGAAGAAAACGCGCCCCTTCGTCAGGTTTGCCAAGAAGTTTTGGGGGCTCACTGCATGGATGCTTGAGATCATAATCCTTCTATCTTGGATCCTGTAAAGATACGCAGATCTTTACACCGTAGTCGCATTGCTTTTCTTTAATTCAACATTGAGTTTTGCAGAGGAGCAAAAAGCATCCAGCGCAGTAGAAGCTCTTAAGAAAAAACTGCAGATCAATGTCAGAGTACTCAGAGACAGTACATGGCAAACAGTGCCTTCAAAAGAACTAGTGCCTGGCGACATAGTCAGAGTCAGACCTGGTGATTTCGTTCCTGCCGACATCAAAATGCATGGAAACGAGCTTCAAGTTGACCAGTCAGCGTTGACAGGAGAATCTGGTCTTATAGAAAAGAAATCTGATGATTTACTTTATTCGGGTTCAATTGTGAAAAGGGGCGAAGCCAACGGCATCGTTACCTCAACTGGAGTCAAGACCTACTTTGGTAGGACAGTGCAATTGGTTCAGATGGCTCGTCCAAAACTTCACATGGAAGAGATTGTCTCGAACGTTGTGAAATGGCTGTTAATCATGGTCATTGCATTGACAGCGTTGGCTTTCGTCTTCTCGGCAATAAAAGGGCTAGACTTGTTGGGAATATTGCCTCTAATTTTGGTTCTCTTGTTATCAGCCATACCTGTAGCCTTGCCTGCAATGTTCACAGTCAGCACGGCGATAGGGTCTATGGAACTAGTTAGAAAAGGCGTTTTGGTAACAAGGTTAAGTGCCTCTGAAGACGCAGCCACTATGGACATTCTTTGTGCTGACAAAACTGGCACGATAACGATGAATAAACTTTCAATAACAGACGCAATACCCCTGAACAAATTCACTGAAGAAGACGTAATATTCTATGGGACTCTGGCTTCGCAGGAAGCAAATCAAGACCCTATTGACCTTGCCTTCATAGCAATGGCTAAAGAGAAGAATCTTGTAGATGATTCGTTTGTTCAGAAAAGTTTTGTTCCCTTCGATCCGAATACGCGGAGAACTGAAGCTTTGGTACAGAAGGGCAGGCATGAATTCCGTGTGACTAAGGGAGCTGTTGGTGTCATAGCTCAAGTATGCGGACTCGATCACGATGCCATAGAAGAGTTGGAGACAAAAATAGGCGAGTTCGCCCTGAAAGGATACAGAACTTTAGCAGTTGCCGAAGCGGATGATCAGAGGCAACCTGCACTTGTAGGTTTAGTAGCTCTATATGACATGCCTAGACCTGATTCAAAGCAGTTGATACAAGAGCTCAACGAGCTAGGCATATCTGTTAAAATGCTGACTGGAGACGCTCTTCCAATCGCAAAGGAGATCGCCAAAGACGTTGGACTCTGGGAAAACGTGATTAAAGCGTCAGATCTGAAAGGACTGATTAACGAAAACGCGATAGAAGCCGCGCAAACGGCTGAAAAGAGCGGCGGATTTGCTGAAATCTATCCTGAGGACAAGTACACGATTGTAAAGAGTCTTCAAATCCAGAAGCATGTTGTCGGTATGACTGGTGATGGTGTGAATGATGCGCCAGCATTGAGGCAAGCGGAAGTGGGCATAGCGGTTAGCAACGCAACTGACGTGGCGAAGGGAGCGGCAAGCGCTGTTTTGACTAGTGAGGGATTGACCAGCATAGTGAATCTCGTAAAGACTGGGCGTGTTATTTATGAAAGAATTACTGCGTGGATACTGAGCAAAATAACCAGAACTTTGCAGATAGCCATTTTTGCCGTGCTGTCTTTTCTTATCACTGGTAATTATGTTGTGTCGGCATTTGCCATCGTACTGTATTTCTTCATGACGGATTTCGTGAAAATCTCTTTGGCAACAGACAATCTTCGATGGTCTGATAAACCAAATACGTGGAACATAGCTAGTCTCGTGAAAGTATCTGTCATACTTAGTGTACTTGTCATTGTAGAATCATTTGGGCTCTTGTACATTGGCTTAAGCTATTTCCATTTGAATGCAGACGACTTGAGCCTTTACACGTTCACCTTTGAGATATTGTTCTTCTCAGCTATGTTCCTAATTTTCAACGTGAGAGAAAGGGATCATTTCTGGAAGTCAATGCCAAGTAAAACTCTTTTGACGACAATAGTACTAAGCATAACGGCTGCGACTGTAGTAGTAACGGTTGGAATACCCGGTCTCACTCCCATGCCTCTAGATCAGACTCTTTTTGCACTATGCTACTCTGCTGTGTTTTCGCTAATAGTCAATGATTTGATCAAGCTAACGCTTTTGAAGAAAACAAGTTTGAGATGGTGATGTCAACTATTATCTCACACGCGCGCCACCTGCAAAAGCATATTACTGCGCTTTCCTGCCATCGACGAGATCATCACTGAACCATGGGTTGAAACGTCATCCTAATTAGAGTGTAATGGTAGCCCCGGGAGAGATTAGCGCCTAGGCAAGAATTTATACTTTTCAGCTTTGGGTAGACCAATATTCCCTCTTTTTTCTATTTTTCGATCGGTCGG
>Ga0335070_10000368_pt1 | contig 51609 bp, 45 predicted proteins | sample Lox_Sample_13_FD_206722 | JGI IMG/M metagenome (GOLD analysis project Ga0335070, IMG submission 206722) | Soil microbial communities from Loxahatchee National Wildlife Refuge, Florida, United States - Lox_Sample_1.3 | ecosystem: Environmental > Terrestrial > Soil > Wetlands | place: USA...
TCTCGGCCCGAACGGCACTTCTCCGACAGCTTCATCACCGTTCGGCTCTTCGTCGCGCGAAGCATCGCTTTATGGCTACCTCGGTGCCCTGCCTGCCATCGACCAAGAACCTTGTGACGCAGTAGTGTTAGGCGGCCGGGCTCGACCCGTAGGAATCATACGGCCTCGCGTTGATTGATCCCGCCCTGGCAGGGGTGGCCCCACTGCGTACGGATAGTTCCTGGCCGTTGGCGATCTGTATCAGCGAGATTGGTATCAGTGCCCAGAAGGCTCACCCAGGCCAGTCAGCGGCCATCGCCAGTGACGCGCCTGGAGATCTCATCGAGCGTCCGCATTTCGCGCTCGGAGAGGTTGAGGGCCATTGCCCTGGCGTTCTCCTCTGCCTGGGCCACCCGGGTCGCTCCGGGGATGGCAACGACCGGATCTCCGTAGAACTGCACGAGCCAGGCGAGTGCCACCTGAGAAGGTGTGGCCCCGTGGGCCGCGGCAATGCGCTTCAGCTCTTCGATGAGGGGGCGGCTCGCGGCCAGCGCCCGCCCCCGGAAGGCGGACTGCAGCCGCCGGGGCCAACCGAGGTGCGCGGCGAGCGAGGGGTCGTCGTGAAAGCGCCCGGAGAGGGCTCCCTGGGCCAGTGGCGAGTAGGCGATGAGGGTTACGCCGAGATCCTTCGCCGCTGCGACGACGCCGTTGCGCTCCGCTGAGCGGTCGAGGAGGCTCATGCGGACCTGGTTAGCAGCAAGCGGGATCCCTTCGCGGGCAAGCGCCGCGTGGGCGCGCCGCATACGGCCAGCCGAGAAGTTGCTCACGCCCACGGTTCGGATCTTGCCGGAGCGTACGAGGCCAGCCATCGCATGCATCACCGCGCCGACCGAGGACAGGCTTGCCCAGTGATGCACCTGGTGGAGGTCGATGGGGTAGGGAGCGAGTGCCGCGATCCGGTCCCCGACCGTCTCGACGAGGGATGAGGCCCGGCGCAAGATTGGGAACCACTTCGTCGCCACCACCACGTCGCCCGGCTGCCGCCCCGCTGTGGCAAGCGCGCGCGCCAGCGCGCGCTCGGACCGGCCGCGTCCATAGGCCTCCGCGGTGTCGAACCAGTTCACGCCGGCCCGCAACGAAGCGGCCACGATCACGTCGACCGTCTCCTGCGGGATCGGGGGCCAGTAGCGGCCGGCGAGACCGCCTCCCTGCGAAAACTGCCAGCAGCCGAGGCCGATGGTGGAGATCTCGATGCCCGTCCTGCCCAAATGCCTCGAACGTCCACTCTGCATGGGGCTCCCTCGATCTTCCTGGCCAAGGTAACATCTTCGATATCAAGCATATCCAGCGCGGCGCGAAAGAAATCGAACGCCGACCGTGTTTCCACCGGTTCCCCAAACTGCGCTACCGCAGATGGGAAGTACGCTGTGGGTGCCAGGGGCGCATTCCACGTGTGTTGAAGTCGTGCGATCACCACTCGCCACTCTTGGTTGCGGACCGGGGGGAGAGTCGCTGCCCGTGTAGCCGGTCGCCACCGGGTCGAACACGGTGTAGTCGTAGTTCCCCCCGCCACCCGTGCCGGCGACGAGGGCCGGGACCTTGTCGCCCAGGTCGTTCGTCATGTAGCCGCGCACGAACATATCGTCGTGGTCGGAGACGTAAGTTCCGTTGTGGCGTCCGAGGGCGCCCACGAGCGCGTCACGGCTGTCCGGGTCGTTGGCGAGGCAGTCGGGGTGCGAGACGCTCGGCCACATGAACCGCTGGACCCTTAGAGGGGCCCCCGGGGAGCCCCGCCAGGGGCTCGACCGCGTTCGGCCTGCGGAGCGTAGGATTCAGCCGGCAGAACGGATAGGCGAGCCGGAGCGGCGTGATTTCGGAGCCGGACATGCGGTTAGAGGACTTCAAGTTCGGCCGGATTCGCATCGATGGAGTCACGTACAAGCACGACGTGGTGATCCAGCGGGGGCACGTGCGGAAGCGCAGGAAGAAGCCGTCCAAGAGGTACCGGGATTTGTTCGGACACACGCCCGTGTCAGTGGACGAAGCCATTCCCTGGCGCTGTAGGCAACTGATCATTGGAACGGGGGAGAGCGGCGCGCTACCCGTCATGGAGGAGGTGAAGCTCGAGGCCAAACGGCGCCACGTCGAACTGGTGATCCAGCCAACCGCACAGGCAATCGAGACCTTGAAGCGCAACGAGGAAGGGACATGCGCGATTCTGCACGTCACCTGCTAACTGGGATGTCTCACCGGTCCGTCGCAGCCGGAAGAGACCTCTCCCGGTGGCGCTGCGGCGGGTTCACCGCCCCCCTGGGCGGGTCCGTGCGTGTAGACGCACCGCCGCTGACAGCGATGCTCAAGCCGCGTCAACTCCATCCAACAACGCTCTGACGCTCCAAGGCTGGCTCCGTCCCCGGCGTTGGCTCTGAAGCATTCCGCCGCGAGAAGAGCCACATTGCTGGCGATGTTTGGTGACGACGACGTGACGATCTGGCGGTGGCGGTCGACCCAATCGGCGCCGTGACACTCTGCCGGCACGCGAGGACAATTTCACGCATGAGCGCAAAGCCTCGCATCGTCGGGGAGCTTGGCGAGCAGGCGCTCCTCCTCCCCGAGGCGGTGAATCGCGCGCTCCGCGCCAACGACCGCGTCAAGTACTGCTTTGCCTTGCTGCAGGCGGCAGAGGATCACGCTCTGCACCCCGGCGGGGATGCCCCCACGCTGCGGGAGGAGCGCGAGGCCGCCGGCGTCGAGACGCGGGAGCTCGACGGCGCCGTGCTCGCAAGTCGTGCCGAGGGTGCCGGCTTCCAGATGCCGCACGCGGCCAACCTGGTTCGCATGGTTGAGGACGGGCTCGAGGATATGCTGGCTCCGCTAAGCATGGAGGCATCTGGCGCCGAGGCGGCGGCAGCGGCTGTGGGCCTGCGGGGGCGCTTTCGGACTCTGCTGCGTTCGCTCCCGGCAGTGGAGGACGACCTGGTGCCAGCCGGCTGGGTCTCCGCCGTGACGCGCGACCGGGCGGATGGTGCCGACAGCCTGCACCGGCTGGTCATGGAGGCGCACCGCGAGCTGAACCAGCTTCAACAGCGGCTCGCGTGCGAGAACATCGCGGGCGCGAGCGTCTACGCCCTCGCCGACTCCGACCGGCCGCTTGTCCAGGCCTTCATGCGCGGGATCCACCGCACTTCGGCTCTCAAGTTCGACCACCCGGGCCTCGAAACGACGGCCACGCGAAGCGGGGACACGCTGCTCTTGCAGAATGACATCGGTACGACGGAGTCCCACGTGCTGGTGGTGAAGGTGAACGGATTGCAGGCGACCGTCACCCACAGCGACCCGCACCTTCAGCGGGTGCGATTTTTCCAGGCCCTCCTCGCCCCTTGCGGGCTCAAGTGGGCGGAGATCCGGTCCCGGCAGGCGAAGTGGCTCGAGGAGGGGGAGGGCTACTACCTGTGCACGGGGCGGCTCGAGGCGAGGAGCCCAGAGGAGCTCGAGCGGTTTCTCGAGGCGCTCGGCTCGAGACTCGTCTTCCTCATCGACTGGAACCGCGCCCGAAAGCGCCTACGGAACTTCGTCGATGGTCCCGCCTGTGTCGACCTGCTCCGGTGGGCCGCCGATAACGAGGTGGGACACCGGGCCTTTTTGCAGCTCGGCGGGGAGCGGCTCGTTTACGAGGCCATCGAGCATGCCGCCACGGCGCCGGTTCGCTACGGGCAACGCCTCGACGAGATCCTGGGGAAGGAAGCTGCCGTCGAATTCCTGCAGTTCGTGCTCCGCGCCACGACCGGCGCGCTCCTCCAGGGACGCTCCGAGCGCTTCGTGCGCGACGAGATCCGGGGAGAGCTTGCGGGCCGGTTCGAGACCTTCGAACATGGTTTGCTCGGGCTCGCGGCAGAGCACGCCGCACTCCTCACCGAGCTCGCGGCAGGGGTCCACGACGGGCTCATGCAGGCCCCGGGACACGAGGTTGCCGCCGCTGCCGAGGGGGCGCGTCGCGCCGCCAGCTGGGAGCGCCGCGCGGACGAGATCGTGAACCGCGTGCGCAGCCTCTCGCACCGCGCCCGCGGCGGGCCGTTTTTCGGGAGGCTGCTCGCCGAGGCCGACGACATCGCCGACAACCTGGAAGAGTCGGCGTTCCTCCTCACCCTGATCCCCAGGGGCGGCGGGAAGCCGTCGCTCCGCGATGCGCTCCAGGGCCTTGCGGCCCTCCTTGTCACAGGCACTCGCGAGTGGGTGAAGTGCCTGGAGAGCGCCTCCCACGTACGTCGCGGAGGGGACCGGGAAGACCTTCAAGATTTCCTCGAGGCCGTCGACCGCGTGGTCGAGGTCGAGCATGAGACCGACCGGGCCGAGAGACTGGTCACCGCGGCGGTGTACCGCGACGCGGAGGACTGGCGCGAGATGCAACTCGTCGGTGCTATTGCCGACACCCTCGAGCAGGCAGCAGACTCGCTGGCGCGCTCCGCCCTGTCGCTCCGCGACCACCTGCTTGGGGAGGTCATGACCGGATGACGGCGCTTAGCGAGGTCCGCCTCATCGGGACCCGGGGATCCTCGCCCCCCGCGCCGCCGGAGGCCGTGGGCGCCAAGGCCCACGGGCTCATGCGCCTCGACGCCCTGGGCGTTCCTGTGCCCCCGGCATTCGTCCTCGGGACCGACCTTGGCCGGGCGACGCTGGAGCGGGGTACCCTCCCGGATGAGGGGCGCTTTCAGCTCGTCGCGGGCGTTCGGCAGCTCGAGGCCGCGACCGGGCGGATGTTCGGAAGTGCTCGCCGTCCGCTACTGGTCTCGGTGCGCTCCGGGGCACCCGTCTCCATGCCGGGGATGATGGACACCGTCCTCGACGTCGGCGTGAACGAGCTCTCGGTCCAGGGACTCATCCGCGCCACCGGGAACCCCCGCCTGGCCTGGGACTGCCACCGGCGCCTCGTAGAGGGCTTCGCCACGACGGTGCGCGGACTCGACCCCGGTCCATTCGAGGAGCTGACGCGCAGGCGGCTGCGGGCGGACGGGCTCGGCTCGGAGCGAGACCTCGATGCCGCGGCACTGCGCGAGCTCGTCCGCGTCATGCTCCGGACTTATGCCGACCTGGCCGGAGAGCCGTTCCCGCAGGACCCAATGGCTCAGCTCGAGGCGGCCGTCGCCGCGGTCTTCCGGTCGTACGCGAGTACGAGGGCTACGGCGTACCGGGCGCTGCACCAGATCGAGTGCCCCCCCGGCAGCGCCGCCCTCGTTCAGGCCATGGTCTTCGGGAACGCGGGGCCCGCCTCCGGCACTGGCGTGGGCTTCACGCGGGACCCGGCCACCGGCCGGCCCGGCCTGTACGTCGACTTCCTCTTCGGCGGGCAGGGCGAGGACCTGGTGTCCGGGCGGGTCGCGGCGCGCGAGGCGCTGCGGCTTGCCGCCGCGCTCCCCGCGGTCATGCGCCAGGTGGAAAGGCTGCCGTCGCTGCTGGAGCGCGCCTTTGGTGATGTCCAGGAATTCGAGTTCACCGTGGAGGAGGGGAAGCTCTGGGTCCTACAGACACGCCGGGCCAAACGGACGCCTTGGGCGGCGCTCGAGTCCGCGGTCGGGCTGGTGCGGGACGGCGTCATCGATCCGGCCACGGCGCTGGCCCGGCTCGAGGGGCTCGACCTCGATCGGATCGAGCGCGTGGCCCTCGAGGTGCCCCCGGGCGCCGCACCGCTCGCCACCGGTGTTCCCGCAGGCGTGGGCGCGGCCGTGGGGACCGCCGTGTTCGACACGGCGCGCGCGCAGGAGCTCGCGAGGGATGGGCAATCGGTCGTCCTCGTGCGCCCCGCCCTCTCGACGGAGGACCTCCCCGCCATCGCCGTATCGAGTGGGGTCGTCGCCGCCGCGGGAGGCCGGACCTCGCACGCGGCGGTCGTTGCGCGCGAGCTCGGTAAGGCATGTCTCGTCGACTGCCGCGTTCTCGTTGTCGATGCTCCGGGGAGGTGCTGCCGCGTCGGGGAGACGGTCCTCAGGGAGGGTGACGCGGTCTCGCTCGACGCCAGCACGGGGCAGGTGTTCGCGGGCAGCCTCTCGGTGACTCGGGAGCGCCCGCTCGCATCTCTGCAGGAGATCGAGCGCTGGCGGCGCCTGCGCGCCGGGTGAGCGAGCCTTTCGCGGACATGTCACGTGGGGGAGGCCCACCCGTGACGTGTGCTAGGCAGGCTCACTTTTGGTGGCGTGGGCGGCGGTGTGGATGGCCCTGTGGTCCGTCCTGGGAACCGACCCGGAGGCGCCCGTTTGCCCTGCGGAGCTCCTCCGCGTCGCCCGCGGTACCAACGCCAACGTGGTCGTGTACGAAGCTCGCTTCGCCTCAACCGGGGCTCTCGACGGCCGCGACCCCGTCCATGCGACCTGGCTCATGGTCGCTGCGGACGGCCACCGCGAGGAGTTGAACGTTCTCGGGCAGGGGCTTGCCTACGGATTCGACATCCGGCGAGTCGCCGGCGGGGGCTACGACCTCCGGCTCCACGCCCAGCCCGACCGGCCCATCGGCGTGCGCATGCGGCAGGGTTGTCCGGTAGCGGTCGCGGCCATCATGAACCACGAATCTGGAATCGACCCCGACGACGGCGACGAGGCTCGCGAGGTGATCCCCGCCAACTAGTATCTGCGCTTGGTTCCGGGGTACTGCGCGCGAGCGCCCCGTCCGGGACCGGAGAGACGTAATCGAAGTCGAAGTTTCTCGAGCGTGCCCGGGAGACCGGCGTGCGTGCCGCACCTCGTTCGGTGTGAGTGGCGCGTTGCGGAATCGGCACCGAAGTGCCCCTGCGAAGCTTGCCCCGCGGCTGTAGCAACCCTCGCGCATGGTGAAACCCGAAAGACCCCTGACAGCGGACCACAAACGGGGCCTCTCGCCTCTCGGTCACTCGCGAAGAGGCGCGGCGCCCATCTGGAGACGGATCATGACGGTCGAAAACACATCAGCGGGAGCCGATAACGGGCGGCTCCGACCACTGTCCACTTGGCTCACAGTCGGACTCTTTGGTCTATCGCTCGCCGCTTGCGGTTCCGCGTCGCGCCCCCCCAGCTCCGCGACAGCGAGTGCGACTGCCACTGCGGCCGCCTCGAACGGAGCAACCGCCGCGTGGGCGGGTAGCTGGGAAGGTAAAGGGCGCGGCCTGAAGCACCTCTTCGTGATCATGATGGAAAACCACGGCACCGGCGAGATCATCGGCAACACCGCCGACGCCCCGTACATCAACTCGCTCGCGCAGACCTACGGCGTCGCCACGAACTATTACGGCGTCACCCACCCGAGCCTCCCGAACTACCTCGCCCTGATATCCGGCAGCTTCCAGGGCATCTGGGACGACTGCAAGGCGGGCAAGGACGTCTACTGCGCACCCGAGGAGTTCGTGCCCAACTCGGGCGACGCAACGAGCGCGGCGCTGCTCACCTCGCTCCAGGTGGCGGCCGCGACGTCGACCGCGCACTGGTTCGCGGGGAAGAACATCGTCGATCAGCTGGAGGGCAGTGACCGCGACTGGAAGGCGTACTTTCAGTCGCTGCCGTCCGTCGCTTCGGACGTCGAATACGCCCCGGTCGTGAACGGCACCACTGTGAAGCTCTACGCGCAGAAGCACAATCCCTTCATGTACTTCTCGGACATCCGGGAGCGCCCGGACCGGATAGCGAAGATCGTCCCGGCGGACGAGCTCGACGCGGACCTCGCCTCGGGCAACGTGCCGGACCTCGTGTGGCTCTCCCCCGACCAGTGCCACGACATGCACGGGATGTCGCCGTCCCAGGCGGCGCTCGTCGGCATCCCGGACTGCGGGTACCCCGCCTCCGGGCTCGACCACAAGGTGATCGCGCTCGGCGACCAGTACCTGAAGGAGACCGTGGGCAAGATCATGGCCTCGCCGGCCTGGCAGGAGAACGCCGCCATCGCCATCGTCTGGGACGAGGACGACTACTCGGGCTCCGCCGGGACCTCCACGAGCCCGGTGGGGACGAACGGCGTCGTCCTCGGCGGTGCGCGCGCCCCGGCCATCGTGATCAACTCGCGGCAGGTGAAGCCGATCGCTACCGACCACCCGTTCAACCACTACACGCTCCTCGCCACCATCGAGAGTCTCTGGGGCCTGCCGTGCCTCGGCTACGCCTGCTCCATCGATGACGACGACCTCATGACCGACCTCTTCCAGCGCCCGTACGCCGACAACCGTGGCAGCTGGTGGGGCTCCGTCGACCACGTGCTGCTCATCTCCGTGGACGGGTTCCACCGGCAGGATCTCGAGAACTTCGTGAAGTCGCACCCCGGCTCCGCGCTCGCGAAGCTCTCGAAGCGCGGCGTCACTTACACGAACGCCAAGACCACGACGCCCTCCGACTCCTTCCCGGGCACTCTCGCGCTCGTCACCGGCGGCACGCCGAGGTCCACGGGCGTGTACTACGACGACAGCTACGATCGCTTCCTCTACCCCCCGACGAGCGCCTGCAAGACCTCGACCGGCAACCCAGGCTCGGAGATCGTCTACGACGAGACCGTCGACTACGACCTGACGCAGCTCTTCAGCGGCGGCGTCAATCCGAACAACCTGCCCCTCAGGCTCGACGAGAATGGCTGCAACCCCGTCTGGCCGCACCAGTTCCTCAAGGTGAACACGATCTTCGAGGTCGTGAAGGAGCACGGCGGCCTCACCGCCTGGTCGGACAAGCACCCCTCCTACGACCTCGTGAACGGACCGTCTGGCAAGGGCGTCGACGACCTCTACACGCCCGAGATCAACTCGAACATCGCGAACGGCGGCGTCGTGAACGGCGTCGATCTCTCCGGCACGCTCAAGCTCTGCGACGGCACGAACTCGCTCCCGCCGAAGAAGGTCTCGGTCTACACTGACTGCATCCCCTCGCAGGAGGCCTACGACGACGTGAAGGTGCAGGCGATCGTGAACGAGATCAACGGCCTCAGGTCCGACGGATCGCCGGGCAAGGGCGTGCCGACAGTGTTCGGCATGAACTTCCAGGCGGTGAGCGTCGGGCAGAAGCTCCCCATCGGCGGCTACGTCGACCCCATTGGCACGCCGTCCACCACGCTGCTCGGCGCCATCGCGCACACCGACGCCTCCATCGGCAAAGTGGTCGCGGCACTCGAGAAGAACCACCTCCTCAACCGCACGCTCATTGTTGTCTCGGCGAAGCACGGCCAGTCGCCGATCGACTTCAAGAAGCTCAAGATGGAGGGCGGCGGCCACGCGCCGGTCCAAGACGTACAGGACCCGCTCGGTTTCGTGAACAATGCCGACCCGGGCGTCGACAACACCGTGTTCACGGGGGCGAACTCCAACGGCCCGCAGAACTACGCCATCGCGGGCCACCTCCAGACCGACGACGTCGGGATCCTCTGGCTCCAGAACCAAGACCCGAAGAACGTGGCGGCTGTGGTCGCGAGCCTCGTGAACCCCTCGAACGCTGCGGCCATGTACGCGAGCGAGCTTCCCCCCGACACGATCTTCGACCAGAACGTCACCTACGGGCCGGCGCTCGCCGCCATCTACGGGGATCCGACCTTGTACGACGCGACCGCCGCGGCCCGGGCGCCGAACGTCTTCATCCAGCCGGACTGGGGCGTCATCTACTCGGGCAGCTCGAAGAAGATCGCCGAGCACGGCGGCGGGGCGCCGGATGACACGGACGTCGCCCTCCTCGTCGTCGGCCCCTGGTGTCGCGGTGGGCACAAGGTGCAGAACCCGGTGTCGACCACGCAGGTGGCCCCGACGATCCTGAAGGCGCTCGGCATCTCTCCGAGCGAGCTCCAGGCGGTGAAGATGGAGCGGACGCCGGCCCTGCCGGGTCTCGAGTAATAGAGCCGACGTCTCGTTAGGCGCGGCGGCGTGCCCCCGGGTGCGCCGCTGCGCCGCATTTCGTCGGGTGCGACCGAGCCTCGCTCGCCTCAAGCGCTGCGCGTTCGTTTCGCTGGCGCCGGATGAGTAGGCGCCGACCGCTTACAGGAGCGCCTGCAGGTAAACAAACCGCATTCCGCTCTGCAGATAGTTGTCGACCGTCTCCAGGACGGTGGCGTTGCGGATCCACGCGGGGCCCGTTTCCCTGAAGCGGGCCTCGATGAGGGAGGAGATAGCGCTGAAACCGAGCTCCCGCGCCCGGGCCAGAAAGGCATCCAATACTCGGCCCTCGACCTCCGCCTGGTTTCGAACGAAGGGAGAGACGGCCATGGCCTGCAGGTAGACCACGTCGCCATCTCCATACCGTGGGTCTTCGCGCACTCCCAGTTCGTCATGGTCTTCGAGTGCACTTCCGAGGGCGTACGCCAGCACTCGCTGGGAAACGCGATCCTGCAGGGCGACGCCACAGCAACGAGCGAAGGCGAGTGTGGCCTGGAGCGCCTCCTCTGGGTATTGGAGAAGCGGTCGGCGCCCCGCCTTGAGCACGCCGGGCGGATAGTGAGCGAGCCCACCATATCTCTCAGCCTCAACCGCGATGATCTGGGGAAGCAACAATGGACCGTCCTCGCGTTTGATCACGAGAGCATCTAGCGTGCCAGGTCGAGCCTCGAGCGTGCCCACGCGGATTTCGGGACCGTGGCGGACCGCTGGCGAAAGCCGCCCGCGTATCACGTCCTCCAAGGCATTGCGGAACAACGTCAGCGCCTCCTCGATCGCGTAGGGTTCCATGTCGTAGCGAGGGTAGAATCGGAGGGTTCGTTCGCCCGCCGGAAGGAGAATGAGCCCGCGCCGGAAGGCCCGATCGCGCAACACGTCTCGCCAGTCCGGACGGACCACATCGACGGCCAACATGCAGCCGATTCCTCTCACGTTGCGCAAGAGGCCGCGGTAATCTCGCGTCAATCGCTCAAGGCCCGAGCGCGCCAGGGTTCCGGTCGTCCGGACCTGCTCCAAGTCGAGACGCCGCAGGCAGGCGAGGAGCCGCACCATGCCGCCCGAGTCGCCCTCCCAAGTGGTGTTGAACTTCTTCTCCTCCTGGAAGAACGCGGCCAACTCCTCGCTCACGAAGAGGACGCCGTTCTGAGCCTTCTTGGCCCAGACCACTGCGTCAGGCGGACAGGGTAGGTCGAAGAGTTCGTGCGCCCACAGCCGACCGGTGGCTCCCCATCCTGTCTGCACCTCGTCAAGTAGCAGAGGTACGTCGTAGATGCGGGTCAGCAGACGAAGGCATTGAAAGAACCAAGCCGGGGCGAAGCGAAGGCCGCCCTCTCCCTGGATCGGTTCGACGAGTACTCCGGCGACGCGCTGGGCGCGTTGGAGCGCAACCGGCTCGATGAGAGTCCTTTGCCAGGCCACGAACTTAGCCACCAGGTGGGGCCAAGCACTTCGCTCGGCCGGCAAGGAAGCCAGCAGGTCGTCGCAGGCTCGGAGCTGCTGCCAGAACTGGGCGCGGGGCCTGGAAGTTCCGGGGATCCTTCCAGTGACCATGAGGTCCCACACTTGCTCCAGGCTCTTCTCCGCACGGCGCCGGGTACGCTGAGGGAATCGGCAATCCTCGATGGGGAAACCGACGTGTGGCCAATCGAAGGTGGGAAAACCGAGGCGAGCTCGCTTGCGGTGGGTCGCAGCCAAGCTTCCGAGCGTGCGGCCGTGAAAGCCTCCCTCGAACGAAATGAGAAAGAGGCCGAGCCGTTCCGGCGTGGCGGACTGGCCGACGTCCTGTTCCGGTGACCTTGACTTCACCCGGTTCAGAAGCACCGACTTGATGGCGTTCTCGACCGCTTCCGCTCCGGTGTTCACCACGAAGTGACGCGGTGTTCCCGAGGGCGCCACTTCATCCAGCGCGGCCTTGAGCTTCAGCGACAGAACGGTCTGGTATTCGGAGTGGGCGTATCTCGAGACGAGAAAGGGCAAGTCGCGGAGTACCGCGGCCGCGATCTCGGGATCGTTTTCGCCGAACGGCTGCGAGGCGATGAGGGCGCCGAGATCCATGAAGCGGTAGGGCTCGCCCGCGGCGTCCCGGTCCACGGTTGCCAGATACGGGCCCACGCTCTCCGCCGGGTCGAATGCCACGGGAAGGGAATAGAACAACCCGTTTGATGCGCCTTCCAGCGCCGCGTGAGAGGCAGGGAAGCTGGTCGCGGCGACATCCCCCGGTGGCCCTTCTGCGTCGAGGAGCTCAGGGGGGATGTGGGCGTGAATGGAGCCCGCGCGGTAGCTCGCCTGAAGCAGGGCGACCCTCTCCATGTACCGTGCAGCGGCGACCTGCGATGCTTCGAGCGGAACCATGACGACAGAGCTGATTTGCCACGGGCGTCAGCCCGCGACCTCGCTGAGGAAGTGATCGCGCAGCAAGAATCCTCCACGCGCCAGGGCATCCGCTGCCTTCTCCAGGGCCTCGGCCACGCGGGCGTAGAGGAGGATCTGCTGGGGGTCCACCGTCCCCCCGAAGAGGAAAGCCGTGACCTGTCGCTCGGCATCGTCGCTCTTGTGCTCGAGCATGACCAGGTGCTCCACGGTCTCCAGGAATCCCTGGAGGTCTTCGCGGGCCGTGACCCGAGTGACCTGGGCCGACGCCTGCAGGCACTGCTTCCATGCCTCCGCTCCGTCCACGAGAAGCCCTGCCAGGGGCAGAATCGCGTCGCGGATCGGGCTGACGGTGCGCGCCCCGGGCAGGGCCAGCAGGAACGCGGCCTCCTCGAGGTTGTCCGCGGCATCGTCCGCCTCGCCCATGATCCTTGCGTAGAGCTTCGCCTGAGGCGAGCGGCGGGCCAGCGTGCGTACCCTCTCCACCAGCCGATCCGCCTGCTTCTCCCATTCGGCGGCGTTGCGCTGAAGACCCTCATCGGTGGCCCGAGGTGACGAGAGGGCACCGCGCACCGCTCCCGCCAGGCCGAAGACGAGCAACGCGTGCTCGGCAGCGATCGCGAGCACCCCGTGTTCCAACGTCTCAAAGCGCAGCAGGAGGTCTGCCCGGATTTCATCTCGGATGAAGCGCTCCGAACGCTGCCGGAGGAGGCCAGCCGACGTCGTGCGCAGGACGAAACGCAGGAAGTCCACTGCGGATTCTCGCCCGATGATCGCATCGAGCCGCTGTCCGTAGCGCACCGGCGTGGGAGACGCACCCTCGATGGCATCGTAGATGAGCCGCTCGCCGCCGAGTTCGAGGAACGCGCGGTGCCCCACGTCGTGATCAGCGGCCCACCGTAGTAGCTCCAGGCAAGCCGGGCCATCTACGAAGCTGCGCAGCCTCTTGCGTGCCCGGTTCCAGTCGATGAGGAAGACGAGCCGTGACCCGAGGTGCTCGAGAAACTTTGCGAGCACCGCACGGTCCGGGGCGACGCAGAGTCCGGGGCAGAGATAGTAGGTTTCTCGCCCCTCGGCCCCGCGCGTTTCCCGAGATGTCGTCTCCTTCCACTGCAGGCCAAATCCTTGCAGCAGTCCTTGGAAGAACCGGACCCTCTGCAGATGCGGGTCGGCCAGTGTGAGCCGGCAGGTCGTTCCGCCAATTCGCACAAGCAGGGCGTGCGCCTCACTTCCGCGCAGATCGACCTGGACGAGCAACTCGTCTCCACTTCGAGTGGCAGTAGTGTCCAGGCCGGGCTCCTCGAACTTGAGCGGGGCGGTCCGGTTCAAGCCGGACATGAGCGCGGTAAGGAGCGTTTGGTCGTCCTGGCCCAGCCCGTACGCCCACGCGCCGCCGACGTTCTCCTCCACCAGAGTCTGCTGGAGCGACTTGAGCGCCAGACGGAGATCCTCGACCAAGCGTTGAAGCCCCGCCTCGCCAGGACCCACGGCCTGCTCGAGATAGGAGCCGGGAACGACGTCCCCCACGATGGGCCCGGCAGCCTCCAAGAAAGTCTGGAACCGGTCGCGGAACGCCGTCGAGCCCATCCCCCGCACCTGCTCTCCGCCCATGGCCAGCGCCGCGATCGTGTCGTCCACGCACTCCACCACCAAGCGGTGCAGCCTCTCGGCGTGAGGTACATGGAGAGCGCCGTTCTCAAGCCGGCTCTCCGACACGGCCTCGTCCAGCGTGGGCTCGTCGAGCCCCAGAGCCTCGCGCTCGGCAGCGAGATCGGGCAGGTCCGATCCCAGTTCGCGTGCGTGTTGGTCGGCGAGGCGGAAGACCCGCGTGCAATATGCGAGCTTGTCCTGAGCGGACCACGCACGCCGGATGGCGGCGGGCAGAAGGAGGGCCACCTCGCCCAGTTCGCGGCCGATGTCGAAGCTCTTTGGCATGGCGGCCATTGTCACCGGGTCGACATAGGACCGCACGGATTCCACGGGAAGCGGCGTGACAGTTGCGTGACGGGAGAAGTGGCCCTCGCAAGCAGCCGTTGTATGGCCGCGCGGGGGCCCGTCTGTCCGATTGCCGAAAGGCCTTCACGCCGTTGCCGTTGCAGCCGCCCGCGCGCGAGCAGCCGATGCCCAATTGAGTCGGACGAAGGTGACCTCTGCGCTCGAGTGCGTCGCGTGCCGATTCGGTCACTGGCCACCGCGATGGGTGCGTCCCAGGCGACGTCCCAAACGTCGCCATCCATCGGCGGCCGGCGCAGGGCAGGCCGACGATGCACCGCTCGCCTTGGTCTCGTCACCGAGAACTTACCCGCCCGTTGCGCCTGCCAGGGGGCCATGCGCTCAGGGTCGCCCTCGGGCGCGGGTGTGGGGCGCAGCGGGCGAATAGGCGCCGTCGGACAAGCTGAGTAGCTCGGACCAGGGAGGACTATGGTGCGGCGGGCGACCTGTTCCGCTGGTTGCGATGCGGGGCATCCGAGTGCGCGAGGCACCCGCCGGGCGACCAACTGCCGATAGGTTCTTTTCTGCGTTAGCCCCCATCACCGGGGAGTCGCACCCGCAATCTGGCGGCCTCCGCGGTGACGATGGCCCCGCTAGCCAGGTCGGCTCCGTGCGATTCGAGGACCCGTAGCGTCACCTCGGCCTGCTGGAGCGCGCACATCCCGACCAGGCGCAGGATGCCTGCGTGCGGCAACCCTCTGACGATGGCAAGCTCGCCGAAGTCCTTGTCGAGCGTGACGAGAACGCGCCCCTCGGCGAGGGCGCGGGCGAGGATCTCAACTCGCCTGGGTCGGCGGGCCAGTCGCCGGACCAGTCGAAGTCATGGCCCGTCGCGCGAAGCCGGTTGACGGCACCGCCCCAGACGCAAGAATCGAGGAGGAGCCTCACGTCCCGGTCGGAACGAGGAAGGGCTCGACGCGTTCATGCCCCACAAGCCTCTTCGCATAGGCGAGGCAGGCCAGGACGTCCTCTCGCTCGAGCCACGGGTAGCCAGAAAGGATGGTCTCGGTGGTGTCCCCGGCGGCGAGCATGCCGAGGACGTGTTCCACGGCGAGCCGGTGACCACCGATGATCGGCTTGCCGCCAAAGATCCTCGGGTCGCAGGTGATCCGTTCGAGCAGTACCTTCTCGTCCATGGCCATCCTCACGGGTCATTATGGCCTGCCGCGGTGGCCGTGGCTGCTGGGGGCCCGGCCGCCCGAATGCACGGCACGCACCATCGCTCCCGACGGTCCTCCGAAATTGAGTCAGGCGCGCTCCTCGTGGCAGCTACCGAGCCGCATCCCTGGCGGTTGCATGAGCCCCGATGGCGAACGCAGATGACCGGTGCCGATGACGGTGCCGATGCCTGGGGTCATCGCGTCGGGGTCACTGCACGTCATCAGGGTCGGGTCCGTGCAAACGACGGTAACTCCGCGTGACGACCGGGTCTGGCCCGCCTACCGCCAGAGTCGGGTTTCCCTAGGAGAAGTTCGAAGACGGCAGGAGGCGGTATGCGCTCGAGTTCCTGACGGGGATGAGGACCGCCGAGGCGTCCATCCGGCGCTGGCGCGACTGGGAACCCGAGTTCAAGGCCGAGCTCGGCCGGCTCGTCGCCGCGACCACGACACGCGCTTTCAGGTCGAGAGGGCGACCAAGACTGAGATCGAGAAGTGGCTTCCGGTCCATCCGGTGCTCGCCGAGGTGCTCACCGCGTGGAAGCGGGAAGGGTGGCCCAAGTTCCAGGGCCGGACCCCGGAACCGGACGACCTGATCGTGCCCTCCGCGGACGGGGGCGTGCGCTCGAACAGCGTCTCGTGGAAGTGGAAGCGGGATCTCGTGGCCCTGGGATGGAGCACCAGCGGCACTACGAGTCGCGCAGCACGTTCCGTTCGCTGGCCCTCGCCGGCGGCGCCGAGGAACGCGACCTCGACCGGCTGACAAACCCGTCACCGCGCACGGCAAGCGACCTCTACACTCGCACGGGCCAGATCTGGCCCCGCCTCTGCCGCGCGGTCCTGCCATCACCCTTCCTGGGCAAGAAAACGTGTGAAAATCCCATGTGGAAAAGCCGGCGCTCCGCATGGTCGCGAACGCACCCATCCCATCGACTTCACTAGGGAATCGCGGACAGGGAAATGGCGGTAGGACAGGGGAATCGAACTCGTTCACCTGTGGTGATGCAAGGTGGTGACGGCACTCGGCAAAATGCCCGGAACGCCTTGGAGCACAACGTTTTCCCGGAGGCTCACCGGTGGACATCCGTCGACAGCAGGCGGACGGTTCGGGACCTTGGTGGTTGGCAAGGAGTGTGGCAAGCGATGGTCGCGTTCATGCGAAATGAATTCATCGAACGAGTTGGCCTGCGCGATTGCCGCGAGACGGTCGAGCAGCGTCGAGGAGGGGGTAGTGGCGCCCTGGCCTTCTCTCGGCAGGCGTGGAGCGCCTGGATGCGCGGTGCTGCAAGTGCCCGCGAGAACATCGGCGAAACAACCGAGTTCGGCGGTCCACAGGTCTCTTGTTTTCTTGGGGTCTTCGTCCTGACCCTTTAGGTGCTCAAGCAAGCCTTGCATACGGCGTTGAAGCGCGAGTCCGTTGCGCCCAAGGTGGCAGCTCTATTCCGGCAGCCGTCCGCGACGTTGGCCCATGTGCTCGTGGTGATCCTGGCCGAGGAACGGCTTCTCGGCCTCCTGCGGCGTCGGGCAAGCTAAACTGGCGCAGCCCGTCGGCTGCGCAGGAGAGGCCGTACATATGCCAAACGCGAACGTCAGTAGATCCGTCCGGTGCAGCCAGACCTCGGCGATTCGCTTGTGCATGGCGGCAGTCGTCCCGGCATTAGCGGGGAGGGCGAGTCCGGCCCAGAGGAGATTCTCCGTCCCTCCGTGGAATTGGCGAACGCCGCAGTCCTCGGCGAGGGCCCCGAGACGACCGACGCCCGTCTCGGTTGTCATGGGATTCGCGTGTGTCGCGCTGGCCTTCTTGCTCGTGGCTCCCCGGGGCACGAAAGCGGTGGAAGTGGGGCCGGAAAAGGCGCCTGCCGGCGACCAGCTCACTCCAGTTGGCGCAGAGCGAGCGGGTAACGCTGACGGGACCATTCCGGCGTGGGACGGGGGCCTGGCCCGGACCCCAGCGATTGACCCAGAGATTGGATACCTCGATCCCTTCGCCGACGATCCCGTCCTGTTCACGATCACCGCCGCAAACGTCGAGCAGTACAAGGACAGGCTCAGTCTCGGCCACGTTGCGCTTCTGGAACGCTACCCCGACACGTTCCGGATGCCGGTCTACCGTACGCGCAGGAGTGCAGCCGTCCCCGCATCCGTGCAGGAGGAGATCGGGCAGCAGGCCGGGCTTGCCGTGGAGGACGGGTACCGGATCCGGAACGTCGGACAGACGACCGTTCCGTTTCCGCGGCCGACCGACGGGCTTCAGGTCATCTGGAACCACATCTTCCGCTGGCGCGGCGGGTCGGTGTCGCGCCAGTACACCTGGCTTCTCGTGACCACGCAGGGGCTTCGCTACACGGTGCGCATTCGCGACCACGAGGTGTTCGCCCAGCAAGGCTTCATGACCGAGCCGCAGCCGGGACGACTGTACAACGAGTACGCCTTCTACATCGCGCCGCCGGAGCTCGCGAACACGATCTTCCTCCGCTGGGAGCCGATCGACCCCGTAGGCGAGAGCACCATCAACTGGAGGTTCGACCCCTTCTCGCTCCGAGTCCAGCGCCTTCCGTTCTTCGGCTACGACGACATCCCTCCGGCGACGGGCGCCTTGCGCGTCTCCGACCAGAACGACGGCTTCAACGGCGCTCCCGACGACTACGAGTGGAAGCTCCTCGGAAAGCGCGAGCGGTATATCGGCTACAACGCCTACCGGCTCGGGTCGAAGAAGGCCAAGTACGGCGAGATCCTGAAGCCCCACCACGTGAATTCCGAGTTCCTCCGCTATGAGCTGCATCGCGTCTGGGTCGTCGAGGCGACCCTGCGGAAGGGTGCCCATCACCGCTATCCGAGGCGAATCTTCTATTTCGACGAGGACACCTGGCAGATCGTCCAGGAGGAGGTCTACGACGAGCGCGGCGAGCTCTGGCGCTTCGGCGACCACCAGACGATCCAGTTCTACGACGTGATGGTCCCGTGGTACCGCGCCCTCGTCCACTACGACCTCCGGAGCCGCGCCTACCTCGTCAGCTACCTCGACAACGAGGAGCGGTTCCCTTGGCGTTGGGGATGGAAGGGGCGTCCTGTGCAGTTCGTCCCCGACCACATGCAGACCATCGCGAAGTGGTGAGGGCGTCGTGAGAGCGAACGTACGGACGACTCTCGCCCTGGCCGCCCTAGTCGTCGCGATCCCTGCGCCCGCCGCCGCCTTCGACTTCGAGCTCGGAAGCGACTTCACCGGCTACTGGAACAACACAATTTCCGCCGGCGTCGCCCTCCGGGGCCACGCCGCCGACTACCAGCTCGTGGGGTTCAACAACGTCAACCAGTATCCGGGCGCCTTCGGCGCCATCTCGGTCGTCGACGACTCGAACTTGAACTACCCCCACGCGGGAAACCTCGTCGCCGCCCCCTTCACGCTGGTGTCGGACCTGAACCTTCTCTACCTCGGCAGGTACGGCGCGTTCGTCCGCGCCAGGGTCTGGTACGACGTCCTCTACTCGACGAGCGGCGTGCCCCACGGCAACGTGCCGAACGGCTACGTCCCCGGAGCGAGGCTCACGGACAGCGGCTTCCGCATGCCCAACAAGTTCCTCGGGGGCGAGTTCGAGGACGCCTTCATCCAGGGCAGCTTCGCGCTCGACGAGGTCAACCTCTTCGTTCGTGTTGGGCGACAGGCCGTGAACTGGGGGGAGGGCCAACTTTTCACTGGGATCAACAGCTTCAACCCCATTGACGCGACCTGGCTCCTTCGGCCCGGTGGGGGAGTCCTGGACGGAGGGTTCCTCCCCATGGGAAGGATCCTCGCCTCCGCGCAGTTTCCGCGGGGCTTGACCCTCGAGGGCTTCTTCGACTTCGAGTGGGTGCGCTCGAACCTACCCGCGTGCGGCATGTGGGGGAATTTCCTCGACTCGGGCTTCGAGACGAGCTGCAACAAGGCGACCCCGGCCGTCGGTCTGCCGGACCAGGTCATTCTCGACAAGGGTCTCGCGATTGGCAGCCTGAATAGCGCCTCGGCATCTGCCTGGGGACAGTTCGGCTTCGCCGCGCGCTACTTCGTCGAGCCCATCGCGACCCAGCTCGCCGCCTACTACGTCCGGTTCAACAGCCCGAACCCGAACGTGAACATCAGTCACGCCTCGACTCCGTCCGCGATCGAGGTGCAGACGGTGTACCCGCAGGGCATCCAGGAGATCGCGCTCAGCGTGAGCTCCGGGGTTCGGAACTACACCTTCTACGGCGAGTTCGTGACGACCGTCGGCCTTCCCGCCCAGCGCAACTTCCCGACCCTCATCGAGGGCGCGGTGAACCACCAGGGGCCCTACGCGGCGGGGATCCAGGCGACCCCGGTCGGCAACTTCTTCCCCGGGTACGCCACGCTCGACATGTACCAGCTCCTCTTCGGCGGGAGCGCCCAGTTCTCGCCGGGGCTTGGGCTCTACAACCTGCTACTCAGCGCCGAAGCGAACGTCGAGTGGCTTCCCGACCTGCCGTCGACCAACCAGGAGCGAATCGCTCGCTTCGGAAACTTCGGCTCCGCCACGTACAACGGCTCGTGCCAGGGTGGCTACAACGTCTGCGAGGTGTCGGGCTTCGCCACGCAGTGGGTCTTTGGATACCGGCTGCGGGCGCAGGCGACGGCCTACGTCTCCGGCTCCGCGATCACTTTCCTCCCCGCGCTGTTCTTCGGCCAGGACGTCGTGGGTTACTCCACGGACCTCTCGCTCGTACAGGGCCGGCTCACCTTCGGTGCGTCCCTGCGCGTGACCTTCCTGCAGTTGCTCTTCGCGCAGGCGACCGGCACTTGGTATCGGCTCAACACCGCGTTCGATCCGCTGCGGGACAAGTCGGTCTACAGCTTCTCGACCGGAGTCACATTCTGAGAGGTGGTCGAACTCCTGTATTCCTCCTTCGCGTGCCAAACGGGAGCTGCCTCTAAGGGTCGTTTTCCTTTCCCGCGGGGTACACGCGGTCCTTGGCTTGGCGTGTCCCCTTGTCCACCCTCAGCGGGTGGTTCGCCGCGGAACGAGCCTTCGCGCCCCGAGCCCGCAGTAGCTCCAGGCGGTCCTGAGCCTCTGTACGATCGGCTGGCGTCCAGGTTGCCGATGGGGAGGACCATCGGAATCAGGACCTGAACTTTGTGGCGCAGGTCGCACGGTGACAGATGACGGAGGCAGATGACAACGGCCGATGACGATGCCGATGATGAGAATCGTCAGCATCGGAGCCAGGCCCGTCATCACGAATGGCCCTCGATGCACCGAGGTAACTCCGCGTGACGACCGGGCTCGGCCCCGCCTCCCGCCAGCGTCGAGTCTTTCCCGAGGACGGGCGCCATCAGCCCGATCCCTCGCTCTCAACCAGAGGTTGGATCGAGGGATCGGGCTGATGTCACCCTAGGAGAAGTTTCGAAGATGGCGGAAGGCGGGGCCAGGCAAGGCTGGAACCCTAAGAACCCTGTCAAGGACGGATTCGGAGAGGTGGGACGTGGGGTCATGGGAGGGGATCGGAGGGGCGGCTTCGCGCAAGCGAACGGTCTTGGCGAGGAGGGAGCGGTGACGAGGAAGGCGAACGACCTGGTTCAAGGCGCGAAGAGGCGAGCGGCCGGTTGCCATGACGGCGATGGACGCGGCTCGGGACGGGAGGGGTCGCGGGATGGGGCGGGGGAGCCTCAAAAGGGTGGTGTATGGTGGGGTTGACCGTGGTGCGCTTTAGGTTCCACAGCTAGGGGAGACCAAGAAGGAGCATCCGATGACCCCGAAGATCCCCGTCGAGCCGCCGCCCAGCTCCAGCGAGAAGTTCGCGCAGACCTTCCGGTTGCCTGTTGACCTCGTCTACTTCCTGAAGCACGAGGCGAAGGCGCGCGGAGCGGACCTGAACGCCACGGTCTTCCGCTACCTCGACGGGGTCCACCGCTGGTTCGGTCTACCGCGGGCGGTGGCAGAGCTGCTCGAGGCCGACCGGAAGGCGCTCGAGCTCGACCGCTACGAGTACCTCCTCCACGTGCTCTACCACCGCGCCCTCGAGCTCCGGGAGAAGCCCCCCGGGTTCGACAGCTCGGCTGGGTCGAGGAAGCGGTAGAGGGAGCCGGCCGTGGCCAGGGCCAAGGGGGCCATCCTCACCGACCGGGACCGGGTACTCCTCTCCTACGTGGGGATCGCCCGCTACGCGACCGCCGACCAGGTCCATCGGCTCCTCTTCGAGGGGCGTAGCAAGAAGCAGACTTACCGTCGGCTCGCGAAGCTCTGTGCGCCCGGTGGAGGCCTCGGGGAGGGTGCCTGTCTCCGCCGGTTGGAGTTCCGCCGAGCGGAGGGCACGGGGGTCCCAGTGTGGGCGTTGTCCTCGTACGGGAGGGGGATCGTTGGCCCCCTCGTCTCGTATCTCCGTCCCCCGGCAGCCCACGACATCGGCCACCGCTTCCTCGAGCACACGCTCGTCCTGAACGAAGTCCTGCTAAAGCTCGTCCTAGAGCTCCGCAAGTCGGATCTGGAGCCTCTGACGAGCCTCCCCTTCCGTTGGCTCTCGGAAGACGACGAAACGCTCCAGTTCAAGCGCTACGAGCACCAGGGGCCAGCGGCAGCGAGGGTCTCGGCGGTCCTCAAGCCCGACGCCATCGTCGAAGTCCCGCACAGGCAGCGGAGGCTCTTCCTTGAGGCCGAGACGGGGACGCAGAGCATCGCCACGGCCCACCCGGCGAGGAGCGGAGCGATCGTGGCGAAACTTCGCCGCTACGCTGCCTTCTTCGGTGGACAGACCGAGGCGAGAGGCCCGGAAACCTGGTACCGGCGAGCCTATCCGGACGGTTTCCCTCCGCGGGTCGTCTTCTTCGTCCACTCGGACGAGCGGAAGAGGCACGTCGAAGAGGCGGTGAAGGCGGAGATGGCGTCGAGGCGAACTCCGGAGTTCTCGGTCCTCGTCTTCACGTTCGCGGAGGCCGCGACCGTTCTCGCTCCGTACATCCTCGGGGGGCGACGCCAGTCGACGGGCGGCCCCGTGACTCTACGGCACTTGACGGTCGACTCCGAGCAGGTCGACCGGATCCACGCCAACTACCTGCTCGTGGTCATGGCCAGCCGAAACTGGGAAGCCGCGGCGAGACGGATGGGCGCGACGCTACCCAGCGAAAACGGACTGCAGTCGGCGCTGCGGGTCCTGCGGGGCTTCATCGGGAAGGAGCTGGGCTACGACGAGAGGCACCCGCCGACCGGATCCCAGGCCGGCGATCAGCGCTGAGGGAACACGGATGGCAGAGTCGAGCGAAGGACAAGTCGCGTTCGGGTGGGCCACGACGAATGACGCCGAAAAGGCGGACGTTCGCCGAGCGTCGGCGAGGGGATCGACATCCACGGGCGCGTGGCTCACCGCTCAGCAGGCAGCCGAGTACCTGGGCCTTCCGAGCGTTCGGGCGCTCTACAAGCGAATCGAGCGCGCGAGCGTGCCCGCGGAGGCAGTTCGGCGCTGGGGGCGCCAGTTCCGCTTCAAGCGGGAGGCGCTCGACGCCCTCATGGGGCGTCATGGATAGTCGCTGTCTGTCCACTCTCGTAGACTCCAACTCGCCGAGTGCCGTCACCGGTCAGGAGAACCGATGGCGGTGAAGATCAGAGAACGACCCGGCGAGAAGGGTTTCGTAGTGGACGTGAGGGTCCGACAGCTCGACGGGTCTTGGTACCGCGAACGGCACCGAGTGGCAGTGTCCACCCGGAGCGCCGCCCAGCGGTGGGGACAGCAACTCGAGAGCGCGATCATCGCGCAAGGAGGCAAACGAACGGACAAGCAGCCAGAGATCCCCGTGCCCACACTCGCGGAGTTCTGGCCGAGGTTCATCGAGGGACACTCCCTCGCGAACCGCGAAAAACCCTAGTCGGTGGATAGCAAGCAGCGGATCTATCGGACGAGAATCGAGGCGCGCTTTTCGCGGCGACGCCTCGACGCCATCTCCGACGAGGACATCCAGAGGCTCAAGGCGGAACTTCGCCACCTGAGCGTGAAAAGCGTCAACAACACCCTCACGGTGCTAGGCAAGCTCCTCAAGGTCGCCGTGGAGTGGAACGTGCTGGAGCGGATGCCGTGCCGCGTGAAGCTCCTCAAGGCGTCGTTGCCGTCCGTGGAGTTCTATGAGCCCGAGGTCTACGAGGGGCTCGTGGAGGCGGCGGGTAGGGTGGATCCCCGAGTCCACCTCGCCGTTGTCCTCGGCGGCGACGCCGGCCTTCGTCTGGGCGAGCTCATCGGCCTGGAGTGGCACGACGTCGACTTCCGACGCGGACTGCTCCAAATCCGACGTGCCGTTTGGGAGGGTCACGTCTCGCTGCCGAAGGGCGGGAAAGAGAGAGTGGTACCGATGACGGCGAGGCTCTCCGCAGCCTTGCAGGAGCATCGGCATCTCCGGGGCGTTCGCGTGCTCCTGAAAGACGACGGCACACCCGCAGACCGTGCGTGGATCGCCTACGGCATGCGGCGAGCACAACGCCGCGCGAACATGGTCGAGGACGGCCGGATTCACATCCTGAGGCACACGTTCTGCAGCCGCCTCGCGATGCTCGACGTCCCGGCCATGAGCATCAAGGAGCTGGCCGGCCACGCGAACCTGCAGACGACGCAGCGCTACTTGCACCTGTCGTCGAAGGCGAAGGGGACGGCCATCAAAGCCCTGGACGGCGCCATTGCGGGCTTGGCAACCCGTTTGGCAACAGGCCTCGGAGTCGTGCCAGGGGTTAGTGAAATCAACTAGTTAGTGGCGGTAGGACAGGGGAATCGAACCCCCCAGCAGCGCCTCTCAGCACCACTCATTGGCTTTGAAGGCCAAGCCCGCCACCAGGTCGGGACGTCCTACCAAGCCGTTGCCAAATCATGGGACCGGCGTCGAAGTCCAGCTTCAAGCGCGAGGGCTTTCCCTCGTGGGTGGCCTTCGGGCGCTGGGGGCCTGAGGACGGGTGGCAGCGGCCGGGTTCACGGGCGCTCAGGACGCCCTCCGGCGACGGCGCAACACCGACGTCCTCGATGCAAGACTGAATGCAGCAGGCGGGCTCTTCGGTACCGTTCGCCACCGGGCATCGCCACGTCCGAGCTGGAGCGCTTCCAGCGGAAGCGGGATCGGCTTGAAGATCGGTTTTCCTCCGCCGTCGATGAGGTAGCCGACGGGGACGACCTGGAGATTGAACCCGCCTCCTCCGCCGCTCAGGAGGGAGAGGCCGCCTCCGCCCCCCCCTAGGCTTGCCTGCACCAGCGCGACCGGGATGATGGCGTGCCGACCGAGCCGTACCGGCCGTCCAAAGATGGCCTCTACGCGACCGGCCGTCTTGATGGTTGCGGCGACTTCCGTCGCCAGCGCGTTCAGGTCCATTCTCGAAATGGTAGCAGACTGGCCGTCTCTCGATGAGCGGTGTTCATGCAAGCAAAGTGTGGTCGTGAAAGGTGAGGCGTCTCGTAAGCCCCTCCACCGCGGCCGAAGCACGTCCAGTCACGGCATGTGGATTCCCCCGGACACCGGCAGATACGTCCCTGTGACGTCGCGCGACCAGTCGGCGCACAGGAAGAGCACCGCCCCGGCGACGTCCGATGGTTCGGCCAGGCGCCGCAGAGGGGTGCGCGCCGCCATGGCATCGTGCATCTCTCGGGGCTGATGGGCCGTCGCGTCCGTCCGCGTGAGTCCGGGCGCGACGACGTTGACCCGGATCCCGTGCGGGCCCAGCTCGAGCGCCAGAGATTTCGAGAACGCGTCCAGGGCAGACTTCGCGCTGGAATGTGCGACGAAGCCCGGCCCTGGCGTCCGGGACAGCCCGCTGCTCACGTTCACGATGCAGCCCTTGCGCCGCTGGATCATCCCGGGGACGACGGCCTGGCAGGTGAAGAAGCTCCCCTTCATCTCGTTCGTCAGCTTGCGTTCGAAGTCGGCCCAGCGGTACTCGACGAAGGGCTGGACCGGAAAGCTCATGTTCGCGTTGTTGACCAAGATCTCGACGGGCCCGAGTTCGTGCTCGGCGGCCTTCACCATGGCGTCGACCTCTTCGCGTATCGTGACGTCCGCTCGCGCGAGCATCGCCCGTTTCCCGCCGGACGAGATCTCGGCGAGCACGCGGCGGGCGGCCTCCTCGTTCGAGGCGTAGTTCACCACCACTTGGGCGCCGTGAGACGCGAGCAGCCGTGCAACGGCGGCGCCGATCCCGCGGCTCGCGCCTGTGACGAGCGCCACGCGGTCCTTGAGGATTTCCATGGCTCAAGCCCCCTTGGGCGTCGCTGCCAGCGCCGCCATGGCCTTGGCGCGGTTCTCGAGGATCTCCCGCTTGACCCCGCTGGCATCCGTGTTCAGGAGGCGCGTCACGGGAACGCCGCCCCGGAAGTGCTCGCGGACGATCTCCGCAACGTCCGTGGCCTGGACCGCCGAGTACCAGACACCCTCCGGATAGACGACCATGTTCGGGCCACGCCCGCACAGGCCGAGCGAGCCGCACGTTGTCACCTGCACTTCGTTCGCGAGACCCTGGGCAACGATCTCCTTGCGCAGCGCATCCAGCACCGCCGCCGAGCCGCGCGCGGCGCAGCAGGCGGGGTCGGACTTCTCTTGCTGGCAGGAATACACGTGCAGTCGAAACGGCTCCATGGTTGTTCTCCCATTCCCACCGGTGCCCTCGCGCCAATGTCGAGGTTCTTCCGTGGGCTGAGAAGAGGAAGAGTGCGACCTCTGGCGGTTGCTCGGCGTGACGCGGATCAATCGGACGCGCAAGACGCGAGCGCCGGCCCCGGCACCTTCGCGGGAACGTCTCCCTAGCGGCCGGACTAGCAGTTGACGTGACCCGAGCCGGCGGCGTTGGCGGCCGAAGCTCGGGCAGTCCTGTCGACCGAATCGCTGCGAGCCTTGCGGACGGTTCGGCGGAGGCAGAGCGGCTGGATGCCTCAGCGGACGTGGCCGAGGTTGTGCGGCACGCTCGAGCCCGAGGCCCGCATCCGGGCGCCCTGGCTCGGGGGGCTTCTCGCCCGTGCCGTGCCCCCGCGGCGGCGCGGGAAGTCACGGCTTTGCAGGCGGCCGTCCTAAGGTGGCCGCGTCTCCTTGGACTCCGATAGACCGTTGGTCAAGTGAACGGGATACCGCCGCGCCCGCCGGGAGGTCCTGCTAAGCTGCCCGGCTCAAGCTGCGCCGGTCCGGAGCAAGCGGCGCGAGGAGGGCGTCCCGTGCCAAATGTTGAGACCTCCAGCCTGGAGGGGCCCTCGAAGGCGCGTCGCTGGCCGACCGGCGCGTTGCTGGCGGGGGCGATCTTCGGGCTCGCGGCCTTCGCCGTCGCGAATCGAGCCGTCGTTTACGCGGGGACGAACCACTTCTGCGCCACGGCCTGTCACACGATGAAGGCGGCCGACGAGGCGTACCAGCACAGCATCCACTTCGCGAACCCCACGGGCGTGCGGGCGACGTGCTCCGACTGCCACATCGTGAACGAGAGCACGCTCAACAAGAGCGCATGGCAATGGCTGCAGCTCGTTGCGTTCAAGGCCAGGGTAGGTTTCTCAGACGTCGTCGACGAGGTCCGCGGAACCATCTCGACTGCGGAGAAGTGGGAGGCGGCGCGCGCCCGTCTGGGCAAGCAGGTCCACAGCTTCGTGAAGCGGACCGACTCGAGTACGTGCCGCGGCTGCCACGACCTCGCAGCCTTCCGCGCCGGCACGATGTACCAGCTCGTCCACGGCGACATCGTCCAGGCGCAGGACGTGGACTGCGTCAGCTGCCACAGCGGCATCGCCCACGTCTACGACCATCCCGCCCCGGGGGCGACGTCGACGCCGGTCGAGCGGCGGCCGTCCGTCGCGAAGATCGACCCGATCGCGGGCCTCCCGGGCGCGCTGGCTGACGTGGCGAAGCTCGGCAAGCAGATTTTCGTCGACACGCCGGGAAACGCGCTCAGCAGACCCTACGTCGGGCGCGACGACAAGAAGTCGTGCGGCACCTGCCACCGAGCCGGAGGGACGGACCTCGATGCGCTGCCGCTCTTCGGGGCAGCTGCGGCGTACCCGGCGGACGTCGACGGGAAGGTGACGACGCTACAGGGGCGGATCGCCGAGTGCTTCATGCGGAACCTCGACGGCACGCATCCGCCACTCGGGGGCAAGGTCCTCGTCGCGCTGGAGGCCTACGTCACCTCGCTCTCCGCCGGGAAGCGGATGAACATGAGCAGCGACGGAGGCGGCTCTCGCGCGATGCGGCCCGTCGAGAAGAGCCCCGCCTTCTGGACGAAGGCCGACGTGGCGAGCGGCAAGTCCCTCTACGAGGCGAAGTGCTCGGCGTGTCACGGGCAGAACGGGGAGGGCGGCGCGGGCCCGGCGGTCTGGGGGCCGAGGTCGTTCAGCGACGGGGCGTCGCTTGCGAAGCCCCAGAAGCTCGCAACCTACGTGGCGAGCGCGATGGCGGCCTACGCGGGCCCGGTCACGCCCGAGCAGGCGAGGGACATCGCCGCCTTCCTCTCCTCGCAGCCGCGGCCCGGCTTCGCCCTGAAGGACCACCTGCCCCCGCCGGATCGCCTGGGAGTCTACGAGGCGCACTAGGTGGGGGCCGCGGGTTCGACGCCGCGATGGAGGCGCTAGCGTCCCTCGAGTGCCTTGAGCTGCGCGCGGAGGGCCTTCTCCCGGGCGAACCGCTCGGTGACGTCGCGGATGACGGCCACCACCCACGCCACCCGCCCGTCGGGGTCCTTGAGGATCTCGATCGAGAACTCGATCGAGATCTGGCGGCCGTCCTTGTGGAGGGCAGGCACGGCCAGGAGCTGTCCGGCGCCGTAGCGGGAGACGCCGGTCTTCATCACCGTCTCCCATCCAGACCAGTGGCGCTCGCGCAGCCTCTCGGGGACGATGAGGTCCATCGACGCGCCGAGGGCCTCCGAAGCGCCGAAGCCGAAGATGCGCGTCGCGCCGGCGTTCCAGTACCGCACCTTGCCGTCGCGATCGGCGACGAGGACGCCGTCGGCCACGCCCTCGATGACGCGTCGAGGGAGGTCGTCGGGAATGGCGCTCATAGATCCTCCTTGGGGTTGTCGGGGCTGGACCCTGCCGTGGGGGTGGTGGAACCGGGTGGCGGTTGGGAACGAGGCGTGGCCGGGGGCCGGTGGATCTGGCGGGCCGAGCCCGCGAGCGCGCTCGCCGCGGTGCGGTGGACGCCGGGGCCGTCCTTGAAGGGCGCGACCTTCACCTCGGGGTAGGTCCGCATCCGCTCGATGAGCTCGGGCGCGCTGCGCGCGAGAAGGGCGTCGCAAGCGTCGTAGAGGCCGCCGTCCGACTCCTCGACCTCGTTGTGAGGCCCGAGGATCGACCGGATCTCTGCCACGATCTCGCGGGAAGGGGTGGGCACGAGCAGCGAGGTGAGCGCCCCGTGCTCCACCCGCAGTCGCTCCGCAACGGAGAGCGGTTCGCCGCTCCTGGCCGCCCGGGCCGCGGGAAGGAGGATCTTCTCCTCGAGGGCGATGTGGCGGAGTAGCCCCGCCCGGAACGCGCGGAAGCTCGGAAGGTCGACCTCGCCGGGGCGAGCCAGGGCGCTACGGAGAATCGTGTCCAGGCGGTCGTGGTCCGAGGAGAGGAATTGCCGGATCGGTCCCGTCATCGCGCCCTCCGGGGGAGGCCGTCGCGGGTGCGCCCCCCTTTGGAAGGCGACGGGTTCGGCGCCCCGGGGGCGACTGCGACGGGCCTCGTGCGCACCATCGTGCTTCCTAACCGGCCTCCCGGGGGGAGGCGGCTCGACCGACTCGAACGGGACCCCGGACCCGGACGGGGGGCCTGCGGCGAACGGAGGGCGCGCTCCAGCGCCTGCCAGACCCGTCCCGGTAGCGCGCCGGCGGCGGCGGGGGCCTCGCGGCCGTGCGCAAGCGCGAGGAGCGACCCCAGGACGAGTACGGTCGCCTCCGCGGGCGCGAGCCCGTCGGCGAGCATCCTTCGCCGGTAGGCCTCCTCGAGCGTCTCGCGGACGAACCCCTGCGAGCGGCGGCGGAACTCCACCACGCGGGCGATGCCCTCCGCGGGGGCCGCCTGCTCCAGCTGCTCGGAGCCGACGAGCCGCGCCACGCCCGGGCTCTCCCGGATGACCGCGATGCGCTGGCGGAAGAATCGGCCGAGCCGATCGATCGGATCGGAGTCCTGCGGCGGGAACTCCTCGAAGAGGATCTCTCCCACGCGTTCAATGGCGGCGAGGACGATCGCCGCCTTGGTCGGGAAGTGGCGGAAGAGCGCGGCGTCGCTCACGCCGACCTCGCGGGCGATGGCCACGGAGGTGAAGCGGGCGAGGCCGCGTTCGGCGATGACCTTCAGGGCGGCATCGGCGATCTCGCGGCGCCTCAAGGGGGCGGGCTTGCGGGCCAGCATGGGCCTTCTTATAAGTGAGTGAGCACTAACTAGCAACCCGTCGCGCCACCCGCGCGTGCAGGAAGGAGCATCCATGGCTGCCGAGACGACCCTTCCCCCCGCCGAAGCGAGTTCCTTCCCGGATCTCCTCGGGTACGCGCCGCAGGGCATCGCGAGCCGCCTCCTCGCGAAGACGCCGGGAGGAAACGCCACGCTGTTCGCCTTCGAGAGGGGGCAGGGGCTCACCGAACACACCTCGCCGTTCGACGCGCTGGTCTTCGTCCTGGAGGGCGCGATGACGCTCTCCATCGGCGGGAAGGAGGTCCGGGCGGGCGCGGGAACCGTCACTCGGATGCCCGCCGCCGTCCCGCATGCCCTCGTCGCCGACGAGCGCACGCGGATGCTGCTCGTCATGCTCCGGGATCCGAAGTCGGCCACCTGACGGGAGGGGGTCGCACCCGCGCAGGGGTGCGGCCCGCCGTCAGGTGGCGCGCGGCGAGGAGGGACGGCTCGCCGCGGCCGGGAGCGGGTCCTCCTCGCCATACGGCGCGAGCCGGAGTGCCGAGCGTTCGTGAGGCATCGCCTGGCGCTGCGAGCGGAAGTACTGGACGGGGGAGTAGAAGACGAAGTTCGACGCCCGGCTGGTGTAGAGGCAGGCGTAGTCCTCGATCTGCTCGCCGAAGCGCGAGTTCTCGTTGCCTTCCTTGAACGTGAGGCCCCAGTACCGGTTGTAGCCGTCCTCGATGCGCGCCTGCAGGGTCGCGATGCGTTCGTTCGCGTCCCGAAGGCCGCTGCGCAAGGTCTCGAGCTCCCGCTTCATCCGGACGCGCTCGGCCTCGAGCGCGGGGCCGGCGGGGTCGCCGTCCCCAGCCCGCTCGAGCCGGCGGTCGATGACGTTCAGGCCGGACTTCCGGGCGCTGGCCTCGTCGTCGACTCGGAGGCGCAGCTCCTCGAGCCGAGAAACCTCCTCCATCTCGTCGCGGTGGCGCTCGAGCCAGGAGATCTCTCGCTCGAGCTCCTCCACGACGAGGCAGGTGCGCCACAGCGAGCTCTTCTTCGAGCGCAGGATGTCTCCGTAGATGTGGTCGCCGACGTACAGGATCCGGTCGCCGCGCGCGCCCACGATGCGCTCCAGCTCGCCCCGGTTGCCGCCCGCGTACGCCTTGCCGCGCTCGAAGGCACGCACGTCGCCAGGGCGCGGCTGGCCGTCGGGTCCGAGCTCCAGGAACGGGGCGTCGTCGGAGAAGAACCCCGGCTTGGCGGACGCGGTGACGACGACGTCGAAGTAGTTGCGCCAGCTCGGGTACTCGGGGAGCACCCCGTCGAGGAGGTGGCGCATCACCGCGTCCGTGTAGTCCCAGAGAGAGTTCGTGAGGAGGAACAGCTTCTTCCCCCCGGAGCGGAGCTTGTGCAGTGCCGGTCCGAGCTCGGGGTCCCGCACGACGTAGCGCGACAGGTCGGATTTCACGACGTCCTTCAGCGTCCCGTCGCGGTGCACCTCGTCGATCGACTCCCGGATGTCCCGGAAGAGCCGGCCGTAGTCGAGCGAGTGCCCGGCGGCTTCCTCCGCGTCGATGACCTGCGCGTAGAGCGCCGCCTCGGGAAGCGCGAAGAGCGTGTCGATCCACGCGAAGCGCGTCGAGGATAGCGCGACCTTCTCGTCGCGGTAGAGCCGGTACCGCTCCTCCTTCGGAAGAGGCGTGAGGCCGTGGTAGGCGCGTCCGACGTGGTTGTGCCGATCCATCTTGAAGATGTTGCCGGCCTGCTTGTCGAGGACGAGACCTCGGATGACGAAGGCGTTGTCGTAGCGCAGCTGGCGCAGTCGCTCCGGCCAGCCGCGCGCCCCCACCATCCTCTGCAGCGTCAGGTCGAACGCGAGCTCCTCGAGGCGGACGAGCTGGTAGATCGCCAGCGTGTAGTCCATGTCGAAGCCGACGAGGTCGATCTTATCGAGGCGCAGGTTCCGGTTGACGAACACCTGGCGCGCGCCGGGCACGTCGCGACCGCCCGGGCGCGGACCCTGGAGGACCGCCTGGAGGTCCGGGCCGGCGAGGGTGGCACCATTTTCGGTGTTCCGCCCGCCCTGCTCGTCGAGTCGTTCCCGCATCCTCCGCCGGAAATAGCACGCGGAAGGGCTCGTCTCAAACCGCCGGAAAGTTTGCCGCGACCGCGCGCTGTGGCACCCTCGGCTTCATCGTGCCGGCACGGTCTCGGAGCGCGAGGTCCCCGCGAGCGTCGCCCCGCCGCGCGGCGGCGGGCAGCCGGAGGATCGGGGAGCTCGCGGCGCGGGTGGAAGCGCTCGAGCGCCGCCTCGGGCGGCTGGAGGCGGGCAAGCCGCCTCCCGGCGACGGACGGACGACCGCGCCTGGCAGGGCGAAGGACGTGCGGCGCTGCCCGGGCTGCGGGCTGCCGTGGCGCAAGCGGGACGAGCGGTGCGCCTGGTGCGGGCGCCCGGTCCTCGCCTGAGCGGCCCGCTGCAGCTCGGCCTCAGGAACGGGCCGCGCCGCGAAGGCCGGAATCCGTGCGGGTGGCGGTCTCCCGTCCGAAGAGCCTCTCGACGAGGGCCAGGAACGACAGGCGCAGTGCCTCTGGGTCGGGCACCTGGTCCGGGTCCACCTCGAAGTACCGGCTGAGGAGGACGCCCAGGCGAAGGGGGGCCGCTCGATGCAGCGCCTCGGCCGCCTGCAGGTCGTGCGCGAGGCCGGAGGCGACGCACATCAGGGCAGCGTCGTGCCGCTCGGGCACGAGGACGCGAAGGGAGCCGAGCCCCGGTGGGCCCGCGGAGAGACGCCGATAACGCCATTCCGCGGGTGCGACGGGCTCTGGCGCGAGGCGAGGCTCGAGGCCCGGAGGAAGGTGTGGGCGCAAGAGCTCGCGCGCCCGGTCGAAGCCGAGGCCCTCGACGCTCGCGAGTTCGATGGAGGCCGGAGCCTGGCGCCCCGGGTGCAGGAGGGCAAGGGCGGCGCCCCCGACGAGGGTCACGGTGACCGCCTCGGCGAGTCCCCGGTCGAGAGCCACGAACGCCTCCGACAGCTGCCCGGGCGTCGCGGGCGGGCCCTGCTCGCAGGCCGCCCGGAAGGCACCCTCCGGGATGTTCACCTGGAAGTTCCAGCGCGCTGCGCAGGGAGGGCTTCGCAGTCCAGCGAGCCTCCTCTCGTACGGCCGTGAGGTCGCCGGCAGGTAGCGTTGCAGGCGCCGGCGGGCGTCCCCGAGCCCGGCGGCGCGACTTCGGAGGGCAGGCAGCCCGACGACCTCGGCCGTGAGATCGATGAGGAATCCGAGCTCGGCCTTGAGCTTCTGGCGGCGCGCGGCCTCCTCGAGCGCAGCCCAGTCGATCTCGCCAGCGCGGCGAGCGAGGAGGGCGGGGAGGACGAGAAGGACCTGGGCATCCGTGCGGGCCAGGGCGATGCCCCGGACGAGCGCTTCCCCGAGCGGCAGCGGACGGCTCGCCATCTCTCCGAGGAGGGGGGCTCCGTGAGCCGCGAGCGACTGGCGGACGGCTTCGTCATCTCGATCGGCATCCGAAGGCGAGGCCGCGCCGAGGAGTGCGCGAAGAGGGCCGAAGGCCGGGTGCTCGGTGCGTGGGCGAACGACGTGGGCGGGGCCGATGGCCTCGACCGTGACGAGGCCGGCGGCGTCCAGGCGGGCGACTTCGACGGACACGGCCCGAGGAGTGAGCCCCGCCCGCCGTGCGAGCTCGCTCACCGAGCTCCCGACCGCCCCGTCGCGAAAGAGGGCCGTGAGAAGTGCTCGCCGCGCCCGCGATGGAAATAGTACTTCTTCTACTAGTTCCATATGTCGTTATACTTATCATATGTCGTAATAAAATTATCAATATTCTGGTTGCCGAACCCGTGGCCTCCCAGGAAGGTACTATCCTCGCTCGGGATTCTGGCGCCGATTAGGAGCAACAGACTCCATGGCCTTTGCACCGGATGGCGAGATACTGGACCTGGATCGGGTGGTTGCGCACACCCTGGCGAACGGGCTTCGCGTCCGCATCTACCCCGACCACGAAGTACCTGCCGTCAGCTACTACACGTTCTTCCAGGTTGGGTCCCGATGCGAGACGCCCGGGCTGACCGGCCTGAGCCACCTCTTCGAGCACATGATGTTCAATGGGGCCGAGCGGTACGGGCCGAAGGAGTTCGACCGCGTCCTCGAGGCCTGTGGGGGTACGTCGAACGCCTACACTTCGAACGACGTCACCGCCTACTACGACGACTTTGCGGCCGAGGCCCTCGCGAAGGTCATCGACCTGGAGTCGGACCGGATGCGATCCCTCCGGCTGACCGAGGAGTCGCTCGAGCAGGAGCGCTCCGTCGTGAAGGAGGAGCGCCGGTTGCGGACCGACAACTCGACCTTCGGCCTGATGGAGGAGCAGCTCGAATCGCTCGTGTACCAGGCCCACCCGTACCGCTGGCCGATCATCGGGTGGATGGATGATATCGAGCGGATTCGACGCGAGGATTGTGTTTCCTTCTTCCGGACGTTCTACGCGCCGGGAAATGCGGCCGTGTACGTCGCAGGCGACGTCGACCCCCACGGGACCCTGCGGCGCATCGAGGACGCCTACGGCGACATCCCGGCCGGCCCTCCGGTTCCCGCCGTTCCCCGCGGGGAACCCGAGCAGAAGGGGGAGCGGCGAGCCGTGGTGCGCTACCCGGCCCAGGCGGCGGCGATGGTCGCCGGGTTTCGCGGGCCCCCGGCACGCCACGAGGACACCGCCGTCCTGGACGTCCTGCAGACCTGCCTCTCGGTCGGCGAGGCGTCGCGTCTCAGGCGGAGGCTCGTCCAGCAGGAGATCGCGGTGTCGGCGAGCGTGGCCTGGGCCTGGAGGGTCGATCCTGGCGTCTTCATGATCCTGCTCGAGCTCGCGCCCGGCGCGGGCCGTCGGCGCGCGGAGGAGGCTCTCTGGAGGGAGCTCGGGCAGGTCGCACGCCGCGGGGTGACCTCCGAGGAGGTGGAGCGCGCGCGGCGACTCCTGCGCAGCTCGGTGCTCCACGAGCTCGCGACGCGGAACGGGATCGCCCACGCGCTCGGGCAGGCCGAGGCCCTCCTCGGCGACTGGCGCCTGGTCGGTCGCGCCCTGGAGCAGTATCGCTCCGTCACGCCGGAGTCCCTCCGGCGCGTCGCCCGCGAGTACCTCGCCCCGGACCGGCGCTGCGTCGTCTGGCTGGAGCCGGGGGGGGCGGCTTGAGCCTTCCCCTGCCCGAGCTGCACGAGGAGCGCCTCGAGAACGGCGCCACGGTCGCCGTCGCGAGGCGCCCGGGAGTCCCGCTCGCGGCCGCCCGTCTCTACGTGCGCACGGGCTCGGCCCTCGACCCGCGAGGCAAGCGGGGGCTCGCCCACCTCGTCGCGGCCGTGGCCCGGCGTGGCGCGGGCCGAAGGGGCGCGGAGAGCATCGACGCACTGGTCGAGTCGCTGGGCGCCGACCTCGGCGGGGACGCGGAGGAGGACGCCTCCGTCTACGGGCTCTCGGCGCCTGCCGAGTCGCTCTCCAAGCTGCTCGGGGTCCTCGTCGACGTGGTCGCGGCCCCGACCTTCCCGACCGGGGAGTTCGAGCGGCTGCGCCGCCGGGAGCTCGCGAGCCTCGCCCGGGACTCCGACGAGCCGGCGGTCCTCGCGGATCGCGCCATGCTGGCCGAGGCGTACGGCGACCACCCGTACGGACACGCCGTGGAGGGGTGCCTCCGCGACGTCGCGCGCGTGCGCCTCGCGGACGTGCGTGCATTCCACGGGCGGTGGTACGGCCCCGCCAACGCGACACTGGTCGTCGTCGGTGCGCTCTCTCCCCGGGATGTGATCGCCGACGCGCGCCGGACGCTTGGCCGGTGGAAGGCGAAGGCCGATGTCGCCGGCGAGGTGCCAGAGGTGGGCCCGGTCGAGCGACGGGTCGTGGTCGTCGACAAGCCGGACGCCACGCAGGTACAGATCCGCATCGCCGGGCCGGCCCTCAGACGGGCGAGCCCCGACTACTTCCCGGCGGTGGTCGCCAACGCGGTCCTGGGCGGCGGGTTCACCTCGCGGCTCGTCGAGACCATCCGGGTGAACCGCGGGCTCTCCTACGGGGTGCGAACCCGGTTCGCGATGAGCCGGGCGGGAGGCCTGTTCACGTTCTCGAGCTTCACGAAGAACGAGACTGCCGGAGAGCTCGTGGACGTGGCCTTCGCGGAGATGGCCCGGTTCGCGGACGGGGGACCGTCGCCCGAGGAGGTCACGCGCGCGACTGGCTACCTGGCGGGACTCTTTCCGCTGTCCCTCGAGACGCACGACCAGTGGGCGGACCGGCTCTGCGACGCTCGCATCTGTGGCTACGGCCTCGACGAGGTCCGGGACTACCGGGAACGGGTGCGAGCCGTGAGCCCGGACGCGGTCCGGGAGCTGGCGCGCCGGCATCTCCCGCTGCGCGGGGGCGTGGTGCTCGCCGTCGGGCCCGCGAAGAGCGTTGCGCCGCAGCTCGAGCGCTTCGGGCCGCTGCGAATCCTCCCGGCCCGGCGCGTCCTCTGACGTGCCGCTCTCGGTCCTCCATCGGGACGAGCACCTCGCCGCGGTCGACAAGCCCGCCGGGCGCATCGTCGTACCCGGCCGCGGTTCCGCGGAGCCGACCGTCCTCGAGGAGGCCGAGGCCGAGCTCGGCGACCTGTGGGTCGTCCACCGGCTCGACAGGGGGACGAGCGGAGTCCTCCTGTTCGCCCGGACGGCCGAGGCCCACCGGCTGGCCTGCCAGGCCTTCGAGCGCCACCTCGTGACGAAGCGCTACCTCGCGCTGGTGCTCGGGGCTCTGGAGGGTGAGCGGCGGGTGGAGGTTCCGATCGGCCCGGGGCGCCGCGGCCGTATGCGGGCGGGGCCGGGCGGGCGCCCGTCGCTGACCTTCGTGCGGCCGCTCGCACGCTTCCGCGCGCGGGCGGGGCTGCCGGACCTGACGCTCGTCGAGGCATTCCCCGCGTCCGGCCGGACGCACCAGGTTCGCTTGCATCTCGCCCACATCGGCCACCCGCTCGCGGTCGACCCGGACTACGGGGAGGCGAGGCCGCTGCTGCTGGACGGCGGTCGCGAGGTTCTGGCGCGCACGCCCCTCCATGCGGCGTCGCTCGAGCTCCTCCACCCCGCGACGGGCCGTCCTCTCCGCGTCGAGGCGCCCCTGCCGCTCGACATGGAAGAGACGCTCGCCGAAGCGGGCCCCGGTCGCTTCTAGGAGTCGAAGAGTGGCTGGCCGCGCTCGAAGGTTCGCGCCGCGAGCATCGCGACGAGGGCCGCCGCGAGGAGGGTGGAGGCCGACGAGAGCGCGACCCGGGCGGGCTCGACGGTCTCGGCCCGCAGGAGCCGGCTGACGACGAGCTGCTCGCCGAGGAACGGGACGGCGTAGAGCGCGGGCGGAGGCCGCGCGCTGAGGAGGCCGAGGACCATCCCGGGAAGGGCCGGGACGAGCATCAGCAAGGAGAGCGTGGTCTGCGCCGCGCGGAAGTTCCGGGCACGGGCGGCGAGCGTGACCATCAGGGCGCAGGCGAGAGCCACGACGGGCGCGCAGAGGGCGAGGATGGCGAGGAGCACCCAGGGGTCGAGGTGCATCGAGAAGCCGATCCGGGCGGGGGGGAGTGCCAGGGGGACGAGCCCGAAGCCGACGGTGGTCTCGACGAGCGCCAGAGCCGAGAAGACCGAGGCACTCGCCATCTTCGCGAGAACGAGCGCAGATCGCGGGAGCGGAGCCGCGAAGAGCGGCTCCAGCGACTGGCGCTCGCGCTCCCCCGCCGTCGCGTCGATCGCCACCGGCATGCCGCCCGTGAAGACGGCCATCACGAGGAAGAACGGGATGGTGGCGAGCAGCGCCGCGGCCCGGCTGGCGGGGGTCGAGACGTCGACCCTCTCGAGCGCGAGGGGTTCCACCACGGAGGGGTGGATTCCACGGAGGACGAGGCGCTGGGCACCGGTCTGGCGTGCCCATGCCGCGAGCAGCCGTTCGGCTGCGGCGGCGGCCGGACGTGCCTGCTGGCGGGACTCGTCCGTGATGACCCGCACGGGCGCGGGCCGGCCCGCGCGAAGGGCGGCCGCGAACTCCGGAGGGAGGACCACGACCACGTCGACCTCACCCCGGCGCACCGCCGCTTCCGGGTCCGCCGGGGCGTCGACCAACCTCGCACCCTGCTCCAGGAAGGCGGCCAGGTTCGGGGCGTTCTCGCGGCCGGCCACGGGGATGTCCACTCCCACCTCGTCGGCGCGCCGGGACGACTGGGACACGAGCGCGAGCATGACGGCGAGCAGCGCCGGGCCGAGGAAGGGAAAGAAGAGCGCGGCGACGAGCGCCCGACGGTCGCGGATGCCTTCCCGGACCTCCTTCGCGAACACGACCCAGAACGAGCGCATCCAGGTCATGAAAGGCCCTCCTCGGAGCCGATGGCCGCGACGAACGCGTCTTCCAGGCCGTCGCGGCCCGTCTGGCGCCGGAGGTCGTCGGGGGTGCCCTCCGCGACCACTTGGCCGCGCGCGATGACCACCACCCGGTCGCACAGCGCCGAGACCTCCTGCATGACATGGGACGAGAAGAGGATGGAGCGGCCCTGTCCGCGGAGATCCCTCAGCAAGGCCCTCACCTGGCGCGTGGCCGCGACGTCGAGGCCGTTCGTGGGCTCGTCGAGGACCACGTTCTGGGGGTCGTGGACGAGCGCTCGGGCGAGCGCCACCTTGACGCGCTGCCCCTGCGAGAAGCCCTCGGCGCGCCGTTCGGCGAAGTCCTCCATCCCGAGGAGGCGAACGAGCTCGTCGGTGCGGGTGCGGAGCGCCGCCCCCGACAGTCCGTGCATCTCCCCGAAGTACAGCACGTGCTCGCGCGCCGTGAGCCGGCTGTAGAGCCCCTGTGCGTGCGGAAGGACGCCCAGGCGGCGCTGGGCACCGAGGCGGTCGCGAGCGAGGTCGATCCCGTCCACGCGGGCGGCGCCGGCGTCCGGGCGGAGGACGCCGTAGGCGATGCGCAGGGCCGTCGTCTTGCCCGCTCCGTTCGGGCCGAGCAGGCCCGTTATCTGTCCGTCCGGGACCGCGAAGGACACGCCGCGCAGAGCCCGGACCTCTCCGAACGATTTGGCCACCCGGTCGAGCTCGATCATGGCGGTGCCCCGAGGAGGTCGACGAAGATCGGGGCCGGACGAAGGCGATCGACGCAGGAGGTGTCGAGTCCGTCGACCGTCCCGAGCCGCACGAACTCCGCGGCGACGCGCGGCAAGCAACCGCGGGCGAAGTTCCCGTGGCCCTGCCCGGGGAGCGTCAGCGCCCGGGATCGAGACAACGACCTGCTCGCGAGGTCCGCCCAGCCGGGCGGCGTGACCGGATCCGCCTCGCCGGAGAGGAGAAGGGTCGGGACGGCGATCGGGACGGGGTCGTGGAAAGAGCTGTCTGCGCGTCCCCGGGGCCACGCCGCGCACGCCGCGCGAAGCGAATCCTGGGCCGTCGTTCCGAGGAATCCCTCGCCCCGGGAGCCGGATGCCGGCGGGCCGTAGAAGGGGACGTCCTCGGTGCAGAGGACGGAAAGGTGGACCGGCCGCGAGAGCCCGGCGTGGAGGTCCGCGGCGACGAGCATCCCCTGGGCCGCGAGGGGCGCCAGGTTCCCGGAGGTGGCCTCCCGGAGCAGCGCGGGGAGGAGGGCTGCCGTTTCCGCCTGGTAGAGGAAGGCGAGCACGGCCTGGCGCAGGGCGTCCGCGTCGACGGTGAGCTCGAGGGTCGCCCCGGTGACGGGGTGCGCCGCCCGCACGGGCGCGGGTTGCCGCTCCAGGCGGGCGAGGAGCGCGCGGAAGTCCCGCTCGAGTCCCGCATAGCGCTCCCGGCACGCCGGCTCGGCGCGGCACCGATCGAACAGCAGCGCGAGCGCCCGCTCCGAGTCGCGGTCGAAGGAGGCCCCGACGAGCATCTCGAAGGGGGCGACCCCGTCGAGGAGCAGAGTTCGGGCTCGGTCCGGATGCGCGCGGGCGTAGGCCAGGGCGGCGCGGGTGCCGTAGCTGAACCCGACGAGGTTCACGCGCTCGTACCCCATCGTCGCGCGAACGCGCTCCAGGTCTCCGACGAAGGCGGGGGTGCCGTACTGGGTCAGGTCGGCATCGAGCGCCCGGGCGCATTCCGCAGCCCTCCGGCCGTCGTCGACCGGCCCCTGGGGGTTCCCCGGCGGGTCGGGGCAGGCCAGCGGGCTCGAGCCGCCCGTCCCGCGCTGATCGACGAGGACGATGTCCCGGTCGCGGTTCAGGCGCTCGAAGGCTCCGGCGAGAGCCGGGTACGTCTGGGTGATGGACTGCCCGGGACCCCCCGCGAGCACGAACACCGGATCCGGGCGAGGGCGGGGCGTGTCGGCGGGCAGGACGGCGATTCGCAGGGAGATCTGCCGCCCGTTCGGCCTGGAAGGGTCCTCCGGAACGGAGAGCGAGCCGCACCTGGCCGCGACGGCGATGGGCATCACCGGGTGAGCGAGCTGGCAGGGCGACAGCGAGAGGGCCGCCGGCCTGCCGGGGGTCTCCGGGAGGGCGAGGGCGAGAGCCAGTGCGAACAGTCCGGAGACCACTAGCGAGAGGGGGAGGGCGGAGCGCCGCCGTCCGGCATGCGGCCGTCGGCCGCGCCGCCGTCCGCGGCCACTTCGCCGAGCTCGGTCGCGAGGACGGGGATGAGCGCGGAGTCTGCCACCTGCGAGCGCAGGAGGTCGAGGATGGCGCGAGCTTCCTCGAGACGGCCGCCGCGAAGGAGCGCGCGCGCCTTCTCCACGAGCTTCGATCCCATCACGTCCTTTGGATCGGTCGAGATCCGATCGGAGAGGATCCAGGCGTCCTGGCCCTGGCCGATGTCGACCTCGCTGAAGAGCTCCTTCGTCTTCACGACGAGGAGCAGCGTCCCGGGGTCGACCTTTCGCCTCACGTTCACGGCGAGAAGGTCCGGGCGGTCGAACGCCCACACCTGCGCGAGGACCGTCCCTTCGAAGACGCCCTCGGCCGGGAGGAGCAGCGACGAGCGCACCCACCCCTCGGTTCCGTCCGAGGCGCGAACGCGCGTCCACTCCCCGCGGTGTTCGATGGACGTGACGCGCTCGCCCCGCTGAAGGAGGGCGAGCGCGTTCGGCTGCGCCGCCCTGGACGGCTCCACCTTCACCCGCGCCGCCTCCGTGGGTTCGCGCCGCAGCGACGCGCTCGCGGTGAGGAAGGTGTCGCCCGCGGGCGGGGGCGGAGGCGCGGAGGGCCGGGGTGGTGCCTTGGCCGGCTCGCGGCTGCAGGCCAGGGCGCCGACGAGGAGCGCCGCGCCGATTGCCGGGAAGCGGATCAACGGTCGACCTCCTTGGCGGCGTCTGGATCTGCTACCGCTTCCCTTGGACGAGGACCTTCACGCCCGTTCGGAACGTGACCTCGACCTTGCTGGGATCCTTCTGGGCCGACACGAACCCGCGCCCGAAGGAGGGGTGGTCGACCACGTCGCCGGCGGCGAAGGACTCGGTGGGCGAGTAGCGCCGCGGGGCCGCCGTCTGGCTCGCGAGCATCTGCTCGAACGGCACGGAGGCCGACCGCCCGGCACCGCCGCCGCTCGTCGGCCGGGAGGGCTTCGGGGCGCTGCGGTACCGGTGCTCGGTCCGGCACGTGTTGCACTCCACCTTGACCGGGACGGCGCCGACCATGGCGATGACCGTGTGCGCGAGCAGGAGCTGGCAGCGGGAGCAGAACGCGTCGACCTCTCCACCGACCTTGGCCATCGGCGGACAGTACCACGGGGAGCGGCGCGTGGTCGCTTTCGATGCTAGTGTGCGGGCATGCCCGTCCGGCCCACCGAAGCGGTGGTGGATCTGTCCGCGTTCGCCGCGAATTACCGCGTCGCGCTTGAAGTGGGCGGTCGGCCCGTCCTGGCCGTGCTCAAGGCGAACGCCTACGGCCACGGTGCCGTGCCGCTCGCGCAAGAGCTCGCGGGGCTCGGCGTGGCGATGATCGGGGTCGCCCTCGTCGAGGAGGGCGTGGAGCTGCGGGAGGCGGGCGTCGCGACGCCCATCCTGGTCTTCGGGGCGGCGTACGACGGGCGCTACGACCTCCTCGTGGAGCACCGACTCGTCCCGGTGATCTTCACTGCCGAGCACCTCTCGGGCCTGGCCCGTGCCGCGCGGACGCTCGGGGTCCGGGCCAGCGCCCATCTGAAGCTCGACACCGGGATGGGCCGGATCGGTCTGCGCCCGCCCGAACTCGCGGACTTCGCCGCGGCGGCCGCCGCCAGGCCGGAGGTCGCGGTGGAAGGGCTCTGCACCCACTTCGCGAGCGCGGACCTCGAGGACCGCGCGCTCACCGAGCGCCAGGTCGCGCTCTTCGACGAGGCGGCGGCCTCTCTCGTCCGGGCCGGGTTGCCCTTGCGATACCGGCACCTCGCGAACTCTGCCGGAACGGTCGAGTACCCTGCCGCCCGTCAGGACCTCACCCGCCCGGGGATCATGCTCTTCGGCTACCTGCCGTTCCACAAGAACGCCATCTCGCCGCACGCGGCCGCCGTGGCCGGCAGGCTCAGGCGCGTCCTCACGTGGCGCACCGAGGTGATCCAGGTGAAGGAGGTGGCGGAGGGGACGCCCGTCTCCTACGGCGGGCGGTGGGTCGCGCGCCGGGGGTCGCGGATCGCCACGATCCCGGTCGGATACGCCGACGGCTACCCTCGACGGCTCTCGGGACGCCCCGGCTACGGGAACGCAGACGTGCTCGTCCGCGGCAAGCGCGCCCCGGTGGCCGGCACCGTATGCATGGACATGACGATGGTCGACGTGACCGACGTCCCCGGCGTGGCGGTGGGGGACGAGGTCGTGCTGCTCGGCTCGCAGGGGCGCGAGACCGTTGACGCGGACGAGCTGGCCGAGCGGGCCGGCACCATCTCCTACGAGATCCTCTGCGGGATCGGCGCGCGCGTCCCCCGGCGCTACGTTCGGGACTGACGCGTGCGTGGGGTCCGCAGCGTCCTCGAGGGCTTCGGCGACCTCGTGCTCTTCAGCGGCGAGACGGTCGCCTGGACCGTGCGTCCGCCGTGGCGCGCGGAGCTGTTCGTCCAGCAGATGGCGGCGATCGGCGTGGGCTCCACCTTCATCGTGGCGGTGACGGGACTGTTCGCCGGCATGGTGCTTGCCCTCCAGGGGAACTACGCGATGCGGCAGTTCGGCGCCGAGGGCTACGTCGGGGGCTTCGTCGCGATCAGCCTCGTGCGGGAACTCGGCCCGGTCTTCACCGGACTCATGGTCACCGGCCGGTCCGGCAGCGCCATCACGACCGAGCTCGGGACGATGCGCGTCACCGAGCAGATCGACGCGATGGAGACGATGGCGGTGAACCCCGTTCACTACCTGGTCGTCCCGCGCGTCCTTGCCGCCACCGTGATGATGCCGGTCCTGGCGGTCGTCTTCAGCGCCATGGGCTACCTCGGCGGCTACGGGATCGCCATCTACGTCTCCGGCATCCCGCCGGGGCCGTTCATCGACCACACGCGCTCGATGCTCGAGGTCCACGACATACTCCACGGGCTGCTCAAGGCCCTCATCTTCGGGGCGTTGGTCTCGCTCATCGCCACGCACCGCGGCTACGCGGCGAGCGGCGGGGCGCGGGGCGTCGGCGAGGCCACGACGCGGGCCGTGGTCATGAGCTCGGTGGCGATCCTGGTGCTCGACTACGTCGTCACCTTCCTGGCGATCGGGTAGCGGACGTGGCGACCATCGTGATGCGCGACCTTTGGAAGTCGTTCGGGGACAAGGAGGTCCTCCGGGGGATCGACCTCACCGTGGAGGAGGGGCGCACCTTCGTCGTCCTCGGTGCGTCCGGTTCCGGGAAGACGGTCCTGCTGAAGCACGTGATCGGGCTTCTCCGTCCGGACCGCGGGTCGGTCGAGGTGGACGGGCTCGAGATGTCGCGGCTCCAGGGGCCGGCCCTCATCGAGGCGCGCCGGCGCTTCGGCATGGTGTTCCAGGGGGCCGCGCTGTTCGACTCGATGACCGTCTTCGAGAACGTGGCGTTTCCGCTCCGCGAGAGGGAGCGGCGCAAGCCGTTCGCGGAGCTCCGGGGGCGCGTCGTGGAGAGCCTGCGCGTGGTCGACCTCGGCGAGGACGTCCTCGACCTGTGGCCGGCGCAGCTGTCCGGAGGCATGAAGAAGCGGGTGGCGCTCGCTCGCGCCCTCGTCGCCGATCCCAAGGTGGTCCTCTACGACGAGCCCACGACCGGTCTCGACCCCATCACCACCGACTCCGTGGACCAGATGATCAACCAGGCCAAGGAGCGCCGGGGGGTGACGAGCGTCGTCATCTCCCACGACATCGCCAGTGCGTTCCGAGTAGCCGATCGGCTGGCAGTGCTCTACGATGGCCGAATCGCCGCCCAGGGGACGCCGGAGGAGGTCCGGCGCAGCGAGGAACCCTACGTGAAGCGCTTCCTGGCGCTCTGGTTCGAGAAGCAGTGAGCCCCCGCCGCGTCGCATGCCCGGTCCGATCTGGAACAGAGTGATGGCGAACAAGGCCCTGGCCGTGGGCCTGCTCGTCGCGATCGCCGGGGCGGTGTTCCTCGTGGCGATGACTTTCTTCCGCAAGGGAGGGCTCTCCGCCCGGGACAGCTACGTCGTCACCGCCGTCTTCGACGACGTCTCCGGCCTCTCCTGGAAGAGCCGGGTGCAGGTGGCCGGCATCGCGGTCGGCGAGGTGACCGACATCGAGCTCGCGGGGGACCGGGCGCGCGTCACCATGCGGATCAAGAAGGACATTCCCATTCGCGCGAACGCCTGCCTGACGAAGCGCTTCCCGTCCGCGCTGCTTCCGGACGCCCTCCTCGAGGCGACGCTCGGCTCGGCGCCGGCGCCGCTGCTGCGCGACCTGCCGGAGGACCGGCGCGAGCTCGCCTGCGTGCGCGACGCCGCCAACGTGGCGAAGCTCATGGAGTCGCTCTCCAAGATCGCGGAGGACGTCCAGACGCTGTCCCACGACCTCGCGCAGTCGGTGGGCGGGCCGAAGGGGAGCATTCGGGAAATCGTCGAGAACGTCACGCGCGTCACCCGCACGCTCGACGAACTGCTCGGGGAGAACGCGAAGCGGGTGACCGCCATCATGGAGAACGCCCAGGCGGTCAGCGGGGAGATCCGCGAGATCGCCGAGACCGACAAGGATCGCTATCACGCCATCGCGAAGAACGTGGAGGAGGCGAGCGCGCGCCTGAACCGCGTCCTCGGTTCGGTCGAGAACATCCTCGGGCCCGGCGAGCCGGACCTGAAGCAGTCCGTCCAGGGGGCCCGCCAGGCCCTCGACAAGCTCAACAAGACGCTCGACGACGTCGAGAAGGTCGCCGGCAACGTGGCCGCGGGCAAGGGCGTCGCCGGCAAGCTCCTCATGGACGAGCAGCTCGGCGAGAAGATGGCGAGAACGGTCGACACGGTCACCGACTACGTCGACCGGGTCGCGGCCATGCAGCTGAAGGTGAACCTCAGGTCCGAGTGGTACTTCAACCAGGGTGGCGCGAAGGCCTACTTCGGCGTGACGCTCGTTCCCCGGCCCGACAAGTACTTCATCTTCGAGCTCGTGAGCGATCCGCGCGGCTACAACACCGTGAGCACCCAGACGACGACCACCACGAACCAGACGACGGGGACGAGCGTGACCACGGTCTCCGCCACCTCCACGAACAGCCAGCAGCTCGCCGTCACGGCGGAGTTCGGCAAGCGCTACGGGCCGGTCATCCTCCGGGTGGGGATCATCGAGAGCTCCGGCGGCGCGGGCGCGGACCTGCTCCTGTTCCAGGACTCGCTGAAGCTGTCCCTCAACTTCTACCAGTTCACGCGCCCGACCGTGAACGCGTACCCCCGGGCGAAGCTGTGGCTCGACTACAACGTCCTGCCGACCGTGTACCTCACCGCCGGGACCGACGACTTCCTCAACGCCTGGCGCGCCGGCCGCTACCCGTTCGGTCCGAACTTCAACGTCGGGCGCGACATCTTCGTCGGCGCGGGCCTCTCCTTCACCGACGACGACCTGAAGGCTCTTCTGGTGGGAGGTGGCGGGACGGCGGCGACCGCGGGGGCCGCGGCGGCCGTTCACTGACCAGCCGGGCCGCGACGGCCCGCGTCAGTGCGAGGCGACCGCGCTCTCGAACGGGCCCAAGTCCCCGATGGCTCGCAGGAGCTGGGCGCGAGCGGATGCCAGCGTGTACTCCGCCTGGACCAGCTGGGCCGCCGCCGACGTTGCCGCAACCTGCGCGTCGCTCAGCTCGATGATGTTTCCGATCCCGACCGTATAGCGGCCCTCGGCGAGGCGCAGCAGCTCCCTGGCGTTCGTGAGCGCATCGCGGGCGGCATCCTGCGTGGCCTTGGCCGCGACGACGGCCAGGCGCGCCTGCTCGACGTCGAGGCGGACCTGTTGCCGTACGACCTCCGTCTGGGCGACCTGCGCGTCGAGGTTGGCCTCCTGCTCGTGCGTCTGGAAGATCGGGAGCCCCCCCTGGAACGTCCAGTTGAGGGTCGCCTGGACGTTCCAGTTCCAGGCGGTGTAATCGGCCCGGATCCCCGCGTTCGTCACGTTCAATGCCACGCCGAGGCTCGGGAAGAACGTCCCCTTCACCGAGCTCAGGGTCAGGCGCTGGGCCTCGATCTGCTCCTCGTTGGACCGCAGGTCCGGCCGCTGCTTCACCGCTCGGGCCAGCAGGGCGGCCGTCGACTCGTCCTCCCCGGGGACGGGAGGGAAGGTTTCGTTGCCCACCTCGTAGTCCGTGGACGTCTCGACGCCGATGGCCTGGTTGAGCTGCGCCTTGGCGGTCACGTAGTTGTTCTGGGCCGTGATGAGCTGGACCCGGGCGTTCGCGACGTTGTAGCGGGACTGTGCGAGGGCGATCTCCGGCTGCGTTCCGACCGCCACGAATCCCTCGGTCTGGCGCAGGTGTGCCTCCTGGTTCGCGAGAGTCTCCTGGGCCACCCGGACGAGGTCCTTGTTGGCGCGCGCCGTGAAGTACGCGGTGCGCACGGTGAGCAGCACCTGAAGGTCCGTGTAGCGCTCGCTCTCGTCCTGGGCCTTTGCCTTGGCCTTGGCCGCGTTCCAGGCGTTCAGGGTGTAGCCGAAGTCCCAGATGAGCTGGGACAGCGTCCCCTGAAAGGCGAAGTAGTTGTACATCTGCCAGCTATAGGGCGAGGGCGCGGAGAGCGCGTAGCCGGGGCGCGGCGTGAAGTTCGAGGTGGTGCGCTCGTAGGTGTAGCTGAGGCCGCTGACCTGCGGGAGCAGCGGGGCGAGAGCCTCGTCCGCCCGGGCGCGAGCGGCCGCCGTGGTGGCGCGCGCCTGACGCACCTGGGGCTGGTTCTCCCAGGTGAGCTGCGTCGCCTCCTCCAGCGACAGGACGCCACCCACGAACCGCGGTGCAGAGGGGGGCCGGTCGGCAGCGAGCGAGGCCGCGGGGAGGGACAGCGCGATGACCGCGAGGAGCGGGAGGATGACTTTCATTCGAACCTCAGCGCCTGGATGGGGTCGAGCCGGGATGCCTTGTACGCGGGGTAGAGCCCGAAGAGGACGCCGACGAAGCCGCTGAAGACGACGGCGATGAGGACGACGTCGGGCCGGTACAGGACCTCCCAGCCGAAGCTCTTCGCGATCCGCCACGCGCCGGCGACGCCGAGGGCGACGCCGATGAGGCCGCCCATGACCGCGAGCGTGAGCGCCTCGACGAGGAACTGCAGGAGGATGTCGCCGGGCTTCGCCCCGACCGCCATGCGGAGCCCGATCTCTCGCGTTCGCTCGGTCACCGAGACGAGCATGATGTTCATGATCCCGATGCCTCCGACGAGGAGCGAGACGGCGGCGATGGCGGCGAGCAGCGTCGTCAGCGTGCGGGTGCCCTCCTGCTGGGCGCTCGCGATCTCGCTCAGGTTCCGGATGGAGAAGTCGTCGTCCGTGCCCTGCTGGAGCCGGTGGCGGTCCCGGAGGAGGCCGCGGATCTGGTTCTCCGCCCGGGAGGTCGTCTCCGCGCCTGTCGCGCTCACGGCGATGCTGCCCGCGATGTAGTTCTTGAGTCCGCCCTGGACCTTCTGCTGGAAGGTGGACAGTGGGACGATGACGATGTCGTCGTAGTCCTGTCCCCACTGGGACTGGCCCTTCTTCGAGAGCACGCTCGTCACGACGAAGGGGACGTTCTTCACGCGGATGACCTGGCCGACCGGGTTGGCGTTCGGGCCGAAGAGCTTGTCGACCACGGTCTGGCCGAGGGCCGCCACCTTGGTGCCTCCGTCCACGTCGGCCTGCGAGAAGAGGGCGCCGCGGTCCGCCGGCCAGTTCCGGATCTCGAAATACTCCGGCGTGGTCCCGAAGACGGACGTGGTCCAGTTCTGGTCCTCGGAGAGGACCTGGGCGGTCGCGCGCAGCTGAGCCGCTGCCGCCCGGACGGTCGGGATCTCCGTCTGGATCGCCTTCAGGTCGTCCCAGGTGAGGGTGGGCATGGAGCCGAAGCCGCCCATGGCGCCGCCGGAGGTGGTGGAGCCCGGGAGCACGATGAGCATGTTCGAGCCCATGGCGGCGAAAGCGGCCTCGACGCGGGCCTTCGCCCCATCTCCGATGGCGACCATGGCGATGACGGCCGAGACGCCGATGACCATGCCCAGCGTGGTGAGGAACGAGCGCAGCTTGTTCCGCGTGAGCGCGCGGACTGCGACCCGGAGCGTCTGCAGGAAGTTCACGGCGGCTCCCCGGCGGCGGCCCGGGGTTCGTCCACCGGCACCGTCGCCACCCGCGGTGTCTGCCGGGCGTCGGAGAGCACCTTGCCGTCGCGCATGACGACCACGCGCGAGGCATACTGGGCGATGTCGGGCTCGTGGGTGACGAGCACGACCGTGATGCCAGCGCGCCCGAGCTCCTGGAAGAGCGCCATCACCTCCACGCTGGTGCGCGAGTCGAGGTTCCCGGTGGGCTCGTCGGCGAGGATCACGCGCGGCCGGGTCACGAGTGCGCGGGCGATGGCGACGCGCTGCTGCTGCCCGCCCGACATCTGGTTCGGGTGGTGGTGGATCCGGTCGGCGAGCCCGACGCGGGCGAGCGCCTCGGTCGCCCGGCGGTGCCGCTCGGCGGTACCCATGCCGGCGTAGAGGAGGGGGAGCTCGACGTTCTCGAGGGCGTCGGTGCGCGACAGGAGGTTGAAGCTCTGGAACACGAAGCCGATGGTGCGGTTGCGGACCTCGGCGAGCTTCTCGGTGGAGAGGCGGGAGACCTCCTCTCCCTCGAGGACGTAGCCGCCGCTCGTCGGCCGGTCGAGGCAGCCGACGATGTTCATGAGCGTGGACTTGCCCGAGCCGGAGGCGCCCATGATGGCCGTGAACTCCCCCTGGTTCACGGTCAGCGAGACGCCCCGCAGCGCGTGCACCTCGACGTCGCCCATCACGTAGGTCTTCACGACGTCGCGAAGCTCGATGAGGGGGGAGGCGGCCATGGATGTCACTTCTACAGCCCGCGGCGCAGGCCGGCCGCGATGCCGCTCGCCGGCCCGCCGACGGCATCGGTGATCACGAGGTCGCCGGGCTTCACGTCGCCCTCCACAACCTCCGTGAAGGTGCCGTCGGAGATGCCGACCCGGAGGCGGACGGGAGCGGGTCGGTCCTCGGTGAGCGTCCAGACGGTTCTCCGGTCCGCCGCGTCCGCGCCGGGCCGCGTCCCGGGCGGTCCTCCGGACGAACCCTTCGTGCCGGCATGGGGAGCGATCATCCCCGGGGGCGGGCGGAAGCGCAGCGCGGCATTCGGGACCTTCGTCACGTCGTCCTTCTCGGCGTAAACAAAGGTCGCGTTGGCCGTCATCCCGGGCATGAGCTTCAGGTCCGGATTGTCGACGTCGATCACCGCGTCGTAGGTGACCACGTTCTGGACGGTCTGGGGCGCCTTGCGAATCTGGCGGACCTTGCCGCGGAAGACCTCGGAGGGATAGGCGTCGACGGTGAACGTCGCCGGCATGCCAGGCTGCAGGCGACCGATGTCGGACTCCGCGACGCTTGTGTCGACCTGCATCTTGGAGAGGTCCTCGGCGATGACGAAGAGCGTGGGCGCCTGGAGCGAGGCGGCCACCGTCTGACCGACGTCGACGTTGCGGGAGATGACCGTGCCGTTCGTCGGAGAGATGATGTCCGTGTAGTCGAGGTTCACCTCGGCCTGCCGGAGTGCAGCGCGCGCCTGCGCAACGGCGCCGTCGCAGGCCTTCACGTTCGCGTCGGCGGCGTCGGCGTTCGCCTGGGCGGTATCGAGGTCGGCCTGGGCGTTGAGCTTTCGCTCCGCGAGCCCCTGCTGGCGGACGTACTGGCGTCGGGCATCGACCGCCTGGACCTGCGCCTTCACGAGGTTGCCCTCGGCGGCGAGCAGGTTCGCGCGCGCCTGGTCAACGCTGGCCTGGTAGAGGAGGGGATCGATCTTGGCGATGCGCTGGCCCTTCTTCACCTCCGAGTTGTAGTCGGCGTAGAGGGCGGCGATGCGGCCGGATACCTGGGTGCCCACCTGCACGGTGACGATCGCCGAAAGTGTCCCGGTCGCGGTCACCTTCGCCACGATCCTCCCGCGCTCGACCTTCGCCGTGTCGAACTGCATCGGCGACTTGCTGGAGCCTGCCCGCAGGCGCCAGACGACGATGGCGGCGGCGAGGACCCCGACGGCGGCGACGAGGATGATGATGCGCCTCTTGGTCATGGATTACCTCCGGGCGGCCGCTGCGGGGCGGGGCCCGGGCCGGAGCGGGTTCGGTGGGGGCGGGGAGGTGGCGACGGCGTGGGGACCCATGGTGCCGGGAACGTCGGGACGCGGCGAATCTTAGGCGGGGAGCCCGGGGCCCGGGCGAAAATTCGATGAAGAAGCGTGAAGGGGGCGCGGGCCGTTCCCTTCGCTATACTCCACGGCCATGCGCAACTGGCTCAAGCTCGCGATGCTCGTCGGGATCGGCTTCGCCGCCGCCCAGGCGTGGAGGGCGAGCGTCGAGGCGGGGTCCGGCGAGGACGGCAGGCTCGCGCCGGGATTCGAGCTCCCCGACCTCCGGGGAGGGACACTCGACCTCTCCGCGCTGCGGGGCAAGGTCGTCGCCGTGAACTTCTGGGCTACATGGTGCGGCCCCTGCAACGACGAGATCCCTGCGCTCGCCGAGGCCTGGCGGGAGGGCCGGGGGCGCTGCTCGGAGATCGTCGGCGTGACGGAGGAGTCGGCTCGGGAAGACGTGGCGGAGGCCGTGAGACGCTTCGCGATCCCGTACCCGGTCGTCCTGGATCCCAGGGGCGAGGTCGCACGGCGGTTCGGGGTGACGGGATACCCCCGGACCTACGTCCTCGATGCCGAGGGGCGGGTCCGGAAGGTATTCACGGGGAGGCTGTCGAAGGGGCGCCTGGCGGAGGCCATGGCGCCGCTGCTGCCCTCCGGCTGCACCGGGACCTAGAGACGCGTGGCCCGGACGCTCGACTGCCCCATCTGCGGACGCGCGGCGGCCCCGCGCCCCGGGAACCGGGCTTGGCCGTTCTGCTCGGACCGCTGCCGCCTCGTCGACCTGGGGAAGTGGCTCGGGGAGGAATACCGCGTGGCCGGCGAGCGCGCCGGGGACGGTGCCGACCGCGGGCCGGGCGGCGAGGAGGAGGAGCCATGAAGCCGTCCGTGTACCTGGTGCGGGCGCTGCCCGGGGTCGTTCCGGCGGGGATCGAGGAGCGCTGCGAGCTTCGCGGGGGGGCCCGGTTGCCCCCCCCGCCGGAGGAGCTCGTCCAGGGCGCGCGCGGAGCGGAGGTGCTCGTCGTCACCTACCTCGACCGCGTCGACGAGGCGCTGCTCACGGCGCTCCCCTCCGTTCGCCGGGTCTGCTCCTACGGGGTGGGTGTGAATCACATCGAGCTCCGGGCCTGCCGCGGCCGCGGCGTGGTCGTCAGCAACACGCCGGACGTGGTGACCGACGCCACCGCGGACCTCGCGATGGCATTGCTGCTCGCGTCGGCGCGGCGGGTGGCCGAGGGCGACCGCCTCATACGGGAGGGGGG
>Ga0335070_10000369_pt1 | contig 51570 bp, 45 predicted proteins | sample Lox_Sample_13_FD_206722 | JGI IMG/M metagenome (GOLD analysis project Ga0335070, IMG submission 206722) | Soil microbial communities from Loxahatchee National Wildlife Refuge, Florida, United States - Lox_Sample_1.3 | ecosystem: Environmental > Terrestrial > Soil > Wetlands | place: USA...
GGTGAAGATGCCCGTGCATTCCAGCGCGATATCCACTGCCAGTTCCTTGTGCGGAAGCTGCGCGGGATCCTTGATCGCAGTCACCTTGATCTTGTGGCCGTCGACGATCATCAGATCGCCGTCCACTTTCACTTCGCCGGGGAAACGGCCGTGCACCGAGTCGTAGCGCAGCAGATGCGCGTTGGTTTCGACCGGGCCCAGATCGTTCACACCCACAACAACGATGTCCGTGCGCTTCGATTCCACGATCGCGCGCAAGACCAGACGCCCGATGCGGCCAAAGCCGTTGATCGCGACGCGAAGTGCCATGTCACTATCTCCTTCGTCATGGCTGGCAGCGAAACGCTGACCGGCCACCCAGTTAAAAATTACGACTTCAATGCCGCCTTGGCTCTTTCCGCCGCGGCTTCCGGCGTAATGCCGAAATGCTTGAACAAATCCTTCGCAGGCGCGCTGGCGCCGAAGCTGTGCATGCCCACAAAGGCTCCGTCCGGACCGATATAGCGGTCCCAGCCCAAAGGCGAGGCCGCTTCGATTCCAACCTTAACGGTGCCGGGCCCCAGCACGCGCTCACGATATGTTTCGTCTTGTTCCTCGAACAGCGCCCAGCACGGCATCGAAACCACGCGTGCGCCGATGCCATCGGCTTTAAGGATTTCACGTGCCTTCATCGCCACATCCACTTCGGAGCCGGTGGCAAGGAAGGTTACTTTCGCCTGGCCTTCGGCAGGCGCAATTTCATAAGCGCCGCGTGCGCAAAGGTTGTCGTCGGTGTGCGTGGTGCGCAGGGTCGGCACGTTCTGGCGCGTTAACGCAAGCAAACTCGGTTGCTTGGAATGCTCCAGCGCCAACTGCCAGCACTCGGCCACTTCCACCGCGTCTGCGGGGCGGAACACCAGGAGGTTCGGCATCGCGCGCAAGCCCGCAAGCTGTTCGATCGGCTGATGCGTCGGCCCGTCCTCGCCAAGGCCAATCGAGTCGTGCGTCATCACATAGATCACGCGTTCGCCCGAAAGGGCCGAAAGCCGGATCGCCGGTTTGCAGTAATCGGAGAAGATCAAGAACGTGCCGCCATACGGGATCACGCCGCGATGAAGCGCCATGCCGTTCATCGCCGCCGCCATGCCGTGCTCGCGAATGCCGTAATGCATGTAGCGCCCCGAGAAATCGCCGGTCGCGATTTCCTTCATGCCTTTGGTCTTGGTGTTGTTCGATCCCGTCAGGTCCGCCGAACCGCCAATGGTGGTCGGAACCTGCGCGTTGATCACTTCCAATGCCATCTCGGATGATTTGCGCGTCGCGACGGAAGGCTTTTCGGCGCTGTGCTTTTTCTTCAACTCGATCATCGCCGGCGCAAAGCCTTTTGGCAGATCGAGCGAAATCGCAGCGTCGAACTCGGCCGCCTTGTCGGATGCCTTCTTGCGTGCTTCCCATGCTTCGCGCGCAGGTTTGCCTTTCGCGCCAATCGCGCGCCAGGCCGAAAGGATGTCGTCGGGAATGACGAACGGCTCATACGGCCAATCGAGGTTCTTGCGCGCGCCGGCAATCTCTTCCGCGCCCAGCGCTTCGCCATGCGCTTTCGCCGTGCCCGCCTTTTTCGGCGCGCCATATCCGATCACGGTGCGGCAGCAGATGAGCGTCGGCTTGTCGGTCGATTGCGCGGCCAGCAACGCGCGCGAAACTTCTTCGGCATTCATGCCGTCGACGAGATGGGTATCCCAACCCGAGGCTTCGAAGCGGCGGCGTTGATCGGTCGAATCCGAAACCGATATGTCGCCGTCGATGGAGATGTTGTTGTCGTCGTAGAGCACGATCAGGTTGCGCAGCTTCAGATGGCCCGCAAGCCCGATGGCTTCGTGGCTGATGCCTTCCATCAGATCGCCGTCGCTCGCCAGCACATAGGTCTTGTGGTCGACCAGATCGTCGCCGAAGCGCGCATTCTGAATTCGCTCGGCAATCGCCATGCCCACGGCGGTCGCGATGCCCTGGCCGAGCGGCCCCGTGGTCGTTTCGATTCCGGCGAGATGGCCATATTCGGGATGCCCCGCGCACGGGCTTCCCAATTGCCGGAACCGCTTGATGTCGTCGAGCGTGATGTCGCCATAGCCCGTCAGATAGAACAGCGAATAAAGCAGCATCGAACCGTGACCGGCCGACAATACGAACCTGTCGCGATCGGGCCATTTCGGATTCGCGGGATCGAATTTCAGGAATTTCGCGAACAGCGCGGTTGCGGCATCGGCCATTCCCATCGGCAGGCCGGGATGGCCCGAATTTGCGGCCTCCACGGCGTCCATCGAGAGCGCGCGGATCGCGTTGGCGAGGCGGCGGATTTCAGCGGCCTCCTTCGAGGGCGAAACCGGGCCTGCGGCACTGTTCATCGCGTTTTTTTCCTTCGGAATGGGCTTGGCCTTAGCGAGGCAAAGCCTTCTGCGTCAAGTGAGCGAACGCAAAAGCGTTGCCATATTTCCCGCATCTGCCTAAGGTCTTGGCGCACAGCGAAAATGAGGCGTGCATGACAAGGCTGGAACAGGCGGCCGCACGGTTCGCCGCAGCCCTGGAGCAAGTCGAAAAAGCAGGGGGGCCCCTCGCCAAAGCACGCGAGGAAATGGGCCGCGCTGCCGCCCGCATCGCGGAACTGACCGCGGAGCGCGAACGGCTTCTGGCCAGAATCGCCGAATTGGAAGATGAAGCCCGCGCACTTTCGGGACTTACCCATGAAGTCCAAGGCCGTCTCGACGGCGCAATAGCGGAAATCAGAGCGGCGCTCGGCCGCGCGTAACTTGCGTAACCGCTGACAGGAAGGAAATCTTATGCCCCTGGTCAACGTCATGGTGAATTCGAGGGCCTATACCATCGCCTGCGACACTGGCGAGGAAGACCACCTCAAACAGCTCGCCGCCTATGTGGACGGCAAGGTCCGCGAACTCATGGAATCGGTGGGGCAGGTGGGCGATACCCGCCTGCTGCTGATGGCGGCCCTGCTTCTGGCCGACGAGTGTTTCGATGCCCAGGCCCAGCTTCAGTCGCACGGCGATCGTGCCGCGGGCGCGGCGAACGACCATCATACCCAGCCGGAAGGCATGGTCGCCGAACATCTCGAAGCCGCAGCCAAGCAACTCGAAGACATTGCCGCGCGCTTCGCGCACGCCTGAAACGGTTTCCACTTTTGCCTCCCATGCACTAGCCTAGTCCCCGGACGGGTACTGCCTCGCGCGTCAGGATAGCGATGCCCAGGGGCCTTAATGGTACTCACCGGGAGCTGTCCCTGTCCGAGATCGTGGTCTCGGGTATATGGCGCCCACCTGCACTTGCAGGCCCGTGAGGATCCAGTTCCAACGGCGTGTGCGGTCCCGTCCGCTTTGCCGCAAGCAGCGCAGCCACTTACCTCCCCCTACGCGGGGAGGTCGACGTCGCGAAGCGACGGCGGGTGGGGGGCTGCTTCCGCAATCTCGATCTGCGAACGTCAGCGCATGCAGGAGACGACCCACCGCCGGTCCCCACCCGTCGCCGCGCTCGCGCGCGCCGCCGACCTCCCCGCGTTGGGGGAGGTAAGAAGATGAAAGCGCTATTGAGGCGCGAAGCCCGCGCCCGCCGCGAGATATTGGCCAAAGCCATCCCCGATTTCGCTCCCCGCCTCGCCGCCCATGCGAAGGCGCTCGCTATCCCGGAAAGGAGCATCGTCGGCGGCTACGTCGCGCTGCCGGGAGAAGCCGATCCGCACCTGTTACTGGAGGCGTTGCGCGCCGCCGGTCACGACATCGCGCTTCCGCGAGTGGAGTCGAAGGGTACCCCGCTCGTCTTCCATCTTTGGCAGAAGGGGCAGCCCCTTAAGCCCGGCACCTTCAACATTCTCGAACCGGAAAGCCGTTGGCCGATCGCCCACCCGCACATTCTGCTCGTGCCGTTGCTGGCGTTCGATGCACGAGGTCATCGCCTGGGTTACGGCGGCGGCTATTATGATCGGACGCTGGAAGTCTTGCGCGCGAAAGGTCCCGTCCGCGCTGTAGGGATTGCGTATTCGGGACAGGAGATCGAGAACGTGCCCGACGAAAACCACGACCACCTGCTCGACATGGTCCTGACAGAAGCGGGCGTGCGGCGCTTTCCGGGCCGATAGCTCGATTTTGCTGGTTTTCCGCCGCCATCCCCATGTTATGACACGGTCATGCGCATTCTATTCATTGGCGACGTCATCGGAAAACCCGGCCGCGAAGTCGTCAACGCGGAACTCCCGCGCCTCATCGATACGCTGAAACTCGATTTCACGATCCTCAATGGCGAAAACCTTGCGGGCGGTTTCGGCGTCACCCGCGCCATCGCCAACGAAATGTTTGCCATCGGCGTCGATTGCATCACCACCGGCAATCACTGGTTGGACCAAAAGGAAATCCTCAATTTCATCGGCGATGAAGACCGCGTGCTGCGGCCCTGCAATTTGCCGGCGGGCACGCCCGGCAAAGGCGCCAATCTGTTTCAGGCAAAGAACGGCGCGCATGTGCTTGTCATCAATCCGCTTGGCCGCGTCTTCATGGAGCCGCAGAACGATCCTTTCCTCGCGGTCGATGCGGAACTGAACGCGTGCCCGCTCGGCGAAGTCGCCGACGCGATTGTCGTGGACATGCACGCCGAAGCGACATCAGAAAAAATGGCGATGGGCCATTTCTGCGATGGCCGCGCCAGCATGGTCGTCGGCTCGCACTCGCATGTGCCGACGGCCGATGCCCAAATTCTTCCCGGCGGCACTGCCTACCAAACCGATGCCGGCGCCTGCGCCGATTACGACTCCGTCATCGGCATGGAAAAATTCGAGCCGCTCCAGCGCTTCACCAAGAAGATGTCGTCGGGCCGCTTCCAACCCGCGACCGGTCCCGCAACGCTCTGCGCGATCTTCGTCGAAACTAATGCCAAAGGTTTCGCATCCCGCATCGAGCCCGTGCGCGTGGGCGGGCGGCTGAAGCAGGCGATCCCGGATGTCTGATGTTCCGTTCCGCTTGCGCAAACTCGACCACGTCGTGTTGCGCGTGGCCGATCTGAACGCGAGCCTGCGTTTTTATCTCGACGTTATCGGCTGCACGATGGAGAAGGAACAGGCGCAGATCGGCCTCTATCAGGTGCGCGCGGGAGATTCGCTGATCGATCTCGTCCCGCTGAATCAACCACTGGGGAAAATGGGCGGCGCAGGCCCCGCGAAGGAGGGCCGTAACGTCGATCATTTCGCGCTCCAGATCGCCCCGTTCGATGAGCCCACGATCCGCGCCCATCTCGCGCATCACAACATCGATATAGCCGATGCGGGCCAGCGTTATGGCGCAGAAGGCACCGGTCCCTCCGTCTACATCCGCGATCCCGACGGAAATACTGTGGAACTCAAAGGCCCCGTGAACTAAGGCGCGTGCGCCTCGCCATAGGCCGGTGCCAGGATGTGCCCGAAAGCGAACCGTACAATCAGCAGCAGCACGACGCCCACTGCCATCATGCCCGCATGCAGCAGCCAGAAGTTCACCGCCGTCATCGTGCTCAGCAATCCGCCGACATATCCGATCAGCATGTTGCCTGCGAAGAGATGCAGGTAGTAGATCGCGATCATCGTGCCGCCTAGGCCTTTGGGCGCGGCGCGCGAATAAAGCGCTAGCCCCACCGGCAGCACCATCGAAAAACCCAGATCGTTGACGATGTGAAAGGCGAACGCCCAGAAGATCGAAACCGGCTGTCCCGTCTGCGCAACGCGCCACGCGGCGGCGGCGAGCACCAGCGGCGCAAACGCACTGATCGCGGTGCCGATCACGATCTTGGTGATCTCGTCCGGCTCCGTCCAACGCTTACCCCACCAGCGCCAGAACCAGATCACGAATATCATTAAAACTGTAGAGACAATCGCATCAACGGCTTGCAGCCATGTCACCAATATTTTGAACCCGAAGAACACAAGATGAAGGTTTTGGTTCGCCCAGATAACATAGGCGTTGCCGATTTCCTGATTGCTGACGAGCGAAAGTGCCAGAATAGGCAATAGCGCGACCAAGATAATGACCACACGCCAATCTCTGCCCGTTAAGGGAGGACGTTTTGTCGGCTGGGCTTTGTTGCGTGAGGGTTCCGGTGGCAGCGCATAGCGACCGGAGAGATAGGTCAAAAGCCCGATCACCATTCCAATGCCTGCGGCACCAAATCCCCAATGCCAGCCAACTTCTTGGCCCAGTGTTCCGCAAACGAACGGCGTTACAATGACCGCGACCTGGATGCCGACAAAATAGACCATAAATCCGTCGGCGCGGCGGTGATCATTTTCCGCGTAAAGATCGCCGACCTGAGCTGCGATGTTTCCCTTAAAGCAACCGACGCCGAGCAACAAACATAACAACGCCGGTAAAAAACTTGCCTCGAACGCCATTAGGAAGTGACCAAACGCCATAAGCGCAGCACCGAGCGTCACCGTAACCGTGCGTCCGAGCACGCGATCGGCAAGCCATCCACCGGCGAGCGGTGTGACGTAAACGAAGGCCGTGTACAGGCCATAGATCTGACTCGCCATCGCCTGTGGCGTGAGCGGCCCACGAATCCATTCGATTGCATGTGAAAAGACTGCGAAGCCCCACACCTGGCCAACATGTTCGGGCTTGAACAGATATTCTGTCAGGTAAAGAACAAGCAGGCCTTGCATCCCGTAATAGGAAAAGCGCTCCCAAACCTCCGACATCGAAAGCCACCCAAGGCCAGGCGGATGACCGATGAAAGATGTTTGCGTTCTGGTCCCTTCCTGAAACTCTTCGAGCGGCGAACGCACCGCCGCCCCGCTCTTCACCTCGGCCGCCATGGCCAGGTCTTCGGCTTCTTCGGTCCTGGAAATGCTCATCCGCCCACCCGGCCATATCGCCCCGCCACTGTCCGCGAAGCCGGAAAGCAAGGCAAGTCAAGGCGTTGCGAGGGTGGCGGAGCGCGGATGCGGCAATGGCTGAATTTCTAACCGTTTCGAACTAAGGTCACGTCCATGTTGAGCCGCCAAACTGCCATCGACATCCTGACCGCGCTTCGCCCCCATCTGAATGCGCGCGGGATAGCGCACGTCGCGATCTTCGGTTCCGTCGCGCGTGACCTTGCGAAGGCGACGAGCGATATAGACGTGCTGGTTATGCCTGCGGAGAACAAGCAACTCGATCTTTTCGATTTGGGGGGCGTCCAGACTTTGCTGGACGAACATTTCGGCGGCACGGAAGTGGATGTGGCGGTCGGTCCCGTCCGCACCGAAAGTTTGGCGCGCGCGATAGGCAAGGACCGCGTGGATGTCTTCTGATCGCCTTGCTAAATGCTTTGGCGACATCATTTCTGCCATCGATCTCATTCAGTCGTGGACTTCGCGAGCGGGAGGAATCGAAGCGGCCATTCTGGGCGATCCTCTCGTGCGTAGCGCGGTGGAACGCCAACTTCTGGTCATCAGCGAAGCCGCCGTTCGCCTCAACAAGCTCGACCCCGAAGCCGGACCGAGGCTTGCATCAGAAACCGACTGGCCCGGTATTCGCGGCATCGGCAATTTCCTTCGGCACAGTTACGACGATTTGGACACCCGGATCATCCTCGACGTACTGCAAAAGCGGCTCGATCCGCTGCGGGCGGCTTGCGAGGGGGCACAGGAAATTCTTGCGCAATCAGGCAGAACAGCCTGACCAGCCGCCCTCTTGAACCATCCCCCGGCGCCCGGCTATTTCAGCCCTCCCGAAAGGTGAACCATGGCCGGTCATTCCCAGTTCAAGAACATCATGCACCGCAAGGGGCGGCAGGATAAGGAGCGGTCCAAGCTCTTTTCCAAGCTCGCCCGCGAAATCATGGTTTCGGCCAAGCAGGGCATGGCCGATCCCAATCACAATCCGCGCCTGCGCGCGGCGATCATCGCCGCCAAGGCACAGTCCATGCCCAAGGAAAACATCCAGCGCGCCATCGACAAGGCGACAGGTGCGGGCGCGGATAACATCGAAGAAGTGCGTTACGAAGGTTATGGCCCCGGCGGCGTGGCGCTGATCGTCGAAACCCAGACCGACAACCGCAACCGCACCGGCAGCGACATCCGTTCGACGTTCTCCAAATATGGCGGCGCGCTGGGCGAACCCAATTCCGTCACCTTCATGTTCGATCGCGTGGGCGTCATCACCTATCCGAAGGCGAAAGGTTCCGACGACGCCATGCTGGAAGCGGCGATCGAAGCGGGCGCCGACGAATGCGTGTCGTCCGAAGACGGCCACGAATTCATCACCTCGATGGAAGATTTCGGCGCGGTACGCGATGCGCTCGAACAGAAGCTCGGCGAACCGGAAGCCGCCAAGATCGAATGGCGCCCCAAATCCACCAATCCGGTGAACGACGAGAACGGCGAAACCCTCATCAAACTGATCGAGATACTCGACGACCACGACGACGTGCAGACGGTCTACGGCAATTACGAACTGTCCGATGCGTTGCTGGAGAAGATGGCCTGATCGTACGGGTGGCCCGTATCCGCGGCCCATGACAAAGTGGCGTTGCAGATTCGTTCGCCTGGTCCCATGCACACCGTCCGCATCCTCGGCCTCGATCCCGGTCTCAGCCGCATGGGCTGGGGCGTGATCGACGTTGCGGGTACCCGGCTTCATCACGTGGCCCACGGCGTGATCGCAACCACGACCGCGAATGTGCTGGGCTATCGCCTTCGCCTGCTGCATGTCGCGCTGAGCGAGGTGATCGCCGAACACCGCCCCGGTGCCATCGCCGTCGAACAGGCCTTCGTCGCCAAGGATCCGCAGGCCGCGCTCAAGATCGGCCATGCCCGCGCCATCGCATTGCTGGCCGCAGCACAAGCCGAACTCGACATCGCCGAATACGCGCCCAACCACATCAAGAAATGCGTGGTCGGCGTCGGCCATGCGGGCAAGGAACAGGTGCAGGCGATGGTCAAGCGCCTGCTTCCCACCGCGCGTGTGACACAGGCCGATGCGGCCGACGCACTCGCTGCCGCCATCGCTCACGCGCATCTCGCCGGCACGCGCGCCCGCATCATGGGAGCGTTGGCAGGCGAAGTGGTTGCCGGTTCGCCTTCCGCCAGAGCGACCAATAAAAAATCGGCACTCGCATGATCGGCAAACTCACCGGCATCGTGGATTCGCTGGGCGAGGACCACGCCATCCTCGACGTGAACGGCGTGGGCTATCTCGTGAACTGCCCGTCTTCGACGCTATCGAAACTCGCCGCAGGAAATACCGCCTCGTTGATGATCGAAACCCGCGTCACCGACGAAACGATCAAGCTCTACGGCTTTTCCTCGAACGAAGAACGCGAATGGTTCCGCCTGCTGCAGACGGTGCAGAATGTCGGCGCGCGTGTGGCCCTCAACGTGCTTTCCGCGCTCAGCCCGCGCGATCTCGAACGCGCGCTTGCATTGGGCGACAAGGCAGCCATCGGCCGCGCACAAGGCGTCGGCCCCAAGCTCGCACTGCGCATCGTCACCGAACTGAAAGACAAGGCCCCCGCCATGATGCTGCGCGGCCACGGCGACGAAACGGTTGCCCACGCTGCTCCTCGCGGCCCGGAAGCCGATGCCGTCGCCGCCCTCATCGGCCTCGGCTATTCTCCGTCGCAGGCAAGCGAAACCGTGGCGCGCGTGGCCCATGAGTCCGGCGCGCTGCCGGTGGAAGCATTGATCCGCGAGAGCCTGCGCCGCATGGGCGCTAGAGGCTGAATTTCTTAGCGCAGTCTTAATGCCATGCGGGTCATGCTCGCCGCCATGACCATCCTGTTGCGCCCCGCCCCTGCCGTTCCGGTACGGTCGACGACTTTCAACGCGCCAGTGCTTGCGGTGGTGGGGTGGACTGCCGTCGTTTTGGCTATCCGCCTTTCCATTCCGCTCAATCATGATGTCGCCTGGATCATGGAGGGCGCGCAGCGTCTGCTCGCTGGCGGCCAATTCGGTCGTGACGTGGTCGATGCCAATCCACCGCTTGCCTGGTGGATTTCCTGCATACCCGCCGCGGTTGCAAATGTCAGTGGATTAGGTCTTGGCGTCTCTTCCGTTCTGTTCACCACGGCTGCCGGCCTTCTCAGTGTCTGGTTGACCAATGCCGTTCTGACGCGAAGCGACGTCGCGTCCTCGACGCGCGCGATACTGATCTCTCTCCTGCCTGTGCCGCTGTTGATTTCGCCCGGCTACGATTTCGGTCAGCGCGAGCACCTGATGCTCATCGGCGCCATTCCATATGCCGCGGCCGCGTCACTCGCGGCGCAGGGGCGCAAGTTGGATTTCCGGCTTGCGCTTGCCGTCGGGTTGTTCGCGGCACCGGCTTTTTGCCTGAAGCCGTACTTTCTTGTTGTACCGGTCTTCGTCGAAGCGTGGCTGGCATTGCGTTGCCGGTCATTGCGCATCTGGTTGCGGCCCGAATTTCTTGTCACGCCCGTTTTTGGCGTCCTCTACCTCGCAGCGATCAAGCTCTTCGCGCCGGATTATCTCGCGGTCGTCATGCCCGAAGCTGCCGCCATCTATTGGGCGTTCAACGCGCCCGTTACTCGTGTTGTCCCCTTGGTTGCGCAATTCATGGCGCCTCCACTTCTGGGTTGGGTGCTCGCTCTTGTGGCAAAACGATCGAAGCCGTCGCTGTTGGCCGAAGCTCTTGGCGTGAGCGCCATTGCCGGTGCCGTCAGCGCCGTCCTGCAAATGAAAGGATTCAGCTATCACCTGGTCCCCGGCATCGGCCTGGCATGGGTCGCCTGCCTTGCGGAAGCTGCGGGTCTTTTACGAACGCGTAAGGCGATCTCTGTCGCCATCCTCTCGCTTTTGGTCGCATGGGCCGCCAACGTTTCCTTCCGCGAATTGCGCGACGGCACCATCTCGCGCGTGGAGGCGCTTGCGTCGGTGTTTCGAACCTATGCGGGACCAGGCGGAACCGTTTATGCCTTTGTCACCTCGCCACGCGACATTCACCCGGCGATCGTTGCGTCCAACACGAAATGGGCCTCGGTCGCGTGTTGTCTCTATCATTTGCCGGCGGCGGTGCGTGCCGACGAACGCCCGCGTGGCGATCGTGCTCGCATTTTGTCCGTTGCCGACAGCCAGACGAATCGTGCGCTTGAGGATCTGTTCCGCGCGCGTCCGGCCGTCATCGTGATCGACGCCAACGCGGCCAAACTCGGTATAGACCGGCCATTCGCCTATCTCCCTTACCTTTCGCGCTTTCCAGGCTTTGCCGCGTTCTGGCGGAATTACGAGGAGGGCAAGACTGTCGGCGGATTCCGGACATTCGTGCGAACAGGCACGCCCTAGTCTCTGGCGTTGCGCGACAACCCCGCCACGCGTTAAGCCTGATGCCGATGGACGGACGGGCAACCATGCGGGCAGCCAAACCGGAAAATGATCGCGTCGACCGCCTCGTCACGCCCGAGCGTGCCGAGGAAGACTCGCTCGAATCGAGCCTGCGGCCCAAGACGCTTGCCGATTTCGTGGGCCAGCAGCAGGCACGAGAAAATCTTTCCATCTTCATCGAAGCCGCCAGGAAGCGCGGCGAGGCGCTGGACCATGTGCTGTTTTCCGGTCCGCCGGGCCTCGGCAAGACCACGCTTGCGCAGATCGTGGCGCGAGAATTGGGTGTGAATTTCCGCTCCACCTCCGGCCCGGTGCTGGCCAAGGCGGGCGACCTTGCGGCTATCCTCACCAATCTCGAACCGCGCGACGTGCTTTTCATCGACGAAATCCACCGCCTCAATCCGGTGGTGGAGGAAATTCTCTATCCCGCGATGGAAGACTACGAACTCGATCTTGTGATCGGGGAGGGCCCCTCGGCGCGTTCGGTGAAAATCACGCTTGCGCCCTTCACGCTCGTCGGCGCCACCACCCGCTCGGGTCTCATCACCACGCCGTTGCGCGATCGTTTCGGCATTCCCATCCGTCTCAATTTCTATACGGCGGATGAATTGATCTCCATCGTCGAACGCGGCGCGCGTGTGCTGGGCTTCGACCTCACATCCGATGGCGCGCGCGAGATTGCGGGCCGTGCACGCGGCACCCCGCGCATTGCGGGCCGCCTGCTCAAGCGCGTGCGCGATTTTGCCAGTGTTGGCGGTCATGGCCGCGTCGATGCCAAGATCGCGGATGCCGCGCTGACGCGGCTGGAAGTGGACAAGCGTGGTTTGGATTCCTTCGACCGGCGTTATCTCAAGCTGATCGCGGAATCTTTCGGCGGCGGCCCCGTCGGCGTCGAAACCATCGCGGCTGCGTTGGGCGAAGCGCGCGATGCCATCGAAGAAGTCGTCGAACCCTTCCTGATGCAGCAGGGTTTCGTGCAGCGCACGCCGCGCGGCCGCGTTCTCACCGGCGCCGCTTTCGGCCATCTGGGCCTGCCGGCTCCAGCGCGCGATCCCGCCCAGTTCGGCCTCTTCGGGAGCGAGCCCGATGACGAATGACGCGCTCGGCCGCTTCGAGGGCAAGATGCACATCCTGCCCATCCGCATCTATTACGAAGACACCGATCTGTCGGGCGTCGTCTATCACGCCAATTACCTGCGTTACATGGAACGCGGCCGCACCGAATTTTTCCGCGCCGTCGGCATCAAGCTCGCGGGCCTTGAGGATGCCGAACCCACCGCCTGGACCTTGCGCAAAGTTCAGCTGGAATATTTTCGACCCGCGCGGCTCGAAGATGAACTCGAAGTGCGCACCGCCTGCGCCAGCCTGAGCGGCGCGCGCATGGTGGCCGACCAGAAAATCTATGCAAACGATGTGCTTCTGACCCATGGAACCGTCGAAGCCTGCATCATGACGCTTTCCGGAAAGCCCCGGCGTATCCCCCAAGAGGTGCGCGACAAGCTGGCCCCTTTCCTTTACGAAGAGCGTTGAACGATTCGCGCCCAATTTCGGCCACTTTACCTAGGTTTTTAGCGGGGACCGGCTTGCCCCCACCCCGGTTCCCGCGAGAGCGGAAGAGGTTAGTTCATGAGTTTCAAGCGCGTCCTTGCCGCGTTGGCCCTTACTTTCACCGTGGCGCTCGCCGCGCCGGCTGCACTGGCACAGTCCGCGCCGTCTGCGGCCCCCACCAGTGGCAGCGCCGAAGCCCAGCCACTCGATGCCCCAATCGCTGCCCCCAGCGGCGACGTCGAAATCGGCAGTTCGACGGGATCAACCGCCGGAAATGTGGGCGATATCTCCATCGTCTCGCTGTTCATGCGCGCCGATCCGCTGGTCAAAGCGGTTTTCTTGCTCCTGGTGGCCGCTTCGCTGTGGTCGTGGACCATCATCATCGGCAAATGGATCATGATCGGCTCGATCCGCCGCAAGGCCGATGCGTTCGAAAAGGTGTTCTGGTCCGGTCTGTCGCTCGATGAGTTGTACCAGCAGATTTCCGCCAAGGCCGATCACCCGATGGCGACCGTTTTCGTCTCCGCCTTGCGCGAATGGCGCCGCGCCTTCGAAGGTGCGGGCCCGCGCGAAGCCGCACTCGTCAGCATCCGCGAACGCATCGAAAAAGCGATGAACGTCACCATCCTGCGCGAGATGGATGGGCTCGAACGCCAGTTGGGATTCCTTGCCACCGTCGGTTCCACAGCACCGTTCGTCGGTCTGTTCGGCACCGTCTGGGGCATCATGAATTCGTTCTCGGCGATTGCGGCCCGTCACGACACCACGCTTGCGGTCGTCGCTCCCGGTATTGCCGAAGCGTTGTTCGCGACCGCCATGGGTCTGCTCGCTGCGATCCCTGCGGTCATCTTCTACAACCGCTTCGTCAACGAACTGGCGCGTTACAACAATCGCCTCAACGGTTTCGCGGATGAATTCTCCGCCATTCTTTCGCGCCAATTGGACGACAAGGTTCTGCGCTGATGGCAGCAACGCTCCAGAGCCGCGATCATCGCCGCCGCCCCATGGCGGAAATCAACGTCACGCCGTTTGTGGACGTGATGCTGGTGCTTCTGATCGTGTTCATGGTCACCGCCCCCTTGCTCACCGTCGGCGTGCCGGTCGATCTGCCGAAGACCAAGGCGCAACCGCTCGGCCAGGATCGCGAGCCCCTTTCAGTCTCGGTCCGCAAGGACGGCAACATCTATCTGCAGAACACACCGATCGAAGAAGATGCGCTCGTGGCCCGCCTCGAAGCCATCTCGAAGAACGGATACGATCAGCGCATTTTCGTGCGCGGCGACAAATCCGTCGATTACGGCCGCGTGATGGAAGTGATGGGGCTTTTGAACGCAGCAGGCTTCACCCATATCGGGCTCGTCACGGATGTCCCCAAAACCGGCGGCAAGAAGAAGAATTAGCGCGGCGAGCATTCGCCACGATGTGTCGCCCGCGGGCCTTGCGGGTTCGGCATTGCTGCATGCCGCGATCATCGCATCTGCCTTCTTCACCTGGCAGCACACGCTGAAGATCGCCGATGAAACCCCGCCCGTGGTGCCCGTCGAACTCGTCACCATCGGCCCCAAGACCAACATCAGGGCGACCCAGAAGCCGCCGCCGAAGATCGAACCGGAGGAGATCAAGCAGGCGGCGCCCGAGCCCATCGTTGCGGCACCGCCACCGCCAATTCCGCAACCGGAAGAACCTGCGCCGGAACCCGCGCCCCCCAAACCCGTTGTGAAACCTGAGCCCAAACCGGTGCAAAAGGTGAAGCCGCAGGAAGAGAAGCCGAAGAAGCAGAAATTCGACATCAACAATATCGAAGCCCTGCTCAACAAGGTTGCGCCGAAGCAGGAGAAATCGAACGCGAAAGTTGCCGACCGCACGATCAAGGGCATCGGCGCGCAAACCGCGATGACGATGGATCTGGTGGATTCGCTGCGCAATCAGATCGCGCAATGCTGGAGCCCGCCCGCAGGCGCGCCGCATCCCGAAGACCTGATCGTGGACTTCTTCGTGCAACTCAATCCCGATGGCTCCGTCGCGATGGCGACACCGCGCACGCAGCCGCAGAATTCCTATATGCGCGCAGCGCTCGAATCCGCGCGACGTGCAATCTTCACCTGCCAACCCTATAAATTGCCTGCCGATAGATACAATCAGTGGCGCGAAATCGACCCCCTGCATTTCGATCCGCGCCAGATGATGGGCCATTGAACCGGAGAGATGAGATGAAGCGTTTGATATTGGCGTTCGCGGCGATGGTCTTTGCCTTTGTGTCCTTTCCTGCCATGGCGGCGCTTCAGGTCGATGTCACGAGCGGCAATGTCCAACCGCTTCCCATCGCAATTCCGGATTTCATCGCGCCGAGCCAGGGCGATGCGCAGGCGGGCGCGAATATCGCAGGCGTCGTGCGTGCCGATCTCGAACGATCCGGCCTCTTCAAGCCGCTCGATCCCAAATCCTTCATCGAGGCGATTCACGACATCAACGTGCCGCCGAATTTCGCCAATTGGCGCGTCATCAATGCGCAAGGTCTCGTCACCGGCCAGGTCGCGACGCAACCGGACGGTCGCCTGCGCGTCGATTTCCGGCTGTGGGATGTCTATGGCGGAAGCCAGATGCTCGGCCTGCAATATTTCACCACGCCGGAAAACTGGCGGCGCATCGCGCACATGATCTCCGACCAGATCTATGAGCGCATCACGGGCGAGAAAGGCTATTTCGATACCCGCATCGTCTTCATTTCGGAATCCGGCTCCGCACTCAACCGCAGAAAGCGACTGGCGGTGATGGATGAAGACGGCGCCAACCCGATCTTCCTCACCAAGGGTGACTATCTGGTTCTCACGCCGCGCTTCAATCCGACCGCGCAGATGATTGCTTACATGTCCTACATTGCGGGCAAACCGCGCGTGTATCTGTTCGATCTCGAAACGGGCCGCCAGCAGATGCTCGGCAATTTCCCGAACATGACGTTCTCGCCACGTTTCTCGCCCGACGGCAACAAAGTTGTAATGACGCTCGAACACGGCGGCAACTCCGACATTTATGTGATGGATTTGCGCACGCGCGCGGTGTCGCGGCTCACAACCGATCCCGCCATCGACACCGGGCCGTCGTTCTCACCCGATGGACGGCAGATTACTTTTGAATCCGATCGCGGCGGTTCTCAGCAGGTCTATGTCATGAATGCGGACGGTTCCAACCAGCATCGCATCAGCTTCGGCAGCGGCAAGAACGGCACGCCGGTGTGGTCTCCGCGCGGCGATCTCATCGCTTTCACCAAGCAATCCGGCGGCGCCTTCCGGATTTGCGTAATGGGGCCAGATGGTTCCGGCGAACGCGTCATCACCGATGGCTGGGAAGACGAAGGCCCCACCTGGGCTCCCAACGGCCGGGTCCTGATGTTCACCCGCACCGAGCGGGGGGGGCGCGGGTCCACAATATGGTCTGTGGACGTAACCGGCCGCAATGAACGTAAGGTTTCTACCCCCGGTGGTGCCTCCGATCCGGCCTGGTCGCCCTTGATCCACTGACCCGGAATTCCTAGAATCCTCTTGTTTTCCCCCCGTTTCTGGGTCTTTTTCGGCCCTGAAGCGTTACTGCGATTGGTGCGCGCACCCACTAGTTTCTTTCGGGCTTCCCCGACGCACCCGGGGTGGGCCGTACGGAGTCCCAATTCCATGAAAAAATTATCGACGGGCCTGAAATTCGCGGCGGTTGTCTCCGCCCTGCTCGTGGCGGGCTGCGCCTCGAAGAAGGAAGAGCCGGCGCCCCCGCCTCCTCCGCCCGCGGCTGCCCCTGCTCCGGCTCCCGCTCCGGTCTCGACCATCGTGCCCGGCAGCGCCGAGGATCTGCGCGTCAATGTCGGCGATACGGTCCACTTCGACTACGATCAGTATTCGCTGACCGACGAAGACAAGACCACGCTGCAGCGCCAGTCCGCCTGGCTGCAGAAGTACCCGGCCGTGCGCGTGACCATTGAAGGTCATTGCGACGAACGCGGTACGCGCGAATACAACCTCGCGCTGGGTGCCCGTCGTGCCAATGCGGTGAAGGAATATCTGGCGAGCCTCGGCGTTGCCGCCGCACGTCTCGATACGGTTTCCTACGGCAAGGAACGCCCGGTTTGCACACAGTCCGATGAATCCTGCTGGGCGCAGAACCGCCGCGGCGTGACCACCATCACGGCCGGTGCCGCCTCGTCGTAAGGCGTTGTTCCGAACTGGAAGGGGCGCTCTCCCGTGGAGGGCGCCCTTTTTCTTTGGCTCTTTTGTTTTGGGCGGGCCTCAATTTCGGCTAAGTATTTCAGCCCAATTGCTTCGCCTTCCGAAAAAAGGTGTGTACATGCGTGAACGAGTGAAGTCCTTGAGTTTCGCGGCCAGTCTGGCGCTTGGCGTGCCGGTCTCGCTGATGGCCCCGATGGTCCTGCCGCAAACGGGGCAGGCCGTGGCCGGCGTCTTCGACAAGGACGAAGATATCGATGCCGAATCCCGCCGCCTCAGCAAAGACCTCGGCGACGACCGCAATCCCAACACACGCTTTGCAGGTCTGTTCGGTCAATCCGACGAGGAAAAGGCCGCCGCCGAAGCCGCCCGCCAGCACGAGTTGGCCCAGGACTCCAATATTCAGTCGCTGATGCAGCGGGTGCAGGACCTCGAAAACACCATCACCCGCCTGACCGGCCAGAACGAACGTCTCGGCCATCAGGTCGATCAGCTTCGCACCGCGCTCGATCGCGCACAGAAGGATTTCGATTATCGCCTCTGCACCATGTCAGCCCAGCAGCTTGGTGCCACGGATGAAACAGGGGGCGGCGGCCTCAATTGCGGTGCGGTCGGCCAGCAGAGCAATGCGCAGCCGATGAACGCTCCGCCGCCGCCATCATCGGGCGACACGGCACAGCAGCTCGCGCCGCCACCGGGCTCGCTCGGCACTTTGAGCGCCAGCGACGTCAACGCTCCCAGCCGCTACACGCGCCCGGCCACCGATGCACCGCGCCAACTCGCCAATATCGACAGCAACAGCGAATACAATTCGGCGATGCAGCTTCTGGCGCGTGCGCGTTACGATGAAGCAAGAAGCGCGTTTCGCGCCTTCGCCGACAACCATCCCGACGACATGCTGACGCCGCAGGCCGTCTATTGGGTCGGCGACATAGCCTATGTGCAAAAAGATTATCCCGGAGCCGCACGCTCGTTCGCCGAGCAGATCAAGAAATATCCGCAAAGCGACAAGGCACCGGACTCGATGCTCAAGCTCGGCCAGTCGCTGATCGCGATGGGACAGAAGCAGGAAGGTTGCACCACCCTTGGCGCGATCAAAGCCAAATATCCGCAAGCCCAGGACAAGATCCTCACCCAGGCGAAAGCAGACCGCAAAGCGGCCTCCTGCCGTTGAGGCATCGCTTGCCGCACGCTTCGCGACGTCCATGTCCGCGCTGGGCAATCTCTGGCCCGGCGCGATTGCCGTTTCCGGCGGTGGCGACTCTCTTGCACTGATGCATCTCGTCGCCGATTGGGCGAACGCGCGAAAGCTCGAAACACCGAAAATCCTCACCGTCGATCACGGCCTGACCGCCGGATCGCAGAAGCGCGCGAACGAGGTGAAAGCCTTCGCGAAAAAGCTCGGTCTCGCGTGTGAGGTGCTCGTTTGGAAAGGTGCCAAACCAAAATCCGATATCGAAGCCGCCGCCCGCGACGCCCGTTACCGCCTGATGGGCGAATGGTGCCGCGCAAACGGCATCGCCTATCTCTATCTGGCTCACAGCGAAGACGATCAGGCCGAAACCTTCCTTTTGCGTCTGGCGCGCGGCAGCGGATTGGATGGCCTCTCCGCCATGAGTGGGGTGGCGCGCTATCCGGTCGAAGGCTTTTCCGATCTATCGCTCGTCCGCCCGCTACTCGGAATGACGCGCGACGAACTGCGCCGCTTCCTCAAATCGCGCCGCATCGCATGGCACGAAGACCCGATGAACGCCGACATCCGTTTCGCCCGCGTGCGCCTGCGCGCGGTCTGGCCGGAACTGGAAAAGGCTGGCCTCACCACCGCCCGCATCGCCGCCGGCGCCCGCCATCTCGCCCGCGCCCGCGAGGCGTTGGAGCAGGGCACCACCCAACTCATCCAATCCGCCACCCGAAAAGAGAACGGTCGCTTGCTGATCGATGGCGCCGCATTGGCCGCAGCACCCCGCGAACTCGGCCTGCGGGCATTGGCGGAACTTCTCAAGTCGATCGGAGGTCACGCCTATCGCCCCCGGTTCGAGCAGCTGGAGTCGCTGTTCGATTCGCTCGGCCGCTCCGGTTTTTCCGGGCGAACGCTCCACGGTTGCCGCCTTGGCCGCGCCCCGCGGCGCCTGGCCGTGTTCGGTCCGGCCACGCTGTTGCTGGAAAAAGAGGCGAAACGGGTCAAAACCGCGTGAGGCGAAAGGTCTTTCCGACTGCTTAACTGGCTTGTTCCGTCAACCAAATCGCTTAACGCCATTCTTCAGCCGCGTTTGCCGCCTCTTCTTAAATTTCTTAACATTATTGCGGCTGGCAACTGCGCAGTAGCATTCCTATTTACTAGAAAGGCTCTAAATTAGGGCAGCCGGGGTTCCGGCAGGGGTCTGAAGCCCCCGAAAGGATGACAGTGAATAATCTTCGCAATCTCGCCCTGTGGATTTTGATCGCCCTTCTTTTGGTGGCGTTGTTCAACCTGTTCCAGGGCTCGACCACGCATCCGGCGAACACGCCGATGACCTATGCCGAATTCTACCGCCAGGTCGATACCGGCGCGGTGAAGGATGTGACCATCCAGAGCAACACGTTCAACGGTCACCTGTCGAACGGTCAGGCCTTCGTGACCTATGGCCCGTCCGACAGCGCACTCATCGACAAGATGAATGCGCACCACGTGAACTATCAGTTCAAGCCGGAAGACAACGGCATCTCGCTGGTCGGCATCCTCATTCAGTCCCTTCCGATGATCATCCTGATCGGCGGCTGGATTTTCTTCATGCGCCAGATGCAGGCGGGCGGCGGCAAGGCGATGGGCTTCGGCAAATCCCGCGCGAAGCTGCTCACCGAACGCACCGGCCGCGTGACGTTTGAAGACGTTGCCGGTGTCGATGAAGCGAAGGAAGAACTGAAGGAGATCGTGGAATTTCTCCGCGACCCGCAGAAATTCCAACGCCTCGGCGGACGCATCCCCAAGGGCGTGCTGCTCGTCGGCCCGCCGGGTACGGGTAAGACCCTGCTCGCCCGCTCCATCGCGGGTGAAGCCAATGTGCCGTTCTTCACGATCTCGGGCTCCGACTTCGTGGAAATGTTCGTGGGCGTCGGTGCTTCCCGCGTGCGTGACATGTTCGAACAGGCCAAGAAGAACGCACCTTGCATCGTGTTCATCGATGAAATCGACGCGGTCGGCCGCCATCGCGGCGCCGGGCTCGGCGGCGGCAACGACGAACGCGAGCAGACCCTGAACCAGTTGCTCGTCGAGATGGACGGCTTCGAGGCGAACGAAGGCGTGATCCTGATCGCCGCCACCAACCGCCCCGACGTGCTCGATCCCGCATTGCTGCGTCCCGGTCGTTTCGACCGTCACGTCGTCGTGCCGAACCCAGATCTCGCGGGCCGCGAAAAGATCCTGCGCGTTCACATGCGCAAAGTCCCGCTGGCGCCGGATGTCGATCCGCGCACCATCGCGCGCGGTACGCCCGGTTTCTCCGGCGCCGATCTCGCCAACCTCGTCAACGAAGCTGCGTTGCTGGCGGCGCGCCGCGGCAAGCGCGTCGTGACGATGAGCGAACTCGAAGACGCCAAGGACAAGGTGATGATGGGCGCGGAACGCCGCTCCATGGCCATGAGCGAAGAAGAGAAGAAGCTCACCGCCTATCACGAAGGCGGCCACGCGCTCGTTGCCCTGCACGTCGAAGGCTCCGATCCGATCCACAAGGCCACGATCATTCCGCGCGGCCGTGCGCTCGGCATGGTGATGCGTCTGCCCGAGCGCGATCAGCTTTCGCTGACGCGCCAGAAGATGCTGGCCGATCTCTGCGTCGCCTTCGGCGGCCGTCTCGCCGAAGAACTGATCTTCGGCCACGAGAAGGTCACCACCGGCGCGATGAGCGATATCGAACAAGCAACCCGCATGGCGCGTGCCATGGTCACGCGTTACGGCATGAGCGACGATCTAGGCCCGATTGCGTATGCGGAAAATCAGGAGGAAGTCTTCCTCGGCCACAGCGTCTCGCGCACGCAGAACGTCTCCGAAGCCACCGCGCAGAAGATCGATTCCGAAATCCGTCGGATCATCGACGAGACCTACAATCGCGCGAAGACTATCCTGTCGGATCATCTCGACGATCTGCACACAGTCGCCAAGGGCCTCTTGGAATACGAAACGCTCACGGGCGACGAGATCATTGCGCTCATCAAGGGCATCCAGCCGGTGCGCAAGCCGTATGAGGAACCGGAGCCCCAACGCGGCGCCGGCCCCAGCGTCCCCCAAGCCGGCCGCCCCCGCCCGATCGGCCCCATCTCCCCGGAACCGCAGCCGGGCCGGTGAGTCATTTCGCCTCTAGCGTACCGCCACAGAACCATTTTTAATTGGTGGTAGATGCCTTGCTACTACCTTGACGGGTAGAAAGGGTTTCGCGGTCATGCGACTGTTCACTATTGGCTATGAGGGCGCGGAGATAGCAGAGTTTCTCGCGACCCTTGCGGATCACGGCATTTCCCAAGTGATCGACGTTCGCGATGTGCCGATCTCACGAAAACGCGGCTTTTCGAAAAACAAGCTGCGAGAAGCATTGGCCGGTTATGGCATAGAATATTTGCATCTCAAGGGGCTCGGCGATCCAAAACCAGGCCGGGAAGCCGCGCGCGCTGGAAGGTTTGCTGCCTTCAGGTCGATATATGGAAAGCACCTTGAAAGTTCTGTGGCGCAAACCGCTCTGAAAGAAGCGCGCTCAGCTGCCGCACGCCAAGTCTCGTGCCTTCTTTGTTTCGAACGATCCAACGAAAATTGCCATCGTTCGATAGTCGCCGATCATCTCGCAAGGAGCAGGCAATTCGACGTTTGCCACATTGGTGTTCAGGCTTCTTCGATCAATAAGCGCAAGGCAGCGCATGACAGGCCAGCCCACAACTTTGCGGTCGGGTGAGACCGAGGCAGTTGTCATCATCAAGGCTGCGCCACAGATAGGCCAGCGACATGGTGAAACTGTTTGTTGCGCAGCAATAGATCTTCATGGAAATTGGCTGCGGCTTTATCCCGTGTCTTTTCGATCTCTCGCAGACGGTCAGAAATTTGCGCGGTGGGATAGGATCAAATTCAAATGGCGCTTTCCGACCGATGACGCACGCAGAGAGAGCAGACGGGTCGATCAGGATAGTCTGGAAATCGTTGGAGAGCTGAAGAAGTCCGAAAGGCAGAGATTTCTTTCGAATCTGATTGTCGAAAGCCTCGACAGAGAGCGTGAAGCCGGTCGAAGTCTTGCGCTCCTCAAGGCCGAGATACTCGAATTTAAGATTGAGAAGAAGCCGACGAAGGAAATCTCAAGTGAGCGGCTGCGCTTCGTGAGTTTTCGTAGTCAGAGAGACTTGTTCAATTCGGAAGCAATCATCCCTTATCAGCCTTGTGCGTACAGATTTAAGTATCGTTACAAGACGGCAGACGGCCTTCGAGAGGGCACCTGCCAAGACTGGGAAATTGAAGCAACCTTCTATAACTGGACCAAATATTTCGGCAGCGAAGATGCCGCTTTAAACCGAATGCGGGAGGTCTTTGGCGAAGAGTATCCCGCCAAAGGTATGTTGCTGGCGATGGGCACACATTCGCAATACCCCGATACATGGCTTATCAATGGCGTCGTTAGGCTGGATGATGTCACTCAGCCATCGCTATTCTGATTCCAATGCAAACTGAGTCCAAAATCTTCGGTATCCTCAACATCACGGAGGACTCGTTCTCCGATGGCGGCCGCTTTCTTGAGCCGGCGGCCGCTCTTCAGCATGCGCGCGCGCTGATTGCCGGTGGCGCCGATGCACTCGACATCGGTGCGGCGTCTTCCAATCCCGAAGCTGCCGGTGTTGCACCCGCGATCGAGATTGCGCGTCTTCAATCCGTCGTGCCGCAACTGTTGAAGGAAGGCGTTGCCATTTCCATCGATACGTTCTCGCCGGACGTTCAGCGCTGGGCGCTCGAACAAGGTGTAGCGTATCTGAACGACATTCAGGGATTTCCCGATCCCGAAATCTATCCCGCGCTCGCCGCATCCTCCGCAAAACTCATCGTCATGCATTCGGTACAGGAACGGGGCAGGGCGACGCGCGTGGAGGTTTCGCCGGAAGAAATCGTGCCGCGCTGTATTGCCTTTTTCGAACGCCGCATCGCTGCACTCACCTCCGCCGGCATCGATCGCGCCCGTCTCATCCTCGATCCCGGAATGGGATTCTTCCTCGGTTCCAATCCCGAGGCCTCCTTCACGATGCTGAACGAGCTGCCACAACTAAAGCGGGCGTTCGGATTGCCGGTTCTGGTGTCGGTATCCCGCAAATCCTTCCTGCGGCGGATCACCGGCCGCGATGTCCGGCAGAGCGGCCCGGCCACGTTGGCGGCCGAGCTTTTTGCTGCCCGGAATGGGTCCGATCACATACGCACCCACGATCCGGCGGCCACCCTCGACGCGTTAAGGGTTTGGAACGCTTTGAACGCTAGGCATTCCGGGTCGTGAGGGGGTAAGAATGCCGCCATCCCTTCACTTTCGAGCCGTAAGCTTCTGGTACAAGTCTTGATATAGTGTCCGGGGAAGCCCCCATCCCCGCGGGAGTGTTTCAGTATGACGCGCAAATTCTTCGGCACCGACGGAATTCGGGGCCGCGCCAATTCCCCGGCGCTCTCGCCGGAACTCGCGATGAAAGCGGGCATGGCCGCGGGCCGCATCTTCACAAAGGGCGATCATCGCCACCGCGTGGTGATCGGCAAGGACACGCGCCTCTCCGGTTACATGGTCGAATCCGCCCTCGTTGCCGGCTTCACCTCCGTCGGCATGGATGTCTTCCAGTTCGGCCCACTGCCCACACCGGCCGTCGCAATGCTCACCCGTTCGTTGCGCGCCGATCTGGGCGTGATGATCTCCGCCTCGCACAATGCGTTCGAAGACAACGGCATCAAATTCTTCGGCCCCGACGGGCAGAAACTTTCCGACGAACGCGAACACGAAATCGAAGCGCTGATGGCGAATGGCCTGGAAGAAGGTCTCGCCGGCCCTCGCGAAATCGGCCGCGCCAAGCGCATCGAAGACGCGCAGGCCCGCTACATCGAATTCGCCAAGCGCACCTTCCCCAAGAACATGCGGCTCGATGGCCTTCGCATCGTGATCGATTGCGCCAATGGTGCAGCCTATCGCGTGGCGCCTGCCGTGCTTTGGGAACTGGGCGCCGACATCGTGCAGATCGGCGTCAATCCCGACGGCTTCAACATCAATTCCGAATGCGGCTCCACCGCGCCGGAAGCGATGGCCAGCAAGGTGCGCGAGATGCGCGCCGATTTCGGCATTTCGCTCGATGGCGATGCCGACCGCGTGGTGATGGCCGATGAAAACGGCCAGATCATCGACGGCGACCAGATTCTCGCGCTCATCGCGCGTTCCTGGACGAAATCCGGCGATCTCAAGGGCGGCGGTGTCGTCGGCACGGTGATGTCGAACGCGGGCCTCGAACGCTATCTCGGCAGCCTCAATCTCAAGCTCGCCCGTGCAGCGGTCGGCGACCGCTATGTGCTCGCGGCCATGCACGAAGGCCGTTTCAACGTCGGCGGCGAACAATCCGGCCATATCATCCTCAGCGATTTCTCGACAACGGGTGACGGTCTCATTGCGGCGCTGCAAGTGCTGGCCGTGATCGCGGGCGAAAACACCCGCGCCAGCAAGGCCGCCCATCTCTACGAACCGCTGCCGCAACTGCTCCACAACGTCCGCTTCAAGAGCGGCCAACCTTTGTCGGACAAGCGCGTGACCGATTGCATCAAGCAAGCCGAAGCCCGCCTCAACGGTTCGGGCCGTCTGCTCGTGCGCAAATCCGGAACCGAACCCGTGATCCGCATCATGGCGGAAAGCGATGACATCACGCTGGTTCAGCAGGTCGTTCGCGACGTGGCCGCGGCCATCGAGGAAGCAGCACGTTGACGAAGCCGGCGCGGCTTCTGGTGATTGCAGGCTCGGATTCCGGCGGCGGCGCCGGCATCCAGGCCGACATCAAGACGGCGACGGCGCTTGGCGCCTACGCGATGACGGCGGTGACCTCTGTCACCGTGCAGAACACGCAAGGCGTCCACGCCATCCATCCCATCCCCGCCAGCATCGTACGCGCGCAGATCGTGAGCGCATTGGAAGACATCGGCGCGGATGCCATCAAAATCGGCATGCTCGGCTCGTCCGACGTCATTCAGGCGGTGGCGCAAACGCTCACCAATTATGCACGCGACATTCCGCTGGTGGTCGATCCCGTGATGGAAGCCAAAGGCGGCGCATCGTTGCTGGAAGACGAAGCCGCCAACACGTTGATGTTGAGCCTGTTCCCGCTCGCAAGTCTCGTCACGCCGAACGTGCCCGAAGCCGCGCGCCTCACCGGCCTGCCCATCGAAACACCGGCCGATTGCGCGCAAGCCGGACAATCGCTGCTCGCCACCGGCACGCAAGCGGCTCTGGTGAAAGGCGGCCATCTCGAAGGCGAAACCGTCACGGATGTGTTGGTGAGCCGGACAGGCGCGCAACGCCTCACCGCCCCACGTCTCAACACCACCTCGACGCACGGAACCGGCTGCACGCTCGCCACTGCCATCGCGGTCGGCTTGGCACAAGGCATCCCACTGCTCGATGCCATCCGCCGCGCACGCAGCTATGTGCAGGAAGCCATCCGCACCGCACCGGGCTTTGGCCACGGTCACGGCCCGCTCAACCACATGCACACGCTGTCGAAACAGCCGGCAGATCCCAGCCCCAGCCCGGTCACACCGCAGCAGGGATTGCGCTGGGGACGTCCGCGTTAGTGCTGGCCGTCAAGCCAGGGCTCTATCCAACCGATTGCGGATGATGCCTTCGGCTTCGCTCATGATCCGCGCCACCAATTCCTTGCAGCTCGGAATGTCGTGAATGAGGCCTTGCGTCTGGCCGGCGGACCAGATGCCCGCATCCATCTCGCCCTTGTCGAGCACATTGGCACCGCGCACACCGGCAACCAGATCCTTCACATCGTTGAAGGTCGCGTTGCCGCGGCGTTCGATGGCCACCACTTCGTCGCTGATCGCGTTCTTCGCCACGCGCGCGGTGTTGTGCAAGGTGCGGAAGATCAGGTTCGTGCCGCGCTCGTCGTTGGCGACGATCTGTTCCTTCACCTTCTGATGTATCGGCGCTTCCTTGGTCGCCATGAAGCGCGTGCCCATGTTCACGCCGTCGCAGCCGAGTGCGAGTGCCGCCACAAGTCCACGCGCATCGGCGATGCCGCCGGATGCGATGATCGGGATCGTCAGCTTGTCCGCCGTCGCCGGGAACAGAACCATGCCGCCGACATCGTCTTCGCCGGGGTGGCCCGCGCATTCCAGTCCATCGATCGACACGCAGTCCACGCCGATCTTCTCGGCCTTCACCGCATGGCGAACGCTGGTGCATTTGTGGATCACCTTCACGCCGGCTTCCTTGAAGCGCGGCAGGTGCGGTTGCGGATTGTTGCCTGCGGTTTCAACGATCTTGATACCGCCCTCGATGATCGCCTCGCGATATTCATCGTAAGGAATGGGCGTGATCGACGGCAGGATGGTCAGGTTCACGCCGAACGGTTTGTCGGTCATCTCCCGGCATCTCTTCAATTCCCTGGCGAGATCTTCCGGCTTGCCCGCAGAATGCGCGGTGATGAAACCGAGCGCACCGGCATTGGCGACGGCCGCGATCAATTCGGCCTTGCCCACGCGGGTCATGCCCCCGCAGGTGATGGGGGCGGCAACCCCGAACATTTCGGTAAAACGGGTCTTCAACATGGCGTTCGTCCCTTCGCGTTTTGGATAGCTGTTGGCCCAAGGGTGCCGGGGAAGGCGCGCCCGCGCAAGTGCGGCTTAGAGGGCCGGGCGGACGTCGGTATGTGAGAAATCGGTGCCCTTGTAGAGCAGGGGCTCGTTCATCGCCTTGGCCAGCGCATAGGCGAAACAATCGCCGAAATTGAGCTGCGCCTTGTGCCCGCTCCCCTTGCCGAAATCGCGATAGGCTTCGCGTGCGATGCGGGCCTGTGTTTCGTCGAAGGGTTTGATCGCAATGGCCGTCTTCTGCAGGAAATTATCCAATTCGCGACTGGCGACCGGGTCGTCTTCTGCATCGACTACAATTGCAGTCTCAAGAAAGCTCGCAGCACTCATGGCGCATCTTGCCTCGGATACGATGGCATTCAGCAAATCTTGTGAGCCCGGTTCTTGACGTAGAATCGCGACTATCGCGGATGAATCGACGATCATTTTGGCAGACCTGTCTCTTCATCGTAGAGATCTTCAATCTTCATCATTTGCGCGCCGGGCTTGTTTAGCCGCTGAGCAACGTCCTTTGCGATACGCAAAATCTCTTCAACGCGAGCTTTCTTTGTCCGTTCGCGCTTCAGCTCTTCCACGCGCTGCCGAATGGTATCGGTTACGGCCTTGGCCATGCTTTCGCCGGTCAAATCCGCCAACTCCTTGGCAAGGAGGTGGGCTTCTTCAGTTTTGATATTCAGACCCATAATCTACCATTCTACCTATAAACGGTAGAGTTCTACCATCCAAATCCCTTACCGGTCAACAAACGGGTCCTTGACCAGGATCGTGTCTTCCCGCTCTGGGCTGGTGGAAAGCAGGGCTACCGTCGCCCCAGTCAGTTCCTCGACCCGACGGACGTATTTTACGGCCTGGGCAGGCAGTTCGGCCCAGCTTCGGGCGCCGCGGGTGGATTCCGACCAGCCTTCCATCGTTTCATAAATAGGCTCGCAACGGGCCTGTTCGCCTGCATCGGTTGGCAGGTAATCGATCTCGCGGCCGTCCAGCCGATAGCCGGTGCAGAGCTTGATCTCCTCGAAACCGTCCAGCACGTCGAGTTTGGTGAGCGCGATTCCGTCGATGCCGCCGGTGATGACGGTCTGGCGCACGAGCACGGAATCGAACCATCCGCAGCGCCGCTTGCGTCCCGTATTGGTGCCGAACTCCGCACCACGGCTGCCAAGGGTTTCACCAATTTCGTCTTTCAGTTCGGTCGGAAAAGGCCCTTCGCCGACGCGTGTGGTGTAGGCCTTCACGATGCCCAGCACCGTGCCGATGTCGCGCGGCGCGACACCGGCACCCGCCGCCGCCTGACCCGCCACTGTGTTGGAAGAGGTGACGTAAGGATATGTGCCGTGATCGATATCGAGCAGCACGGCCTGCGCGCCTTCGAACAGAATGCGTTTTCCCTCGCGCCGCGCTTCGTTGAGCCTGCGCCATGCAGATCCGGCAAACGGCAGGATCTTCGGCGCAATCTCCTTTAGCGATGCCAAAACGGCCGCAGCTTCGATCTCTTCCGCGCCGATGCCACGGCGCAGCGTGTTGTGATGCGCAAGCAGGCGATCGATCTTTGCCGGCAGCGCCGCCATATCCTTCAGATCGATCACGCGCAGGGCGCGCCGCCCGACTTTGTCTTCATAGGCAGGTCCGATACCGCGCTTGGTCGTGCCCAGCGCCTGCACGCTGTTGGAGGTCTCGCGCTGCACGTCGAGTTCGCGATGCAACGGCAAAATCAGCACCGCGTTTTCCGCGATGACGAGATGTTCCGGCGTGATCTCCACGCCCAGTCCGCGCAGCTTGGCCACTTCGTCGGCAAACGCCCACGGATCGACCACCACGCCATTGCCGATGACGGCGAGCTTGCCCGGCCGCACCACACCCGAAGGCAGCAGGCTCAACTTGTACGTCACACCGTCGATGACGAGCGTGTGCCCCGCATTGTGACCGCCCTGAAAACGCACCACCACGTCGGCGCGCGCGCTCAACCAGTCGACGATCTTCCCCTTGCCCTCGTCGCCCCACTGGGCGCCGATCACCGCGACGTTCGACACGCTTTTGCTCCGGAAGGTTGGCCAATCCCAAACCGGCCGACCTTACTGGGAGGGCAGGTTGTCCGTCTCGCGAATGAATGCCGCAACATTGTCGTGCAGCTCTCTGAGCGAGTCCTGGTGGGCGTAGACCATATGGCCCGACTTATAAAGCCGGAACTCGATATTCTCCTGCAATTTGGCGGGGATATCCAGGTGCCGCATCTCATACTGCCCCTCGTAGAAGGGTGTGCCGAGGTCGAAATAGCCCGCGTTGAGCTGCACCTTCAGGTCGGGGTTGTATTTCATCGCCGCCGCCAGATCGGGCATCACATTGGCCGTGCCCTGCGAGGGCTGATCCTCGCCCGGCAGCGTGTGCTTGTTGTCCCAGTCCTTCCAGATGTCGATTTCAGGCTTGAACGTCTTGTCTCTGCCGTAGTTCAGATCGCGGCGGACGTAATCGTTGAACGCCGAGACATAGGCCGAACTGATCGCCGCCCCTTGCGGATCGTAAGCCGCTTCCTTCGCCAGCGGGTCCATGCTGGGCCCGGAGAACCGCGAATCGAGCCGTCCGGTGGACAGATCGCTGTCGCCTTGCAGGTTCTGTTCGAACATGCCGCCGTCGATCCGCAAATTGGCTTTCTTGATATAGGCGACGGGCAAACCCGTATAAGCGTGCAGCTTCTCCGCCACCTGATCGCGCTCCGCATCGCTCAGATTGGCGCCTTCGCTCAACGCATGCGCATATTCGCTCATCGCGAATTTCTCGACCTCGGCAACCAACGCCTCCAGATCGGGCGGATTGTCCGGCAGCCTGTGGTGATACCAGGCCGTCGCCGCATAGCTCGGCAGCGCCAGTTCGTAAGGCGTGTTCACACCCGGATTGTCGAGCGGCCCATCGGGGCTCAGATCGAAGTTCAATATCTGCGAAAGCAAAATCACGCCGTTGAAATCGGTGTCGTAATCCTGCTCCAGCATATTCACGAGCACGGCGGACCGCGTGGTGCCGTAGCTTTCGCCGAACAGATATTTCGGCGAATTCCACCTTCCGTATTTGGAAAGAAAGCGATTGATGAATTCCGCAAACGCATGAGCATCGGGATCGACGCCGTAGAACATCTTCTCCTTGTCGGGTCCCGCGATACGGCTGAAACCTGTTCCTGGCGCATCGATGAACACCAGATCGGTCGCGTCCAGCAGACTCTGTCCGTTGTTGATGACCTGATAGGGCGCGGGCGGGGTATGCGTGTCGTCCGATGTCACCACGCGGCGCGGCCCGAACGCGCCCATATGCAGCCACACGGTCGATGATCCCGGCCCGCCATTGTAGAAAAACGTGATCGGCCGCGATCCCGGTTTCGCGTCGCGCTTGAAATAGGCGACATAGAACATCGACGCTTCGGCGGTCGGATTTTTGTTGTCCTTGTCGTCGTCATTGCGTTCGGATTGCGCGTTCTCTTCCTGCTGCGCGTTGGTCTGCGGAGCGTCATCCCAGCCTTTGGGATGCACCACCAAAGTTCCCGTCACCGCTTCGTAGTCGATGTTCCGCCCGCCCACATTCACCCAGCCGCCGCTTTTCACTTCTTCGGGCTGGAAGTAGGTGATGTTCGGCGCCTGTTTGATGTCGTTGGCGGCATCCTTGTCGTCATTGGTCGCTGTTTTGGCGAACGCCGCCGGCAGCAACAGGAATGACGCTGCAAGTGCGAAAACGGTGGAAGCGAATTTCATGGGTCACCATCGGGAGGAAAGCGTGGCAGACGGATGGGATATAAGGCTGCATCCCCAAGGCTCTAACGGCCTCTTGGACATACAGATGTCATAAATTCCCGCACCCGCCGGGTCGAGTCAAATTCCCGCGCGCGGTGTTGCCGGTGCGTAATACTTTCATATCATTGTCGGACAAGGCGAAATGGGCTTAATGTTCGACCCGCTTTCGCGTCTGCCTCGGGGCCCTGCGCATGATCGAACTGAAGATCAACGGCGAAACCAAAAGCGTCGAAGCCTCTCCCGATACGCCGCTATTATGGGTTCTGCGCGACGTCCTGGGCATGACGGGCACGAAATTCGGTTGCGGCATCGCGCAATGCGGCGCCTGCACCGTCCAGCTCGACGGCAAGTCGATGCGTTCCTGTCTTCTGCCCATAGGTTCCGTCGGCGTCCGCGCGATCACCACCATCGAAGGCATCGGCGCAACGCCGGTGGGCGCGAAAGTGCAAAAGGCATGGCTCGAACTCGAAGTTGTGCAATGCGGTTATTGCCAATCGGGACAGATCATGTCCGCAGCCGCACTTCTCGCGAACAATCCAAACCCCGATGACGCGGATATCGACGCCGCGATGTCCGGCAATATCTGCCGCTGCGGGACATATGTGCGAATCCGCGAAGCCATCAAACGCGCCGCGAAAGCGTGAGGGAGGCAGCGATGTTCGAAACCGATACCGCAACCACCCCATCCCGCCGCACGATCTTGAAAGCGGGTGCAGCCGGCGGCCTTCTGCTCGTCATTCCGTTGCCGCTGGCGCGCGCCGACGATCGAACCAAAGCCGCCTTCGCGCCCGACGCTTTCATCCGTCTCGACCCCACCGGCAAGGTCACACTCGTCATGCCGCAGGTGGAGATGGGGCAGGGCATCTACACCGCCCACGCCATGATGATGGCCGATGAGATGGATGCCGATTGGCAGACGGTCTCCGTCGAGGCCGCACCTCCCAACACCGCGCTCTATGCCAACCCGATGCTCACGGTGCAGGCCACCGGCAATTCCAATTCCGTGCGCGCCTTCTGGAAACCGCTGCGCACGACGGCCGCCGCCGCGCGAGCGATGTTGATTGCCGCGGCCGCCAAACAATGGAAGGTCGATCCGGCAAGCTGCACGGCCGATAGCGGCAACGTCGTCCACGCAGCAAGCGGCCGCAAACTCTCCTACGGCGCGCTTGCCAATGCTGCCGCAAAGGAACTGCGTCCCGCCGATCCCACCCTGAAAACGCCGGATCAGTTCAAGCTGATCGGCAAACCGCTCAAACGCATCGACACGCCGGACAAGGTGAACGGCACGGCGAAATTCGGCATCGATATGATGCCCGAAGGCGTGAAATTCGCCACGCTCGCCGCCTCGCCCGTGTTGGGCGGCAAGGTCGGAAACGTCGATGGGCAGAGCGATGCCATGGCGGTCCCCGGCGTGAAGCAGATCGTCATCCTCGATGATCTGGTGGCGGTTGTCGGCGATCATTATTGGGCCGCGAAACAAGGCCTCGATGCGCTCAATATCACCTGGAACGATGGCGCCAACGCCAACGTCACCACCGCACTCGTCTGGGCCGATCTCAAAAAGGCCGCCGCAAGCCCCGGCCTTGTCGCCAAGAAGGAAGGCGATGCCGAAAAGGCGCTTTCAAACGGCGACAAGCTCGAAGCGAAATACGAATTGCCGTTCCTCGCGCACGCGCCGATGGAGCCGATGAACTGCACCGTGCACGTCACGCCGGACTCCTGCGAGATCTGGGTCGGCACGCAAGTTTGCGCCCGCACGCAGGAGGCGGGTGCCACGATCACCGGCCTGCCGCTCGAAAAGGTGACGGTCCATAACCAGCTTCTGGGCGGCGGTTTCGGCCGGCGCCTTGAAACCGATGCCACGGAAAAAGCCGTGCGCATCGCGCAGAAAGTCGACGGTCCTGTGAAGGTCGTCTATTCGCGCGAAGAAGACATCCAGCACGATCGCTATCGTCCGTCTTATTACACGCAGATGTGGGCGACGCTGAAGGATGGAAAGATCGACGGGTGGCTGCATCGCGTGGCAGGTTCTTCCGTCGTCGCGCGCTGGCTCGCGCCCGCTTTTGCCGGAAACCACAACATCGATTTCGACGAAGTCGATAGCGCCATCGATCAGCCCTACGACATTCCCAATCTCCGCGTGGAAGCCGTGCGCGCCGAACCGCCGGGCGTGACCACAGGATTCTGGCGCGGCGTCGGCCCGAACAACAATGTCTTCGCCGTCGAAAGTTTCATGGACGAGCTTGCGAACAAGGCCGGTAAAGACCCGGTCGATTTCCGCCGCTCCATGCTCGGCAAAAATCCGCGTCTGCTGAACGCGCTCAATGTCGTCGCGCAGAAATCCGGCTGGGGTTCGTCATTGCCCAAACGCGTCGGGCGTGGCGTGTGCTGCCAGCCGTCTTTTGCCAGCTTCATCGCCACGGTCGTCGAAGCCGAAGTCGATGAGAACGGCGAAGTCCATCTGCGCCGCATCAACACCGCCGTCGATGTGGGCACCGCCGTCAATCCCGATACGATCCGGGCGCAATTGCAGGGCGGCATCGTCTTCGGTCTCACCGCGGCGCTCTATGGCGAAGTCACGCTTGAAAATGGCCGCGTGCAGCAAAGCAATTTCAACGACTATCGCATGTTGCGCATCAATCAGGTGCCCAACATCGAGGTGCATCTGATCAAGAGCGCCGAACCGCCCGGCGGCATCGGCGAAACCGGCACCACGGCGGGCCCGCCCGCGTTGCGCAACGCGATCTATGCCGCAACAGGCGTCGCGCTGCGCCGTCTCCCCATCGACCGCGAAATTCTTTCGGGGAGGAAAAAGGCATGAGCGCGCTCCGCCTTTTCCTCGGCATTATCGGTTCCATCGCGCTGGTGGCGATTGCCTATATCGGCTGGATGGTGTTCGGCCCCGGCCCGATGGATTTCGCGAGCGGCCCGCGTGTTGCCCTCGACTACTATACCGATGCAAATCCCACCGGCGTTCCGCATGAACTTGCCGCTGCCGGTCTTCTCAAACGCGGCGAATATCTCACCCGTGCGGCGGATTGCGAATCCTGCCACACCGCCAAGGGTGGCAAGTCGTTCGCTGGCGGTCTCGCCTTCAAACTCCCGTTCGGCACGCTCTATTCGCCCAACATCACGCCCGACAAGGAAACCGGCATCGGCAATTGGACCGATGCGGATTTCCTCAACGCCATCCACAAAGGCATCGGCAAGGGCGGCGAGCCGCTTTATCCCGCACTTCCCTATACGTCGTACACTTATCTCACCGATGCCGACGCGCTTTCGATCAAGACCTATCTCTTTAGCCTGAAACCGGTGCATTACACGCCGCCGGAAAATACGCTTGTGTTTCCGTTCAACCAGCGCTGGCTGATGCGTATCTGGGCGGCGTTCTTCAATCCCGACAAACGCTATCAGCCCAACACCGCGCAATCGCCGGAATGGAATCGCGGCGCGTATCTCGTCGAAGGCCTCGGCCATTGCGGCGAATGCCACACGCCGCGCAATCTGATGCAGGCGCTCGACAACCGCCACAAATTCGCAGGCGCTCTCACGCAAGGCTGGCATGCGTACAACATCACGCCGGACAAAACCTCCGGCATCGGCGAATGGAGCGACGACGAAGTCGCACAATTCCTTTCCAGCGGTCACGCGATGGGCCGTGGCGTTGCGGGCGGGCCGATGGGCGAGGCGGTCTATTACAGCCTGCGCCATCTGACGCCGGGCGACATCAAAGCCATCGTCGTCTATCTGCGCACCGTGCCTGCTGCATCGTCGGATCTGCCCGCGCCGAAAACCGCACCTGCGCCCGCCGCCCCGAAGGAAGGCGTGGTGGCCGACAGCAACCCGCTCGGCAAACATATCTTCGAAGGCGCCTGTGCGAGTTGCCACGATTGGAATGGCAGCGGCACGCTCACACCCTTCGCCACGCTCACCGGCAACCGCTCGGTCAACGATCCGTCGGCCACGAATGTCGCCCAGATGGTCTTGGCAGGGACGGGCGGAAAGCCGTCCGGCCCGGTCTTCATGCCGTCCTTCGCAAAGGCCTATTCCGATGCGGAGGTGGCGGCCGTCGCCAACTATGTGACCGCCCGGTTCGGGGCCGAAGGCTCCAAACTGTCCGTGGGCGACGTGGCCAGGCTCCGGGCCCAAAATTAGGGACCGGAAGGCGGGGAACTTCCCCGGTTCCCAGGCATTGTTGCGACAATTCCGACAAATCTTGAGGGGGGTGCTCTGGTAGAAAGACCCCTAGCTGGGTCCCCCGGAGGGGTGGCCGGAGGATCAGCCGCGTGCGTAACAGACAGGTTCAAGAATGAGTCCGGACAAGACGACAGATCCCGCCGACCACCTGTCCCCGCCGCGGGAGAGCATGGCCGCGCGCACCCGCCGCTGGATCGGGGATTTCCCCGTCCGCTTCATTGTGATCCTGGTCGCTGCAGTCCTTCTGATCGGCCTTATCTACTACCTCTCGCACCACCAGCCGCTGCAAAAGGGCGGTCGTTTCGGCGAGGCCCAGCCCGTCGGCATCGCCAAGATCGTGCAGGGCCCGATGCCCATCACGCTCAACGCGCTCGGCACGGTTACCCCGCTCGCCACCGTCACCGTGCGCCCGCAGGTCAGCGGCCCGGTGGTGAGTTTCAAATTCACCGAAGGCCAGATGGTGAAGAAGAACGACATCCTCGCCGAAATCGATCCCGCGCCGTTCCAGGCAGCGCTGCAACAGGCGCAAGGTCAACTCAATCGCGACGCCGCAACGCTCGCCAACGCCAAGACCGATCTCGCGCGCTACCAGAGCCTGTGGGACCAGAAAGCGATCTCGCAGCAACAACTTGCCACGCAGCGTTCGACGGTGAAACAGGATGAAGGCGTCGTCGCCTCCGATAAGGGCAATGTCGATGCCGCAGCCCTCAATCTCAGCTATACGAAAGTGAGATCGCCCGTCGATGGCCGCGCCGGTATCCGCCAGGTCGATATCGGCAATCTTGTGCAGGCGGGCCAAACCAACGGCATCGTCGTCATCACGCAGGTCCAGCCCATGTCGGTGCTGTTCTCGATCCCTGAAGACAATGTCGACCAGATCATGGCGCGCATGAACTCCGGCGCAACCTTGCAAGCCGATGCCTATGACCGCACGCAAACGACCAAACTCGCCACCGGCAAGCTGACGGCGGTGGACAGCACCATCGACACGACCACCGGCACGGTGAAGCTGCGCGCGCTGTTCGACAATTCGAACAATGAACTTTTCCCGAACCAGTTCGTGAACATCCATCTGTTGATCGACACGCAACAGAACCGGACGCTCGCCCCCGTCGCCGCCATTCAGCGCGGCGCGCAGGGCACGTTCGTGTTCGTCGTCAATCCCGACAAAACCGTTTCGATGCGCACCGTCACCACCGGCGCGACGGACTCCACCAACATCGTCATCACCAAGGGACTCAAACCCGGCGACACCATTGTGGTCGATGGCGCGGACCGTTTGAGCGATGGCTCTGCGATCGAAATCCCCGCCGCGCCGAAAGCGGCGATCGCTGCTCCAAGTGCGGCACCCGCCGGTCAGGCCGCGCCGCCGCCCGCCCGGCAAGACCGCTTCCAGCGCATGCTCAAGCGCCTGCCGCCGGCGGAGCAGGAACAACTGAAGAAGATGACGCCGGCAGAGCGCCGCCAGTGGTTCCGTGACCATCGCGGGGAATTCCGCCGCGGCGGGCAGTAAGCCTTGCGCCCGCCCGTCGAAAGTCATCGCGCGACATGAACATTTCCGCGCCTTTCATCCGCCGTCCCGTCGCGACATCGCTCGTGATGATCGCGATCATGCTGGTGGGCCTCGTGGGCTACACCTACCTGCCGCTCGCAGCCTTGCCCGAAGTCGATTACCCGACGATCCAGGTGCAGACGTTCCTGCCCGGCGCGAGCCCCGACGTGATGACCACTTCGGTCACCGCACCGCTCGAACGTCAGCTGGGCCAGATGCCGGGCCTCAAACAGATGACGTCCGCAAGCTCCGCAGGCGCGTCCGTCATCACCTTGCAATTCGATCTGTCGCTCAGCCTCGATATCGCCGAACAGGAAGTGCAGGCCGCGATCAACGCGTCTTCCAACCTGTTGCCGCAATCGCTCCCCGCGCCGCCGATCTACGCCAAGGTCAATCCGGCGGACGCACCGATCCTCACCATCGCGGTGATGTCGAAGACGATGCCGATCACCGATGTGCAGAACCTCGCCGAAACGCGCATCGCCCAGAAGATCTCGCAGCTTTCCGGCGTCGGCCTCGTCAGCATCAATGGCGGCCAACGCCCCGCCGTGCGCGTGCAGGCCAATCTCCATGCGCTTGCGGCTTACGGCCTGAACCTGGACGACCTGCGCACGACTGTCTCCAATGCCAATTCCAACGCGCCCAAAGGCAGCTTCGACGGCAAGACGCAGTCCTACACCATCAACGCCAACGACCAGCTTCAAAGCGCCACCGACTACGCCAACATCATCATCGCCTATAAGAACGGCGCGCCCGTGCGCCTCAGCGATGTGGCGACCGTCGCCCAGAGTGCGGAAAACGTGAAGCTCGCAAGCTGGGCCAACACCAGCCCCGCGATCCTTCTCAACGTGCAGCGCCAGCCCGGCGCCAACGTGATCTCGGTGGTTGATGCCATCCGCGAAATCCTGCCCCAGATCGAAGCAGAACTTCCCGGCAACGTGCAGGTCTCGGTGCTGACCGACCGCACCAACACCATCCGCGCCTCGGTTTCCGACGTGCAGTTCGAACTGATCCTCGCCGTAGTGCTCGTCGTGCTGGTGATCTTCCTGTTCCTGCGCAATCTGCCCGCCACCTTCATCCCCAGCCTGTCGGTGCCGCTCTCCATCGTCGGCACTTTCGCGCTGATGTATCTGCTCGGCTTCTCTCTCAACAATCTCAGCCTGATGGCGCTCACCATCTCCACCGGTTTCGTGGTGGACGACGCCATCGTGATGATTGAGAACATCACCCGCTATCTCGAAGAAGGCGAAACCCCGCTCAACGCCGCGCTGAAAGGCGCGGGCGAAATCGGTTTCACCATCGTTTCGCTCACGATCTCGCTGATCGCCGTGCTCATCCCGCTTCTCTTCATGCAGGAGGTGGTGGGCCGCTTGTTCCGCGAGTTTGCCATCACCTTGTCGGTGACGATCCTGATCTCTGCCGTCGTCTCGCTGACGCTCGTTCCCATGCTGTGCGCCCGCCTCCTGCGCCATCGTTCGGAGCAGCGTGAGCAAAGCGCCATCGCGCGCCGTTCGCAGGAATATTTCGACCGCGCCATCCGCGAATACGACCGCCTGCTCGTCTGGGTGCTCGATCACCAGCCGCTGACGATGCTGATCTTTCTCGCCACATTGCTGGTGACAGTGCTTCTCTACCTCGTCATCCCCAAAGGCTTCTTCCCGCTGCAGGATACCGGCTTCATCCAGGGCATGACGCGCGGCGCGCCCGCGGTCTCGTTCGATGCGATGTCGCAACAGCAGGGCAGGCTCGCCCAAACCATCCTGAAAGACCCCGATGTCGCGAGCCTGTCCTCGTTCATTGGCGTGGACGGCACCAACAACACGCTCAACAGCGGCCGCTTCCTCATCAACCTGAAGGACAAGGGCGACCGCGACGATGTCGAAACCATCATCCGCCGGCTGGACAAGGAAGCCCGCGATATCGCCGGCATCTCGCTCTATCTCCAGCCGGTGCAGGACCTGACCATCGATTCCACGGTCAGCCGCAGCGCCTATCAATTCGTCGTCGAAGGCTCCAGCACCGCCGATCTCAATCAGTGGGTGCCGAAGCTGATCGCCAAGCTCTCAAGCCTGCCCGAACTCGAAAACGTCTCGACCAATTTCACCGATCAGGGCCTGTCCGCCTACATCGCGGTGGACCGCGATACCGCCGCCCGCTTCGGCATCACCGCCGCGACGGTGGACAACGCGCTCTACGATGCCTTCGGCCAGCGCATCGTCTCCACCATCTTCACGCAGTCGAACCAGTTTCGCGTCATCCTCGAAGCCGATCCGGAATTGCAGAAAGACATCGCTTCGCTTTCCAGCGTCTATCTGCCGTCCGCCGGCGGCGGCCAGGTACAGCTCAGCGCCATCGCTCGCGTCGAAGAACGCCCCGTCGCCATCGAAGTCGATCATCTGGGCCAATTCCCCGCCGCGATGATCTCCTTCGACGTGGCTTCGGGTTATTCGCTCGGCAGCGCGGTGGATGCCATTCAGCAGGCCGAAAAAGATATAAACCTCCCCGGCAGTCTCACCACCGCGTTCCAAGGGTCGGCGCTCGCCTTCCAGTCCGCACTCGGCAACGAATTGCTGCTCGTCCTCGCCGCCATCGTCACCGTCTATATCGTGCTCGGCGTGCTCTATGAGAGCTTCGTCCACCCCGTCACGATCCTCTCCACGCTGCCGTCGGCCGGTGTGGGCGCGTTGCTTGCGCTCCTCATCTCCGGCCACGAACTCGACATCGTCTCGATCATCGGCATCATCCTCCTCATCGGCATCGTGAAGAAGAATGCGATCATGATGATCGACTTCGCGCTGGAAGCCGAACGCAACGAAGGCAAATCCACCCGCGAAGCCATTCATCAGGCCGCGCTTTTGCGCTTTCGCCCGATCATGATGACCACGGTGGCCGCCTTGTTCGGCGCGTTGCCGCTGATGCTGGGTTCCGGCATGGGCTCCGAACTGCGCCATCCGCTGGGCATCTCCATCGTCGGCGGCCTGCTCGTCAGCCAGGCGCTGACGCTGTTCACCACGCCGGTCATCTACGTCTATTTCGACCGCTGGTCGCGCGACTTGCGCGAATGGCGCGAGCGCCGCTTCGCAAGGTGAGGGCGCGATGAACTTCACCTCGCTCTTCGTCCGCCGCCCCATCGCCACCAGCCTTCTCACGCTCGGCCTCGCGCTCGCAGGCATTGTCGCGTTCTTCCTTTTGCCGGTGTCGCCGCTGCCCAACGTCGATTTCCCAACCATCTCCGTCACCGCGACGATGGCGGGCGCAAGCCCGGAAACGATGTCCACCAGCGTGGCCACGCCGCTCGAACGCCATCTCGGCACCATCGCCGACGTGACGGAAATGACCTCGCAAAGCAGCGTCGGATCCACGCGCATCACGCTGCAATTCGGCATCGACCGCGATATCGATGGTGCCGCGCGCGACGTGCAGGCCGCCATCTCGGCTGCGCGCGCAGATCTTCCCGCGGCGCTGCGCTCCAACCCCACCTATCGCAAGATGAACCCGGCCGACATGCCGGTGATGATCCTGGCGCTCACCTCCGACACGCTCACACCGGGCCAGATCTACGATTCCGCCTCCAACATCATTCAGCAAAAACTCTCGCAGATAGACGGCATCGGCGATGTGCAGTTGAGCGGCAGTTCGCTCCCGGCGGTGCGCGTCGAACTCAACCCGCGCGCATTGTTCAAATACGGCATCGGCCTGGAAGACGTGCGCGCCGCGCTTTCCGCCGCCAACGCCAACAGCCCCAAAGGCGCCATCGAGTCCGACAAGAACCACTACCAGCTTTACGTCAACGATACCGCCACCCACGCCGATCAATACCAGAACCTCGTCGTCGCCTATCGCAACGGCGCTGCCGTGCGCCTGTCCGACATTGCGCAGGTCGTGGACAGCGTGGAAAACGTGCGCAACCTGGGCCTCGCCGATGGCAAGGATGCCGTGCTTGCGATCCTTTCCAAACAGCCCGGCGCCAACGTCATCGAAACGGCCGACCGCATCCACGAACTGCTGCCGCAGATGCAGGCCGCGTTGCCGCCCTCCATCCACCTCTCCATCGTCAACGATACCACCACGACCATTCGTGAATCCGTGGACAATGTCGAAGAAACGCTGGTGCTTGCCACCATCTTCGTGTTGCTTGTGGTCTTCCTGTTCCTGCGCACGGTGCGTGCCGCGCTCGTGCCTGCCGTCGCCGTTCCCTTGTCGCTGATCGGCACCTTCGGCGTGATGTATTTGCTGGGCTACAGCCTCGACAATTTCTCGCTGATGGCGCTCACCATCTCCACCGGTTTCGTGGTGGACGACGCCATCGTTGTCCTGGAAAACGTGACCCGCCACATCGAAGCCGGTAAATCGCGTCTCGAAGCGGCCCTGCTCGGCGCGAAGGAAGTCAGCTTCACCGTCATCGCCATGAGCCTGTCGCTCATCGCCGTCTTCGTGCCCATTCTCCTGATGGGCGGTCTGGTCGGCCGCCTGTTCCGCGAATTCGCGGTCACGCTGTCGGTTTCCATCCTCGTCTCGCTGGTCATCTCGCTCACCACCACGCCCATGATGTGCGCCTATCTGGCGGATACGCCCGACCCTGCGCGCGAGAACCGGCTGACGCGCGCCTCCCGCCGCAGCTTCGAATATGTGCAAGGTCTCTACGAACGCTCGCTGCGCTGGGCGCTCGGCTATCCCGGCACGATCATGCTGATCCTGGCCATCGCCATCGGCATCAATTTCTATCTCTGGTATGCGATCCCCAAAGGCTTCTTCCCGCAGCAGGATACGGGCAGCCTGATGGGCGGCATCCGCGCGGACCAGACGATCTCGTTCCAGTCGATGGAACAGAAATTCCGCAAATTCGTGCAGATCATCCACAACGATCCCAATGTCGAACATGTCGTCGGCTTCACCGGCGGCGGGGGTGGGCGCGGCGGCGGGTCCACCAATTCCGGGTTCATCTACGCGCAGTTAAAGCCGCTCTCCGAACGCAAGCTCACCACCGATCAGGTGATCGACCAGCTTCGCCCGCAATTGGATAAGGTGGCGGGCGCGCGCCTGTTCCTCTTCGGCCGTCAGGATGTGCGTGCCGGCGGCCGTCAGGGCTTTGCGCAATTCCAGTACACGCTACAGGCCGACACGCTGGACGAATTGCGCGAATGGGCGCCCAAGATCACCGACGCATTGCAGAACGTGCCCGAACTGGAAGACGTCAATTCCGATCAGGAAGACAAGGGTCTGGAAATGGACCTGAAGATCGACCGCGCGGCGGCTGCCCGCCTCGGCATCAACATCACCCAGATCGACAACACGCTCTACGATGCGTTCGGCCAGCGCCAGGTTTCGACGATCTACGAAGACCTCAACCAGTATCATGTGGTGATGGAGGTCGCCCCCGAATTCTGGCAAAGCCCCGAAACGCTGAAAGATATCTATGTCTCCACTACCGGCGGCGCGCTTTCCGGCACGCAGGCGACCGGCGCCGTTGTCGGCACCACCGTCATCGCCAACACCACCGCACCCACGCAAGCCGACATCGCGTCCGACGCCGTGCGCAACCAGCAGCTCAACGCGCTCACCAGCAGCGTGAAAGGTGCTGCCTCCACCGGCACCGCGCTCAGCACGCGCCAGGAAGTCATGGTGCCGCTGATGAACTTCGTGTCCTACGGCCCCGGTTCGACCCCGCTTTCAGTCAACCATCAGGGCCCGTTCGTCGCCACCACCTTTTCGTTCAATCTCGCGCAGGGCAAAGCCATCGGCGACGCCGTGAACGCCATCAACCGTGCGATGGACCAGGTTCACGCGCCGCTTTCCATCCACGGCACGTTTGCGGGTACTGCCAAGCTGTTCCAGCAATCCCTCGGCAACGAGCCTTTGCTGATCCTTGCCGCCATCCTCTGCGTCTACATCGTGCTCGGCATTCTCTATGAGAGCTATGTGCACCCCGTCACCATTCTCTCCACTCTGCCGTCGGCTGGGGCAGGCGCCATCCTCGCGCTGCTGCTTTCCGGCACCGAATTCAGCCTGATTGCGCTGATCGGCGTGGTGCTCCTCATCGGCATCGTGAAGAAGAACGCCATCATGATGATAGATTTCGCCCTGCAAGCCGAACGCGAGCGGGGCCTCGATTCCCGCGAAGCCATCTACGACGCCTGCGTGCACCGTTTCCGCCCCATCATGATGACCACCATGGCCGCCATTTGCGGCGCGCTTCCCCTGGCCGTCGGTGTGGGCAATGGCGCCGAATTGCGCCAGCCTTTGGGCATTTCCATCGTCGGCGGGCTTGTCGTCAGCCAGTTTCTGACGCTCTACACCACGCCGGTGATATATCTGTACCTCGATCGCTTCGCGCTTAAATGGCGCACGCGCTGGAACAGGTTCTACAACCGCCTGATGGGCGACGATCCGGCTGCTCAACATTGATGTAGCCATGCCGCCTCCGAATGCCTGCCATTCGGGCCCCATCGCCTCTTCCCATTTTGCGGCAAGTTCCTATCTATCCCTTACGAAGAGGCACCCATGTTTTTCGCGTCCACAGCCACGCTCGATTCCCTTTTGCTTTCCGCGGTTTTCGCGGCAAGCGGGATCGTCCATGTCCTGGGTGTGGGCTTTGTCCGCCGGGCCTATGAACGCTGGCATTTCCCGCCGAAATTCCACCGCGTCGTCGGCATCGCGAATCTCCTGATCGCGGCCTTCCTCGCCATGCCCCTCACCCGTATCTGGGGTGCGGCGGGTGCGGCTTTCGTCATGTTCATCGCCGTGGTCACGCTTCTGAACCACCGCCAATACGCCTATTCGCTGCCCGGCATGCTGCTGATGGCGCTGCTGGTGCCGGCGTTCCTGTCGAGCCCGATCTAACCCCACTCCCCGCAACGAAATTTCGCCTGCGAAGAATTTCGCGCAGCCGACCCTAAGTTCGCCCACGCCCGTTCGTATGACCGGGTGTAGTTTTCGTGAATCGAACCCTCACACAGCGGGAAGCTCACGGGGGATGGCGGATACACCGGACACCAGGCGTGACGACGCACGAACGCCCCATCGGGACGCGCCCATGAACGCGCCCGAACTGGAGGCCTGGTTCGTCGACGAGGTGCTGCCGCTGGAGGCGATGTTGATGCAGTACCTGCGCAATCACTGGCGCGACCAAAGCGAGATCGACGACCTCCGTCAGGAAGTCTACATCCGCGTCTGCGAAGCCGCCCAGCGCGAGATCCCAAATCCGGCAAAGCCGTTCGTTCTCGGCACCGCCCGCAACCTCATCATCGACCGCATCCGTAGGCAGCAGATCGTCGCGATCGAAAAGGTCGCCGATCTCGATGCGCTGGGTCTCGCAGCAGACATGCCGGGCCCCGACAGAAGTGCGATGGCGCGCGACGACCTGCGCCGCCTGCAATGGGCCATCGACCGCCTGCCGCCGCGCTGCCGCGAGGCCGTCGTGCTCTGCAAGATCGAAGGTTTGTCTCAGCGCGAAATCGCCCAGCGCATGGGCGTTTCCGAAGCCACCGTTTCCGAACACATCGACAAGGGCATGTGCGCGCTCGCAGACCATCTCTACGGCGAACCCAACGACATAAGGAGGGCGCCATGAGCGCCTCCACCGATAAAAATGCCGAAGCCGCCGCCTGGCTGCGCCGCCGCACGCTTGAAGCGTGGAGCGAAGCTGATGATGCCGCGCTGAACGCCTGGCTCGAACAGGACGTCGCCAACAAGGTCGCCTATTGGCGCCTGAAAGCCGCGTGGGGCAGGGCAGACCGTCTTGCCGCACTTCGCCGCGACAAGGCCGTTGTCGCGCAACAGCCGAAAACCTCTTCGCACATGCTGAAGATCGCAGCCGGCGTCGCCCTCATCGCGATTTCGGCGACGGCGGGAAATTTCTGGCTGAACCAGCAGAACCAGCCGAAAGACGCCGTCTATGCGACCGCGCTCGGCGAACGCAAGACCATCGCGCTGACCGATGGTTCGGAGATCGAACTCAACACCGACACCGCCATCCGCTTCGCCTCCACGCCCACGCTCAAAACCGTGACGCTGCTGAAGGGCGAAGCCTATTTCCAGATCAGGCACGATCCCAAACGTCTGTTCGTGATCGAAGCCGCCGGCCACCGCATCACCGACATCGGCACCAAATTCCGCGTCCGCAAGGATGCCGCGCGCCTCGAAGTCGCGCTGCTCGAAGGCGAAGTCCGCTTCGATTCCGCCGATGGCCGCGTGAAACCGCTGTCGATGAAACCCGGCGACGTCGTCATCGCCACCGCCCATTCCGCCGCCGTCATGCAACAGCCCAAACGCGAGATCGCGGATTCGCTTGGCTGGCGCAGCGGCATGATCGTCTTCCGCCACACCACGCTTGCCGAAGCGGCGTCCGAATTCAACCGCTACAACGCGAAGAAGGTCGTCATCGACGACGCGTCGTCCGCCAAACTCACCATCAACGGCACGTTCCAGACGGGCGACATCGCCGCCTTCGCCGACGCCGCCCACGCCGTCTTCGGCCTTCACGTCAACACGCGCAACGGAGAAACGGTGATTTCCCGCTAGCGCAAATCTTCAACGCCTAAAGCTTCAATCGGGGGGATACATGACGCGTATAACATTTTCTCAAACTCAGAACCTGAACATCTCCCTCTCCCCCAGAGGGGGAGAGGGTAGGGGTGAGGGGGCGATGTCTCCGCGAACTCGTTGTGCAAAGGGCAGAAAAATAGGCGCAACAACACTCCTCCTCGCATCAGCCGCCTGCGCCACGGCCCTCATCACCACCGCCGCGGCATCGGACTTCAACATCCCCGGCGGCGATCTGGAAGCGGCGTTGAACGCCTATTCCAAACAGGCCGGAATCCGTCTGATGTATTCCGATGAAGCGGTACGCGGCGTCCACACCAAAGGCGTCTCCGGCGCAGTCTCGCCGGAAGACGCGTTGACCAAACTGCTGAACGGCACCGGCTTCATCATGGAACACCGCGCGACAGGTGCCGTGACCATCGTGCGCGATCAGCGCGCCGAAGCAGACATTCCCGTCTCCGAAACCATCCAGCTCGCACAACTCGCACCGCGCTCTTCCGTCGAAACGGTGACGGTCACTTCGTCCAAGCTCGGTGGGGCAGATGTGCAGAGTGTTCCGATCGCCATCACCGCGATGAGCCAGGAACAGTTAACCGCTACGCAGACGGCAGGTGGCCCAGATCTCGTCAAGAACGTCCCCAACCTGACGTTCACGAAAACCAACTTCACCGGCTACAACATCCAGATTCGCGGTATCGGCACGCAAGCGATTTCCGTCGCCACCGATCCTGCCGTGGCGGTTGCGTTCAACGATACACCGTTCATCCGCAACCACTTTTTCGAACAGGAATTCTTCGACGTCAGCCAGGTGGAAATCCTGCGCGGCCCGCAAGGCACCCTCTATGGCCGCAATGCGACCGCAGGCGTTGTGAACCTGATCTCCGCCAAGCCATCCGATCAATATGAGGCAATGGCCTCCGTCGATGTCGGTAACTACAACAACCGCCGCCTCGAAGCGATGCTCAACGTGCCGATCATGGGCGATAAGCTCGGCGTGCGCGTGGCTGGCGAATGGACCAAGCGCGATGGCTATTCCTTCAACGAAACCACCGACAAGCCAATTGATGGCCGCGATTTGTGGTCGGGCCGCGTGACGGTTGCCTTCCATCCCATCGACCGGATGCGTGCCTATCTGGTGTGGGAACATTTTTCCGAAGACGACGACCGCATTCGTTCTTCCAAACAGCTCTGCAAAAAAGACAACGGGCCGCAGTCGGTGGACGGTCTCGACCTCGACACCACCGGCAACGCCAATTTCTACCGCGCATGGCTGAGCCAAGGCTGCTTACCCGCTTCGTTCTATTCGCCAGATGCGTTTCAAACGCCGAACGGTCAGGCCATTCCGTTCGTGGCCGCGGGTGAATTCGTGTTCAACGGCGCGGGCGGCGGCGCGCCCAACGGTTTCCTGCTCAATCAAGTCGATCCCTACGCCAGCACCACCCAATCGACCAACCTGCGCAACATCCAGTCCGATCTTTCACCCACATATCGGGCTCGCAACAACACCATCGAATTCAATGCCGATTTTAATGTAACGCCGGAACTGACGCTCGCGTCACAAACCGCCTACAACAAGGACGAATTGCGCTCGACGGAAGACTTCAACCGCTTCAACACCGCGCCCGGCCTATTCGGTACACTCGATGGTCCCAACAGCCTCACACCTGGCGGCGTCTATTGCGACCCGCAAGTGGGATGCTCGCAAAAAATGGTTGGAGAAGACCTATCGCAAGAGCGCGCTTGGCAATTCAGCCAGGAATTTCGGTTGACCTCCAATTTCAACGGACCGCTTAATTTCAGCGTCGGCGGAAATTATCTGCACTATCAGACGGTCGAAGATTACTACCTCTTCTTCAATCTCGTAACTGCGGTCGAGCAACTTGCAAACGGCCAGGGGCCTTTCGATTTCACAACGTGCCATGGCGAAGGCTGGGGCATCCCCGCTTTCACGATCCCGCCCACTCCCGCAACGCCTACGCAGGGTCTGCTCTTCGGACCGGGCGTCTATCCATCTAACTACGGCTGCGCTCAGGGCGGCGGTGCGGTGGGCACCTATATTGATCCAAATCCGATCTCGAGCCTCGACGGGCAGGGGCATAACTATTTCCGTAGCCAGAATCCCTATCGCCTCAATTCCTGGGCGGGTTTTGGTGAGGTCTACTATCAAATCTCGCCGGATGTGAAGCTAACCGGCGGCTTGCGCTTCACCGACGACCGCAAAAATTTCGAGAATATTCCGAGCTGGGTCTTCTTAATCGGCGGCGGTTATCCGGTGGAGAGCGTCGTGAATCAGGAATGGAAAGAGGTGACAGGACGGTTCAACGCGAACTGGACGCCGAAACTCGATTTCACCGATGAAACCCTCGTCTACGCCTCTTATGCGCATGGCTACAAAGGCGGCGGTGCCAACCCTCCGGGACCGCAGCCCAATTTGTTCAGCTCACAATCCCTCATCGCCCACCCGGCAACTTTCGCACCGGAGTTCATCAACGCCTTCGAACTGGGCACGAAAAATACACTGCTGGACAGCAACCTCACGCTCAACGCAGACGTATTCTATTACGACTACAAGGGTTACCAAATCTCGCAGATCGTTGACCGCACCTCGATCAACCTAAACATCGATGCAAAGGTCAAAGGTGCGGAAGTGGAAGCAACTTGGGAGCCGCTGCCGGGTTTAAGGTTCAATTTCTCCGGTGGGCTTGAGGATAGCCGTATCAACGACGGCCAGTCCGCTATCGATTTGATGGATCGTACGGCAGGACATACCGACTGGATGGTGGTCAAACCATTCCTGACCTCAACGTCCAACTGCATACTGCCATCTTCAGTGGTGCGCCAGTTGATCGAGAACAATCCTCAATCGCCCGCAGATACTGCCCTCCTTAACGGGTTGGTAGTGGGCTGCGATATTGCCTATGGCTCCAGCACCGCTGGCTTCGCCAAATTCTTTAATCCGAACCTGTCGGATTTTGGCGTTGTGGGCTTCGATCCGACCCAGTCGCCCAACAACGGCGAAGGTTTCTCGAAGGACCTTGGCGGCAACAAGTTGCCCAACACGCCGCCCTTCACTCTCTCTGCCGGCGCTCAATATTCCATGCCCCTCAGCGAGGATTGGGCCGGCACCCTGCGCGGCGACTTCTATTGGCAGGGCAATTCCTTCGCCCGCATTTTCAACGACAAGCCGTATGACCAGTTGCACGGTTATACCAACCTGAACTTCGCGCTGATCTTCACCAATCAGGACGGCTGGCAGGCAATGGCCTATGTGAAGAACGTGCTGGACACCACAGCCATCACCGGCGCGTTCCTGAATTCGGACGACACGGCGCTGACGACGAACGTGTTCCTTACCGACCCGCGTCTCTTCGGCATCCGCATCACCAAAAACTGGTAAGCCGACCCCAAGCGGCAGATCAGCAGGCGGCGGAGAAATCCGCCGCCTTTTCTTTTACGCCGGGCGAAACCGCCTCAGCGACAACAGTCCCGTCACCACGAAGAACAGCAACACCAGCCCTTGCGTGATCGCGAATGGCGGCTCGTTGCCGGCGGGTGCCAGCACGTGCAGTTGCGGCACTTTCAAAAACGCCTGCACCACCAGCACGAAACAGTTGAAATAAAGCGCCAGAACCGCGCCGCCCACATAAATCCACCGCCACATCCCGCGCATGCCGAATGCGTAACGCGCCGCGAAAGTGGGTATCAGCACCAGCGTCGAAATGATGCCCAGCGCCACCGCCGGGGTGATGGTGTGAAACGGCAGGAAGAACCCGGTCAATGTCGTGGCCGCGGTGGTGAGAAGGAACACGTTCGTCATGCCGTCCATCCGGTCCGACCGCAGCATCCCGAACAGCACCACAAGCCCGGCTGCAATCCCGATCAGGCTCAACGCCACATGCACAATCAAAAGTGGAGACATCCCCATCACCCCATCCCGAGTCCCGCCCGCAATATAGCTGCGCGCGTGGAACCCTTCCATCCTTCGAGGCTCGCTCCGCTCGCACCTCAGGATGACGAGCATCGGTGTCGTCATCCTGAGGTGGCCGCGCAAGCGGCCCCCGAAGGACGAAACAAAATTTCTAGAGGGTAATCGCGTCGTCGTTCGCTCTACCATGTGCGGACACGAGCTTTCCTCGAAGCAGGGAATGCCAGGGGGAATGGGCGACACGTCGGATTTCGAGCGCGGAGAAACGACCCTGCCAAAAGCGGGCGAGGGCCCCAGCACGGCCGAAGTGAAGGCTTGGTTTGTCCGCGAGGTTCTGCCTCTGGAGGCAACGCTCGTGCAATTCCTGCGCAAGGCCAGCCGCAATGCGAGCGACGTGGAAGACCTCCGCCAGGAAGTCTACATGCGCCTCTACGAGACCGCGAAGAAAGAACTCCCCAACCCCGCGCGCCCGCTCGTCTTCCGCATCGCGCGCCATTTGCTCATCGATCGCGCGCGCCGCGAACAGGTGGTTTCCATCGAAGCGGTGGAAAATCTCGAAAACCTCAACCTCGCAATAGACGAACCCGGCCCCGACCGCACGGTGATCGCGCGCGAAGAATTGCGCCGCATGCAGGCCGCACTCGATCAACTGCCGCGCCGTTTTCGCAACGCCGTGGTGATGCGCAAGGTGCAGGGCCTCACCACCCGCGAAATCGCGCTGCGTCTGGGCATCGCGGAGAAAACGGTCGAAAAACATCTCACCGAAGGCGTGCGCGCGCTCGCCAACATCCTCTATCGCGAACGCGAAGCTGGAGGCGCGCCATGAACGCAGCCGAAATCGAAGCCCGCGCCGCCGAATGGCTGATCCGCAAGCGCGATGCGCAAGGCTGGCGCGAAGAAGATGCCACCGCGCTCGCCGCCTGGCTCGCGGAATCTCCCGCGCACGAGATGGCCTATTGGCGCCTGGAATCCGCGTGGGATCGCGCCGATCGTCTCACGGCGTTGAGCCCGCAATCGCGCCGCGAAATGCTCGTCCGCGCGGGCCGCAAAGCCGCCCCCATCGCCACGCGTGTCGCCGCCGCACTTGTTATCCTCGGCGGCCTCGCCACGGCCACCAACATGCTGTGGCCGCGCGCGCCGCAAGCGCAGATCTACAAAACCGCCGTCGGCGGCCGCGAAACGCTCTCGCTCGCCGACGGTTCGCAAATCGAACTCAACACCGATACCGAAGTCCGCATCGCGGGCAATGCGAAAGAATGCCGGGTGTGGCTGGAAAAGGGCGAAGTGTATCTGCAGATCAAACACGATCCGTCTCGCCAGTTCATCGTTTTTGCCGGTAACCGCCGTATCGTCGATCTCGGCACCAAATTCATCGTGCGGCGCGATGCCGACAGGCTGGAGGTCAGCCTGCTCGAAGGCCGCGCCCGCCTCGAAGCGCCCAACGATGCCGATGGTCCCAAATCAATCGAACTCGAACCCGGCGACATGGCGGTTGCCAAAGCCAATCAAACCACGCTGTGGAAGAAACCCGTCTCCACTCTCGCCGATACGCTCGCCTGGCGCCGCGGCCTTCTGGTGTTCGATGAAACGCCGCTGGTAGACGTCGCCACCGAATTCAACCGCTACAACCGCAAGAAGCTGATCGTCGTCGGCGAGACCGCAAAGAAACTCGCCATCGGCGGGCATTTCCAGGCCGACAACGTCGAAACCTTCGCGCGCCTCGCACAAGGCACGCTGGGCCTGCACGTCCAGACCAAAGACGACGAAATCATCATCACGCACTGACAGAGAGAGCAGGGGGGATAACCATGAAAACCAGACGCCTCGCACATTTCACGTTGCATTTGCTGTGCGCAGCCTCTTTCGCGGGCCTCGCCCATGCCGAAGATTTCAACATCCCGCGTGGAGACCTGAAAACCGCGCTCGACAATTACGCCACGCAGACGGGCACGCAATTCATTTACGAAAGCTCGTCGCTGAAGGGCATCCAGACCCAGGGCGTTCGCGGCAACCTTTCCGCCGATGCCGCACTCTCGCGCCTCCTCTCCGGCACGGGCTTCACGATGCGCAAGGATGCAACCGGCGCCGTCGGCATCACCCGGTCCACGCAAAGCGCCGTCGATATGCCGGTGATGACACTGGCGCAAGCTGCGCCCGCGCGCACCGCGGTGGAAACGGTGACGGTCACGTCATCCAAGCTCGGCGGAGCCGACGTTCAATCGATTCCGATTTCGATCACCGCTCTTTCGCAAGAGCAACTGACCGCCACGCAGACGGCGGGCGGTCCCGATCTCGTGAAGCAGGTTCCGAACCTGACATTCTCGAAGACGAACTTCACCGGCTACAACATCCAGGTTCGCGGCATCGGCACGCAGGCGATCTCGGTAACGACCGATCCCGCGGTCGCCGTCGCGCTGAACGATATTCCCTTCATCCGCAACCACTTCTTCGAGCAGGAATTCTACGATCTCAGCCAGGCCGAAGTCCTGCGCGGCCCTCAAGGCACGCTCTACGGCCGCAACGCAACGGCCGGCGTGGTGAACCTCGTAACCGCAAAGCCATCGGATCAATTTGAGGCGATGGCGTCGGGCGAAATCGGCAATTATCACCAGAAGCGCTTTGAAGGCATGATCAACCTGCCGATCATCGACGATCGGGTCGATCTGCGCATCGCCGG
>Ga0335070_10000371_pt1 | contig 51518 bp, 48 predicted proteins | sample Lox_Sample_13_FD_206722 | JGI IMG/M metagenome (GOLD analysis project Ga0335070, IMG submission 206722) | Soil microbial communities from Loxahatchee National Wildlife Refuge, Florida, United States - Lox_Sample_1.3 | ecosystem: Environmental > Terrestrial > Soil > Wetlands | place: USA...
GATGCACACTAGGCTTCGGCCATGCCATCACAGCCCCCGGTCCCCTGATGCGCGAGTCGAACGTCGGCGAGCGCATCGACCAGTACGAGCTCACCGAACTCCTCGCGCGCAGCGGGATGGCGTCGATCTTCAAGGGCATCGACACCGAGACCGGCGCCACCGTGGCGCTCAAGATCCCGCACGTGCAGTTCGAGAGCGACGTCGTGTTCTCGCAGCGATTCGAGCGCGAGGTGGAGGTGGGCCAGCGCCTCGCACACCCGAACGTCGTGAGGGTGCTGACGCCAAAGAACCAGACCCGGATGTACCTGCCCATGGAGTTCGTGGAGGGGAAGTCGCTGCGGGCCATGCTGAAGGAGAGGGAGCCCTTGCCCGTCGAGAAGGCCCTCGGCATCGCGGCCCAGGTCTGCGACGCGCTCGAGTACCTCCACTCCCAGGGAGTCGTCCACCGAGACATCAAGCCGGAGAACATCCTCCTCACCCCGAGCGGGCAGGCGAAGATCCTGGACTTCGGCATCGCCCTCGTCGCGTCCGAGCGCCGCCTCACCTGGACCGGCTTCTCCAACACCATCGGGACCCCCGACTACATGGCGCCGGAGCAGGTCCGGGGACGGCGCGGAGACCCGCGCACCGACGTGTACGCAGTCGGTCTCATGCTCTACGAGATGCTCACCTGCAACCTCCCGTACGACAGCCCGAACCCTCGCGCCCTGCTTCGCGCCAAGGTGAGCGAGGATCCGAGGCCGCCGAGCTACTACGTGCCGGGCTTCGACCCGAAGCTCGAGGCCATCATCCTTCGCGCCATCGAGCGCGATCCCCGCGACCGCTACGGGAGCGCGAAGCAGATGCTCGCGGACCTGAAGAACCCGTCCGCCGTCCAGCCCCGGGACCCGGAGACCGGCGAGCGGGCGCGCCGCGGCGGCTCCCGCGTCTCGCGCCGTGTCGTGCTCTTCCTCGTCGTGCCCCTCATCGTCGCGGGGCTCGGGGCGCTCGTGTGGCTCTCCGCCCGCCACGCCCCGGCCGCTCCCCGCGCCCAGACCACCAACCGAGCGAGGTGACGCATGTCCGCGCAGATCGACGCCTCCCTGAACCTCGCCTGGGTGCTCCTCTGCGGCTTCCTCGTGATGTTCATGCAGGCCGGGTTCGCGATGGTGGAGACCGGCTTCACCCGGAGCCGGAACGCCGCGAACACGATGGCCATGAACCTCGTCATCTACCCGGTCGGCGTCCTCGGGTTCTGGCTCATGGGCTACGGCCTCATGTACGGTGGGGTCAGCGAATGGCCCTCCGTCGGGGTCGCCGGAGGGGCAGGGCACGAGGCGACCGTGCGTCTCCTCGGCCACGGGTACGGGCTCTTCGGCGCCGCGCGCTTCGCGCTCGTGAGCGTGGCCGAGAGCCCGGCGGGCCTCGCCATGTTCCTCTTCGCGGTGGTGTTCATGGACACGGCCGCGACCATCCCCACGGGCGCGATGGCCGAGCGATGGAAGTTCACGGCCTTCATGCTCTACGGCGTCTTCATGTCGACGCTGCTGTACCCCATCTACGGCAACTGGGTCTGGGGCGGCGGCTGGCTCGCCCAGCTGGGAGTGAACGCGGGCCTGGGCCACGGCCACGTCGACTTCGCGGGCTCGAGCGTCGTCCACATGACGGGGGGCATCACGGCTCTCGCCGGGGTCCTCGTGCTCGGGCCGCGGCTCGGGAAGTACCGGGCGGACGGCACCGTCGGCGCGATGCTCGGCCACAACATCCCCATGGCGGTGGTCGGGACCCTCGTCCTCGCCTTCGGGTGGTTCGGCTTCAACGCCGGCTCGACGCTCTCCGCCTCCGACACCCGCATCGCGCTCGTGGCGGTGAACACCATGCTCGCGTCGTCGGCCGGTGCGCTCTCCGCGCTCCTCTACGTGCGCTTCGCCTTCCGGAAGCCGGACGTCGGCATGACCTGCAACGGGCTGCTCGGCGGCCTCGTCGCCATCACCGCCGGCTGTGCCTTCGTGAGTCCGGCGGCGGCGGTCCTCGTCGGCTTCGTCGCGGGCGTCGTGGTGGTCTGGTCGGTCGCGCTCCTGGAGCGCCGGCTGCGAATCGACGACCCGGTCGGGGCGATCGCCGTCCACGGCGGGTGCGGGATCTGGGGAGCGCTGGCGGTCGGGATGTTCGCGGACGGGACCTACGGCAACGGCTGGAACGGGGTCGCGGGTCCGGTCCGCGGGCTTCTCTTCGGCGACGCGAGGCAGTTCGTGGCGCAGATCGTCGGCGTTGCGGCCAACGCCATCTTCGTGTTCGCGGCGGCCTACGGCTTCTTCCGGCTGGTCGAGCGCTTCATGGGGAACCGCGTGCCTGCCGAGGTGGAGCATGCCGGCCTCGATACGCTGGAGATGGGGACCGACGCCTACCCCCGCGGTTGACCTGACGAGCCACTGGGGTGCGGCGCCGGCGGGAGCCGGCACCGCACCCCGAGCGAGGACTTCCCCCCTTCCCAGACTACGAGGCGGTGGCGGGCTTCTCGACGAACACCGCCTTGCCCTTTTTCTTGCTCGCGCGCACGAAGTAGACGCCGCCGTAGATGCCCCAGACGGCGACCACCGCAAGCGCGATGAAGGGCTCCTTCCAGCTCATGCCCGACACGGTGAACGGGCCCACGAGGTAGAAGAGCATGCAGGCCAGGTTCGCGACGAGCCCGAAGACGGGAACCACGAGGTGCTTGAAGCCGTGGAAGGTGTGGTGCTCGCGGAAGGCGACGATCGCGACGACGCAGGTGAGCATGTAGAGGAGGAACGTCCCGAAGTTGGAGACGAGCGTCGTGATGACCAGCGTGTTCGGGAGCTTGGCGTAGGTCTCGGGCTTGAAGAGGCCGAAGCTGTACCAGAAGTTCTGGTACTTCGGCTCGAGCGGCGTGGGCGTGGTGCCGCCCAGGTAGACGAACACCGTGACGATCCCGATCACGATCGACAGGATCGCGAGCGCCCAGATGGCGCGGTGCGGGGTGAGCCGCTTGCCGTGGAGCATGCCGAAGTGCTCCGGCACCTCCTCGTCACGCCCCATCGCGTAGGTGACCCGGGCGCCGGTGGAGAGGCACGACAGCGTCGTGCCGATGAGCGCGAGGAACACGGTCGCGGCCTGCACGAGCATGAAGGCGCGGCCGGCGGCGTAGCTGCCGAAGAGCCAGGTGCCGACGATGACCATCATGTCTCCGATGGGAGCGCCGGAGCCGGCGGCGTCGCCGAGCGTGTAGCCCTGGTTGAGCAGGTAGTTCGCGCCGAAGTACTCGATCAGGTACATCACGAACCCCTGGATCGCGAGCGAGAGCAGCACCGCGCGCGGGATGTCCCGCTTGGCGTTGCGCGCCTCCTCGCCCATCGAGGTCACCGACTCGAATCCGACGAGGATGAGGATGGCGATGCAAGCCTGGATGAAGATGAAGGAGAAGCCGTGGGGAGCCGTGACCGACGCGGCCGTCGTGTGGAACTTGAAGTGCGGCGTGAGATCCTTCGGGTGGTCGGCGTCGACGGGCTCCATCGTGATCGCCTGGTCGGGCGCGTAGCTCAGGAGGAAGGGGACGGGCTTGCCGTCCTTCATCTCCGGCACGGGGTTGCCGTCCGCGTCCATCTTGTTCTGCGTGACGGGCGCGCCGGTCGGGTCGAGCTTGGGCTTGCCGTTCTCGAGCACGGGCTCCTGGGCGACGACGAAGTCGACCGGGACGCCGTTCACGAGGTGGTACCCCTTCGAGCCCTCGGGGTGTCCGACCCGGTAGGAGATGGCGATCACGGCGAAGACGAGGAGCGCCGCGATCTGGATCACGTTGATGGCGAGGTTCACGTTCGTGGTGCCGGTGACGCCGCGGAACGCGATGTAGGCGACGCCGAGGGCGAACACGGCGCAGAACAGGATCATGAAGAGCGGGCTGTTGTAGGTCCCGCTGAAGGTGTCCGGGAAGAACTGGTTCAGGAGGTACCCCGCGAGGATGGCGGTCACGCCCACCATCACGCCGGGGTAGACCCAGTAGTAGAGGTGGCTCGCCCAGCCGGTGACGAACTTCGCGAGGCGCGCGAACTTGTATGCCTTCGTCTTCGAGAGGAAGGCCTGCTCCGCGAAGAAGTACGAGGAGCCCGCCCCGGGGTAGAGCTTCGAGAGTTCCGCGTAGCTGATCGCAGTCGCGAAGCAGAGGAGCAGCGCGACCACGATCCCGAACCACATCGCGGAACCCGCCATCGGAGCGCCGTAGAGCGCCTGGATCTGGAACGTGAGCCAGAGGAACGCGCCCGGCGCGATGAGCGCCATGGCGTTCACGGTGAGACCCGTGAGTCCCAGTGTCGGCCGCGTCGAGACCTTCTCGGCCGGAACGCCGCTTCCTTCAGCCATTGGTGTGTCTCCCTTCCTGCGTGGTCTGCCAGGCGCCTGGCCCGGGAAAAGGTGAAGCTGCCCTGCTCGCCGACCTCGGGTGCCGTCGGCCCGCTGCCCGCCGGAACGCTCTGCAGCCCCCGTGCCGACCCCTTCCGCGGTCTGCAGGCTCTCGGGGCGGGCCGGCGGCCCACCCGCTGAACCCACCGCGTGCACGCGGTTGCCCGCTCGACGAGCACGGACCCGGGGCGGGCGCCTCGGGAGCGCCTTCCCCGCAGGCGTCGGATGGTGGACTGCCCCCTTGCCGGACGCCTCCGTGCTCGGGATCCGCACAGCGCCTTGCGCGGGGTGCGAGCAGACCGGTTCGCGACGGGGCCTTTCCGGACCTCCCGGGAGGGGACTCGGCGCCCCGCTCGAGGCCTGGCGCCCCGGCGTTTCGGCCGGTCCGGCCGCCCGCGGGTGCTAGGATGCTGGAGGAGCCGCCTTGGACGCGTACGAGCCCTTCCTGTCGCTCGGCCTCGCCCTCGCCGCCGGGTTGCTCATCGGCCTGGAGCGCGAGCAGTCGGCCCCGAGCGAACCGGGCGCGGCCTTCTTCCTCGGAGGGGCGCGCACCCACCCCCTCGTGGCGCTCGCAGCCGGCCTCGCCACGCTGCTCGCCCGGCAGCTCGGCACCATCACGGTGATCGCGGCGTTTGGCGGACTCGTCGTGTTCCTCGCGATCGCCTACGCCGACCTCGTGCGGCGGGACGCCGGGCGGGGGTTCACCTCGGAGGCGGCGTTCCTCGTGAGCTTCCTCCTCGGCGCCCTCGCCGTCTCCGACCGGATCGTGGTTCCCACCGGCCGGAGGGTGCTCGTGGTGCTCGCGACCGCCGTCGTGGCGACGGGCCTCCTGTCGTCGAGGCCGGTCCTGCAGCCCCTCGTACGGCGCGCGTCGCGCCAGGATGTCGTCGCCGCGCTCAAGTTCCTCATCGTCGCCGTGGTGCTCGTGCCGCTCCTCCCCGACCAGCCCTTCGGCCCCTACCACGCGCTCAACCTGCGGACCATCGGATGGATGATGCTGCTCGTCACCGGCGTGAGCTTCGTTGGCTATGCGGCCACGCGCCTCCTCGGCCCCGAAAGGGGCCTCGGCGTCACGGGGCTCGTCGGTGGGCTCGTGTCGTCCACCGCGGTGACCGTGGCCATGGCTCGCCGCGCCCGCGAGGAGCCGGGGGTCGCCCGCCCTGCGGCGCTGGCGGTGGTGCTCGCCTCCTCGATCGTCTTCCTCCGCGTCGAGGTGGTCGTGGCGCTCGTGAACGCGGACCTGGCGGTGAAGCTCGCGGCACCCATGGTGGCGATGGCGGTCGCCGGGCTGGCCGGGAGCCTGCTCATCCGGGGGAAGGGGGCCATGCGGGGGGCGACGGCGGTCGTCAAGCTGCGCAACCCGGTGAGCTTGTCCGCCGCGTTCGAGTTCGCGCTCGTGTTCGCCGTCGTGCTCGTCGCCGCCAGGGCCGCAAGCTCGCTCGGCGCCGGGGGCGTGTACCTAGCGGCGCTCGCCGCGGGCACGACCGACATGGATGCGATCTCCCTCTCGATGGGCGAGCTCGCGCACGGCCAGGTGGCGCTCCCCGTCGCCGCCACGGCCGTCTTCCTCGCCGGCGTCATGAACACGGTCGTGAAGGGAATCGCAGCCGTCGTGCTCGGCGGTTGGGCCTTCGCCCGCTACGTCGTTCTCGCGTTCGGCGGGATCCTGGCGGCCGGCGCCGCCTCCCTCCTCGTCGTGTGGCGCTAGGTCATGCCGTCGGGCGAGCCGTTCGCCACAGCGCTCCTCATCTCCACGGCCGGTGCCCTCCTCGCCGCCAGCGTCCTCTTCTCGGGCGCGACGCGCCGGCTGGGGATGCCCGTCGGGCTCGTGTTCGTGGGGATCGGCATCCTGGCCGGCGCGGAAGGGGTGGGGGGGCTCCGCTTCGAGGACTACGCCTTCGCCTGGAGGCTCGGGAGCGTGGCGCTCGCCCTCATCCTCTTCGACGGCGGGCTCAACACCCCTCTCGATTCGCTCCGAGCGGCGATCGCACCGGCGGCGGTGCTCGCCACCGCCGGCGTCCTGGCGACGGCCGCCGCCATGGGATCGGCGGCACACCTCCTCGGTCTTCCATGGGGAGAGGCGCTGCTGCTCGGGGCGGTCGTGTCCTCGACCGATTCCGCAGCGGTCTTCTCGATCCTGCGATCGAGCGGGATCCAGCTCCGGCGCCGCGTGGGCGCAACCCTGGAGCTCGAGTCGGGCCTGAACGACCCCACGGCGGTGATCCTGACGGCCGCGCTCACCGACCTGCTCGTCGCCGGCCGCCCGCTCGGACCGTCGGCGGCCGTGGGGCTCGTCGCGAAGCTCGCCCTCGGCGCCGCCGCCGGAGGCGCCATCGGCTGGGCCGGGCGGTGGCTCCTCTCGCGGGTGCGGCTACCCGTCGGCGGCCTCTACCCGGTGCTCACCACGGCGCTCGCGCTGCTCGCCTTCGGGGTCCCCGAGCTCGTCGGCGGCAGCGGCTTCCTCTCCGTGTTCCTGGCCGCGGTCCTCATCGGCAACGGGCCCATTCCATTCCGGGGAGGGGTGCTGCGCGCTCACGACGCCGGCGCGTGGTTTCTGCAAGTGTCGATGTTCCTCGTCCTCGGGCTCCTCGCCTCCCCCTCCCGGCTCCTCGCGACCGGCCTCGTGGGGCTGGGGCTCGCCTTCTTCCTCCTCCTCGCCCGCCCGCTCGTGGTCGTGCCGCTGCTGTTGCCCTTCCGCTACCGGTGGACGGAGATGGCGTACGTGGGGTGGGTGGGCCTCCGGGGGGCGGTGCCCATCGTCCTCGCCATCGTGCCGGTGCTCGCCCGGGCGCCCGGGGCCGATCGCATCTTCGACGTCGTGTTCTTCGTCGTGCTCGTGAACATCCTCGTGCAGGGGCTCACGGTCCGGCGCGGCGCCCGCCGGCTCCGGCTCCAGACCGCCCGCCCCCCACCGCCGCAGGGGCTCATCGAGATCTCTCCGAGCCGGCCTCTCGACGCGGCCATCGAGGTGTACTTCGTCGACCCTGCGTCCGCAGTGGCCGGCTCCACGCTGGCGGAGCTGCCCCCTTTCCCGGCGGGCTCGTCCGTGCTGATGGTCCTGCGGGGCGACGACCTGCTCGCCGCCCGCGGCTCGACGGCGCTCGTCCCCGGCGACCACGTGTACCTTCTCACCCGCCCCGAAGACCGGGCGTTCGTGCGCCTGTGCTTCGGCGAGGCCGAGGAGGCCTGATTAGGAGGGAGGAGGAGGGTCGATGAAGCTCTACTACGTTCCCAAGACCCGCGCGACGCGGGCGCGCTGGATGCTCGAGGAACTCGGTGTCCCCTACGAGCTCGTGCGGCTGGAACCCGGAAGGGAGACGCGCACGCGCGAGCACCTCGAGCGCCAGCCACTCGGGCACGTGCCGGTACTGGAGGACGCCGAGCAGCGCATCTTCGAGTCGGCGGCCATTTGCCTGTACCTGGCCGACAAGTACCCGGAGAAGAGGCTCGTGCCACCCATGGGATCGCCCGGGCGCGGGCTCGTCTACCAGTGGCTGTTCTTTGCCATGACCGAGCTCGAGCCTCCGCTCGCCGCCCTTTCAGCAGAGAACCGCAAGCCCGCGGCCGAGCGCAGCGCGTCGGCGGCCGCGGAGGCGAAGGAGCGGTTCGGGCGGGCTGCCGCCGCGCTCGAGCCCGTGCTCGCGAACGGGCCCTTCCTGCTCGGCGACTTCGGGGTCGCCGACGTGGTCGTCGGGGCCGTTCTCGCCTGGGGGAAAAGCATCGGGGCGCTCGAGAAGCTCCCCACGGTCGAGGCCTACGTGGCGCGCCTCCTCGAGCGGCCCGCCTGGCGGCGGGCCCGGGCGGACTGACGTGGCCGGCGTCGTCGGGACGGCGAGGGAGGAGGTGGCGGTCCTCGACGCCAACTCCTCCTTCTACCGGGCACTCTCCGAGGGCGACCTCGCCGCGATGGAGGACCTCTGGGCGGAGGCCGCGCCGGTCGCCTGCGTCCATCCGGGCTGGGGCGCGCTGAGGGGACGCGATGCGGTCATGCGGAGCTGGCGCGACATCATGCGGGCCGGTGCCCCGCGGGTCTCGTGCACGGCGGCCTCCGCCCATGTCCTGGGGGACGTCGCCTTCGTGGTGTGCGGCGAGCGGCTGTCCGGCGGCCCGCGGCTCGTCGCGACCAATGTCTTCCATCTCGAGGGGGGACGGTGGCGGATGTGCCACCACCAGGCGGGGATGGTGGCCCGGGAGGCGGACGAGCCCCCGCCCGATGCGCTCGCCTGAGCCTTCGACGTCGTGGCACCGCCGGTGCTACCATCGCCGCTCGCGAGGAGGAGCAGCGCGATGGAATGGTGGATGTGGGTGCTGTTCGGGGTGGCGCTGCTCGCCGTGGAGCTCGGCACCCCCGGCGGCCTGTTCGCTTTGTTCTTCGGGGCGGCGGCCCTCGCGGTGGCCGCCCTCGCGGGGGCCGGGCTCGGGCCGGCCTGGTTGCAGTGGCTCGTCTTCGCGGCCCTCGGCGTGTTGCTCGTCGCCTTCCTGCGGCGTCCGGTCGCGGAGCGGATGCGCCGCCGCGGCGCTCCCGTCGACGCGCTGGTGGGGGAGGCGGTCTTCCCCCTCGAGGACCTCGCGCCCGGCGCCACCGGCAAGGCGGAGCTCCGCGGCGTGCCGTGGACCGCGACGAACGCGAGCGACGCCCCGCTCGCGCGAGGTCAACGGTGCCAGGTGGCGCGGGTCGCGAACATCCACATCTTCATCGTCCCGGAGGAGGGCCGGTCGTGATCGCACTCGTCGTCGCCATCGTGGTGGCCGCCTTCGTGGTCTTCGTCGTGGTGCGCACCGCCGTCGTCGTCCCCCAGCAGAGCGCGTTCGTTGTGGAGAGGCTCGGGCGCTTCAACGGGGTCCTCGAGGCAGGGTTCCACATCCTCGTGCCGTTCCTCGACGTCGTCCGCTACCGGCAGACGCTGAAGGAGCAGTCGGTCGACATCCCGGCCCAAGTGTGCATCACCCGGGACAACGTCCAGGTCCACGTCGACGGCGTGCTCTTCCTGAAGGTCCTCGACGCGCAGCGTGCCAGCTACGGCATCGCCGACTACTACTTCGCCATCAGCCAGCTCGCGCAGACGACGCTCCGGTCCGAGATCGGCAAGATCGACCTCGACCGGACATTCGAGGCGCGCACTCACATCAACGCGCAGGTCGTGGAGGAGCTCGACAAGGCGACCGGCCCCTGGGGCATCAAGGTACTCCGCTACGAGATCAAGAACATCACTCCGCCCGAGGACGTGCTCGCCGCGATGGAGAAGCAGATGCGCGCCGAGCGGGAGAAGCGCGCCGTGATCCTCACGTCGGAGGGCGAGCGCGACGCCGCCATCAACACCGCCGAGGGGCGCAAGCAGCAAGTGATCAAGGAGTCCGAGGCGAAGCGCCAGCAGCAGATCAACGAGGCGCAGGGCCAGGCGCAGGCCATCCTGGAGGTTGCGAAGGCCACGGCCGAAGGCATCCGCAACGTCGGGGAGGCAGTGGCGCAGCCGGGCGGCATCGAGGCGCTCCAGCTCCGGGTCGCCGAGCAGTGGGTGAGGGAGTTCGGGAACCTCGCCAAGGCCGGGAACACCCTGGTCGTTCCTGCGACCCTGTCGGACGTCGCCTCGATGGTGGCCCTCGCCATGAGGGTGGCGCGAAAGGACGACGGGGCGGGCGGCTTGTCCGGCCGGTCGCCCGCGGCCGGGCCGGCGCGGCCGCCCACGACCTGACCCGCGACCGGACGACGGACCCTGCTCAGGGTCGGCGGAGCTCGTCCGCCATCCGGCGGCGAAGCCTGTCCTCGGGGAGCGGACCCGCCCCCGCGCGGAGGTTGTCGGTCAGGTGCTCGGGATTCGACGTCGCCGGGAGCACGCACGTGACGGACGGGTGCGAGAGGACGAAGGCCAAGAAGAACTGGCTCCAGGTCGACACCCCGGCCTCGACCGCCCACGGCGGGAGGAGCCTTGTGCCCACCGAGCGGAACAGGGCGCCCTCCTCGAAGGGACGCATGACGAGCACGGCCGTACCGGTCGCCTCCGCGGCCGGAAGGAGGCGCCTCTCCGCATCCCGCGTCGCGAGCGAGTACGGGATCTGCACGAAGTCGATCGCCTCGTCCCGCATCATCCGCTCGATCTGCGGGAAGGTCCCCGGCGCGTAGTGCGTCACTCCGATGTAGCGGACCCGCCCCGCCGCCTTCCACTCGCGGAGGACCGGCAAGTGGCTCTCCCAATCGAGGAGGTTGTGCACCTGCATGAGGTCGATCCGCGCGGTGCGCAGGCGCTGGGCCGACGCGCGCATCTGCGCCTCTCCCATCGCCCGCCCCGTCGTCCAGACCTTGGTGGCGACGAACGGCGCCTCCGGGGGGGCGACCTCCGCGAAGAGGTCGCCGAGGACCGACTCGGCCCGGCCATACATCGGGGAGGTGTCGACCACCCGGCCGCCCGCAGCGAAGAACCGGCGCAGGACCTCGGCGAGAGGGGCGCGCGCGGCGGCGGACGGACCGACGTCGAACGTCTGCCACGTCCCGAGCCCGATTGCGGGCACGGTCTCCCCCGTCCGCGGGATGGCTCGCCGGAGCATCGGGGCCTTGGGGCCATACGTACCACTCCGGTCCCCGGCGAGGCCACCCTGCGGGCGCTAGGCCGCCGGGCGAGCCGCCTCCCGCCCGGCCTGGCGCCGGGCGAGCCAGACGGCGAGCGCGAGGCCGACGACGCCGAACGGAACGCCGGCGAGCATGCTCGCGGAGATCCCCACGCCCGCGCTCGCGAGCCCCTGCGCGAGCCAGGCCGACCCGGCGTCGCCGGCGCGGTAGACCACCGTGTCGATGAAGGCCTTCGACTTGTACTTCTCCTCGCGGGTGACGACCGTGAAGAGCACTTCGCGCGCGGGCCTTTCCACGGCGTAGCTCGCTGCCCTCCGGAGCGCCTGCAGCGCGGCGAGCACCGCGAAGGCCGGGAAGGCGGCGGCGACGGCGAAACCCGTCGCGGACAGGAGAGGCACGAACGCCAGCGCGACGCCGAGGCCGAGCCGGCCCACGAGCGCCCCGGTGGCGAGCGACTGGGTGAGGAGCGCGGCGACGTTCACCGCGAGATCGACGGACGCGAAGAGCGTGGTTCGCCGCGCCGAGTCCGGGATCGCCGCGGCGACGAGCCGCGCGGTGTGGACGTAGAGGAGGGTGGTTCCGAGGGTGAAGAGGAGCATCTGGGCAGCGATGCCGGCGAGGTAGCGGTCCCGAAAGACGGGCCCGATCCCGCCGAGGGCGCCTCCGCCCAGCGCCTCTCCGCCCGCTTCCGCCCGTCCCTCGGCGGCCCGGACGTCGGAGGCCCCGGACGCACGCGACCACCGCACGAGCCCGCGCGCCGCCTGGGTCGCGATCTCGAGGAGAACCGCGGAGACGAGCAGCAGGTTGGCGACGCCGAGCGGGCGCACGAGGAGCCCCGCGACCGCCGGGCCGGCGATCGCGCCCGCGCTCCCGCCGGCGGCCACGAACCCGAACAGCCGCTTCGCCTGCTCGCTCGTGAAGAGGTCCGCCAGGAACGACCAGAAGACGGAGACGACGAAGAGGTTGTAGACGCTGACCCACACGAAGAACGCGCGCGCCACCGGGCGGGGCGCGACGCCGAGCCGCACCAGCGCGAAGAAGGCGACGAGGTTGAGAAGGAAGAAGCGATAGACGAGCGGAACCGCGCGGGCGCGGGGAAGCCGCGCCACGAGGGAAGAGTACAGGGGAAGCGCCGCGATCATGGCGACGAGGGTCGCGGTGAAGTTCCAAGGCAGGTTCTCGACGCCACCGCGGATCCCCATCTCCTCGCGGAGCGGACGCAGGACGTAGTACCCGCAGAGCAGCGCGAAGAAGTACGCGAAGCCGAGCGCAGCGGCGGCTCCCTCGCCCGGCCGGAGGTGAAGGACGCGCGAGCGCCGGGGCGCGGGGAGGCGGGTCGTCTCGCCCTGCACGGGATCCGTCAGCCTCCGGGGTAGAGGAGGTCGAGGTCGTGGTCCGGGAGGTGCTCGTCGACCTGGGCGGCGGACTCCCACTCCTTCATGGATGGAAGCGCGAGCAGCGCCTCCATGTACTGGCCCGCCTCCCCGGCGGGGGCGACGCCGTAGGTCCGGAACCGGAACGCGACCGGAGCGTAGAAGGCGTCGGCCACGGAAAACGCCCCGCACAGCATGGCCCCGCCCGCGCCGAAGCGGGCGCGGCTCTCGGCCCAGAGGCGCTCGATTCGCGCGATGTCGACGAGCATGTCGGGGCTCCGCCTGCGCTGCGGCCTCCGGGCGCGCACGTCCATGGACATCCCCGAGCGGAGGGCCCCGAAACCGGAGTGCATCTCGGCGGAGATGCAGCGGGCGAAGGCGCGCGCCTGGGGGTCGGCGGGCCACAGGCCCTCGTGGCGCTCGGCCAGGTACTCGGCGATGGCGAGGGAGTCCCACACGAGGAACCCGTCGTGGTTGAGGCACGGCACCCGCCCTGCCGGCAACCTCGCCATCCGCGACGGCTTCCCCTCGTCCGGGCGCAGGGAGACGACCTCCTCCCGGAACGGGATCCGCGCCTCCCGCATGAGGACCCATGGGCGAAGCGACCACGAGGAGTAGTTCTTGTTGCCGATGAGGAGGGTGTAGGCCATCGCGCGAAGAAACCACGTTTCCGTTCCCCGGTCACCGCGCGCCGGTCAGTCGGTGACGCCGTTTGCCTCGCGCGCAGCCCGCAGGTGGCGGATGGCCTCTGCGCGCCGCCCCAGCCGCTCGCAGAGCCGAGCGGCGTTCAGGTGCGCGTCGGCCATCCCGGGATCGGCGACGAGGGCGCGGCCGTAGGCGAGGAGCGCCTCCTCCAGGCGTCCCTGGTCGCCGAGCGCCACGCCCAGGTTGAAGAGCGCCGTCTGGTCGCCTGGCCGGGTCTCCAGCGCTCGTCGGTAGTGCCGCTCGGCGGCGGGTGCGTCCCCGCTCTCGTGGACCAGCCGTCCCAGGTTGAGGTGGGCGCCGGCGTGGCCCGGGTCGAGGAGCAGCGCCCGGCGGTAGGCCTCCCGGGCCTCCGCAGGCGCCCCGTCCTCGAGGTCGCATGCCCAGGCGAACCAGCCGTCGGCGTCCAGGGAGGAGGGGGAGCGCCGGAGCAGCGGTGCGACCTCCGCCGCGACCTCGCGGACCGAGAAGTCGAACAGCGCCTGGCCCGACTCCGGGTGCCAGCGCGACCGGCCGTCGCTCACGACGACGCGCTCGCCGTCCGCGGCCACGGCCACCGAGGCGAGGGCTCGGCCATCGGGCAACTGCTCCCGGAGCCGTCGCAGAGTGCGCCGCAGCCGGCGGGCGGGGACCCGGGCGTCCGAGAGACCCGCCGCGGCGCGCAAGAGCACGAGGTCCTGGAAGGCGAAGCGGAGCTCGCCGCGCGAGCCCCGCCGCGGGCTCACGACGCCGGCGCGCACCCAGGCGCGGACCCTCCCCTCGGAGACGCCGACGAGGCGCGCCACGTCGCGGGTGCCGTATCCCCACATCCGCGCGGCAGCTTCGCACCCGCCGTCACTTCTTGGAAGGGGCCCGCGAGGCCTTGGCGGCAGCCTCCCGCGGCACGCGCTTCGGCGGCCGGCGCTCCTCCGCCGCACTCTCCGCCTCGCTCCGGGCGATGGCGGCCTTGCCGGGAGGCGGGGAGGCGAGGCTCTGCTTCAGCGCCTCCATGAGGTCGATCACCTGCGCCGCGGGCTCCGCGGACGCTGCCAGCTGGATCTCCTGCCCCGCGACCTTCTTTTCCACGGCCTCGAGCAACCGCTTTCGCACGGCGTCGTGGTAGAGCTCCGGGTGAAAGGCGTCGGACGAGGACTGGTCGACGAGCTGGAGCGCCAGCTGGACCTCCGGCTCCTTCACGTCCGCCTCCTCGACGGGGACTTCCTCCAGCGGGCGCACCTCATCCGCATAGAGGAGCTGCTGCATGACCAGCCGGTGGCCGGCGGGCCGAAGCAGGACGAGGTACTGCTTGCCCCGCGCGGCCTGGCGCGCCAGGGCAGCGCGTCCGGACCGCGCGAGCGTCTCGGCGAGCAGGCGGTAGGCCTTGGCGGCGCCCTTGTCGGGGGCGAGGTAGTAGGCCCGATCGTAGTAGACCGCGTCGACCTGATCGGCCGGGACGAACTCGACGATCTCGATGGCCGGGCTCGTCGCCTCCTCGAGCGCCTTCAGCTCCTCGGGCGTGAAGACGACGTAGCGGTCCTTCTCGAACTCGTACCCCTTCACCATCTGGTCGCGCTCGACGCGCTCCCCGTCCTTCGCGCACACGTACTGCTGCTTCAGGCGGGAGCCGTCCTTCGCGTGGAGCAGGTTGAAGGACACGCCGGCCTTGGGCTGGGTCGCGGCGTAGATCTGGACCGGGATCGAGACGAGTCCGAAGGAGATCGTGCCCGAGCCGATCGAGCGGGGCGCCATGGCACGGATTATAGGGCCGGGGTCATGGGCCGGCACGCGGGCGACCCGCTCGCGCGATATCGCTCGAAGCGAAGCGCCTCGGGGACCCCGGAGCCGTTCGGCCCCGCGAGGCCAGCGCCTCCGGGCGCGCCGGGCGGCGTGTTCGTGGTTCAGAAGCACGCGGCCCGGCGGCTCCACTACGACTTCCGCCTCGAGCACGGCGGGGTGCTCCTCTCCTGGGCGGTCCCGAAGGGACCATCGGACGATCCAGCCGTGAAGCGCCTCGCGGTGCGGACCGAGGACCACCCGCTCGAGTACGCCGACTTCGAGGGGGTCATCCCGAAGGGCAACTACGGGGCGGGAGAGGTCGAGATCTGGGACCGCGGGCGCTTTCGCTGGGTCGAGGCCCCGGAGCCCGGGCTCGAGAAGGGCAAGCTCCTGTTCGAGCTCGCCGGTCGCAGGTTGAGCGGCGTCTGGACGCTCGTCCGGACGAAGCGGGACCCGAAGGAGTGGCTGCTCATAAGGCACCGGGACCCGCCCGCCGGCGAGCCGCCGGCGGGCCCCCGGGATGGAGAGCGTCTCGGGGCTGAGCTCGAGGCCGAGCTCGCGCGGCGCGGTGCGCCGGAGGGCACGGTGCGCGCGCGGGACGTCCGGCCCATGCTCGCCGAGGCGCGCGACAGCGCCTTCTCGGACGACGGGTGGATCTTCGAGCTCAAGTACGACGGGTACCGGGCGATCGTCGAGAAGGACCACGATCGCGTCGAGGTCCGGTACCGGAGTGGCCTCGATGCGACCGCCCTCTATCCGGACCTCGCGGAAGGGGTCCGGGTGCTCCTCGTGCCCCGCGTCGTCCTGGACGGCGAAATCGTGGTCCTGGACGAGGGGGGGCGGCCCGACTTCCAGCTCCTGCAGGGGAGGGCAAGGCACGCGAGTGCGCGGGACGCGGCGCGCGCCGCGCGGGAGCGCCCCGCCACCTACTTCGCCTTCGACCTCCTCGGGCTCGGCAACCGGGACGCCCGGCCGCTTCCGCTCCTCTCGCGCAAGGAGGTTCTCGGCCGCCTCGTGGGGCGCGCCGGCGCCATCCGCTACGCCGACCACGTGGAGGGCCGCGGGGAGGAGTTCTTCCGGGCGGTGCGCAGTCGCGGGCTCGAGGGCATGGTGGCGAAGCGCGCCGAGGGAGCTTACCGGAGCGGCCGCTCGCCGGCGTGGCTCAAGGTCCGCGTCCACCGGGCCGACGACTTCGCCGTGGTGGGGTTCACCGACCCCTCGGGCGCTCGCGCCGGGTTCGGCGCTCTCCATCTCGCGGCGGCGCGCGACGGAGGGTTTGCCTACGCGGGCAGCGTCGGCACCGGATTCAGCGCTGCGGACCTGACCGCCATCCGGGATCGGCTCGATCCCCTGCGGCGGCGCACCCCGCCGGTCCGGGGGGCCGTTCCGCGCGGGGCTGGCCACCACTGGGTGGAGCCGACCCTCGTCGCGGAGGTGCGCTACCGGGAGGTGACGCGGGACGGCCTGCTCCGCCAGCCGGTCTTCGTGAGGCTCCGTGAGGACAAGGCGCCCAAGGAGTGCGCCGTCGCGGAGGGCGGGCCCGCGCCCCCGCCGGCGACCGGAAGCGACGACCCGCCCCCGGCCCGCGCCCGCCTCACGAACCCGGGCAAGGTCTTCTGGCCGGAGGACGGGTACACGAAGGGCGACCTCCTCGCGTACTACCGGAGCATCTCCCGGTGGATCCTCCCCTATCTCCGGGACCGCCCCCTCACGCTGACGCGCTACCCGGACGGCATCTCTGGCAAGTCCTTCTTCCAGAAGGACGCGCCCGACTGGACGCCCGAGTGGGTGCGGACCGAGCGCATCTACAGCGAGGACGCCGGGCGCGACATCGACTACTTCGTGGTCGACGACGTCGAGTCGCTCGCCTACGTCGTGAACCTCGGCGCGATTCCCCTCCACGTGACCGCCGCCCGGGTCGCCGACCTGGCGCGACCGGACTGGGCGGTCCTCGACCTCGACCCGAAGGACGCGCCTTTCGCGCACGTCGTACGGATCGCCCTGAGGCTCCGGGACCTGTGCCGCCGGGTCCGGCTCCCCGCATTCCCGAAGACCACCGGCCAGCGTGGCCTTCACGTGCTCGTCCCGGTGGCCGGGCAGCTCACCCACGCGCAGGCGCGCCAACTCGCCCTCGTCCTCTCCCGGCGCGTGGCGGACGAGATGCCGGACATCGCCACCCTCGCCCGACCCCTCGGGGAGCGCGGTGGCCGGGTGTACCTCGACTGTCTGCAGAACGGGCAGGGGAAGACGATCGTGGCCCCGTTCGCGGTGCGGCCACAGCCCGGGGCGCCGGTGTCGACGCCGCTCTCCTGGGCGGAGGTCACGCCGGGGCTCGACCCGGCCCGCTTCACCATCGAGACCGTGCCCAAGCGCATGCGCCGCCTCGGGCGCGATCCGATGCGTCCGGTGCTGGTCCGGAAGCCGGACCTGCTGCGTTCGCTCGCGAGCTTGGAGGTGGAGTACCGCGGGGGGAGGTGACCGGAGGCCCCGCGGGCGGGACAATGCGAACCGTGAGCGCGAGGCGCAAGAGCGTGCCGCAGGGAGCGGGTCTTCACGCCGCGGCGAGCGCCGGCTTTCGCGACGCCCACCGCTACGACGTCGCGCGGCCCGATTACCCGGAAGACGCGGTGGAGTGGCTCGCCGCGGCGCTTGCCCTCGGGCCGGCCGTGCGCGTGCTCGACCTGGGTGCGGGGACCGGGAAGCTCAGCGACCTCGTCGCGCCGCGCTGCGGCTCGCTCGTCGCGGTGGAGCCCATCGCCGAGATGCGCCGTGCGCTCTCCCATCGCGTTCCCCGGGTCCAGGCGGTGGCGGGCGTGGCGCAGGCCCTGCCCCTGCGGGACGGCGCGGTCGGCGCGGTCGTGTGCGGCCAGTCCTTCCACTGGTTCGCGACGACGCCGGCGCTCGCGGAGATCCACCGCGTTCTCGCCCCGCGGGGGCGCCTCGGCCTCCTGTGGAACCAACGGGACGAGTCCCGGCCCTGGGTGAGGGAGCTGGGGGAGCTCCTCCGGCCGCTCGAGGGGGACGCGCCACGCTTCCGTACGGGGCGCTGGAGGGATCCGTTCGAGGCATCGACCCTCTTCTCCCCGCTCGCCTCAAAAGACTTCGCGAACGAGCAGGCGGGCCCGCCAGAGCGAATCGTCGAGCGGATCGCCACGACGAGCATCGTGGCGGCGCTGCCCGAGGACCGCCGGGCGGGCGTCCTCGAGGCGGTGCGGGCCATCGCGCAGCGCGAAGCCGGGGCAGACGGTCAAGTGACGCTCCCCTACGTGACGCATGCGTACTGGTGCGAGAGGCGCTGAGCGTGAAGGCGACCCGTGCCCCCGCTAGAATCCGGGGCGTGGAAGAGATCCGCATCCGCACGCAGGGGCTCGACTTCTTCGCCCTCGCCGATGGACCGTCGTCGGGTCCCCTGGTGCTCCTGCTCCACGGCTTCCCGGAGCTTTCCCGGTCCTGGCGCCACCAGCTTCCGCCGCTCGCGAGGGCCGGCTACCGAGCGGTCGCCCCCGACATGCGGGGCTACGGACGCACCGAGAGGCGGGGCCCGTACGACCTGAGGACTCTCGCGGGGGACGTCCGGGATCTGGTCCGCGAGCTCGGCCGGGAGCGGGCGACGGTCGTGGGGCACGACTGGGGAGGGGCGGTGGCCTGGGGGGCGGCCATCTACCATCCCGAGGTGGTGGAGCGCCTCGTCGTGATGAACTGCCCGCATCCAGGTGCGCTCGCGCGGGAGCTCGTGCGGAACCCGAGGCAGCTCCGGCGCTCCTGGTACATGTTCTTCTTCCAGATCCCCCTGCTCCCGGAGTGGCTCCTGTCGCGGAAGGGCGCCGCATTCGTGGGGCGTTCGCTGCGAGCGGGCTCCCACGTCCGGGATGCCTGGCCGCGCCAGGAGACTTCTCCCTACCAGGAGGCGATGGCGCGCCCGGGCGCCGCGAGCGCCGCCCTCGCCTACTACCGTGCGATCCTGCGCCAACCCGGCGCGGCGGACCGCGACGGCCGTGCGCGCCCGATCGCCGCCCCCCTGCTCATTCTCTGGGGCACGCGCGACCGCTTCCTTGGACAGGAGACGTTGGCCCAGGAGAAGCTCGCGCCCTACCTCTCGCCCGGGAACCGCCCGGAGGTCGTGTTCCTCGCGGACGCCGGGCACTTCGTCCAGAGCGAGGACCCGGAGAAGGTGAACGCCGAGCTCCTGCGGTGGCTCGGCCCGGTGACCGAGGCGCCGGCCTAGAATCGGATGGCCTTGGCCTGCGCGGCCTGGGCGCGGAACAGCTCCTGCCACCCCTCGCCGGAGATGCGCGTCGCGAGCTCCACCGCCACGTGGCGCGGGACGGCCCCGAGCGACGCGTTCCGGCCGAGTCCCTGCATGCAGGAGGGGCAGTTCGTGACGATGACCTCGCCGGGTGGCCGGCCGGCCACCGCCTCCCGAAGCGCCTCCGCCTTCCGGGTGAGCATGGAGTCCGTGATGTCCGGCCGGGACAGGGCCAGCGTTCCCGCCTCCGAGCAGCAGTGCGGCACCGCTTCGGCTTCGTAGCCGGCGCGCCGGAGGGTGTCGAGCCCCTGGCCCCGCAGGGAGTCGTGGCAGGGCGCGTGGTAGAGGACCCGCCCCGCCGCCTTTGGCGCCAGGCCGGCGTCGAGGGCGAAGCGCGCCACGTCGACCACCGGCGCGTCGAAGATCTTCGAGACCTCCATCCCCTCGAGGCCGTCCATGCAGGTGCCGCACGTGACCACCACGGCGTCGAAGGTCAGGTAGGAGAACATCTCCTGGATCTGGCTGAAGAGGATGGTGTTGCGCAGCACCGTGCGGTCGTACTGTGCGGTCCGGGCGTTTGCATGGGCCGGGAAGCCGCAGCACAGGAACGGGGGAGGGAGGACGACGCGGGTCCCGGTCGCGAGCAGCACGTGGAGGGCCGCCTGCGAGACCCGCGAGAAGAGCCTCTCCGAGCCGCAGCCGGGAAAGTAGAAGACGGTGCGGCGCGACTCGCCCTCGGGCTGAAACAGGAGCGCCTGGTCCGGCCGGCACTCGGGCACGACGTCGCGCAGGGTCCCGTCGTCGGCGGGCATGACCGGCGAGCGCAGGACGCGCAGCAGCCGGGACGAGCCGCCGTGCGAATGCAGCGGGGACGTGACCTCGTGACCGGCGCGCTGCAGCGCTCCCCCGAGGCGCACGAGCCCGGTGCGGAAGACCGCGTTCCCGGCCCGGGAGCGGGTGTCCAGGTAACGCAGCGTGAGCCGCGTGGCGAGGGGCGTGCGCTTGAAGCCGCGGGCTGCGAGGATCTCGCGCTCCATCACCGAGACCTCGCCGGTGTCGATGTCGACGGGGCAGGGCTTCAGGCACTTGTGGCAGATGGTGCAGTGGTCGGCCACCTCCTCCAGGTGGCGCAGGAGCTGGAAGGAGCCCGACCGCTCGCGCTGGGCGTCGAAGAGCAGCGCCTCGATGAGCGCGCCGATGGCCAGGTTCTTGTTGCGGGGGTGGAAGAACAGGCCGCGGGGAGGGTAGAAGACGCAGCAATCCGGCTTGCACTTCCCGCAGCGCACGCAAGTCGCGATCTTCTTCGCCAGCTCCTCGAGCTGGCCGTGCTGGAGGATCCGGGCTTCGATCTTGAGCAGGTTGAACGAGGGCGTGAAGATCTGGTCCAGCACCTCGACGTCGGCGAGCTTCCCGGGGTTCATGAGCCCGTCCGGGTCCACCGTGCGCCGGTAGGTCTCGAGCTCCAGGCGCTGGGCCGGGTCCCAGTAGCGCAGCTTGGTGACGCCGATCCCGTGCTCGCCGGAGACGACTCCGCCGAGCTCGTGCACCCTCTCGAAGACCTTGTCCACGACGGCCTCGGCGCGCCGAAGCATGGGGCGGTCGTTGGAGAGGACCGGGATGTTCACGTGGACGTTGCCGTCCCCCGCGTGCATGTGGGTCGCGAGGACGATGAGACGCGCCCGCACCTCCTCCCAGATGGCCTCCACCGTCGCGGCGACCTTCCCGTGGCCCCGCAGGAGCGCGGCCAGGTCCTGCCGAAGCTTGGAGGCGAGCGACAGGGCGCGGACCGGCTCCTCGCTCGCGGTCCGTAGCGCCTCGACGCAGGCTCGGCACAGGGCCGTCGCCGCCTCGAGGCGCGCGGGCCAGTTCGCCTCGTCCTGCGGCGGTGCGCCGCGCAGGTACGTCTCGACGCGCCGGGCGTAGGTCTCCTGGCTGTGGCGTTCCTCGTGGACGTTCATCGCGTCGATGAAGAGCGAGAACTCCCCGAGGGAGGAGAGCGGCAGGACGACGTCTTCGTTGATTTTGAAGGCGTTGGTGCGCCGCGCGATGGCGCCGAGCTTCTTGCGGTCGGCCCAGAAGCGCTTTGCCTCGGCGGCGTCGCGCGCCTCGGTGAGGAACGTGCTCGCGTGGGGCGCCAGGATCGAGCGGAGCGTGGCGACGCCCCGGGCGACCTGATCGGAGGTGTGGCCGACGACGTCGACGACGATCACCGCCTTCGGCGTCTCCGCGCGCGGAGCCTTCACCTGGTAGCCGATGGCCTTCACGTACTGGTCGTCGAAGTGCTCGAGGGCGGAGAGCGCCTCCTCGCCTCGGTTGGGCATGGAGCGCGCGATCTCCTGGATCACCTCGCTCGCCTCGTCGAAGTCGGGCCCGAAGAACTCGAGGCACAGGGTGCGCTGGTGCGGGTACGCCGGGTAGAGGATGAACTCGGCGGAGGTGATGACCCCGTCGGTTCCCTCCTTCTGGACGCCCGGGAGCCCCCCGAGGGCCTTGTTGGTGATGTCCTTCCAGAGCCCCTTCTTGCGGATGTCGCTGCCTCGCAGCTCGATGACGCGGATCGGGGTGCCGTCCGACTCGGCGACCTCGAAGCGCACGGCGTCGTCCGGGAGGATCTTCCGCAGCTGGTGGTTCGTGCGGCGGATGACCCAGGTGCGCCCGGTGGGCATGGCCATCCGGAACGAGACGAGGTTGTCGATGCAGGTGCCCCACAGCACGCAGTCCTTGCCGCCGGCGTTCTCGGCGATGTTGCCACCGATGGTACAGGCCCAGGCGCTCGTGGGGTCCGTCGCGAAGACCAGGCCGCGCTGCGAGGCGTGCTCCATCGCGTGCTCGGTGATGACACCGGCCTCGAGCGCGAGCACGTTGCCATCGACGGTTCGCCCGTCCTCCAGCGCGAATGGCCGCGGCGCGATCCCGCGGATCCGATCCAGCTTCTCGGTGTTCACCATCACGCAGCCGGGCCGCAGCGGTATGGCGCCGCCCGTGAGCCCGGTGCCGGCGCCGCGAGGGATGGCGTGGAGCCCGAGATCGCGGATCGCGCAGAGGAGCGGGGCGACCTGCTCCTCGGCGGTCGGGGTCACCACCGCGAGCGGCAGGTGCAGCCGCCAGTCGGTCGCGTCGGTCGCATGGGACACGAGCGTGAAGGGGTCGAAATGGACGTTCTCCCGGCCGACGACGGCCCCGAGGGCGCGCCGGACCCGGGCCTCGACCTCCGGGGCCTCGAGCACCTCGTCCCGGAAGCCATCCAGCAGTCGGCGGCACTCGGCCACGACCTCGAGCACCAGCGACTCGTCGCCGGCGTTCTCCTGGATGATGCGGAGGCTCGCCTCGGCTTCCCGGAAGAAGCGGGTCCGGCGCGGCCGGGACTCGACGAGCTCCTGGCGGAGGTACGGGTTGCGGTGGTAGATGAGCACCTCGCCGAAGACCCGCATGAGGAGCTTCGCCGACCGCCCGGTGACGCGGCGAGCGCGCAGCTCCTCGAGCTTTTGCCACACGCCCCGGCCGAGGAGCATGGAGACCGCCTGGCGGTCGTCGGCCGACGTGTAGTTGTAGGGGATCTCCCGGTGGCTCGGCGCGGTCATGGGCACTCGCTCCCGTCGGGAGCGAGGGAGGGAAGCTAGCAGGTTCCGTGCCCCGCGAGAACGGAGCGAACCCACAGCGATTCCGGGGGATTGCGCGCAACCGGACTTCCCGTGCCAGGGAAAAATCTGCGTTGCGGCTGGACGCGCTCTCCCCCGAAGGAGTCCCTACGCCTTCTTCATCGTGTCGTTGAAGGCCGACACGGCGGCCTTCTCCGCTTCGCGAACCGCCACGGGGACCCTGCCGAGCTTCTCCCGCGCCTCGTCCGACATCTCGACGAGGCGGCGGCGCGTCTCCGGCCCCGACCGGGGGGCGAGGAGCAGCGCCACGATCCCACCCACGGCCGCACCCGTCAGGAACGCGAGAAGCACGCTGCCCGCACTGCCTCCTCCACTCGAGTACTCTCTCATCGCGCGACCTCCTTCCTCGAACTCTCCTCCGCATCCTCCCGCGCCCCGCCTCGCACCGGGGCGGGGTCTGCCGGCCCCGGTGCGCTGTCCCCCGCCTGAGCCTCGGGCTCGGAGCGCCAGGCGCGGACCGCGGCGCCCACGGCCGGAACCACGGCGGCTCCGACCGCCGAGGCGATCTTCAGGGTGTCGCGGAGCTGCAGGACCATGTCGGACATCGCCGCCACGCCAGCGACCATCGCCTGGAGCTTGCCGCCCTTCTCCAGGTCCGCGGTCATGCGGTCGACGCGATCGGCGACCTGATGCACCGTCTTCGTCCCTGCCTCGATGTCCTTCGCGGTCTTCTCGAGGACGTGCCGGAGCGTGTGCAGGACGGAGTAGAGCTGGATGAGCAACGGGAACAGCGCTCCGATCACGAACGCCGCGAGTACCAGGAACGCAAGCTGGATGCCGTCCATGAACCCTCCGCCATGGCTTCAGACCCGCCGTCGGGCGACGCCCCTTCGGCAATCATTGTGCGCCTTCGCACCCCGACCGGCCCCGCCCCGTTTAGGTGTGGCCTCGAGGCCTGCGAGACCCCGATGGGGCTTCGGGGGTGCCGCAGCGGGCAGGTTCTCGACGCCCCGCCGAGCGCGCCGAAGTCCCCGCGCGCGAGGGGAAAAACTTGAGGCCGGTGGGTTCCGGGGCATCCTTGCGCCGCGAGGGAGGTGCGCGATGGCGGATCCGGTTCCTTTCCAAGACCTTCCGGTCGACAAGCTCATGACTGCGAAGCCCCAGACGCTCGACCCCGACTCGACGCTCGCCGACGCGGCGACCGCGCTGCTCGAGGGCGGATTCCGCCACCTGCCCGTGGTCGACGACGCGCGCAGGCCCGTCGGCATCATCTCGGAGCGCGACCTCCGCGCGCGCCTCGGCACGGACCTGTACGGTTTCACCCAGGCGACCGTCGAGGCCCTCTCCGAGCCCGTCTCTGGCGTCATGACGCCGGACCCCATCACCGTGCCCCTGGGCACGCGAACCGCCGCCGTGCTCGACACCTTTGCCGACGAGCGCGTCGGCGCGCTGCTCGTCGTGGACGCCTCCGACCGGATCTGCGGCGTCCTTTCCTACGTGGACCTCCTGCTGTGGCTGCGCGACCATCCGTCCGGGTCCGAGGAACTGCCCCCGCGCAGCGAGGCCGGGCGGCCGGCGCCGGAGGCCCCGGCGCGCGGCGCGCGCCGTCGAGCCACCCCGCGCCCCAGGCGCCGGAAGGCGGGGGCGAAGCGCCCCTCCCGCCGCCCGAAGCGGCGCCGCTAACTACCGGCGGCGGCGCCCGCGGAACCTCTTCAGACGGACGGCGTCCTCCCGCGCTCGCTCCTCGAGCGCCTGCTCGACCCGCCCGGCCTCGCGGTCCAGCCGGGGCACGAGCAACTGCTCGAGTGCGTTGATGCGGCGCGAGGTGTCCTGGATCTCCTCGCCGAGCCGGCGCAGGTACAGTTCCCGCGAGGCGATCGCGAGGAGGACCTCGAGCGCCTCCTCGTGAAGGCGGGCCGCCTCCTGTGCCGACAGCGCCGTCGTCAGCGGGGAGATGCCGCGCGCCGCCGGATGGCGGGAGAGACGGGGTGCCTCGATCCGCGGCACGGGAACGCCCCAGACGCGGCGGTGGGTGACCTCGACCGGGATCTCCCGCTCGCCGGCGGCGCCCGCCGAGGCGAGCGACTCCAGGCCTTCCCGCGCGCGCGCGACGACGAGGCCGCGGGCGGCCTCGAGCAGCGCGCGGTCCAGCCGCTCGCGCCCCTCGAGGACCTCGTGCATGAGGCGGAAGAACTCTCCGGCGAGCACCTGTCGCTTGCTCCGGAGCAGGCGCGCGCCTTTCGAGGCCACCCCGAGGCGCGCCCGCGCCTCGAGGAGCCCCATGCGCGTCGTGGGGGTCCCGCTCAACGCTGGACCTCCCGGGGGAGGTACTTCTCGACGAGCCCGGCCTTCACGCGCGTGAGGGCGGCTGGCGGGAACGCGGCGAGCAGGCGCCAACCGACGGCGAGCGTCTCCTCGAGGGTCCGGAACGCGCCGCCCTGGTGCACGAGCTCGCGCTCGAACCGGTCGGAGAAGTCGAGGAAGCGCCGCTCGTCGTCGCCCAGGTTCGCGACGCCGACGATGGCCGCCATGCGCCGGACGTCCACCCCGCGCGCGTGGAAGGCGTAGAGCTGGTCCGCGACGGGCCGGTGGTCCTCGCGGGTGCGCCCCTCGCCGGTGCCGAGGCCCATGAGCCGCGACAGCGACGGGAGGACGTCCACGGGCGGGAACACTCCCTTGCGGTCGAGATCGCGGGACAGGACGATCTGCCCCTCGGTGATGTATCCGGTGAGGTCCGGGATCGGATGGGTCAGATCGTCGTCCGGCATCGTGAGCACCGGGAGCTGGGTGACCGAGCCCGACCGACCCGCGAGCCTGCCCGCCCGCTCGAAGATGCTCGCGAGGTCCGTGTACAGGTAGCCCGGGTAGCCCCGCCGCCCGGGGATCTCCTCGCGCGCGAGGGCGACCTCCCGGAGCGCCTCGCAATAGGCCGTCATGTCGGTGAGGACGACGAGCACGTGCATTCCGTGGCGGAAGGCGAGGTGTTCCGCGCAGGTGAGCGCGCAGCGGGGCGTCAGCAATCGCTCGATGGGCGGGTCGTCCGCCCGATTCAGGAAGACGACCGTCCGGTCGAGCGTCCCGGACTCGGCGAAAGACTCCAGGTACTCCTGCGACTCCCGGAACGGCGCGCCCACGGCCGCGAAGACCACCGCGAACGGCTCCCCGCCGCGCACCCGGGACTGGCGAACGATCTGGGCGGCCAGGCGGGAGGCCGGAAGGCCCGCGCAGGAGAAGATCGGGAGCTTCTGGCCGCGCACGAGCGTGTTGAGGCCGTCGATGGCCGAGATGCCCGTCTCGATGAACTCGGACGGCTTCTCGCGGCGCACGATGTTCATGGCCGCGCCCTGCACGGGGACGAGCGCCTCGGGCACGGGGACCGGGAGCCCGTCGCGGGGCTTCCCCGTTCCGTCGAAGGTGCGCCCGAGCATGTCGCGGGAGACCCCGAGCGACGCCACCTCGCCGGTGAGCTCCACCTCGACCCGGTCGGGCGCGAGCCCCCGCGTCTCCTCGAGGACCTGGATGGCGGCGAGGTCCTCCCCGACCTCGATGACCTGGCCCCGGCGCTCCTCCCCGGCGCCCCGCAAGACCACCGTCTCCCCGAGGCGCGCCCGGCGCGCCCCGCGCACGAAGAGGAGCGGGCCGCGAACGGCGACCGCGGAACGCAGGCGGCGGACGGCGAGGTCGATCATGCGGTTGCCTCCAGCCCCGCGAACGCCTCGTCGATCGCGCGGGTGAGCGCCTCGGCCGCCGCGGGGGCCTCGTCCGGCGCCGCCTCCGGGAGCCGGAGGAGGTGGCCGTCGAGGTGGGCGTCGAGGATGGTCCTGAGCAGCACCCCGCGGCGGACCGCGTCCTCGGCGCGCCGGTGGAAGTGGAGGAAGGCCCGCAGCATCGCCACGGTCTTCGACGGGGGGGACGACGCGTCGGCGGCGAGGAAGGCACTCTGGCGCAGGAATCCCTCCCGGAGCAGGCGTGCCGACTCGATCACCACGCGCTCCGCGTCCTGCAGCGCCTCGACGCCCACGAGTTGCGCGATCTCGAGGAGCTCCCGCTCCCGCTGCATGAGGCGCATCGCCTCGTCGCGGAGCGACACCCAGTCGTCCCCGGCCTCGCGCCGGAACCAGGCTTCCAGGCGGGGGGCGTCCAGGCTGAACGAGAGCCCCCAGTCCACGGCCGGGAAGTGCCGGCGGTGGGCGAGGTCCGCCGACAGCGCCCAGAGCGCCCCGCTCGCCCGGAGCGAGGACTGCGTGACCGGCTCCGAGAAGTCCCCGCCGGGAGGGGAGACCGCCCCGACGATGGTGACCGCGCCCTCCCCCTGGCCCGAGAGGGGGACGGCCCGGCCCGCCCGCTCGTAGAACTGCGCCACGCGCGAAGCGAGCGAGGTGGGATAGCCCTCCTCGCCGGGCATCTCCTCCAGCCGGGACGAGATCTCCCGGAGCGCCTCCGCCCAGCGGGAGGTCGAGTCGATCATGAGCGCCACCTGCAGGGACTGGTCGCGGAAGTACTCGGCGAGGGTGACCCCGAAGTAGATGGACGCCTCGCGGGCCGCCACCGGCATGTTGGAGGTGTTCACCACGAGGACCGTGCGCTCGAGGAGCGGCCGGCCGCTGCGCGGGTCGGAGAGGCGCGGGAACTCGTCGAGCACCTCCGCCATCTCGTTGCCACGTTCCCCGCAGCCCACGTAGACGATGACGTCGGCCGCCGCGTGCTTCGCGAGGCTCTGCTCGAGCACCGTCTTCCCGGTGCCGAACCCGCCCGGCACGATGGCCGTCCCGCCGCACGCGACCGGGAAGAAGCAGTCGAGCACCCGCTGACCGGTGAGGAAAGGCACGTCGGGCGAGAGGCGCCGCCGGACCGGTCTGGGACGGCGCACCGGCCAGCGGTGAACGAGGGAGAGCGACCCGCCCCCCTCGAGCCGGACCGCCGGGTCGTCGACGGAGAGCTCGCCCGGACCGACGTCGGCCACCCGCCCCCGCGCGCCCGGGGGGACGAGCACTTTCTCCGTGGATCCCGGCGCTCCGTCCACGGGCGTGGCGAGCCCCATCACCTCGCCGCCCCGGAGCTCGTCCCCGGCCCGGAGCGCCGGCTCGAAGCGAAACCGGCGGCGTCGGTCGAGCGCGGGCATGGTCGCCCCGCGCGCGAGGAAGTCGCCTTCCCGGGCCGCCAGCGCCGCGAGCGGCCGCTGCACGCCGTCGAGGACCAGCCCGAGCAGGCCCGGCCCGAGCTCGGCGGCGAGGGGGCCGCCCGTCGACGCGGCCGGCTCGCCCGGGCGCAGGCCCGAGGTGTCCTCGTATACCTGCACGGTGGCGAGGTCCCCCTCGATGCGGACAACCTCGCCGAGCAGTCGCTCCTCGCCGACGAGCACGAGCTCGTTCAGCGCGACCCCGGAGAGGCCGCGGACCGTGGCGGTCGGGCCGGCGACGCGCGTGACGTGACCGCTCATCGGCGCTCCTCCAGCTTCACGTGGTAGCCGATGGCCCGGCGGATGAGCGCCGCCACGTAGGCGCGTCCCTCCGCAGCCTCGGAGAGGCGGCGGGGCAGCGCGAACGGGAGGACGACCGGCACGCCCCGCTCCGCCGCCCTCTGGAGGAGCGCCTCCGGCACTCGCGAGAGCACGGCCGACTCCACCGCCACGACGCCGATGGCCGGGTCCGAAAGGAGGGCTCGCAGCCTTGCCGCCTCGTCGCCGACCGCCACCTCGTCGACCTTCGCGCCCGCGAGGCGCAGGCCCAGCGCGTCGCCGGGGCGGGTGACGACCCGGAGGGTCCGCGCGTGCGCGGCGGCGGCTGCGGGAGCGGGCGGGCGGGGTTCCGGCACCTCAGGCCTCCAGGAGATCGACCAGCGCGGCGGGAGGGAAGCCGAGCTCCGTCCCGCGCAGCAGCACGCGCACGCGGCGCAGTTCCTCGGCGAGGTCGAGCACGTACGCGCACGGGACGGCGATGGACAGCGGGAAGCGCCGCCCGGCCGCGCGGGCCGCGCGAGCGAGCGCGCGCCCCAGGACGTGATCGGCGACGAGGGGATTGCCGAGCAGCGCTCCCACCTTCCCGCGCTCGACGAGGTCCGAGAGCGCCGCGGCGACGGCGCTCGCGAGTGGCGCGCCCGAGAGCGAGCAGAGGCGGCGGAAGCGGTCGGCGTCGATCCGCTCTCCCCCCGGTACCTGGAGGTCCCCCGGCTCCGGGCCGCCACCGAGCGCGAGGAGGACGGCGGCGTTCGCCAGGTCGGCGCGCACGGCGGCGAGCGAGCGCAGGACCGCCCGGTCCTCGCCCCGGCCGCGGGCGGCGGAGAGAACGGAGCCGAAGGCCACCCGGTCGAGCGCCACCTCGAGGTGCAGGAGCCCGCCCGGCCGAAGGAGCTCCGCGGCATGCGCGGCGACGACCGGGGCGAAGGGGCTGTTCCGGCCGGCGAGCCGCTCGGCCACCGCCCCGACCCCGCTCGAGGCGGCGAGGGCGAGGAGCTCCTCGCGGTCGAAGCCGGGCGAGGGATCCACGAACGCGGTCGCCTCCGCGGGCGACAGGCCGCGGGCGAGCGCCCGGAGCGGGCCCTTCAGGCTCGAGGCATCCAGCGTGAGGAAGAACGTGGCGCAGAGTCTCCGGTCCGCGCCGACGAGGTCGCCGAGCACGCGGCGGGTCTCCGTGCGGAAGGCGGCGGCGAGCGCCGCCTCCACGCCCTCCAGATCGGCGGGCCGGCCCGCGACGGGCGACGGAGCCGAGGCCCACACCGACGCCCCGAGCCGCTCCACGCGGCTCGGCAAGTCGGGGCGTGCGAGCAGGTCGGCGAGGCCGGCCTCGGCGAGCAGCCGGGACCGGGCGCCGCCCAGGCGACCCAGCGCGAAGTCACTGTGCGCCATCGTCGCCTCCGAAGAGGACGGGCGACAGCTCGACCTCGAGGCGGGGCCAGGCGCGGGACAGGCGGGCCGCGAGCGTGTCGTCCACGGTGAGATGGGAGCCGACGAAGAGCTCGACGCCCCCCCGCGCCTCGGCGGCCTCCACGATCTCCGTCCGGGCCACCGCCGCCGAGTGCGAGCGGGCGAGGTACTCGCGGCACGCCGCCGCGTGACCCGGGTCGACGACCGCGCGCAGCGGGCTGCCATCGTCGTCGCCGAGCGCCTTCTCGAGCAGGCGGACGGTGAGGGCGGGACTCGAGAGCGCGACCAGACGCGACGCGACCTCGGACCGCAGCTCCTCGAGCAACCGCCGCTTCTCGGCGAGCAGCACCCGGTCCTCCGCAAGCGCCGCCCGCGCCCGTGCCCGCGCGAGCGACGCCTCCCGCTCCCGGGAGAGGCGTGTGAGCGCCTCCTCTCGGGCGCGAGCGGCGAGGCTCCGCCCCTCGGCGGCGAGCCGCTCGCCGTCGGCGCGCGCCGCCTCCCGGAGCGCGCGCGCCTGCTCGCGCACCTCCTCCTCGAGGGCGCGAAGGAGGTCGCCGTACCCCACGCCTAGCCCCCGCCGGTGAGGATGAGGACGGCCACGACGAAGCCGAGGATGACGAGCGTCTCCGGGATGGCGAGCATCACGATGACCGTCCCGCGCAGCTCCGGCTTCTCCGAGAGCGCGCCGGCTCCCGCGGTCCCGATGCGAGATTGCACCCAGGCCGTGGCCAGGGCGCCGACGCCGATGGATAGCGCGGCCGCCATGGCGATGTAGACCCTTTCCATGCTCCCTCCGTTCCGCTTCAGCTCTCCAAGGCGAACGGCCGATACGGCCGTCCGCCGCCCTCGTAGAACTTCTCGAAGAACTCCACGTAGTGCAGACGCAGCGAGGCGATGAGGGGGCTGACGAGCCCCAGGGTGAAGTTGACGGCGTGGAGGAGGAGGGCGAGGGTGATGCCCACCGCCGCCGGGTGCACGGCCGTCGCCATCCGGTTCGCCACCTCGGCGAGGAGAACCGACGCCAGGCCGAGCGCCATCAGGCGGGCGTAGGACAGCACGTTCCCGAGCGAGAGCACGACGTCGAGGAGTGCGAGCGGGCCGCCCCCCGCGACCGCGAGGAGGACGCCCGCCGCGGCGGCGAAGAGCGAGGGCCAGAGCGCCCCCCGGGGCAAGAGGCCGGCGAGCGCGCTCCCCGCCGCGGCGCCGCCGCACAGGAGGACGAGGCGGCCCGCGCGCTCGAGCCCCTCCCGGACGTGGCCGCGGCGGAAGGAGTGGGCGGCCCCGAGCGCGGTTCCCAGCCCGACGTGCACGACGCCGACCCCGACGGCGAGGGCCAGAAAGGAGAGGACCGCCCGGCGCCGGTCCATGAGGACGGGGCGCATCCCGAGCCTTGCGCCCAGGTCCCCGAAGGCCTCGCCGAAGAGGACCCCGAAGACCACCGCCGCGACCGAGCAGGCGAGGGCGATCGCCGCCAGGTCGCGGCCGGCCGCCCCTCCCCAGCCCCTCCATCGCCAGACGAGGGCGAGGGCGAGCCCGAGGACGCCGAAGCCCGCGTCGCCGAGGATGAGCCCGAAGAGCATGGGGAAGCAGACCGCGAGGTAGGGGGTCGGGTCGATCGACCCGTAGGTCGGCGGGGGTACGAGAGCGAGCAGCCTCTCGAAGGGGCGCAGCGCCGGTGGGTTCACGAGGACGACCGGCACGTCCTCCTCCTCCCCGGCCACCGGAGCGTGGGCGACGATCGTCACGCGCCCCTCGAAGGCCCGGGCGAGCTCCCCGTCGAGGCTCGGGACGCGCGCTCGCGGGAGGAACCCGGTGACCACGAAGGCGTGGCGCGTCTCGCCACAGGTGGCGAGCGCCCGCAGCCGCTCCAGCCGCTCGCGCGCCTCGCGGATGGCGCGGCGCATCGCCGGCGCGACGCGGCCCGCGAACCGGACGAGGTCCTCCTCGGCGGCGGCGATCTGGGCCGGGAGGTCGCGCTCCCGGGCGATGAGCAGCCGGAGAGCATCGACGAGCGGCTGGCCGGCGTAGCGCGCGGGCAGGCGGATCTCCTCCACACCCCGCTCGAAGAGGAGCGCGGCGACCTCCTTCGCGCGGGGCCGCGGAACGGTCACGAGGACCGCGAGCTGATCCTCGCCGGCCGGCCGTGCCTGGACCGAGCAGTTCCCTTCCGTCAGGCGCTGGAGCTCGGCGTCGAGCAGCGACAGCGCGTTGGGGTCGTGGCGCATGACGAGGCCGAGCGCCTGCGGATCGCCCGGCTTCGGGAGGCTTGGGCGCAACGGTGCGAGCGCCACGAGGAGCCGGCCATAGCGGTCCACGACCTGACTCTCCTCCTTCAGGGCGGCGATGCGGTCCTCCAGGGCGTGTCGCTGCGTGCTCAGGTCCGCGAGGCGGGCGGCGAACTCCGGGTCGCCGGGCGTTGGCAGCGCCTCCTCCTCGGCTCGCCCGGTGGCGGGCAGAGCGGCGAGGAGCGCCCTTGCGGACTCGAGCGCCGACTCGAGGGCGACCTCCACAGCGTGCTCGCCCTCGCGCAGCGGCACCGACCGCAGGGAGCCGGAGGGAGCGCCAGCGGCCAGGGGAGACGGGGTGCGCAGGTCGAGCACGCCCTGCCGCTGCAGGAAGGCGAGCACGGGTTCGAGGAGCCGCCGGGGCCCGAGCACCTGCACCTTCGACATGGGGGCGATCACGGCTCGTCTCCGGCGACCCGGGAGAGCGCCAGCGCCACGGCCTTCTCCTTCGCCGCCCCCGCACGGGCGATGAGGGCCGCCGCACGCGTCTGGGCGCGCTCCACCGCCTCCGCCTCCAGGCGGGCCGCCTCGGTGGCCATCTCCGCCCGGGCGGCGCCCACCTCGGCCTCGAGCGACCGGCGCGCCTCGGCGGCCAGCGCCTCCGCCCGGGCGCGAGCCGCGAATACCTCGCGCGCGGCCTCCGCCCGGGCCTCCGCGAGCGCGGACTCCAGGGGCTTCTCGTCCGCCTCGAGCCGCTCTAGCGTCGCCGCCTCGCCGCCTGGCATGTCCGCCACCGGCGATCCCCTTCGGACGCCGAGGCGGCGTCCCGTGCTTGACAGCTTCCCTGCGAGAAATTCTTCGCTGGCGGCGGGCGGCGCACCTTGATCCTGGTTAGGGAGGCCCCGTTTGCCCGTCCCGGAGCCCTCCGCGGCTCCCGTTCGGCGCGGAGTCAGGACGGGCGAAGGCGATTCGAATCCACGAGACCGGAGCGCCGGGCGCGCTGCGCCTCGAGGTGGTATCGGTCGGCGACCCGGGCGAGGGGCAGGCGCGGGTGCGCACCGCGCCATCGGCGTGAACTGCGTGGACACCTACCACCGGTTCGGGCCCTACGAGGTGGCGCTCCCGTCCGGAATCGGCGTCGAGGCCGCCGGCGTGGTGGAAGCGGGCGGGCCGGGGTAGAGGGAGTGCGCTCCGGCGACAGGCTCGCCTGCGCGGGCGGCCCACCCGGGGCCTATGCCGAGGGTCGTGGCCGCAGACCGCCTGCTCCGGCTCCCGGACGGGGTGTTCGACGAAGCTCCCGGCGGCCGCGCTCCTGAAGGGGCTTGCGGTCTGGATGCTCGTCCGGGGCGTCCATTGGGTCGAGCGGGGAGAGACGGTCCCCTTTCATGTGGCGGCCGGCGGGGTGGCCCGCTCGCCGCGCAGTGGCTCCGCGTCCACGGGGCGCGAATCATGGCGACCGTGGGGAGAGGCGGCCCTCGCCCTCGGGGCCGACGAGGGAGTCGTCTACACCCGGGAGGATTTCACAAGGCGCGCCCGCGAGCCCACCGGCGGGGCGGGCGTGCCCGTGGTCTATGACTCGGGCACGTCCGGGTCCCTCGTGCGCGTGCCGTGGCGCTCTAAGACTCAGGCCAGGCGCACCTCGGCGATGAGGCGCTGGAGGGACTGCTTCGCGTCGCCGAAGAGCATGGACGTCTGTGGCATGTAGAAGAGCTCGTTCTCGATCCCGGCGAACCCCGGGTTCATCGAGCGCTTGAGGACGAGAACGTTCTTCGCCTGCTCGACCTCCAGGATCGGCATCCCGTAGATCGGGCTCTTCGGGTCGTGCTTCGCCGCGGGGTTCACGACGTCGTTCGCGCCGATGACGAGGACCAGGTCCGCGCTGCCGAACTCCGGGTTCACCTCCTCCATCTCGCGGAGCCGGTCGTAGGGGACGTCCGCCTCGGCCAGCAGGACGTTCATGTGCCCCGGCATCCGGCCGGCCACGGGGTGGATGGCGTAGATCACGTCGCCGCCGTTCTTCTCGACGAGGCCCGCGAGCTCGCGGATCTGGTGCTGCGCTTGCGAGACCGCGAGGCCGTACCCCGGGACCACGATGACCTTCCGGGCGTAGGCGAGCTGGATGGCCGCGTCCTCCGGGGTGATGGCCCGGACGGCGAGCCCCGCCGCGGAGCGCCCCGCCGCCACCTGTGGCGTCCCGAAGGCCCCGAAGAGCACGTTCGTGAAGGAGCGGTTCATCGCCTTGCTCATGACGATGGAGAGGATGAACCCGGACGCGCCGTCGAGCGCGCCCGCGATCACGAGCACGTTGTTGCCGATCGCGAACCCGGTGGCCGCCGAGGCGAGGCCCGCGTAGGAGTTGAGAAGGGAGATCACGACCGGCATGTCGGCGCCGCCGATGGGAAGGACGAGCGAGACGCCGAAGGCGAGCCCGACGGCCGCCATGGAGTGGAAGGCCAGGGGCTGTCCGGGGTTCCCCACGAGGAGGGCGAGGAGGATGACGCCAGCGCCGAAGAGCGCGAGCGAGACCAGGTTCTGTCCGCGGAAGGTGACGGGTGCCCCCGGAAGGAGCTCCTGGAGCTTCAAGAAGGCCATGAGGCTGCCCGTGATGGTGAGGGATCCGAAGAGGACCTCGAACCCCAGGGCCGCCATCTGGGCGTGCCCGACCGAGGCTCCGCGCCCGAGCGTCTCGAACTCGGCGATCCCGACGAGGGTCGCCGCGAGCGCGCCGAACATGTGGGAGATGGCGATCCGCTGCGGCATGGCCGTCATCGGCACCCACATGCCCATCGGGTAGCCAATGAGCGATCCCAGGGTCAGGCCGGCGACGATCCAGCGGAAGTCGACGATCTCCCGGTGGAGCAGCGTGCCCACGACGGCGACGAGCATGCCGATCGCCGCGAGGTGCATGCCGCGGCGGGCGGAGTCCGGTCGGGTCAGGCTCCGCAGCCCGAGGACGAAGAGCACCGAGGAGGCGAGATAGCTCGCCTGGATGAGGAGGTCCCGGGTCACCGGCCGCGCCCCCGCTCCTCGGGGCCGGCCTTGGGGTCGCGGCGAAACATCTTCAGCATGCGATCGGTGATGAGGAACCCGCCCACCACGTTGATGGTGGCGCTCGTCACCGCGACGAAGCCGAGGACCGTGGCGGTGCGGCCCCGGTCGGCGCCGGCCGCGACGAGCGACCCGACGAGCGAGATCGCCGAGATGGCGTTCGTGGCCGACATGAGGGGGGTGTGGAGGAGGGCCGGGACGCGGGTGATGACGAGGAAGCCAACGAACCCGGCGAGGACGAACACGTAGAGGGACTGGACGAGGGCGGTCGTCGTCATGGGGCACCCAGGCGGACCCGGCGGTCGAGCACCACCGCCATCGGGCCGATGATCTCGTCGGCCGGGTCGAGGCGGACGCGGCCGTCCGCGAGCACGAGCTTCAGGAGCGCTTCCAGGTTCCGCGCGTACAGCTGGCTCGCGTGCAGCGGAACGGTGGACGCGAGGTCCAGCGGGGCGAGCACCTGCACGCCGCCCACCTCGGTCGTTTCCCCCGGCCGGGTCGCGGCGGTGTTGCCGCCCGACTCCGCGGCCAGGTCCACGATCACGGCCCCGGCCTTCATCGAGCGGATCATCTCGTCGGTGACCAGCACCGGGGCGCGCTTGCCGGGAACCTGGGCGGTGCAGACGACGAGGTCCTGGTCGGCGATGGCGCCGGCCACCGCCGCGAGGACCCGCGACTGCGCCTCGGCGGCGAGCTCCGCGGCGTAGCCCCCCGCTCCCTCGGAGCGGACGCCCGAGTCGACGAAGGAGGCGCCGAGCGACTGCACCTGCTCGCGGACCGCCGGACGCACGTCGAAGGCCGAGACGACGCCCCCGAGGCGCCGCGCGGTGGCGATGGCCTGGAGGCCGGCGACGCCCGCCCCGACCACGAGGACCCGGGCGGGCGGGATGGTACCGGCCGCGGTGGTGAGCATGGGAAGCAGCCGCGGCGCGCTCGCGGCGCCGAGAAGGACCGCCTTGTAGCCCGCCACCGTGGCCTGCGACGAGAGGGCGTCGAGCGGCTGCGCGCGCATGATGCGGGGCACGCGCTCCATGGCCAGCGCCTGCACGCCCCGCTCCGCGAGGGATCGGAAGAACTCCGCGCCCGTGGCTGGCTGCAGGAGTCCCACCAGGGTCGCTCCTTCGCGGAGTCGAGCGGCGCGCTCGCCCGCAGGCCGGCGGACGGCGAGGACCAGCTCTGCCGAGAGAGCGTCCTCCCCCCCGACGAGTCGGGCCCCGGCTCTCTCGTACAGGCCGTCGGGGAGGAAGGCGCGCTGCCCGGCGCCGCGCTCCACGAGCACCTCGATCCCCCCTCGCACCAGCCGCGCGACCGAGTCGGGCACCAGCGAGACCCGGTGCTCGCCCGGCGCACTCTCCGTCGCGATCCCGACGCGCATCCGCCCTCCCACGCTCGACGGCCCCCAGGATAACGGCGCGGGCGCCGTGGCGCAGGAGCGCGTGGCCTCTCACGGGGGGCGCTCCCACCAGATGTCCGGGGCGAGCGGCACCGCGCGCGGCCGCGGCTCGAGGCCGAGGCGGCGGAGCTCGGCCACGACGGCCTCGACGAGCGCCGGGACGGCCGCCCGGACCGCGGGCGTGAGCGCGGTCGCCTGCTCGACGCTCGCCGGGATGGCGCCGAGAAGGGTGACGTCGCCGGGACCGCCCCCCCGGAAGTCGAGGGTGAGCAGCGCCTCCCGCACGCCCGGCTCGTGCGGACTCATGGCGAGCCGCGGGGCGCCGCGCAGGATCTCGGCCCGGTCGTATCGCCGGAGCTCTCCCGGGGCACCCTTCGCGTTCACCGCATCGACGATCACGGCGGCGCTCGCCCCGTCGAGCATCGAGGCCAGGTCGCCGCCCGGGGTCCCGGCGTCGACCACCTCGACCTCCGCCGGCAGCTCCCAGCCGGCTTCGAGTACCCGCACGGCGTAGGGCCCGACGCCGTCGTCGCCGTTGAGGACGTTGCCGATGCCGACCACCGCGACGTGCGCCACGGGCCTCCACACGCGCGGGGCGGGAGGCACCAGGCTCTCCCGCCCCGCAGCCTCTTCGCGCCCGGGGGGCCGGGCGCGGCGGCCGTAGTCTACAGCGCCTTGACCTTCGCGATCTCGCCGTCGGCGTCGTGCGTGTGGATGGCGCAGGCGAGGCAGGGGTCGAAGGAGTGCACCGTCCGCAGCGCCTCGAGAGGCTTCTCCGGGACCGCGATGGGGTTGCCGACGAGGGAGGCCTCGTAGGGCCCCGGCTGGTCCCGGCCGTCGCGGGGGCCGGCGTTCCACGTGGACGGCACGACCGCCTGGTAGTTCTTGATCTTGCCGTTCTCGATCACCACCCAGTGCGACAGCACGCCGCGAGGCGCCTCGTGGACGCCGAAGCCCCGGATGGTCCCGGCGGGGAACTTGGGCTCGTTGTAGATGGCGGTATCGCCCTTGCCGACGTTCTCGGCGAGCAGGTTCCAGTGCTTCACGGCGAGCTCGGAGTACACGGCGGCGCGGATGCAGCGCGCCGCGATGCGCCCGAGCGTGGACTGGAGCACGCCCGGCGAGAGCTTCGCCCCCGCGACCTTGCCCGCCGTCTCCAGGCAGCGATCGGCCCACTTGCGGGTGAGCGGATCACCGGAGACGTAGGAGACGAGGACGTCGGCGAGCGGGCCGACCTGGACGGGCTTGCCCTCGAGGCGGGGCGCCTTGACCCAGGAGTAGCGCTTGCTCGCGTCCCACGGCGTGAGCTTCGGGTCGGTGGTCTCCTCGTACGGGCTCTTCGCCCAGTCCCCGTCGTAGAACGAGTGGGCGATGCTCTCGGTGACGTGCTTCTCCCAGTACTCGTCCTTCCAGCTCGAGATGGGGCGCACCTTCGTGAGGTCGCCGTCCCAGATGATGCCGCCCGGCCGGTCGAACTTGGTCGCCTTGGCGTCGGTGGGCAGCTCCGGCATGGCCATGTAGTTCGTGACGCCCGCGCCGTACTTCAGCCACTCGGGGTACATGCCGCCCACGGCGCAGACATCGGGGAAGTAGACCTGCTGCACGAACTGGATGACGGGCTCGAGCTGGGCCTTCACCTCGAACAGCTTGTTCATGTTGAGGGGCGAGGCCGCGTCCATGTTGATGGCGTTGGCGACGCCGCCGACCGCCAGGTTCTGGATGTTCGGCGTCTTCGACCCGAGCACGGCCACCGCCTTGAGCGCGCGCCGCTGGTAGTCGAGCGCCTGCAGGTAGTGGGCGACGGCGATCAGGTTCACCTCGGGCGGGAGCTTCATCGCCGGGTGGCCCCAGTAGCCGTTCGTGAAGATGCCGAGCTGGCCCTTCCCGACGAAGTCCTTGAGCTTCTCCTGGACGGTCTGCATCTCCTGGACGCTGTTGCCGGGCCAGGCCGAGAGCGACTGGGCGATGCTCGCCGCCTTCGCCGGGTCTGCCTTCAGCGCGGAGACCACGTCGACCCAGTCGAGCGCCGACAGCTGGTAGAAGTGGACGATGTGGTCGTGCAGCGCGTGCGCGATGATGATGAGGTTGCGGATGAGCTGCGCGTTGAGCGGGATGTCGAGCCCGAGCGCGTTTTCCACGGCGCGAACCGACGCGAGCGCGTGGACCGTCGTGCACACGCCACAGATGCGCTGGGCGAAGATCCAGGCCTCGCGCGGGTCGCGCCCCTGCAGGATGTTCTCGATGCCCCGCCACATGGTCCCGCTCGACCAGGCCTTGTTGACCTTTCCGCCGTCGACGTCGCAGTCGATGCGCAGGTGGCCCTCGATCCGGGTGATGGGGTCGATGGTGATTCGGCTCATTGCGGGGGTCCTTTCTTCGGCGGGCCACCGAGCCCGCCCGTCGGAATCGTTCGAGGTTCGCTAGCGCGTGGGTCGGCCCGGGTCGAACGGCGCGTCGTGGCCGGTGCCGAGGGCAAGGATGGGGAGCGTCTTCACCACCACGATGAAGACGGCGACGCCCAGGGCGGCGAGGCCCAGGGTCACGAAGATCTCGCCCAGGCTCGGGAAGTAGTGCCAGCCCGGCCCCGGGTCGTAGGCCGTGAGGTAGGTGTCGACCCGGTAGGCGGCACCGGCGAGGACGCCGACGAACCCCGCGAGGAAGAGGCGACCGCGGTTCCGCCGGACGGCCGGGGACAGGTACATGAGGCCGGAGACGAGGAAGAGGACGATCTCCAGCCAGAAGTACGGCACCGGCCCGGTGAGCTGGAAGGCCTCGCCGAGCTTGCCCTCGAAGCCCAGCGCCGCGAAGCGGAAGGCCACGTAGAACAGCGTGACCCACCCGCACACCTTCGCGAGGTCGCCGAGCAGCTTCATGTGGGTGCGGTACTTGCCGCGGAACACGACGCCGAGGAGCACGTCCATCGCCACCACCGACCCGTACCCCATGGTCAGGCAGGAGGTGAGGAAGAGGAAGGGCAGCCATCCGGTGAACCACAGCGGGTGCTCCTTCGTCGGCGCCATCATGTAGAGCCCGCCGAGCGACGACTGGTGCATCGTCGGCAGCAGCATGGCGAGCGCGATGATGAAGGGCAGCATGCGCCGCACGCGCGGCAGCCACCGGTCGGCGAAGCCCTTCCACCTCGGCGAGTGGGAGGACTGCATGCGCTCGAGACCGGCCGGGAGGACCTCCACCCAGAGGACCGCCATGTAGGTGATCACGCAGAGCGCGACCTCGAGGAGGATCGAGTTCAGGTTGTACCAGGGCGGGAAGCCGAGGAAGACCGAGCCCCACCACCGGCCCAGGTCGACGATGACCGAGGTCCCGCCGAGCGTGTAGCCGAGTGCCCCGACGAGGACCGCGGGGCGCACGAGCGGATGGAACTTCCCCTGGTTCAGGATGTAGCAGAGCAGGCCCACCGCGTAGGCGCCGGCGCCGATGCCCGTGAAGGTGACGACGTTGATGGGCTTCCAGATCCCCCAACTGTAGCCGTCGGTGAGGGCGGTGATGGACCCCACCCCCGCGAAGATGCGGTAGAGCACGAGCGTCGCCATGATGCCGGCGAGAAGTGCGAGCACGTAGAAGAACGGGGTGAGGATGCGTCCCCCGACGGGACGGGCTTCCGCGCTCATGAGTGCTTCCCCTCCTCCCGGTGCGCCTCGGCGGCGTCCTTTCGCAGGTTTCTCACGATGGCCACCGCGGCCGCGACGTAGAGGATGACCGGGGCGATGAAGCCCTTGTAGACCCCGTGCTGCACCGTCATCGCCATCTGGGCAGGAGGCTCGTGCGTCAGCTTGGGGAGCCCGAGGTCCTGGAACGAGACCCCCGCCGGCGCGAGGTAGAGCGTCTGGGTCCCGCCGCCGTCGTGCTCGCCGTAGATCTTCGGCACCACCTTTCCCGTCTCGTCCTTCTCGCCGTAGTACCGGCCCGGGTTCTCGGCGATGCGCTTCTTGGCGGTCGCGAGCAGGTCGACGGTCTTGCCGGCGATGACGGCCCCGCGCGGGCAGACCTCGGCGCAGGCGGAGCCCTTGCCGCCGTCGACGCGGGCGCGGCACAGCTCGCACTTCACGATCCGCGGGATGGCCTCGTGCCACTGGAACTTCGGCACGTTGAACGGGCAGGAGATCTGGCAGTAGCGGCACCCGGTGCAGCGAACCGGGTCCCAGGCCACGATCCCGTTCTCGACCTTGTGGAGCGACCCGAGCATGCAGGCCTTCGTGCAGGCCGGGTCGACGCACTGCATGCACTGCATCTTCATGAAGGCGTGGCGCTCGCCGGAGTCGAACAGCTTGATGACGGTCTTGTTGTAGCCGTTCGTGTCCGACGGGAAGTCGAAGGGCGCCCCGTTGATGGTCACGAGCGACTTGTCGACGGGCATGCCGTTCGCGCGCTGGCAGGCGACCGTGCACGTCTGGCACCCGATGCAGAGGGTGGAGTCGTACAGGAGCCCCATCGCGTCCGGCGCGAGGGTCGCGGCCGCGTGACTCGCCTCGGCGCGGCCCGCCACGCCGACCGCGGCCCCGGCGGCGCCGGTCGCGGCCAGCGTCTTCAGGACGGTGCGGCGGCTGACGGTCATGGCTTCTTCTCCTCGGAGGCGTCCTCGGTCTTCGCGAGCTTTGCGCCGTAGGCGAGACCCGCCCCCACGAGCGCGCCGCCGACCACGCCGGCGACGCCGGTGGCGACCGGGCTCACCGACCCGGCCTGCGGGTTGACCGGCGTGTACATCGCCGGCGGCGTCGGCCCCTGGACGTCGACCGTCTGGAAGAGCGGCACCCGGAAGGCGAGGTCCTTCTCGGTGCAGCCGAAGCACTGCGCCCCGATGCCGATGGGCCAGGCGCCGACGGTGTCGACGAACGACAGGAGGGAGCAGTTCGCGTGGGTCTGCGGCCCCTTGCAGCCGAGCTTGTAGAGGCACCAGCCCTGGCGCGACCCCTCGTCGCCGTAGCGCTGGGCGAAGCGACCGTTGTCGAAGTGCGGCCGCCGCGGGCAGTCGTCGTGGATGACCCGGGCGTAGGCGAACTTGGGGCGCCCCTTGTCGTCGAGCGCGGGAAGGGTGCCGAAGGTGGCGAACTGGAGGACGGTGCCGAGCAGGTTGTAGGGGTTCGCCGGGCAGCCCGGGATGGTCACGATCGGCTTGCCCTTCACGATCTCGCCCACCCCGACGGCGCCGGTCGGGTTCGGGTCGGCCGAGGGGATCCCTCCCCAGGACGCGCACGAGCCGATGGCGACGATGGCCGCGGCCTTCTCGGCCACCTCCTTCAGCATGTCGATGGCGGTCTTGCCGCCGATGATGCAGTAGCCGCCATTCTCCTTCGTCGGGATGGCCCCCTCGACGACGAGGACGTACTTGCCGGCGTTGTCCTTCATGGCCTGCGCGAGCGCCGCCTCCGCCTGGTGGCCCGCGGCCGCCATGAGCGTCTCGGAGTAGTCGAGCGAGATGAGGTCGAGGATCAACTGCGCGGCGTCGGGGTGCCCCGTTCGCAGGAGCGACTCCGTGCAGCCCGTGCACTCCTGGAACTGGAGCCAGACCACCGACGGCTTCCGCTTCGCGACCGCCTCGGCCATCTTGTCCGCGGCGGACGCGGGCAGCCCCACCGCGGCCGCGGCCATGCTGCAGACCTTGAGGAAGTCCCGGCGAGAGAAGATGCTCGTTTCCATTTGATTCATCTGAGGGTCCCCGGATCGAGCGAACGAGTTGATTTGGCGCAAGTTTTCGCCACGAACCAATGCAGCAAAACCCCTGCCGAAAGTGGTCGTGCTCCCTACACCCAACGAGGACGGCAGGTTAGGACCGGACCTCCGTGGGCGCCTTGATCCAGCCCCAGACCAAAGGGGCCGCATCCGGTCGGAGATGGAAGGGGCGTTGCCACAAGAGCGTGCGCTTCGGCGCTTCCGGCGTGATTCCCGCGTGATGACAAATGCCAATATCGGTTCCACCCCCGGCCGATTGGGAGTATCCAGTGGTATCGTGCCAGCCCCCCTTTCCGTAGCCCCGCAGGAGAAGAAGGCCGCCGCGACCGCAGCCGAGAAGCCCGTCGTCCTGGTGGTGGACGACGAGGTGCGGTCGCTCGAGGCCATCTCCCGGACCGTCGACGACGACTTCACCGTGTTCACCGCCGCGAGCGCCGAGGAGGCGCTCGAGGTGCTCCGCCGGGAGTTCGTCACCATCGTTCTGTGCGACCAGCGGATGCCGACCCTGTCGGGCGTCGAATTCCTGAAGCGCGTCCGCGCGGAGTGGCCGGACGTGGTCCGGATCATCATCTCCGGCTACACCGACGCCGAGGACATCATCGCCGGCGTGAACGAGGCGGGGATCTGGCAGTACCTGCTGAAGCCCTGGCACCCCGACCAGCTCTTGCTCACGCTCCGGAACGCGAGCGAGCTCCACCGGCTGCACGAGGAGAACCAGCGCCTGTCGCTCGAGCTGCGCGAGGGGCTGCCGGCGCTCAAGGGTCGCGTCGCCGTGCGCCGCAGCGAGGCCAAGAAGCGCTTCGCCGTCGAGCACATCGTCCGCGCCCCCGACAGCCCCCTCGTCGAGGTGTGCGCGCTCGTCGAGCGCATCGCCCCGCACGACATCTCGGTCCTCATCACCGGGGAGTCCGGCTCGGGCAAGGAGCTCGTCGCCCGCGCCCTGCACTACGGGAGCAACCGCGCGGACGGCCCGTTCGTGGTCGAGAACTGCGGGGCGCTCCCCGACTCCCTTCTCGAGTCCGAGCTCTTCGGCCACAAGCGCGGGTCGTTCACCGGCGCCTTCGAGGACCGGATCGGGCTCTTCCAGCAGGCGCACGGCGGCACCATCTTCCTCGACGAGATCGGGGAGATGACCCCGGCCTTCCAGGTGAAGCTCCTTCGCGTCCTGCAGGACGGGATCGTCCGCCCGGTGGGGAGCTCGACGAGCGTCTCGGTCGACGTCCGCGTCGTCGCCGCCACGAACCGGAACCTCGAGGACGAGGTCCGCGCCGGGCGCTTCCGCGCGGACCTCTACTACCGCATCGCCGCGCTGACGCTCGCGGTGCCGCCGCTCCGGGAACGGGTGATGGACATCCCGCTGCTCGCGCAGGCGAGCCTCGACCAGGGGCGGCGGCTGCTCGGCAAGCGGGTGGAGGGCTTCACGGAGGAGGCCAAGGAGTGCCTCCGGGCCTACCGCTGGCCCGGCAACGGACGCGAACTCCACAACGAGGTGATTCGGATGCTCGCCCTGGCCGAGGGCCCGTGGCTCGGGGCGGACCTCCTCTCCTCGCACGTGCTGCGCGCCGCCCGCGGCGAGGCGGAGGAGCGCGACCTCTCGCGCCTGAAGGGCCTCGACGGCAGCCTGAAGGAGCGCCTCGACAAGCTCGAGGCCCGCATCATCCAGGAGACCCTGATCCGCCACCGCTGGAACCGCTCGCGGGCCGCGCAGGAGCTCGGGCTCTCCCGCATGGGGCTGCGCGCCAAGCTGAACCGGTACGGGCTGAACGAGAGCTAGCCATGCATCCGATCAACGTCGTGTGGATCCAGTCGGGAGGGTGCGGCGGCTGCACGATGTCCCTGCTGTGCTCCGACGTCTCGAGCCTGCTCTGGACGCTGCGGGGCGCCGGCGTGAACTTCCTCTGGCACCCGAGCCTCTCGCGGGAGAGCGGGCCCGAGGCGCTCGCGATCCTCGAGGCCTGCGCCGCGGGGGAGACCCCGCTCGACGTCCTCTGCGTCGAGGGCGCGGTGCTGTGCGGGCCGAACGGAACCGGGCGCTTCCACCTCCTGTCGGGCTCGGGGCTCCCCATGATGACCTGGGTCGAGCGGCTGGCGACGCGGGCCTCTCACGTGGTCGCGGTGGGGAGCTGCGCCGCCTACGGCGGGATCCCCTCCGCAGGCGCCAACCCCGCCGACGCCACCGGCCTGCAGTACGACGGCGAGCGCCCCGGGGGGCTCCTCGGGGAGTCCTGGCGGGGGCCCGGAGGCCTTCCGGTCGTCAACGTGGCGGGCTGCCCTGTGCACCCGGGGTGGATCGTCGAGACCCTGCTCGCGCTCGCGCTCGGCAACTTCGGCGCCGACGAGCTCGACCAGCTCGGTCGGCCCCGGTTCTACGCGGACCAGCTCGTCCACCACGGCTGCCCGCGCAACGAGTTCTACGAGTTCAAGGCGAGCGCTTCGAAGGCGTCCGACCTCGGGTGCCTCATGGAGAACATGGGCTGCAAGGCGACCCAGGCCCACGCCGACTGCAACATCCGGCTGTGGAACGTGTCCGGGTCCTGCCTGCGGGGTGGCTACCCGTGCATCAACTGCACGCTCCCGGGTTTCGAGGAGCCCGGCCACGAGTTCGCGCGGACTCCCAAGATCGCGGGCATCCCGACGACGCTCCCCATCGACATGCCCAAGGCGTGGTTCCTGGCGCTCGCGGCCCTCTCCAAGTCGGCCACGCCGCGCCGCGTCCGGGAGAACGCCGTCGTGGACCGCCTGACGGTGCCGCCGACGGTCCGGCCGGGTCGGAAATGACGCGCATCGTCGTCGGTCCCTTCAGCCGCGTCGAGGGAGACCTGGAGGTCGCCCTCGAGGTGGAGGAGGGCGTGGTTCGCCACGCCCGCGTGAGCTCCCAGGTCTACCGGGGCTTCGAGGAGATCCTCGCGGACAAGGCGCCGCTCGACGCGCTCGTCATCGTCCCGCGCATCTGCGGGATCTGCTCGGTCGCACAGTCGTCCGCGGTGGCCAGTGCGCTCGCCAGCGTCGTCCCGGTCGAGCCGCCGCCGAACGGCCGCACCGCCGCGAACCTGATGCTCGCGGCCGAGAACCTGGCCGACCACCTGACCCACTTCTACCTGTTCTTCATGCCGGACTTCGCGCGCCCCGCCTACTCGCAGCGGCACTGGTTCGAGGTCGCGCAGGCGCGCTTCGAGGCCATGCGCGGCACCGGCGGCGTCGAGGCCATCGGTGCACGCGCCCGGTTCCTCGAGCTCATGGCCATCCTCGGTGGAAAGTGGCCGCACACGCTCGCGCTCCAGCCCGGGGGCACGTCGCGCGCCGTGCAGAAGCCGGAGAAGGTCCAGCTGATGCTCGTCCTCCGGGAGTTCCGCCGGTTCCTGGAGGGCACGCTGTTCGGCGACCCCCTCGAGCGGATCGGCGAGCTGTCGGAGATGGCGGCGCTCTGGGCGTGGCGTGACGCGCGCCCCGCGGCAGCGAGCGACTTCCGCCTGTTCCTGGAGGTCGCGCGCGACCTCGATCTCGATCGGCTCGGCCGGGGCAGCGACGTGTTCATGAGCTACGGCGCCTACCACGACGGTCAGCGCCCGCACTTCGCGGCGGGGGTGTTCGACGGCGCGCTCCACGACCTCGATCGCACCTCCATCGCGGAGGACGGAAGCCACGCCTGGCTGAAGGACGAGGCACCGCGCCATCCGGCGGACGGCGCGACGCGGCCGGCGCCGGAGAAGCCCGGGGCCTACACCTGGTGCAAGGCGCCTCGCCTCGGCGGTCGCGTCGTGGAGGTCGGCGCGATCGCGCGCCAGGTCGTGGACGGCCATCCGCTGCTCCGAGAGGCCGTCGCCGACGCAGGCGGGAACGTCTTCTCGCGCGTCCTCGCGCGCCTGCTCGAGCTCGCCCTCGTCGTCCCGGCCATGGAACGATGGGTCTCGTCCTTCGCGCCGGGCGAGCCGTTCTGCGCCCCCGGGGACGTCCAGCAGAGGGCCACGGGCGTCGGGATGGTCGAAGCGGCGCGCGGCTCGCTCGGCCACTGGCTGACGGTGGAGGGCGGCCGCATCGCCCGCTACCAGATCGTCGCCCCCACGACCTGGAACTTCTCGCCGCGCGACGCGGACGGGAAGCCCGGCCCGCTCGAACAGGCGCTCGTCGGCACGCCCGTCGGCCGGGGGGCCGAGGACCCGGCGGTGCAGCACGTGGTGCGATCCTTCGATCCGTGCATGGTGTGCACGGTCCACTGAGGGCGAGGCACGTCCATGGGCGAGCGCATCGACCCGAGGCACCTCCCGGAGGCCGTTGGCGAGGACGTCTGGATCGACGTCATCCGCAAGATGGACGAGGTCTACAACGACCTGCTCCAGTACGAGGTGACGCTCGAGGAGAAGAACGCCGCGCTCGAGGAGTCACAGGTCTTCATCGAGAGCGTGCTGGGGTCCATGTCCGACATCCTCATCGTCTGCGGCCGCAAGGGGACGATCGAGGACGTGAACCCGTCGCTCCTCCAGCTCACCGGGCTGAAGGAGGACGACCTGCGCGGGCAGTCCGTCGCGGAGCTCTTCGCGGCCCCGACCTCCCGGGAGGAGGCGGCCCGCGTGTTCGCCTCGGGGCGCAGCGAGGCGGTGCACGACCTCGTCCTCGAGCTCCGCGGCGCGGACGGTTCGGCGCTCGCGGTCTCGCTCAACGGCACGCCGCGCGTCCGATCGGGGAAGCTCCTCGGGACGGTGATCACCGGACGCCCGGTGGGCGAGCTCCGGCGCGCGTACCAGGCGCTCCGCCAGGCGCACGAGGACCTGAAGCGGACCCAGCAGCAGCTCTTGCACTCCGAGAAGATGGCTTCGCTCGGCCGGCTCGTGGCCGGGGTGGCCCACGAGCTCAACAACCCCATCAGCTTCGTGCTCGGAAACGTCCACGCCATGCACCGCTACACGCAGCGGCTCTCCCAGTACCTGGAGGCGGTGCACCGGAGGGCGCCGCCGGAGGATCTGGCGGAGATGCGCGCGAAGCTGCGGATCGACCGGATCATCGGGGACCTCGAGCCGCTCATCGCCGGGACCATCGAGGGGGCGGAGCGCACCCACGACATCGTGGACGCGCTGAAGCGCTTCTCCGCGGTCGATCGCGAGCAGCAGCAGCACTTCGCGATCCGGGCGGTCCTCGATCGGAGCCTGCACTGGGTCGCGAAGGCGGCACCTGGCCGCGTCCAGGTTGCCGTGAGCGTGCCGGAGGACTGGAGGATGCTCGGGTCCCCGGGCCAGATCCAGCAGGTGCTCATGAACCTCGTGCAGAACGCCTACGACGCGACGGCCGGGGAGGTCTCGCCGCGACTCGAGGTCAATGCCCGCGAGGAGGGCGGAGAGGCCGTGCTCGAGTTCCGCGACAACGGACCCGGGATCGCTTCGGAAGACCTTCCGCGCATCTTCGACCCCTTCTTCACCACGAAGCCCGTCGGGAAGGGAACGGGCCTCGGTCTCACCATCAGCTACGGCATCGTCGAGAGGCACGGCGGAAGGCTCGCGGCGAGCAACCACCCGGACGGCGGCGCCCTGTTCACGCTGCGCCTACCACTCTCGAAGTCGGGCGAGGCCCCCGCCCGCGACCCCGGCGCCTCGTGAGCGACGACCCTCGCTGGGAGGACGCACCTGGACGGCGTCCCGAGACGGCCCGACTTCAGCCCTGGCGCTCCAGCCAGCGGTAAACCTTCCAAACGAAGGGCATGACGCCGATGAACACGGCCCACTCGGCAATTTCCAGCGCGACGACGAATTGCCATTTCATGGAAGCCATCCGCCCGGCGATGAGGACCGCATTGGCGAATGAGCAGGATGTGTGCCGGAGGTCCCGCCCGCATACATTCGAGCAATATTGGGTGCTTGCGCAGCCCAAGCCTCGTTTGGGGGAGTGAAGGGCAGTTGCCACCCCTGGCTGCGGCGGAAGGGCAACGTCCGGGCGCGCCGTCCGTCGCTCCGCGTTCGCGGCGCCCTCGGCATCTCCCCGCCCTCGACTTCCGGGCGCCATCTGTGGCAATGGACCGCCATGCGCCGGAACCTGGTGGAGATCGACGAGGCGAAATGCGACGGCTGCGGGGAGTGCATCCCCTCGTGCGCGGAGGGAGCCATCGAGCTCCGCGGCGGCAAGGCTCGCCTCGTCTCGGACGTGCTGTGCGACGGCCTCGGCGCGTGCCTCGGCGAGTGTCCCCGCGGGGCGTTGCGCGTGGTCGAACGCGAGGCCGACGCCTTCGACGAGCTCGCCGTCGCGACCCGGCGGAGCGCCGCCGCGCCGGCGCCGCGCCCGCGGCTCGCCGTGCTGTCCGCGACGCCGGTTGGTGCGGTCGGGTGTGCGGGATCCGCGCCGCGGCCCGGCGCGACCGGGAGGCCGGGCGCGACGGCGACCCGGCTCGCGAACTGGCCGGTGCAGCTCGGGCTCGTCGACGCCCGCGCGCCCTGGCTCGCCGGCGCGGACCTCCTCGTCGCTGCCGACTGCGTTCCGTTCGCGTACCCCGATTTCCACCGCGACTTCCTGGCCGGGCGCCGCGTGGTGGTGGGCTGCCCGAAGCTCGACGACCTCGGCGCGCACGCGTCGAGGCTCGCCGAGGTGTTCCGTCGCGCCGCGCCCCGGAGCGTGACCGTCGTGAAGATGGAGGTCCCCTGCTGCGCGGGCATCGCCGCCGCCACGCGCGAGGCGCTGCGCCTCTCCGGGCGACCGGTCGCCTACGCCGAGTCGACGGTGTCGGTGGACGGCGTCCGCCTGTCCTGACGCGACGTGAGTCTCCTCGCGGGCCAGCGCCGGCTCTCGTTCCCGGGCCTGGTGGCGGCCACCTTCTTCATCGTCTCGGGTGGCCCATACGGGCTCGAGGAGGTCATCTCCGGGCGCGGTTACGCGGGAGCGGTGTGGCTGGTCGCCGTCCTCCCGCTCGCCTGGAGCCTGCCGGTGGCGCTGTGCGTGGGCGAGCTCGCCTCCGCCCTGCCCGCGACCGGCGGCTACTACGTCTGGGTCCGCCGCGCCCTCGGCCCCTTCTGGGGGCTCCAGGCGGCCTGGCTCTTCCTCTCGGTCACCATCGTCGACCTCGCCATCTACCCCGCGATGTTCGTCGCCTACCTCTCGCGCCAGTGGCCGGGCCTCGGCGGGGTCGAGGCGGGAGGTCTCGGGTGGGGCCTCGCGGTGGCAGTGATCGCGACGGGTGCCGCCTGGAACCTGCTCGGGATCCGCGCCGTGGGCCGAGGCTCGGAGGCGGTGGGAATCCTCGTGCTCGCGCCCTTCGTCCTCATGGTCGCCCTCGCGGCCTGGGCGCTGCCGTCGGGAGGGGCGGCACGCCTCGGCACGGCGCTCGGCCAGGCCTCTCCGTCGGACGCGTCCGGGCTCGCGGCGGCGCTGCTCATCGCGATGTGGAACTACATGGGCTGGGACAACACCTCCACGTTCGCCGGCGAGGTGGATGACCCCCGCCGGAACTACCCCCGTGCCATGTTCGCGGGGCTCGTTCTCGTCACGCTGAGCTACCTCCTGCCCGTCCTCGCGGCCGCGAGCAGCGGCATGTCGCCCGCGTCCTGGACGACCGGCAGCTGGGTCGACGCCGCGGCCCGCGTGGGGGGGGGCTGGCTGGCTGCCCTCGCCGTCGCCGGCGGTGCTGCCACCGCGATCGCGATGTTCGTCGCCATCCTCCTGTACTGGTCCCGGCTCCCGGTGGCCCTCGCCGAGGACGGCTGGATGCCCGCGTCCATTGGCCGCCGGAGCGCCCGCACGGGATCGCCGGTGGTATCGGTGGTTCTTGGCGCGCTCGCCTGCGCCGCGGTCGTGGGCCTCGGTTTGCGGCGGCTGGTCGAGATCGACGTCCTCCTGTACGGCGCCGGGCTGACCCTGGAGCTCGTCTCCCTGGTGGTGCTGCGCCTTCGCGAGCCGGACCTCCCCCGGCCCTACCGGATCCCCGGGGGGCTCCCGGTCGTCGCGGCCGTCGCGGCCCTGCCGGTGGCGCTGCTCGCCTTCGCCGCATGGCAGGGAAGGAACGAACCGGGAGCGCTCGGCGTCCCGGCAGCGGGGATCGCCCTGCTCGTCGCGTCGGCAGGCCCGGTCTGGTACGCGGCGCGGTTCCGGGCCGTGCGCACGAGCCGCCTCTAGCCGCGGACGGGCTACAATGGCGCGGGAGGTTTCCATGCGCGCGCTCGCCCTCGCCCTCGCCGTCTCTGCGACGCTCCCCTGGGTCGTGGCCCGTGGGGACGACCCGGGCGAGGTCGCGGTCACGATCGGGGTGGGCGATACGCTGCCGATTGGCCCGCCTCCGGTTCGCCAGGTCATCTGCGACGACGGCAGCGTGGTGGCGCTCGTCGACACGCTGGACGGACCGGCCCTAAAGGGAGCAGCCCCCGGGCAGACCCTCTGCTCGTTCCTCGACGTGCAGTCGGTCCGGCGCGTGTACCGGGTGACCGTGGTCGGGAAGCCCGGCGCCGCACCTCCCCCACCTGGGCGGCAGTAGGGGCCGACCGGCACGCCCCCGATGGGCCGCAGCAGGAGCTCCGGCTTCCGCTCGGGCGCAGAGGTCCCACATTACGGGCAAGGGGGTTGCGCCCGTCGGCGAAGGAGGATGCGATGGCCCACTGGAGGAAGGTCGGCTGCGCGGTGGACTTCTCGGAGACCTCGCGCGCCGCGATGGAGGAGGCCGCCGACCTGGCGAAGGGGTCCGAGGCTGAACTGCTGCTGATCCACGCCTTCGAGATCCCCGGCGCGCCCGCGGACATGCCGCCTCCGCCGGATTCGGGGCGCGCGACGCGCGTCGAGCTCGAGCGCAAGCTCGAGGCGTGGCGGGCGGAGGCGGCTCGGCGGAGCGGAGGGGCGGCGACGGCCGTCGTCGTGGAGGGCGCCCCGGCCGACGAGGTCGCGCGATGCGCTCGCGAGCGCGGCGTCGACCTGCTCGTCGTCGGGACCCACGGCCGGCGCGGGCTGCGCCACCTCGTCATCGGGTCGGTCGCGGAGAGGCTCGTCCGCGTGGCTCACTGTCCGGTCCTGGTCGTCCGGGGACGGGCCTGACAGGCACTCGACCGGGTGGCGGGTCGCCGACCAGGGCTCGATGCGCCCCCGCGCCGAGGCCCGGGCCGTCGCGCGGGCGTGCGCGGATGATATTGACGGACGGTGCGTGCCATGCGGCAGGCTCCCCTCTCGAGCCCGGAGAGTAAAAGTTGGCTTCGCTCGAGGGGGCGCGAGACCCGATCGGGCCTCGTGACACGGGGAAGCCCGCGGCGACAGAGTTGCCGCCGGCGCCCCGGCGACGAGGCGGCACGCGCCCCGCGCCACGAAAGGAGAGGCCATGAAGCGCAAGATCGAGAAGGCCGAGAAGGCCCGCAGGAGCGAGAGGCGTCCCCCGCGCCGGCTCGGCGACGCGGAGATGGCCCACGCCGCTGGAGCGGCCTCGAACTCCACCATGCGAACCAGCCTCCGAAAGCAATACGATGGCGCGGAAGACGTGATCCTCGGCCACGCAAAGGGGTAGGGGGCCGCTCCTTCGCCTCGCCCCTCGCGCGTGCGGGTGGCCGGGCAGGCCATCGGCAGCTTGCGGTGCTCGTCGACGGAAGCGGGCGCTAGCCCAACTTCCGCAGTTCGGGGTCGGGCAGGCGGCTGAGGACGATTTCGTCGTTAGCCAAGCGAGCGAGAGAACTGGGCCGGCCGTGGCGGAAGTGGCGTGTAGTGCCGACCAACCCCCTTGTTG
>Ga0335070_10000372_pt1 | contig 51452 bp, 52 predicted proteins | sample Lox_Sample_13_FD_206722 | JGI IMG/M metagenome (GOLD analysis project Ga0335070, IMG submission 206722) | Soil microbial communities from Loxahatchee National Wildlife Refuge, Florida, United States - Lox_Sample_1.3 | ecosystem: Environmental > Terrestrial > Soil > Wetlands | place: USA...
AAATGGTTGTGACCTTGTTCTGCTGAGGATTAACCACACTCTTTACGGTTTCTGTGCTCTGGGTCAGGAGGAAGGGATCGTCTGTGCGATGGGTATAGGTGTAGGAGGTAATCCGCTGCTCTGGCCAACCCACGGCCTCTGTCTTTTGCAGGGTTTCTCCTACTTGCTCCCATGGGTTGGTCGGGTTGTCGTAGGTGTATTGGGTTCTGTATTGGTTTGTTCCATCTATGGAGGTCACCTGGGTAAGATCGAGACGGTTGCTGTAGGAGAAGCTTTTGTGGGTGCTTCCACAGGTAGAGCAGCCCTGGATTTCCTGGACTACATTGATGCTATCAATAAAGGCTGTTGTGTAGGTGGTCGTTCCTGTTGATTTCGTTACAATTGTACTTCCAGGCTGGTAGGTGAGGTTTATTTCTTCCTGGTGCACGCCATCTTTCATGTGGCTGTAATAATTTGTTACTCTCTGCCGGTTATCATATCCCCAGTGGCCGAATAGATTGTTATTGGTATCATACTTGTCGGTCAGATTATGGTTGGAGTAGGCATAGCTTATAAAGTTCTGGTCGGGGTAGGTGACTCTGGTCAGGTCTCCGTTTGTGTATTCGTAGACGACGGATTGATTTTTGGGGTCTGTCACAGAGGAGATGCGGTTGTTAGTATACTGGATCGAAAGGCTCTTTCCGAAGTTGTCCGAGACCTGGGTAAGGAGCCCTCCCGTGTAGGTAAAGGTCTGTGTGTTCCCATTGGGGTCAGAAATCTCAAGAAGCTTCCCGGTTGAGTCGAATCTGTAGGTGAGGTTACCCTCTTTTCGGCGAAGGTAGTAATCGCCCGAAGAAATCACCTGCTTGAGTCTATTCTTTACACCGGACTCGCCGCCGAAAAGGATCTCGTTAGAAGTCTGCTGAACCTGATTAAAGTAGAGAGCCCGGCCGTCCGAATCCCAGATACGGACTCTTTGGGTTGGACTCGTCTGAACGACATTGAGGATCATGTCAAAGGTGTGTGTCCATCCAAAACCCAGGGGAGCATCAAAGGTAATTTGACTGTTATAAGATCTTCTGAACTCTAAAGGGAGACCCGGCGTGGAAATTGAGAGATCGAGAAGTTCTTCATATTTGTTGCCTGTGGCTACGTTGGTAGGGTTTCCAACCGTTACATCACTGGGAGAAACATCTTGATTAGTCGGACATCCGCTGGGGGGAGGAGTCGGGGCACGAGTCGGGGGACGACCTCCGTTCTTTTCAGTGCTCTCACTGTCAACAAACCCACCGTCAAAGGGTAACCCTGTTAGCGGGTTAACCGGACAACAACCCTGATTCTTCTGGGTTTGGCTTCTTAAATCACACAACATATCCCAACCACAAGAGCAGTTATTTCCGGAAACGGACGCACCGGGGCACTGACATATCATGCACCAACACATGCCACCGAATATATACCATGGGTCGCTAATATCGACTACGTGATCTCCACAGGGATTTGGATGCATGGCTTCCGTGCAGTCACTGTATACCGTGCCGTCACAACGCCACAGTGTGGAGTGCAGGGAGCAGTCTGGACAGTACGTCGCAATGTAACCATCCAACGAACAATAGGGATGAGAATCATAAGTATAGGGAGTGCCGTCATTCCATACTTTCATAGCCAAAACCCAGGTACCGGAAGTAATGCAATTCACGGCAAAGCCGACCGATTTTGAATTTCTGCACGAGTCCTTCAGGGTAATCATTGCATTGTTGGCACAGTCGGGGTTGCTGGCTGGTGCCTGATACGTTGCATTTGTATTGCCACTCCCGCTGGGTGTAAGCGTACCGCTCCCGGATAGGCTCCAGCTATACGGAGGGCATCCTCCCGAGGCTGACAAATCCTGCCACCCCCCGCAGCTCACTGATTGACTTGGAGGGTTAATGGTCAAGGAAGTTTGCCCCAAAGCATCGCCGCCCCCCAATAGGGAATCGAATAGTGCTAATATTGCAAAAATGCCCCCCGTGCAAATTATTTTTTTAATCCGCATGAATCACCTCCCAAAGGGATAAAAATCAAATCTGAGGGTGTTCTCAAAAAAATAAAAGCCCGACATCGCAGATTTCGAATGCCAGGCTTCTTCGACTTCGTTTCACCTCTTCTCCCCCCCTCTTGTTCACAGAAAAGGTGGTCAACTCTTAATCAAAACCAAATCACCGTCCGTACATTCCTCAGGAATTCTCATTGAGGAAGAAGTGTATCCCTTATACGACGGACCAAAAAACATGTCAAGCGTTTTTTTTGAAAAGGACGCTGAAATGGCGCCATCTGAATGTGGAGCCCTTGGCAGTCAAGCAAAACATGTCTTGTAAGGTTGGGATGTATTACAAAAAGGTGGAAATCGGAAAGCAAGATCTCAAGAGGCTACGCTTGGTTATTGTTCAAAAAAAATTTCACGGAGAGGACCTATTTCCCCGAGATGGAGCCAGTCGCAAAAAAGGTGCCCATGCTGAGCCTTGGAAGGATTGGGGGATGGATTGAATGGATGGACCTTAGTTCAGGAGGCGCTTTACGATGGGAATCTTGAGGAACTGTACGCCTTCCTCTTTGAGGATTACTTCTTCTTCCGTGGTGGCCGTCCCTCTAATATTTCTCTTTTCGGCCTCTCCGTTATGAATCTTGAGAGCCTCCTTGTAAAACTCAGCTCCTACGTCCTCAAAATGCTTTTCTATGAATTCGCTTACCAGCTGGAGGGCTTTATGGGGATTGATCTCCTCTTGCGCCCCCTCCCCTGCCTTTTTGATTCCAAACGGGGAAAAGGCTTTCTCTATTTGATTGTCGTCACAATAAGGGCACGTCAGGATACCGGCAGACTTCTGCTCCTCAAAAGAGGCGCCGTCCTTAAACCAGCACTCAAACTTATGGCCATTCGAGCAAAAAAGATCAAAGGCAATCATCGGTAAACAAATAACACGTCACGATTCTTTTGGCAAGGAAAAGAAAAACTCTTTGGCTACTGAGGGGTCCGCCCCTGCCCTTCCCATTGAGAGGCTGTATCGCAATAATAAAAACCCATTCCAAACAAGGCGGGAGGGACGGTCGGGCGGAAAAGTCTTAGAGCGGCAACCTCTCAAAAATGAAATCCGGGAGTTCCATGTCCTAGTGATGACTCCATTCTCTGCAAACATCGATTAACGATCCATAAAAGACCGCATTCTAAGACTTTGAAGCCCGATTGTCTCTTCCGCCAACGCGGCGGTTGCGACACAGCTTCCAAGGGGGACGGAATTATTTGGGACATGAACCGCATCGTGCAGGCCACCCATCTGTCCGGGGCCTTAACCCTTGTACGTCTGCACCCGGCCCCAGAGGCTCTTCGTCCCCCAGATGCCCGAGCGCAGACATTCCAGTTGAACGATCTGGCTGTGGTCGACGAAAAGATTCACTTCGGGACCGTAGTTCTTGATATACCAGGCAAAGACTTCCGGCTCAGCCGCTTCAAACATAACCTTCTCGAGCCCCAGGGCATTCACCATCTTGGCCGGGACATCCGTCCGCCATGCGTTGACGTTCTCGGTAATCCCTTCCGATTCGATCATGATCATATATGCGCCTGCGTCGACAAATCGTTTCGCCTGGAGGATGGCCCATTCCGGATCCCGTGTGCCCTCAGCTTCCAATTCCTCGGCTGCGCTGGCGCCGCCCGCCCCGAACTGAATCCCCACTTCGGGTTTTGCCTTCACCTTCGCCTTCTGAACCTTCTCAATCAGCCTGACCCAATCGTCGGTAGGAATCGTAATGAAACCGCTGGAAATTTCGATGATATCAAACCCAAGCTCTTTACATTCCCGAATATAGCGATCGACCATCTCCGGACCTTGTGTTAGCACATGCTCCATGAACCCGCCGGTATCCACCAGAACATCGTAATCGTGACAGAGGTCGATCAGTTCCTTGACGGCTTCACGCGGCATCAGGCTGAAGGAGCCTCCTGCGAATTTAAGGACATCCACGTAGGCCCCCATCGTTTCCAAAATGTCCTCCAAATATCTTTTCCCCATCGGAGTATAGTAAGGACCGCGAATCTCGGTCACTCCGCGGACACGCGGTTTTGCCGGACGGTCATTGACCTTAAGAAACTCGAAGGCTCGGGGGGCTGTTTTAGGCTTCACCATTTCTCAATCCTCCTCGTTTGGAATATTCTGGAAACTCATCTCGCGGGCCTCACTCAAATCGATGAAACTCGAACCCTTCCTAATAATTCGGCCAATTCGGACACTTCGATGGACTCGATGTGTAAGACCGCATGGATAATCTCCTGACACAGCGATCGGTCGGCATAGGGCGCTGCCAATTTCTCGAACTTCCCGACCGCCGTCTCCCAGGACATGGGACGGGTCCGAAATCCTTCGTAGTTGTGCTTCTCTCTCTCCACCTTCTGACCATCACGAAGCGTCAACGTGACGCGGCATGGCATCTCCTCCGGAAACTCCCGGCTATAGTCCGCCGAAGGCTTGATGACCACTTTCTTCAGAAGGGACTGAACGTCTTCCCCCTGAATCCGATCCGGCCGGTACTGGTCGGGCATGACCTGACCATCCAGGAGGGCGACAGCGACCAAGTAAGGCAGACTGTGGTCTGCTTCCTCTTTCGTCCCGACAACGGTCTTGTCCCCTTCTTCTCCTCCACCAATGATGTGGTAGGCGACGTCGAAGATCTCAATGTCAACCCTGGTCACGTCTTCCCCTCTCAAGCCATATTCCTGTTTCAATTCCAGGACCCCTTCCAAGACAGACTGAGAGTGGATTTCAGCATTGTATCTCTTCAGGCTCGTCAGGGTGACGCGTTCAAGGTCCTCTTGCAACCAGTTGATCTTGAACTTACCCGCAACGGCTTCCATAAACCCCTTATTCCCTTCAAACACCTCCGGAGGACCCGTGATGCCCCGCATGGCCAGAAAGGTTCCGTGGGTGCAGCTAAAAGCCGTATTGGGATAGGCCAGACCCTTCCAGTGGGAAAGTGCCCCGGTTCTTGTGACGCGCAAGGCATTGAAGGCCGTTCCGCAAATGGCAATCGCATTCGCCGTACGAACCTCATCCAAACCCAGCGCCTTGGAAACACCCGCGGCGACCGCATAAGAGCCCTGGGTCGTGTGGTCAAAACCCTTTGCTCGAACGGGCGCGACATCGCTCAAGCGACACTGCACCTGGTAGGCGACGGCCAGCGCAGTCAGAAGTTGCCGGCCGCTTTGTTTCGCATACTCCGAAGCAGCCAGGACAGAGCCAATGTTATCGCTGGGATGGCACGTCTCACCTTTGGCCAAATAGCTGTCATTGAAGTCAAGATAGCGGACGAGGGCTGTGTTGTAAAGGGCTGCGCGGTCGGGCGCCGCTTTTCCCCCTCCGATCAGGGTACAGTGCCGAGCGCCGTCGAACTCCTCGACCTGGTCCTTGAGCATGCGAACGGGGTCCCCTTTGAGAGCTCCGATGGCGCATCCCAATCCGTCTAAGATCCGGATCTTGAGCTGGTGACGGGCTTCCTTCGAAAGGTCGTCATACGAAGTCCGCACCACGAATGCAGCGAGTTGTTCGGCCTGAGTCATATCCCCCTTGCTCTATTATACGGCATGATCCATCATAAGCAACAAGAAATTGTTCATAAAGTACCGGCCAGTCTCTTCTTTAGAATGATCAAAAACGCCCAAGAAACGAATCCATCCCCTGCGAGGACATCCGTCGCCATGTCTCTGGAATAAGTATGGCCTCAGCTTGATCGGAATACTCGATACGGTCGACGGCGTCAAACCCCGATTTTTAAATCGGGGTAAGACACACCGCTCAGTATCAACCCCTGCCTACCGGCAGGCAGGCTGAGCATACCTCGGGCTTCAGACCGGCGAGTCGAATGGGTTGATTGGAAAACGGCTTGGAGAGACTATCTACTGCGGAGAAATTCCTGCGCCCCTATTTCTACAGGGGTCTGATCATCCCGTGTGCCCTGTCCTCCGAGAAGCACGAGCAAAAGAACCTGCAGCACGCTCTGGTACGGAGTCGCATGCCCCTCAAACCCTTCCAGCATTCTTCTTAAAGAGGGGAGTATACACAGGGAGATCATCTCATCGATTTCGTCTTCATCCTCATTTTTCTCCAGAAATTGCAGCATGACGCCAAGATGGTCCGGCAATTCTCGGACAGCTGAAAAATCACAGATCTGGTACTGTTCTTTTAACCCATCCAGGAAAAGTCTGCGGTGACTTCCGTCTCCGAGCAGGTGGTATCCCACGTAAGGATAACAGACTCCCTCTTGGCTAAACGTTTCGTCATAGATTTGTTTTATCCGGCTGAAGGGAGCTTCCTCGATAAACGTTTTAAATCGATTCATCAGATCGGCAGCCTCTCGTCGGAAAGGAGTCAGGAGGGAGATGCATTCGTTTACTTGATCGGAGAGCGACGGCCCCGGCGGCTCAAGAATATGGCCAAAAAGGCTATAAATTTCCATAAAATTTCCTCCCGCAGTTTTTGCAATTGCTGTCTGGAGTATCCAAAAATGAAGCCACCCTACGGAACGTTTTCAAAGGCTTGCGCTTATTTGCCCGGAAACCCCCTTGCGATTAGACAGATCATGCACCCTCGTGGTGACCTGCACCATGACGGGCCATTTTCAAATCCTTCAGGAGAGATTTCCTCGTCAAGAGACGCTTCTGCTCTCTTTTATAACTATTGAAGCGTACGGAAGGCTCAGAAGTAAATCAGGTGAAGCGTGTATTTCTTACGACGAAACCCAGTATTTTGTCGGACCTGAAACCTACGGAATAACCTCGATGAATCGACGGGTGGAAGAAGGACAAGGACCGAAAGTGAAAATCTTCAAGAACAATTGACCCGTCCTTGGAATCTATGTTAAAAGATTTGAAACCCGCTTCAACAGGAGGGACAGTCGGTTGACCAAATCCGCCGAAGCACACCGGGCTGATCTCTGTGACGATTGTCGGCAAAGCGACGTATTCCTCCACGGCCAAGGCAGGGGACTCCTGCGTAGGTGGATGAAGTCGAAGGCGCTGAAACTCTCGCTCATCCTTTTTTTCTTTTTTCAGGCCTCCACAGCCATCAGTACGGATCCATCTCGGCTCCAAGATTATTTGATCAGGAACATCCCGGCCCGACCTTCTTTTGCGATGGGGGGATCCGAATTCGCCAAAACGATTTCTTCCATGGATGGGGCCATGCGAGAGCAGGCGATCCTCAATCAGCTGATGGAAGGGAACCTCCCCGATTTTTTGAGAAAATTGAAACCGGTCCAGATGAGCCTCGGATCGAAGGATGGGAGAAGCATCACCGTATCGATCTTCGTCATGCCGGACTACCTGGCGATTGGTTCGGACAGCGACTTCCTGCTGATACCGATGTCGCTTCATACGGCAGCCCAGATCGCCTTTCGATTCGGCTTCGTTCTTCCCACGACAAAGATGGTCGATGCCATCTTTAGACAATCCGCCTTCCATCTCGCTCCTAACCCGTTGCCACCGGGTCCCCAGATGAGATCGACGGCCTACTACGTAAAACATGATGAAAGAATCAAAGCACAGGAACAGACTCTAGGGAAACCTCTGGATGCCCTCGTTTCGGGCCACAAGAAGGATGTTGTCCTAACGAACAGATTAGCCAAAGCCATCGGAAGAATCGCGATTTATGGCTGGCATCGTCTTTCGGGCGACCCCATACAGCCCTTGACCACAGTTCATCCGGCGAGCTATGCGGATTACAGCCATGGCATTCGGTTGATCAGCGAAATCGTTTTGATCGATGGGAAACCCAAGTCGATCTACAGCGTCCTGAGGGACCCCGATCTCACAAACGTCTTGAGCGATGAAGGAACGATCCAGGCCCGCCAACTGTTGTCATCTTCGCACGTGTCCCATTAATCATTGGCTGGCGCGTATCGAAGCCGGGCTGAAGCCTCGGTAATCATTAACCTCCAGGTCATCCCGCAATCTCACCGGTATCAGCAGGTTTTCAAATTGGAAGTGTTCTCAGCTCCCCCACCTCCATCATGGTTAAAATGTTCCACGTTGAACCGAAAATTTCTCTTTCGAGATCCTTTTCAGATTGAATTCTGAAAAGCAAACATTTCGCGGTTGCAAACCCAGGTCCGCCCGTGAAACGCCTCATCACCTTTTCCACATCTAAAGGAGAGATTGCCTTCAAATGGGTTAAAGCCCCGCGGCACTCGCCTTCTGCAGAACGTTCTTTGATATCATATTCTCGCAGTTGCATGCGGGATTGAAGATGGTCAATCAACGTCGCCTCTCCTGACATGACAAAGAGGGAGATACTCCGCATCCCTTTTTGAACGGTCCTTCGTCTTTGCTCACACTCCAAGCCAAGCTGAGTTTTGTAGTTCAAGTCCCATAGATCCCTTAGATTTCTTAAAAGCATGAACTGCTTCTGCTGGGATTGAAACCACTGAACCGGGATACGCTCAGAATCCCCCCCAAATTGTTCTTCCCTATCGTTTAGCTTTTTCTTTTCCTCCATCTCCTTTAAAGTGCGTTCGAATTTCGAATACAAACTTTTGGCCAAAAATGTAAATTCCAAGATCTCTTTTTCTCGCTGAGAATTCCGGTGATAATACTGCCTGTATTTGCCTTCCATGACTTGTTTGACTCCCCTGATCTTTGTGAGTTGGTCCTGAATTCGTTTATAGGTGAGGCGGATATCGGTGACGATTTCCATAGGACCATTCCTGTCCGCGGTGATAAGTGGGCATAACTTCTCAAGTTCATAGATCGCCTCCCCAAGGTCCAAATACATAGTCTCCATGGTTCTTTCTAAGCTTGCCGCATATCCTTGTAAGCTTCCTCGCTCCATGGTCCACCTCCTGATTACTCTGCTCAGATCCACCTGCCACATTGGCAGGCCCCCAGTTCGTCGTTTAGCCCTGAGCACCTTTTTTTCTTCCTGTTTCCGAAGCAAGGATAATGCCAGGTGGTCAATAATCCATAACCACTTGAAAGTAAATTTATCTTCTGAATTGTCTCTTGATTGGAAGGTTAGTCAGGGTAACAAAATTGTCCCGTTGTTGAACGTGTTTAAGAAAATGCACGAATCGTACCAAGGGAAATTGATTTTCGTTTCCAAGAATTCGTAGAAAGGTAAGATGGAGTAAAGGAAAGAGAATGGAATGTCAATGATGAGACGTTGATGATGTGGATAACTTCCTTGTAATGTTGTTCCTTCGTTTTTATCCCACTATACAATCTTTCTTCTCTATGATTGATAATTCTTATTGAAGTTTTTATTCAGAATGAGTAGACTTTTATCAGCGGATGATGAGCACTCGGCCTGTCGTCAAAGATACCAGGATTACAAAAAGATATATAAATTTTAGGAACTTATTTTTAGAAGGGAGAACATCATGAAAGACATGAGAGGTTGGATTGCAGCCTGTGAAAAGGAAGGAGAAGTCCATCGGATAAAAGCCGAAGTGGACTGGCACCTGGAAATGTCGCATGTCGCCCGATTAAACGAGAGTAAGAAAGGACCGGCCCTTATTTTCGAGAATGTCAAAGGGTACGACATCCCGGTTTTAGCCAGTGCCTTTACCACTCCCAAGAGGCTTGCCATCACGTTGGGCCTGCCCACCAGTTATTCGATGTGTGATATGGCGCGTGCATGGATGCAGAAGACTTCCAAAGGAGAACTGGTAAAACCAGTTGAGGTGAAGAAAAACCCCCCGGTTATGGAACAAATAGTCGAGGGCGATAAAGTTAACCTGTTTGATTTCCCGGCGCCACAAATTTACCCTTTAGACGGCGGTAGGTACATCGGAACAACGGGCTATCTTGTTACCCAAGACCCCGATTCTGGCTGGACGAATCTGGGAACATATCGGATGCAGATACTGGATGAGAAAAGCGTTGGGCTCCAGATTCTTCCCGGGAAGCATGCCGAGTTCCATATCAAGCAATATCAAAAGATGGGCAAGAAGGTACCGTCAGCGGCGGTCATAGGCTGCGACCCACTGCACTTCATCGTCTCCAGCACCATGGTATCAGCCGACGTGAACGAATATGACGTGATCGGAGCGCTCAGGGGCGAGCCTGTTGAAGTATTCCGTAGCGACCTGACCAATTTAAAACTCCCTGCCAATGCCGAGATCATCCTGGAAGGCGAGATTGACCCGACGAACCTGAGACCCGAAGGACCTCTCGGCGAATATACCGGCTATTACTCTGGCAAATCCAAGTGGGGTCTCCCGAAGCAATGGTTGAACGTCAAGCGTATCTTGCGTCGCAAGAAGCCCATCTACCATATGACCACGGTTGGCCCGCCGGTTGGAGAACATCACATGATCCAATCCCTGAATCGGACAGGCACGTTATGGTCTGACCTCGAAGATATGCATCTTCCCGGGATTCAATCGGTTTACTGTCCTTACGAAGCCACAGGAAGGTTCTGGGCGATTGTTTCAATCAAGACCATGTATCCCGGCCATGCCAATCAGGTAGGACATGCGGTCATTTCGACCACCACCGGACACTACGGCGTCAAAGGGGTCATTGTTGTTGACGACGATATCCGCGCCGACGATTTGACCGGAGTGTGGTGGTCACTCTCCGTTCGTTACAACGCGATCCGAGATACAGATATCGTCAGAAGGGCACGTTCAACAGTCCTCGACCCTTCGCTGCCGATCAATGAACGAGAGATAACCTCACAAATCATTATGGATGCCACCATGCCCTATGAATGGAAAGAAAAACCGACTTTGATTGTGCTGGATGAGGAGACGAAAAAACGCGTCATCAGCCGCTGGCAGGAGTTTGGTTTTACTGAGCCCTATTAAATAAACAAAGCCGGTGTTCTCATTCTGTTTTTTTTGATCAGGAGTCGAAATATTATTCCGGAATAGACTGTTTCAAGCCTTTCCAAAGTGTTTGGATTGATTTTCTTATAGGAACGCGGCGGGATGATTTCTATCTAGGCAAGTCTTCGATTTCAGAATCATGCCTCTGTTGCCGACTTCTTGTTAACTGGTCGGCCCATTCTTGGGGACCCCTCCCTTAAACTTTCACTTCCCGAATGTTTACTGCGCCAAAAAATCTCTCCAACCGATTACATAATTACGTTGATCTTAAATTCCCAACCTTCTCTAATCTCCCTTGATGGTTTTGCAGCACCGGAACCCCAGATGATAATTTTCGTGACTATGCGCATCCATCACCCGGCTGCCGTGCCAGAAGGGCGCTCGCCAGCGGCACCAATCCGGATGAGCATAGGTGGTATCGAAGATGAACCAACTGCCCTTCATCTCCGTGTAACCGAGTTCCAGGCTGCCCCGGCTCGCCATCTGGCTTTCATTGAGGGGAAGGTTCATATGTTCTGCTGCATTTCCATGAAGATCATAGACTCCTAATGGGCTTCTGCAATCAGGAAAACTTCCTGCGGGAAATGTATTCGATCCGCATCCGGTCCAACTTCCACCGTTGCATCCCGGGGTTTTGAAGCTCGAACAGGCACAGATTCCCTTTTCGTAATGAGACCCATAGGCCCACGCCTGGTGAGCGCCGTAGAGGCGATTGTGAGCCTCCCGCATCCGTTCGACCGCGACATTCGGAGGAACGCCTTTCGCGAGATCGAACCGGTAATCGGCCGGAAGGAGTGCCCCCGCGCAAGCCCCCTCCCATTCGTGGGCGTCGCAGAGCCGTTTCCCCATGGCCCGGCAGAGAAGAGCCGCCTCCCGGGCACGGACCCAGACCACCGGGTAGACACAGGGGATATCGGGAAACTCGAATTGATCGATGCAGGCCCTGGCATCTTCGGCCTTTTCAACAGCCGGGTTGTAGAGGGGAGCCATGTACTTTGCCCCGCAAATCTTCTCGAAGGACGCATTCTCGTAGTGGACGGCCAACTGGCCGAGCTTTTCTTGTCACCCGTCCGGGGTCATCGGGTGTTTGGCAACGGCGGGATTTCCCTGACCCATATACCCCGACTCGCGAAAGAGAGATCGAATCGAATCCATCCGTCCGTCGGACAGACCATGGATCTTCTGCAATTGTCCGAAGAGAACTTCATTTCTCTCTTTCAGCGATTGGGCTATTGCAGCAGGTCGGGAGAGAAAGATAAGACAAAGACATATGAGGAAGGTCATCCAAAAGAAGCGGTCCGGATTCATGGCAAATCCTTTCGTGTCAAATAAAAGAAATCTCTGTCGTCGGCATACCCGAGAAACCGAGGGACATACCTCCCTTTCACAGTCATATCGACTTCGGCCATCCCTTGGATCAAGTGTTGAACGTAGAGGCTCGACCCTTGCCTCTTGTATACGGCAAGGTAGGTATGAACAAGGGCGTTCATGTCCAGAAGCATGGCGTACCGACATTGATAGGCCTGGAAGACGCGGGCCATGGCCGAGGGAGTCGCGCTCCAGAAAAAGGCATAAAGGAGAAATCGTCTCCCTTGCGACTCCTGCAACGCGGCGCCAGCGCGCAATGTCCGCAGCTTCTCATCTTTGGACCCCGACCAGTTTCCTTCCCCCCATCGACTGACCAGAGGGCCCGGAACGGACATTCGGGCAACTTCATCAAAGCCGGCGATGAGAGGCACACCATTCTGGCGGGCATATCTTACTTCTGGAAGGAGGGAGCGGTCTTCTTCCGTCCAGGTCTTCATGTCAACCCGTCCGTCTCGAAGGACATAAATCGTCGACAGCCCGGGCTGGAGCTTGCTGAAAACCACGCCATTTTCCAAGAAGCCATAGTGGCTGCCATAATTTCTGAATCCCAGGGGTCCATACTTCAATGCCCCGTGAATGCGCTTGAACCCTCCGGTGAAGGCAGCGACGGTCCTGTCGATGTCCACTGGACTGACCAGGCCCGTAGAAACCAGAGGTGCAATGCTTCCGATGCCATCCGGCCCGGGAAGGGATTTGTCCTTCATCCGGTCGGCGACATGCTCGGACCAATCGACTCTCGGATGGTCCGTTCCGAGAACGAATTTGAGTTCGAACTGGGCCAAATCAAAGGCCACCAGATAGACCAGACCTTTCTGCTCAACGCTGTCCAGGGAGCTCACCACGCGGCGATAACTGTTCATGATTTCCGGTGAGATGGCCTCTGGAACGATGACGCTCACGAAGATGCCCGGGCTATCCTTTGCGGCATACCAAGTTCCGAGGACCATTCCCCGGTCCTCGGATTCTCCGATTTCAATGCCAAGATCGATCGGCTTCACCCTGTAATCGGCTTGCTTTGGATCAATGAGAGCGGGTGCCGGCGCGTCTCTCGCCTGAGTCGGCGGTACGACCTGCGTGGGCCCAGACTCGATCCGCCCTTCCGCTTTTCGCCGGTAGAGATAAGCAAAAAAAGTGTCCCTGACGTAGGTGACGATTTCTTCGCCGCCCGGCACTTTATCCCGCAGAAAATCGGTCACGGCTTCGATTCGAGTCCGGTGCCCTTTCGTGAGGTTCCGTAAATACAATCTTCCTCCGCAGAGAGGCACATAGGGGACACCCGACCGTTTTGCCTTCTTGAGGCTCTCAGTAAAATTGTCTCCCGATAGTTCACACACGAGCCCGCCTTTCTTTGATGTGATCGCCAGACCGGGAGGGTGAACTTGATCGAACGAGAGATCCTGATTCATCGGATCCGCGTTCTCAAGGTGATAAGTTTCTGAGGAGGCGCCGGCTCTACCGTTGAGCTGAAGAAGGTACCACGCGTTAATCTGAGGATTCAGGTTGATCAACGTGGCGCCACTCTCCGGGCCACCTGCCTGTTTCACCGATACCGAACTTGTTTCACGAAAGGGCTGGAGGTCAATGATCGTCTTAAGATCTTGCGAGTCCTTTGGGTCAGCCGCCCTGATAGATGTTGCAGAAAACGAAATGACAGCAAGCAGGAACAGAAAAACGAGGAATGCGGTTCTCGCCACATTTGTGGTACGACTCTGCAATGAAAAGGTATGGAATCGTTTCAGCAATCGCTGCAACCTTCCTCTACATCGCCAGGAGGAAAACCACACCGGCCAGAAAGAGGGTGATTTGACTGACCCGGTCCTTCAGGGCAAAGACCAACGGATCGTCGAGCATGGCACCTCGGTGGGCGATCAACCAGACATAGCTAATCCAGTAGAGCAGCAAGGGGCATAAAAGCCAAATGAAATAGTGACGGGTGTAGAGAATCTCCGCCTTTCCGCTGGAGATGTAGATGGCCAGTACGAGGACAGCCACATAGCCGCTCCCGCTCCCCAGAGAGGCGAGGAGTTCTTTGTCAATGATCTGGTACCCCCGGACGCGCACCTTTCCGGTCTCTGCATGCATAATCACTAGTTCGTCATAGCGCTTGACAAGGGCAAGGCTCAGGAAGATGAACGTAGAGAAAGCCAAAAGCCAGGACGAAGGCCAGATGTCAACGGAGGCCGACCCGGCCATGATTCGCATCGTGTACAACCCGGCGAGGAGAATAACATCCAGCAGCGCGACCTGTTTAAAGTAGAAGGTATAGGCCAGGTTCAGGAGATAATAGATCAGGACCATCCAAAAAAAGTTCGAAGGCAATACCAAACTTACAAGAAGGCTGAGCCCAAGCAAACAGGGACTTGCGAGGAGTCCGAAAAGAGGAGAAAGGGCGCCGGCGGCAAAGGGTCGTTCCCTCTTTCGAGGATGATGACGGTCGGCAGAGAGATCGATCAGATCGTTTGAAAGATAAACACTGGAGGCGCATAACCCGAAGGCCAGGAAGGCAAGCAGGTTTTTCACGATTAAATCGGGCTCGAGAAATCGGTGGGCCATCACAAGGGGAATGAAGACCAGAAGGTTCTTAAGCCACTGATGGAGGCGCAAGGCCTCGACATAAGGCTTTATCCCTTTCTTCGTAACCGGGAAAACTCGTTCCACCTCCACCGTTCGGGTCGCGACACCCAACAAATTTTCCGGAACATTGACGAGGATCGCCTTTCGAGCCGAAGACCAGACCGGAATATCCCTCCGGCCGTTTCCGGCATAGTCGAACTTCTTTTCCCCGAACTCTTCAACGAGCCGGTCCCGTTTGCGGCGCCCCGAGAGGTTGGTTGTTCCATCGCTCCCCAAAACCTGATCAAATAGGCCAAGGTGATCGGCCACCTGCCGGGCGATCTGCTCATCCGCCCCCGTTGCCAAAACGATTCGACGTCCGAGGACACGCTGCTCCCTCAAATAACCCAACAGTTCTTGATGGTAAGGCAGAACGCTCACGTCGAGATTGACCCTCTGGCTGATCCGACGCTTCAAATAAGCCTTTCCCCTGAATAGCCAGAAAAGAACAGCGAAAAGATAAAGAGGGTTTTGCTTGATCAGGGTGAGGAACGATTCGACCAGGAGATCTGTGTGGACAAGGGTGCCGTCGAGGTCCACCACAAGCGGAGTGTCTATCTCGAACGGATCGATTTGCTGCCTCCTTTCGACGGAGAATGGGTATTTTTCAGGAGGGGGACTCATGGAGATTCATCCCCGGGGTAGCCTGCAAAGAATTTTCCCCATTCCGTATCACGCGCCACAATTCTCATGCGGCCCTTGCCCACCAGAGGCCACCACACCCAATCGTGGTAAATGTAAGAACCCATAACAAAAATATAAACCAAAGGGGTATGGAAAAAAAGTTTTTGAAATCCTTTGAGGGGGCCGTACCAAATCAGGTCACCAACGCGGCTTGCCGCATTGTCTCCCACTGAGAAATGGAAATTCATCTCCTTGATGTCTTCTCCCTCTACCTCGATCTCCTCTATCCTTCCCACCCCGAGGCCGTCCTCATGGGCCAATCGGATATAATCGATTTTCATCGGATCGAAACCCATGATCTTGGCCGCCACCGCATCGATGGCGACCGAATCAGAACTTGCAAGGATGAGGCCTTTTTCCACGGGGATCATCGTCCGGGGGCCTGGCCCGTTCCCGATGAAAGTAGCATCCATGAGAGTGAAGATTCCCGGATGAATTTCCTTCTGGATGGCCAGAAGATCGACCAGCGTCTCGTGGATGACACTGTGCGTGTAGTGGCGACGGCTGGCCAGAAGGCCGCCGAAGGCATTCTTCATCGATCCCGTGATGGTGGTATAAATATGACACTTCGCCGTAGGGAGATGGACCACGTTTTTTCCACGAAAAAGGCTCGGGATCTTGATGCCCTTCGGGTAAATTTGATCTAACACCCTCATCTTTGCTCTGGGGTGAAAGATCTCCCAGACCACATCTTGGGCCAGAAAATTGTATCGCTGCGGAACCCCATACCTCCGATACACGGACTCCAGTTTGTTCAAACGCAACCCTTTGAAGGCGTTTGTTACCACCGTGTCGTTGTGGACAGCGATGAGGTCTAAGAACCCGGCCCTCTTGAGTCCCAGGATAGCCCCTTCCAATTGCCAGGGCGTCGTGTTTGCGGAGAGAAGAGGAAGGTGCCAGGAGATATTGTCTTTCAAAATCGTCGAGACACCCGCCTTCAGGGCCTCCTTGACTCCGGCCCCCTCCAAAAGCTCGGGGATGTCGTGAAGGACGTCCTTCGGCGTCGTCTTTCGTACAGTAACCAGGGCTCTCAATACACTTCCTCCATCTTCTCTGTGAGGCAAGCAGTTACATAGTCTCTCGTCAGATGGTCGGTTAGTCAATTGACGATAAGACTACAGGACCATTTAAAAGACCCGCATTCTAAAGCTTTGGAACCCGACAGGCCTCCCCCCTCTTCCAAGAATCCGCATATTTTATATTGCGACACAGTCCCTGAAAAGGGTCACCCGGCATTTTCACCGTTGTCTCACAGACATCTCACTCCCATTTTTCGGCACAGGGACTGTATTTTTTGATGTTCAAGATATAGTTGGAGGCGGAGAGCGCAGCCCTGACCCCGTCGCCAGCGGCAATGTTGTTCTGTTTGAATGGATCATTGGTCACATCCCCTGCCGCAAAAATCCCCGGTTTCGAAGTCTGACCCGTTGCATGATCCACGATGATTTCTCCGGCTTCGTTCAAGTCAACAAGACCCCTGGCAAATTCCGAGTTTGCAATCAGACCAATTTCTATAAATATTCCACCCACAGTCAATTCTTTTGCCTTCTGCGCTTTCTTGTCCTCATACCGCAGCCCGGTGACACTTTGATCTCCGAGAATTTCCGCTATCTCTGCGCTGCGAATCACCTGGACTTTGGCGGATTCGGCCACCTTTTCCTGGTTGACCGGATCGCCTTTTAGCTTTTCGCTCCGGATGATTAAATAGATTTTTTTTGCGTAAGGGAGTAAATCAACGACCGTCTCGAGCGCCGAGTTCCCGCTTCCGGCGACGGCAACCTCAAGGTCACTGAAAAAGGGAGCATCACACGTTGAACAAAACGCAACACCCTTTCCGTCGAATTTATCCTCTCCTGAAACATTGAGACGGCGACGGGTGGCCCCAGAGGCGATGATCAACGTTTTCGACCGATAGGACCCGCCCTTATCCGAAAGGACTCTGTAAATACAGTTGGGTTCTTCGACGATTTCGGTCACTTTCTGCTCTTCGATCTCTATATTGCCCTGCGCCTGAACATGCTTTTTCAGCTTTTCGGACAGCTCCAGTCCGCTGAGGGCTAATTCTCCAACCCAATTTTGGATGCTGCCCGAAACGACGGATTGCCCCCCGAACTTTTCTGTGATGACCAGCGCTTTCAGCCTCTTCCGGGCTGCGTAGATCGCCGCAGCAGCTCCCGCCGGCCCTCCTCCGATAATAACGGTGTCGTAGAGATCTTGAGTCATCACCTTTCCCCTTTTTTGATGATCCCCGCAAGGTTGCAGGAGAGGTCTCCCGCGCCCGGCGGGCCTACCTCGTGCAGCAGTCGGGCCTATTCAAAATCCTTTTCCTCTCATTGTCCGAGCTCTAATTTCAGAGAAAGAAATTTTAACATATCCTTGAGCGTAATGACGCCTACCATCCGATTCCCCTCGACGACAATCAGACGGCCTGCCCCCGTTTTCGCCATCAGAGTGAGGGCCTCGATGGCATCGGCTTGAGGCTCGATCGTATTTTCCGGCGAGCACTGCGTCGCCAGGTCTCTCACCGTTTTGAGATTCCACTCTTCCCGAGGAACTCCGTCCAGCTGTTTTGTCGTAACACAACCGATGAGTTTGTCAGTACCCTCTGTCACCGGAAACATCTTGAAGTGATATTTATAGATATAATCCTCGACGAGCTGCCTGACGGAAGCAGACGGCGGCACCGTCAGCGGATCGCTCTTCATAAACCGACGGACCTGCTCTCCTTCCAATGCTTTCCGGACAAGGACCTGTTGATACGACATCCGGGCGGCCCCCTGCAGAAATACTCCGATCAAGAAGGACCAGATGCCTCCGATCAGATTTCCGGTGAAGAAAAATTGAAACACGCCGAAGAACATGAGAAGGAGGGCAAACCCTGAGCCAATCTGCGAGGCGATGCGGGTTGCCCATCGAAGGTTCTTCTTGAAAGCCCACAAGGCCGCTCGAAGCATTCGGCCGCCATCCAGGGGAAAAGCGGGCAAAAGATTGAAGGCGGCCAGAAGGCTATTGATATAGGCCAGGTACAAGATGACCCCATCGATCGGTAGGGGCCACCCGCCCTCACGGATGCCCAGAATATGGAATCCGTAACAGGCAAGGGCAATGACAATGCTGGAGAGGGGCCCCACCACCGCCACCAGAAATTCGGTTTTGGCGCTCGGAGGTTCTTCTCCCATTTCAGAGACACCACCAAAAATGAACAAGGTAATCCCTTTCATGGGAATCCCGAATTTCTTGGCAACAAGAGAGTGGAAAACCTCATGGAAGATGACGGAAAGAAAGAAACCGATCGCCCCCACCACCCCCATCCCCCAGTAGGTCTGTACCGAAAGATTCTTATACCGGAATGGGAAAAAGCCTACGGCAAGAGACCAGGCGACCAAGACCGCAATAATGAGCCAACTTAGGTCGATCCGGACCTCGAAGCCGAAGAGTTTAAATAAGGTGATTCGTCTCCCAAGCATGGTTTCCCTCCACAGCGATCCTTCACGGAAGGCACACTCTTGCTCCCGAGAAGATAGACCCGTTCCCTTGCTAATTCTCCACTCTGCTCCTTGAGACGTAAATAGGGAGAATGTCGTATTTTTTCTCTCTGAACCCTGTATTTTCGAACAGACCCATCTACAGACTCGAATGGTTGTTTAAGAGAGGTATCGACAGCCCCTCGAAAATACACCGTTTATTCCAAAGAAATACAGGGTTTACCCCATTTATCCCCGCCGCTGCTGGCTGTAAGCTTTGGGTTGACGAGTGCTTGTTGATCAAAAAGAAGATCTTGAAAGAAAAGCTTGAAAAAGTCCCCCGGGAAAAAGATAATGGAAGCTGGACCCTTCACTGGCACCGTGGAATCCCACAGGTGCCCCATAGTTGGCTCATTTAGGAATTGAGGCAATGATGGAACCGATGCCAAACACCGATGTTCTTTCCCCATGGCAGCCGGGTGTTCTGGCGCTGGGCATTTTCGCTGTGATGAGTCTGGTCTTGATCGTCGCCTTTCTTTTCCTTGCGAGCTGGCTCGGTGAAAAAAAGTCGACCCCTGAAAAGTTAAGACCCTATGAATGTGGCATCATTCCAACGGGCACGGCTCGATTTCCCTATCCTGTGGCGTTTTATCTTACCGCCGCTTTTTTTCTCATCTTCGATGTTGAAGCCGCCTTCATTTTTTCATGGGCCATCGCCTTCGACCGCCTCGGATGGCCGGGCTGGCTGCAGATTTCCTTCTTCATCGCCATACTGATGATCAGTCTATTCTATCTCTGGAAAAAGGGAGGCCTGGAGTGGGGACCGACAGCCCGGAAAAACCCAGTTTCCCCGGAAACATCATCCTTGCCAAACTCGACGGGCTGATTAATTGGAGCCGTCAGTACAGTCTCTGGCCTCTTTTTTTTGGGACCTCGTGCTGCTTTATCGAGATGGCGGCCGTTTTTACACCCCGTTTCGACCTGGCCCGATTCGGGGCCGAAGTCCTGCGCGGATCTCCCCGACAGGCTGACCTTTTGATCGTAGCAGGCACCGTTTTTAAAAAGGTCGCCCCTGTTATTTTAAGACTTTACGAACAGATGGCGGAGCCCAAATGGGTGATCTCCATGGGGTCCTGCTGCAATTCGGGCGGGATGTACGACGTTTACAGCGTCGTTCAGGGCCTGAATCAAATTATCCCGGTGGACGTCCACGTCACCGGCTGCCCGCCTCGACCCGAAGCCCTTGAGCATGCGCTGACCATCTTGCAGAAGAAGATCCTTTCGGAGGAAAGACCGGCCCGCTCGATTTTGCACCTGCAGGGCGGAATCCAGGGAACAACCAAACCCGTTCTGGTAGACGGGGAAAGCAAGTCCAGGGATACACGGGGCCCTGGAATGGAAGGCATACCCATTCGCGGAACATCCGTGACGCCCCCTCTGTTCTGGGACAGTCGCTCCGACCTGATGTGGACGCCGCCTCCTCACCGCATCGAATTGCGTGAAGGGGACAAATCTCTCGCTCAACGATTGAAGGAAAAATTCGGTGACGCGATCCGGCAGACGCCCGAGACTTCAGACATGTCGACTTATCATGTGGCGGAAAGTCGAGTCAAGGAAGTCCTGAAGTTTTTAAAAACCGAAGCGTCCCCAAAATATCTGCGGCTCGATGATTTAACGGCCATTGACGAATCAGCACGACGCGATCAGAAGCCTATTTCCTATTACGACGGAACGGTGGCGAATGAGATCAGCCAAGACGGGGAGTCCCATCGTCCTGACAAAGGAATCTATCCGGATTACACTCTGGTTTATCATCTACTCTCTTTTGACCCTCCGGGTCGTCTCCGCTTGAAAGTCGGGTTGACGGGCAAAGATCCGGCGACCCGGACCATCACCGACCTGTGGCCTTCCGCAAGCTGGTACGAACGAGAGACTTATGAGATGTTCGGGATTCGCTTCGAAGGCCATCCCGATCTCCGGCGACTGATCTTGCCCCATGATTGGGAAGGATACCCGCTGCGCAAGAGTTATCCCGGTCGCGCCACGGAGATGGCTCCCTACACGCGTGCGTCTGCGGTCGAGCATCAGCCCCTGGATGCAGGAGCCTTTGTCAAGCAAAAGGAAGGGGGCCAAGATCTCTTGGTGTTGAATATGGGCCCGCAGCACGTGGGCACCCATGGGGTGATGCGGTTCATCGTCGCCCTGGATGGAGAAAAGATAGCCGACATCAACCTCGATATCGGCTATCATCACCGAGGGGTTGAAAAGATCGGTGAACGCCAGTCATGGCATCAATTCATTCCGTATACGGACCGGGTGGATTACATGGGAGGGGTGGCCAACAATCTTTCCTATCTCCAATCCGTAGAAACCCTCGCGGGGATCGAGGTTCCGAAGCGCGCTCAGTTCGTCCGCGTGATGCTCAGCGAATTTTTCCGGATCAATAACCACCTCGTCTGGTTCGGCACCTGCTGCCATGACGTCGGGGCCATGACCCCAACTTTCTATACTTTCCGTGAGAGAGAGCAGCTGATGGACGCTGTGGAACTGATCACGGGTGGCCGCCTTCACCCGTCCTGGTTTCGGATCGGGGGGTTGGCCATGGATCTCCCCGAAGGATGGAAGGAAGCGGTGGATGCTTTTGTCAAAGTCCTCCGGGAGCGTATTCGAGACTATGAGGCACTGATCACCAAGAATCCAATCTTCAAGGCGCGAACCCGGGGGGTGGGCGTCCTCTCGCTGAAGGATGCGATGGAATGGGGCGTCACAGGCCCCAACCTTCGGGCCTGCGGTTTGGAATGGGACGTAAGGAAGAAATTCCCTTATTCGAGCTACGAGAATTTCAATTTTGACATTCCGACAGCCACCGAAGGCGATTGCTACGCTCGTTATCTTGTACGGGTCGAGGAAATACGCCAGAGTCTGAGGATTATCGAGCAAGCGGCCAGCCAGATGCCAGACGGCAGGGTGATCACCGACGACTACCGTTACGCCGTTCCCGATAAAAAGGATACGCTGAAGGACATCGAAAGCCTCATCCATCACTTCATCCATGTCACTCGAGGACCCAGGATCCCCAGGGGTGAGGCTTATACGGCCACCGAGATTTCCCGGGGGGAGCAGGGATATTATGTGGTCAGCGATGGGCTCAATATGGCCTACCGGATGCGAATTAGGGCTCCCGGGTTTGCAAATGTTCAAGTCATGCCTCTCATGGCAAAAGGCGGGCTCCTTTCGGACCTTCTGGCCATCATCGGTTCGATCGATTACATTTTGCCGGATATTGACAGATAAAACAGAAATTCGAAATACGAAGTTCGAAACAAGCACGCATGTTCAAAATACAAATGGTCCAAAAAATAGTCCCCTTAATTTTTGAAATTGGAATTTTGGATTTGTTCCGAGTTTCGATATTCGAATTTCGGATTTGAGGTTTTTGGATGTTGCCTAAAGAACTACTCGAAACATTGCAGGCGAAGATAGCGAGCGTAGAACATCCTCGGGAACTGGCCGTCGATATCATGCTGGCCTCGCAAAGCCACTACGGGCATCTGAGCGATGAAGCCCTTGAAGAAGCGGCCCGGCTCCTCGATATGACGCCCCTGGAGCTGGAAGAACTCGCCACCTTTTACGACTTCATTTACCGGGAACCGATAGGAAGATACGTCATTCACGTCTGCGATGGAGTCGTCTGCTGGATGAACGGGTATGCGTCGGTGCTCGATTATCTCATTAAGAAACTCGGCATGAAGCCGGGAGAAACAACGGCGGATGGGTTGTTTACGATCCTGCCCACGGCCTGTATCGGCTACTGCGATCTGTCTCCGGCCATGTTGATCAACGGAAGGCCGTACGGTCCTCTCACCCCTGCAAAAATCGACGACATTCTCGACCGGTTGAGAGTCGAACCGCCGAAACCAAGGATGGCAAGGTAAGCTGAATGGTTCCGCAAGTGCTCTTCCAGAATCGTAAACCAAACCGGATTGCCACGATCGACGAGTATCGCCAGAGCGGTGGCTACGAGGCTCTGACGACGGCCCTTCAAAAACACTCTCCGAAAGAGGTGCAACAGGTGGTCGTCGATGCAAACCTTCAGGGTCGCGGAGGGGCCGGCTTTCCAGCAGGGATGAAGTGGAAATCCGTCGCGGACCATTTCCCCTTTCCGAGGTACATCATCAGCAACATCGATGAATACGAGCCCGGCACGTTCAAGGATCGCGTGATGACGCATACGGATCCGCACATGATCATTGAAGGCATGATCCTCTCCGGGTATGCGGTCTCTGCGGAAACGGGTATCATCTTCGTTCGACCTTCGTATGAAAACAGCGCGGTGATCCTCGAAAGAGAGGTGAAGATCGCCAAAGAGGCCGGCTACCTTGGACGGAACATTCTGGGAAGTCCTTTCTCCTTCGATCTGATTGTCCATCGGAGCGGCGGCAGGTACATCTGCGGCGAAGGAACAGCCCAAATCAACGCCATCATGGGGAAGCGGGCCCATCCCGTTCAGTCCACCATCCGTTCCACTGAGAAGGGGCTATGGGATAAACCCACCGTCCTCAATAACATGGAAACTTTGGTCAATGTTCCCCACATCGTGAGGCGCGGAGCGGAGTGGTTTAAGAACCTGGCAAAGACCAAAACCAGTTCCGGGACGAAGCTTTACTGTGTCAGCGGGAAGATAAACCGACCTGGTTGTTTTGAACTTCCCATGGGGACCCGGCTGAGTGAAATCGTCGACGAGTATGCGGGTGGGATGCTGCCGGGGTATGAATTCAAAACCTGTCTGCCGGGAGGAGCTTCCACCTTATATCTTCCGAAGAAATATTACGACGTCGAAATGGACTTCGATTCGGTAAAGAAAGTTGGGAACCGTCTTGGAACCGGGGCCGTTATTGTCTTCGATCAGGAGACCTGTCTGGTCGGGGCAACGTTGAATCTGATCGAATTCTTTGTCCGGGAGTCGTGTGGATGGTGCACCCCCTGCCGAGAGGCGCTGCCGTTCATCCGAGATCTGCTCTGGCGTATCGAGACCGGGGAGGGAAGAGAAGAATTCATTCCCATGCTCCGGCGAATGAGCCAGCACACGTGGAAATCTTATTGCGCTTTTGCTCCAGGGGCAACCATGCCGGTCACAAGCTTGCTCGATCATTTTCCGGAAGAAGTGCACGAACACATCAGTCAGAAGAAATGCCCGTATCGAGGATGATTCTTGAATAATGGAGCGATGGAGTAATGGAATATTGGGTTTACAGACGTTGATACTTTTCTCATTCCTCCAATACTCCACTCTTCCAATACTCCGTATGTGAAAAGGTTATGCCCAAGCTAAAGATTGACGGTAGGGAAATAGAGGTCGAACAGGGGACGAAGGTCATCGAGGCTGCAGCGCGGCTGGGGATTATTATCCCAAGATTCTGCTACCATAAGGGTCTGGGTTCGGTCGGCGCCTGCCGCATGTGTGCCGTGAAGTTCACGGAAGGGCCTGTCAAAGGGATACAGATGAGCTGCATGGTGGACGCTTGCGATGGCATGGCCGTATCGACCACGGATGAAGAGGCCGTCGATTTCCGCAGACACGTGATCGAATGGCTCATGATGAACCATCCCCACGACTGTCCCGTCTGCGATGAAGGCGGGCATTGCTTGCTCCAGGATATGACCGTCGCCGGAGGCCATGGCATCCGGCGGTATCTCGGGAAAAAGCGAACTTATCGCGATCAATACCTGGGCGTCTTTGTCCAGCATGAAATGAATCGTTGTATCCACTGCTGGCGATGTCGCCGTTTCTATCAGGAGTTTGCAGGCTATCGCGACCTGGGAGCCATGCAGATTGCCTATCATACGTATTTCGGCCGTTTCAAAGATGGCCCCCTGGAAAGCCCATTTTCGGGGAACCTCATCGACCTCTGCCCGACGGGCGTCTATACGGATAAGCCTTCTCGTTTCACCGGCAGGCGGTGGGACTTCGAACGCAGCCCCTCCCTTTGCATTCACTGCTCCCTTGGATGTCACATCATTACGAGCGCTCACTATCGTGAAACCGTTCGGCTCGAAGCCCGTTTCAGCGATTCGGTCAACGGTTATTTTATCTGCGACCGGGGCAGGTACGGCTTTTACTATTCGAACCACCCGCAACGGCCAAGGCGCCCGAGGGTCGGGACAGGGGAGGTTTCCTGGGAAAATGCAATCCAGAGGGCGGGTGAAAAGCTATCGGAGATTACTGAAAAGAACGGAGCCCAATCCGTCGCCTGCCTTGGCTCGACGAGGAGCAGTCTGGAGAATCAGGCGATGCTGAAGCGCTTTTGCAAGCTTCAGGGATGGCGGGAGCCCAGATATTTCATCGATCCTTCCGCCGTGCGAAAGGTTAGAAAAGCGGCTTCGAGGCTGGACAAAAAACTGGCTGTCTCCATGCGCGAGATCGAACGGGCCGATTTCATCATCGCTGTCGGCGCGGACCCTGTCAATGAAGCGCCTATGTTGACTCTGGCAATGAGGCAAGCCCACCGACAGGGTGCAACGATCGTCGTGATCGACCCCCGGCCCATTTTTCTTCCTTTTGAATTCCACCACTTCCCGGCGGCCCCGGAAGAGATGGCGCTTTATTTGAACAACCTCATCAAAGAGGCTGTGGATCGATCCATCGCAGAGCCCCTCGGAGAAGCTGCTCTGCGCTTTTACGACACTGCCTTGTCAAAACAATCTTCCACTGGGTTGTTCAATGGCCAGTGGGCTGCGTTGGGAAAAGAGCTTCGACAGAGTAAGAACCCGGTTATCGTTTGCGGCACTGAAATTACCTCCGAGACCACTCCCGGCCTTGCCGCCGACAATGCCTTACTGCTCCAGGCAGCAAAAAAACGAGCCGGCCTTTTCTATCTGATGCCCGGCCCGAATGCCTTTGGAGCGGCACTTCTAACCTCTGAAGACGGCTCCCTGATGGAAGCCATGGATGCAATTGAAAGCGGGACGGTCAAGGCCTTGGTGGTGGTGGAAAGTGACCCCTTCCGGAATTTCCCGGATCAGCAAAGATTGAAGCGGGCCGTCGGGAAGCTGGACTTGCTGCTGGTCATGGATTATCTTCCTTCCGAGGCAACCCGCCTTGCACAGATTTTTCTGCCGACACGCACCCTATTCGAGATGGAGACCAGTTTCGTAAACCAGGAAGGCCGTGTCCAGTTTGCCACGGCCGCTTATCATGGCGGTATTCCAATCTCTCAGATCAGTGCGGGCGGCCACCCGCCACGTCTTTTTCAAAGCGATATTCCGGGTGGAGAACCGGAGCCTGCCTGGGTGGTACTGGCCAAGCTCGCCCATGCCATGTCCGTCCCGGGCCAGGGGAGGCTTTCCCCCTCCAGAAGCGAGCTCTGGGAGTGGATCAAGAAAGAACATCCGGTCTTTTCCAGCGTTCCGCATGCCGATCCCCCGCCGGAAGGCCTTCGGATCGATCTCGTTCAGGGAAAAGAAGAACCTTTCGCCTGGCGAATTCCATCGGAAAAAGCGCGTCGGGGCGACGACGAATTAGAACTTCTGGTTTGCGACTGGACTTTCGGAACGGAAGAGCTTTCCACTTATTCCAATCTCATCCAGCAGGTTGAGAAAGAGCCCTGCCTTTTTATGAACCCGAAAGACGCTTCAAGAGCAGGGGTGAAAGACGGAGAGAGAGTCACACTCGACCTGAATCGAGGTCCCCTGGCCGTGGAGTTGCGCGTCGCGAACAACGTGGCTCCGGGCGTCATCGTTCTGCCGAAGCATCGACGGCTGGATTGGCAAAGGATGGAGAGGGAGTCTGTGATCGTCGGTTTTGAACGGATAAGAAAGCAGGGAACGTGATGCTTTTGGATTGGATCTTGGGATTCATTTTCCTGGTCGTTAAATTGAGCATCGTGCTGATCCTTCTGCTGACGTGCGCCGCCTACCTGGTTTGGGTCGAGCGCAAGCTTCTCGGAAGAATGCAGGCACGTTACGGTCCGAACAGGGCCGGCCATTACGGGCTCCTTCAGCCCATGGCGGATGTCATCAAATTGATTTCCAAAGAAGACACGGTGCCCAAAGGCGCGAGTAAAGCTATTTTTCTCGTCGCCCCGGGGGCGGTCGGCCTTGTGACGTTGCTCATTTTTTCCGTCGTCCCTTTTGGAAGGAACCTCACGCTTTGGGGCAGACCGATCCCCCTGGTCATCACCGACTTGAACGTCGGGGTCCTTTTTATCCTCGCCCTCTCTTCCATCAGTGTTTACGGAATCGCTCTGGGCGGATGGGCCTCCAACTCGAAGTACAGCCTTCTCGGCGGCATCCGCGGCGCTGCTCAGCTGATCAGCTATGAAGTCCCTCTCGGACTCTCCCTCGTCCCGGTGGTCATGCTCGCCCGTTCCTTCAGTCTGGTGGATATTACCGACGCGCAGAGCGGATATCCTTTCATTCTGGTCCAGCCGGTTTCGTTCATCATCTTTTTGATTGCAGCCGTTGCCGAAATCAAGAGGATTCCTTTCGATCTGCCCGAAGCCGAGAATGAGCTGGGGGCAGGGTATCACACCGAGTACAGCGGCATGCGTTTTGGCCTCTTTTTTCTGGGTGAATATATCACGATGGTCATTCTGGGTTCGCTGGTCGCCATCTTCTTTCTGGGGGGATGGCGCGGCCCATTCCTGCCGCCCATCCTTTGGTTCCTTGTCAAGGTGGGCATGATCGTTTTTGCGCTCATCTGGTTTCGGGCCACCTTCCCCAGAATTCGATACGATCAGCTGATGAACACGGCCTGGAAAGTGCTCATCCCCGTCGCCCTGTTAAACATCATGGTGACGGGGGCGGTCATCCTGGCGAAATCCTAAAGGGGGAAAATATCATGGAAGGGATCCGAGCGTTGGCGAAAGGGCTTGCGACGACTTTGAAAATTCTTTTTCGAAAGCCCGTCACCGAGCAGTACCCCGAATATAAGCGGCCCTTACCCGCCCGGTCGCGGGCGGTGATCATCCTCACCCGGGACCCGGACGGCGAGGAGCGGTGCGTAGCTTGCTATCTCTGCTCGGGCGTCTGCCCTGTCAGCTGCATCTCGATGCAGTCGGCCCAGCGTGAGGATGGACGCCGCTACCCCCGATGGTTTCGTATCAACTTTGCCCGGTGTATTTATTGCGGTCTTTGCGAGGAGGCTTGTCCCACGCTCGCCATTCAATTGACTTCTCATTTTGAAACGAGTCAACGCGATATTTTGAAACTTGTCTACGAAAAAGAAGACCTTCTGGTCAATCACGGCGGAAAGAACCGTGACTATAATTTTTACCGTCACGCGGGGGTCGCCATGGTCGGGGAAAAAGGAAGTCATCTCGGCGAGATGGAACCTGTCGATTTGAAGAGCAACCTTCCTTGACCCTTCGTCTCCCTCCCCCATGACGGGGGAGGGGCAGGGTGGGGGTGCCTCTATTCCCTCCCAACAGGGGAGGGGACGCATACGGGGTTTTATAATGACTCTCTATACGGTCCTTTTTTATCTGTTAGCGATGATCGTCCTTCTGTCGACCCTGCTGGCCATTACCCGCCGCCAGGTCGTCCACGCGGTAGTCTACCTCATCATTTCCTTCATGGCTACCGCCCTGCTCTTCTATCTTCTCGGAGCGCCTTTCTTGGCGGGGCTTGAAGTCATTATTTATGCGGGTGCCATTATGGTCTTATTCCTTTTCGTTGTGATGACCGTCCGGATCGAATCCGTGGAAGGCTCCCGAGGGGAATTTCTCCGCCGATGGCTGCCTGCCGTTGTTTTGAGCGTCATTTCTTTGGCTGCTGGGGGAATCCTTGTCTTCGAGGCTCCGGCGAGCCGGACGGCCCTGAACACCGGCATGGTGACTCCAACGGCATTCGGCCATTACCTTTTCAAAAACTATTGGTTCCCGGTTGAAATCGTCTCTTTCCTGCTTCTCATTGGTCTGGTCGGAGCCCTCTACCTGGGGAAGCAAGAATCGAAGACAGCCGGGGGGAGATGGGAGAATAAAACATGATCGTCCCTTACGGAAACGTGCTCCTATTGGCGGTGATCCTCTTTTTGATGGGAGCGGCTTGTGCCGTTGCCCGTCGAAACCTTCTCATGATCTTGATCGGAGTTGAAATCATGCTGAATGCCGGAGGCCTGGCCTTTGTTGCGGCATCACTGAAATGGCAAAGGCTGGAGGGGCAAGCCTTCGTCCTCTTTATCTTTGCAGTGGCCGCCGCCGAAGTGGCAATCGGACTGGCGCTGATCGTTCACTCGCAACGCCGGACCGGGTCGGTGAATGCGGACCATTATAACTTGATGAAAGGCTAACCCCACCTACCCTCCCTCTCAAGGGGGGAGGGAGAGGGAAGGGGTGCGAGTCATATGAAGACCATCCTGTTCTTCTTACTTTTCTTTCCCTTTGCCGGCAGCCTCCTCCTTGCGGTGATCGGCAGGTACCTTCCGAGACGTGTTGTAGAATCGATCGGCTGCCTGACCGTCCTCGCATCACTGGGAATGGCCATTCTGGCTTTTGGGTCAGCCGGGGAGAAGAGATACCTTCTGACGCTTTTCGATTGGATCCGTGTCGGCGATTTCACAGCCTCTATGAGTCTCTATTATGATCCCCTCGCAGCCGTCATGGGATTAATGGTTACTTTTGTTTCAAGCCTCATCCACCTTTATTCGGTCAGTTTTATGAGGGACGATGAGGATTATGTCCGCTATTTCTGCTACATGAATCTTTTTGTCTTCTCCATGCTGGTCATTGCTCTGGCAGATAACCTTCTCTTCTTGTACTTAGGCTGGGAAGGGGTTGGCGTTTGCTCCTATCTTTTGATCGGCTTCTGGTATCGGGACGGAGTCAACGCGACGGCGGGACGAAAGGCATTCATCTTGACCCGCATCGGGGACGTGGCTTTTGGAATTGCGATCGCACTCTTCTTTCTCATCTTCGACCAGCTATCCATCTTCTCCATCAACAGCAAGGTCTCCACCCTGGCCGCCGGAATGGCCACACTCTTGGGGCTTCTGTTGTTCTGGGGAGCGGTAGGCAAATCAGCCCAGTTGCCTCTGGTCGTCTGGTTGCCCGATGCCATGGCAGGTCCCACGCCCGTATCTGCGTTGATTCATGCGGCCACCATGGTGACGGCGGGAGCTTATTTGCTGATGAGACTCTTTCCGGTGATCGCGCTATCGCAAGTCACCATGATCACGATTGCAACGGTCGCAGCACTCACGGGCCTTTTCTCAGCCCTGGCTGCTCTGGCACAGACGGATATCAAACGGATCTTGGCCTACTCGACCATCAGTCAGGTGAGTTATATGTTCCTGGCTGTGGGCGCCGGGGATGTCACCGGCGGCATGGTCCATTTGCTTTCTCACGCCTTTTTCAAGGCCCTTCTCTTCCTCGGAGCCGGCTGCGTGATTCAGGCACTCCATGAAGAGCACGACATTTTCAAGATGGGAACCCTGCGTCAGAGACTTCCCGTCGTCTTCTGGCTCTTTCTGGCTGGATCCGTATCCCTGGCTGCGATTCCGCCATTTGGCGGATTCTTCAGCAAGGACCGCATTCTATTGTCAACCTTCAGTCATCCCGAACCGATCTACAAAGTCCTTGCTCTGATCGGGGAGGTAGGTGCCTTGATCACGGTGCTTTACACCTTCAGGATGTTCTTTGTCGCTTTCCTGAAGAGACCCTCCGTGCATGAGGATTTTAGTGACCGGGACCTGAAGGTGCCAAAGTTCATGGCCTGGATCAATCTTCCCCTGGCTATCCTCGCGATTTCCGCGGCCGCAATCAACCTTCCGAGCGTATGGGGCGGGTCCGCCTGGCTGACTCATTATCTGGCTTTCCTGCCCGGAGGAAATATCGCTTATCCGGTCTCCGAAAGCCTGGAGGCGTGGGTGGAGATCGGAAGTGGTCTCCTGAACGTTGCTGTACTGATATGGGCGTATTTTCTTTATCGGCCCGAAAAGCCTACTCCGGGGGTGATGAGGTCGAGCCTCCGTGACCTTCTCTTCTCGGGTTTCTATCTGGATCGGCTCTATCAGATCGCCCTGGTCAAGCCTTACCAGGCGATTGCAAAAACTCTATGGCTGGGCGTCGACGAGGGAGGGATCGATGACCGATTCGACGGAACCGGGACGGCTTTCCGCTTTTTCTCTCTCGGCCTCCAGCTCTGGACGACGGGGAGGCTCTCAACCTATCTCAGGATGCTGCTCTTAGGACTTACGGTGATGCTCTGCATGCTGGCTTTGGGTTGGTACTACATCCGATAGAAAAAGTGACGAGGGTGACCTCTATCTCGGACAATGACTTCAGAACTCGGTGACGAATGATTCATAATTTTCCGTGGCTCACAGTCATCATCTTTTTGCCTCTTGTCGGTAGCCTTTTGGCGCTCTGTTTTGCCCGAAGGCCAATGCTCTGCCGTTGGACGAGCCTCGTGGCGGCGGTACTGGACTTCCTTTTGGTTGTGTGTCTTCTCACCCTTGGACTCAAGGTGCGGTCGTGGCCGACCGGAAGCTGGCTGCTTGCAGAAGATTTCTCGTGGATTGAGAGCCTTGGTATCCGTTACAGCCTTGGTCTGGACGGCATCAGCCTGATGCTGATCCTGCTCGCTTCTTTCCTGACGGTCCTCTGTGTACTCGTTTCCTGGAAGGAAGTCGAAACGAAAGTTGGAATCTTTCATTTCTTCTTGCTCTTCATGGAAGCCTCGATGATGGGCGTTTTTCTGGCGACGGACCTCTTCCTCTTCTATCTGTTCTGGGAGGTCCAGATCCTGCCCATGTTTTTCTTGATCGGCATCTGGGGACATGAAGAGCGGATCTATGCCACCGTCAAATTCATCTTATTCACGCTCGCCGGCAGCCTTTTTATGCTGATCGCGCTGATCGGTCTCTATCTGGTTCACGGCGCTCAGACCGGGCAGTATACCTTTTCTCTCTACCTGTTATACCAGACGCCTCTTGGACTTTCTGCGGAGCTCTGGCTCTTTGCCGCCTTCCTCCTGGCTTTTGCAATTAAGATCCCTATCTTCCCGTTGCACACCTGGCTGCCCGATGCCCATACCCAAGCCCCAACCGCGGGAAGCGTCATTCTGGCCGGATTGCTTCTGAAGACCGGCGCCTACGCCCTCCTGCGTTTCGGATTTCCCCTTTTCCCGGCAGCCTCCAGATTATCCGTTCCCCTTTTACTGGTCCTGGGCCTGATCGGGTTGTTTTACGCAGGATGGGTTGCCTTTGCCCAGAAGGATCTGAAGCGCCTCGTCGCCTACTCGAGCATCGGTCACATGGGGATCATCGTCATCGGAATCGCCGTCTGGAATACGATCACCCTCTCGGGGGCGACGCTTCAGATGATCAATCACGGCTTGACGACCTCGGCCCTCTTCATCCTGGTCGGAATGCTGGATGAGCGCGTCCATTCCAGACAGCTTGCAGACTTGGGCGGTCTCTGGAATAAGATGCCGGTTTTCAGTGGATTCTTCATCTTCTTCGGGATGGCATCGCTCGGACTGCCGGGTCTGAACAATTTCGTGGGTGAGTTCCTGGTTCTGGTGGGTGCCGTCAAGAAAATACCGCTCGTGACTTGGTTTGGCTTCGCGGGGCTTGTCTTTACCGTCGTCTATATTCTCAGAGTGGTACAAGGGACCGTCTTTGAAGAGACCCGGGGTGAGCGGCTGAGCGGGCAAGTCCTTGCGGACATCACCCCTCGGGAAGCATTGATCCTTCTGCCTCTGGCCGTTGCGGTCTTGTGGATCGGGTTCCATCCGCAGCCAATATTAGACCTGTTTGCGGGGCCGGTGGAGGGTCTGACAGGCTTTTTGAAATAAAAAGAAAAAAGTGACTAGAATTTCAAGTGACTAAAGTGCCTAAAGTTAATGAGACCTCTTCCTTCCAACTTTATTTTTAAAATTCAGTCACTTTAGCTCACTTTAGGCACTGTAGGATTCTAAGACTTTAAGGATACTGTATGCAGCTTGCTTGGATCGACCTACTTCCTCAGATACTCCTTGCTGGAGGAGGATTCCTGATCTTTTGTTTGGGTGGGTTCTGGAAGAAGAGACCTCAAGGCTTACTCTTCGGAGTCGCTCTGGCCGTTGCGATCGGCTCCGGCGCCGCCGCTCTTCTTCTGGAGCCACGGGAGCCGCGTTTCTTAAGCATGTTCGAGACAGGAGGGTACGGCCGGTTCTTCACCCTTCTCATAAGCCTGATTATCACCCTCAGCCTGCTTTTCTCCTATCAATACGCGAAGAGTCGAGAGATGGGCGGGGACGAGTTTTACGGGCTTTTGCTTCTCTCCGGGCTCGGAATGACCCTGGCTGCTGGGGCTACTCACTGGTTGATCCTTTTCTTAGGCCTGGAGACCCTCTCCCTTGCCCTCTATATCCTCATCGCGATTCGCAAGCGGCAGCCTGCTTCGAACGAAGCCGGATTAAAATACTTCATCATGGGTGCGGTATCCAGTTCCTTCTTTACGTTTGGCATTGCCATCGTCTATGCCATGACCGGGAAAATGGATATCCTCCAGAGCCTGTCCCCCGGGACTCAGACGGTCAGCACGCCGGGTCTACTGGTTGGGCTGAGCCTCATTTTGATCGGAATCGGGTTTAAGGTCTCGATGGTGCCATTCCATCTGTGGACCCCCGATGTCTATCAGGGAGCTCCTTCACCCGTCACCGCATTCCTTGCCGCCGGGTCAAAAGTGGCCCTTTTCGCCGCCCTCCTGCGAATGGTCTACTATGTCTCCGGAAACCCTTCATGGACCTATTATGGAGTCGTCCTTTGGATCCTGGCCTTTCTCACGATGACCGTTGGCAACATTACTGCCTTGGTGCAGTCGCGGGTCAAAAGGCTTCTGGCCTACTCCTCCATTGCGCAGATGGGCTACCTCCTGATGACGCTTCTTGCCGTGCGAAAGGGCGGCGTTGCGGCCATTATGTTCTATCTGACTGTTTATGCCTTGATGGACCTCGGAGCCTTCGGCACCCTGGCAACCCTCTCAGGCGAAGAAGAAGATCTGGACGTCCTGGACCACTTCAAGGGGCTCGCTTATCTCCGTCCCTGGAGGTCCGCCCTTCTCACCGTTTGTCTTATTTCACTGGCTGGACTGCCTCCCATGGCTGGTTTTATCGGGAAATTTATTCTATTCCGTGCTGTTCTTGAAGCTCGTTTTGTCGTTCTCGCCGTCCTTGGGATGGTGACCGTCATCGTGTCGATCTACTTTTATTTTAAGGTGATCGTCACCCTTTTTATGCAACCGATGGGGAGAAAGCCCGTCACTCCGGACCTCGATATCTTTGCGCGCATTGCGGGCTTCATAGTTCTTCTCTTGATCCTCGGGTTAGGCCTTTTGCCGTCGCCCTTGTTGTCCATCCTCGTGCGCATCCTTCCTCTTACCCTTCAGCCGGGATAAGGAACCACTCATCAGCCCCTTCCCCACCCCCAGTTTTTTATGTATGGAATAATTATCTATGTTCGACCGACAGAAGAGCTTTCTTCGGGATAACGTTAAGTTTCACCCCGCGATCAGGGTGGATCCCTGAAGAGGCTTCATCGGCCCTACCGCAAAGAGTTTGGCTGCCGGAGCACGAAAGGGGACGAGTGAGTATCAAGGTCACGACAAGCCTTGATCCGGGTTACCCTCAACGTGGGCCTTATGAAGCCTCGGAGGGGATTTACCCTGATCGCGGACAAGAAAGAACTGGGGTAGGCAATTCACGGCCCAGATTGCCAATCCCATTGAACTGTGATATCATTTTTTAAAATTCCATGGAAAGGAGGGCATCATGAGAGGCAAATCGTATCCGAAGTGGCTGTGTCTGTTTCTGCTCATCTTATTTTTTCTTCCCGTCTCCGGTTTAGCGGCAAAAAAGGAAAAATCTTTGGTAGGAGAAGAAACCCTCTACTTCTCTCTTCCATCTACGCAGGACCGGCTGATCACCTATCTGGACGAGTATTATGGGAAATACCACCTGGTCATCACATTTTTTCCGGCTGCCTTTACCCCCATCTGAACGGGCGAGATGGAGGGTCATCAGAGGAATCTTCCCCTCTATGACCGCTTTAACGCCCGGGTCGTGGGCGTCAGTGTCGATGATGTGACCACATTAAAATATTGGGCAAAAAGCCTGGATTTGACCTTTCCCATCCTTTCAAATGTGACAGGGTTCTTAGGACCCTATTTTGGGGTGGGCCCTTCCCCTGAGATCAAGGGATTTCCGGTTTTCAGCAGGAGGACCGTGATCATTGACAAGAAGGGGATCATACGGTATGTCAAAGATGGTTCGCCTGACTTCAAAGATATTCTCCTCTTTCTCAAGAAAATGAACAAGGAAGGTCGATCAGACCCGACCACGGGAGGGAAGCCATGAGAAGACACATCGGGATGCTTGCGTGTTTTGTGGGGATGGCCATGCTGATCTCAGCGTGCGCCACTCCGGAGACGACCAAGAAACCCTACAAAATGAGCCAGCAGGGGACGCTCATCTGGAATGATGAGTTCGAATTTAAACCACCCCCCTCCGAATGGAGAGTCGTTCAAGTCGAGGTGGGGGGTGAATTCGGCTTTGGCTTTTTGAGAGCCGACCGCGGCCCCTTCCCGTCTCAATCCATGTTTGTTTATGATGAGGAACCCTTTGGTTGTTCAGGTGAACTCGGTGAACGGGGAGACGAATTTTTTAAGCGGTATTTATGGTCTACTGCCATGCTTGCGGATATGAAGATATTGGAAAAAGAGAAGGTTCATGTCCTTGGGGGAGAAGGTGTGGCCATCGTGGCTGAAAGCAAGGACCCTATAAAGAAAGAGAAGGTCAAGTCAAAAGTTGTCTTCGGAAAAAGAGGGGATCGGGTGGTTGCGTTCTATCTTACGCAGTGGCGGACCATGGACGGGACCTACGACCCATCGGCCTTTGAAGTCTTTGATCGATTCTGGGGGTCTTTTAAATATCTCAAAAAATCGTTTTATCAAACCCTTGTCGAAGACCCTTAAACCCCGGATGCAAAGAAATCAGCCAAAAAGGGTGAGAGTTCTCTCACCCTTTTTTTTAACCATCACGGTCAGGATAATGCAGAGCAGAAACCCCGTCAGCGAAACCATCAGGGTAAGTTGAAAAGAACCTGTCACGTCTTTAAGATACCCGCCAGAGATCGTCCCCAAGAATTGTCCGATACCGTGGATTAAAGTGACCAACCCGTAGACCGAAGCCCTTTTTTCACCCATCCGGTCTCCGACGGAGGCTGCTACCAGAGCGACCATTCCTAAAAAAGTCCCCCCAAAAAGAAATGCAGAAATACCCATGACGAGAGGCTGATAGAAAAGAAGAGGAAGGAGGACGGAAAGCGAGATGATCCCGTTGTTCCAGAGCAACGCCTTTCGCCGGCCCAAACGGTCTGAAAGGTATCCCCAAATCAACCCGCTCCCCGTGCACATCCAGCCAAAAATGGCCCAGATATCTCCTGCCGTTTTCGCTGTCAGCTGAATTTCCTCGATCATATAAGCAACAAAGTAAGTCGCATAAATGTTATAAGAAAATCCGAAAATAAAATAGATAATAAAAAGAGCCTTCAGAGTGAGTTCCTGCCCCTCTCTTTTGAAGAGGGAGGAACTCTTCTCTCCATCAAGACCGGAAGCGAGGAAGGCGGCCGGCCCCGGTTTCTCTTTCAACAATATGGACCCGATGACAGCCACAAGAAAGGTGATCAACGCCAGAAAGACCCAGCACTGTCTCCACGCTTCTTTCCCTAAATGGAACAGAAGATAGGGAAGCAGGAGACCTGTGACAATAATGCCGAGGCCCGTCCCGCCCGTGACGACGCCGACCGCCCTGCCCAGTCTCCGCTCTTCGAACCAGACCATGGGCAACGTGGTGATCGAGATGTGAGAACCCGCAGCTCCCGCTCCCATGGCGAAGCTGAAGAAGAGAAGGGGAGAGAATCCTGACAGCCTGCTCATGAAGAACATCGAAAGTGCCCCGCACAGGAGAGAGGCAATCACAATCCTCTTGGGTCCGAATCGTGTGGCCAAGATGCCGCCGATGAGAGAAAAGAGAAGGTAACCCAGCATGATGGCTCCGCTCAAAAACCCCATCTCGCTGTAATTGAACGAGAGAGAGGCTCTCATATTGGGCAGGAGCATGGGATAAGCAAACCGGCCAAACCCCAGGCTTGTCATCTTGACGAGCACTCCTACTCCGACAATCACCCAGCCATAGTGGACCGCTTTCATTGTTTTGACAAGTTAACTCTACGTATTGACGATGTCAACTCTTTTTGGTATGCATATGAAAGATTCCAGACGAGAGGTGAATGGGATGAAAGTCAATATTCAGAAATCCATTTTAGAAATCGTGCAGGGCGATATCACGCAGCAGGACACCGAGGCCATCGGCAACGCTGCCAATCGGGCACTGGCGGGAGGGGGCGGAGTGGATGGTGCGATTCATAGCGCAGGTGGACCCACCATTAAAGACGAGCTTAAAGCAAGATACAAGGGCTGTCCTACAGGATCGGCTGTAATCACCAGCGGAGGGAATCTGAAATCCAAATATGTGATCCACGCAGTGGGCCCGAGATACTCAGGATCGCCTCAAGATCCTGAGCATCTATCAGGGGCCTACCGAAAGAGTCTGGAGCTGTGCACCCAGAATAAAATCTCTTCGATTGCTTTTCCCTCGATCAGCACGGGAATTTATGGGTACCCCGTGGAGGAAGCTTCCCGAATAGCAATCAAGACGGTGACAGACTACCTGAAAAATCACCCTGAAATCAAGCTCGTCCGGTTTGTCCTTTTCGATTCAAGAACATTTGAAACCTATGAAGAAGCGCTAAAGGAATCGACCAAAGAGAAATAAAAAAGAGATACACCCCAATTTCTAAGCCCTCCGGATTGATTGCTTAAACCAATGGGGTGTTGTCCCTATTTTAAATCCCTTAACTTGGCCAATGTTAATAAACCCAAGTCTCGTCGATGGACCGTATCCCTAATCTTTTCATCGGTCCATTCATAAAAACCTTTTCCCGTTTTCACTCCAAGCAATCCGTCGTCGACCATTCTCTTCAATACGTCTAAGGGTTTCAGGTCGCTGCACAATTCAGGGAACAAGTATTTTTGCACTTCGTGGCCGAGATCATGGCCTGCTAAATCCATGGTCTCAAACGCTCCGATAAAAGGAAAACGGGATCCAAAGCTGTATTTGACAACCCTGTCGATATCTTCAGCGCTCGCGATCCCTTGCTGAAACAAAGATAATGCCTCACGAAAAAGGGCCAGTTGCAATCGGTTCCCGAGAAAACCCGGAATGTCCTTAAGAACACGGACGGGTTCTTTTCCGACTCTCTTCATCAGGTCCATGGCCGTCTGAAATGCCTCGTCCGAGGTATGCTCGCTCTTGATCACCTCCACACATGGCACGGCATGCGGGGGGTTCCAAAAATGGGTACCCACGACCCTGTCCTTATTTTGTAGGCCTTCGCTGATTTTTGCTATTCTGATGCCGGAGGTATTCGTGCAAAGGAGCGTTTGCCGGGATGTGTGCCTCTCCAAATCGGCAAAAACCAGCCGTTTCACCTCCAGCTTTTCGCTCACCGCTTCAATCACGACGTCCACACCCTTACACAGATCGGCCATCGTGTGACAGAGGGTGATATTCTTCAAGCAAAGTTCCAGATCGGACTCTTTGATTGCTTCCAACTCCAAGAACAATTGGAGATTTTCGCGGATTTTTCCCGACGCTTCATGAAGGACCCCCGGATCCTTATCATAGAGGTTCACTCGATATCCTCTCATCCCAAAAACCTGAGCAATTCCATGCCCCATTAAACCTGCACCGACAATGCTTACCGTCTTAATTTCTTCAACCTTCACGTATCTACCTCTCTGAGTATCCTTTGCCAACGAGTTCTTGACTTTTTGCGAAATTGTTTGAACGATTTGCGAAAGAGGCGTCACAAAGTCCGTTTATCTGGACTGCTTGCAAGAAAAAGGCGGCAACATTTCAGAACTATCTATGTCCCCTTTCAGTCATCCGCGATCTCGTCCTATCCAATCCCAGAAAAATAAGCATTCCGATCCCGATCATAATGGCAACGTCTGCAACGTTGAAAATTCCGGTACGCAAACGGCCCATGCCGATATTCATGAAATCAATGACGGCCCCATCGTTCGTCATTCGGTCGATGAGGTTGCCGACGCCCCCTCCGACGATCAATGAAATCGATATGGCGAAAAATGGATTAAGAGCGCGTTTGAAGACGATGAAAACAACCATTCCCGACAAGACCACTCCAGTAAAAACGATGAGTAACCAAAAGCGAAATTCTTCGGGAAACGCAGATCCAAGGCTCAAAAAGGCACCTTTGTTTTCTGTATATTGTAGCCTAAAAATACCATACAAATAAGAAACGGGCGGAGAATAGGCCAAATATTTATGAGCGGCAACTTTGCTGACCTGGTCGCATCCGACGCATGAGAAGAGAATGATTATGATTGACAACACCCGTTTATAGTATTTCATACTGTACCATCATTCTTACTTTCTTGTAACAATTATTATAGTGCAATTTGTAAGAATCCTATCCATCCAACTGTTTTTTGTCAATGAAGGGTGAAGAATGTTTCCAGGTATTCATCTACAAAGGCTGCCTCTCTCTCACCTTTTGACATTCTCCCTGGTACCGATCTCGCATGTAGAAACTCAAAAACGGGGGAAAAAATAGCACAACCAATCCGTTCAAAAAAAACTCCAAGGTGGTGGCCCCTTCGCAAAACTTTTTCACAAACTCTTTATCGATCAGCGACAATGACCGGTGAATCACTGAGCGACTATATTTGACGGCTTTGGACAAAAAGTCAGATCCTCCTATCCTCGGCAACGTGACGGTTCTGAGAAAAAACAATAATGATTCAAACATGTTAAATGCGCAATACCTTTGGCATTAATATTGCTTATTTCTCTTAGAAACAAAGAAAAACTGACAAAGCCAAACCTCGAGTAATCGGGGGACGGAAAGCCACGGGTCCTCTCAGGATGGCCGGGTTGCCAGAGCGAAGAAAATTCTTGCAGAGCCCGTGATTTCAGTCGATCCCGGGCTTTTATTTTGGTCGAGAATAACTGTATGGAAGTGAATCGTTTATGATCGTCATGAAGGGAGACACCTTACGGAATAAAATTAGCCATGATCTTTTTACCGTAAGGGAATTTGCCGATTCAAACATAGTCATGCTGGAGAGCCAGAACGGATACTCACGAATGTGGCTCCCGGAAGCCGATCTCGAATCTTTTTTCGAGAAAATAGACCAAGGAGGAAACGTTAAATGAAGGTCGAGGAGGGAGACAGGTACAAGGAGAAATTGACAGGGCAGCTCTACCGGGTGAGGAGAGTTAATCATGGGACGGTGGTCTTAGAAGCGGAAGGCGTGGCCAATAGATTTTGGGCTGGGGATAGACTCCTCAATCTGTTTTTCGAGAGGATAGAAAATCAAAAAAAGAGGCTAGGATAGAGAGTTAACTTTCTCTCCCCTGTTTTCACGCCAGTATCTTCTTCAGGGCTTCATCGGTTTTCTTTCCTCTGGGACCTTCCCCAGGAAGGTAGAGCATCACGCCTTTGCCACTCTTTAATGGGATGATTTCGAGCTTCCCCTCTGAGACCATCTTGCTTGTGAATTCGATCGGGTCTTTGTTGAAATGCTTTCGGAAGGCATCGTTGAACCCGGTGAAGACGCTGTGGATCCCACGGTAAGGATCTTTTCTTAGTTTCTTGATCCCCTCGGTGACGAACTCTTCTTCAGAAAGTGCCGCACTCCCAGATCCCATAATTAATCGTATGATCTCTTCTGCGGACGGCCTTTTCGGAGCCTCTCCCGGGAGAAAGAGCATGACTCCACCTTTGAAAGGCCTTGTTTCTATCCTTCCCTCCTCAGCCAATTTGGTTGTCGCCTCGACCGGATTGGTCTGGAAGTATTTTCTAAAAGCCTCGTTAAAACCGCTGAAGACGCTGTGAATCCCCCGGTAGGGTTCTTTCCTCAATTTTTTGATCGCCTGTACGACAAATTCTTCTTCGGTCAACTTCCTTTCCTCTTCCATCGGCTTCCTCCGTTCCCGCCGCCCTCTTCTGGGGGTAAAAGCTGGCCCGACCGGCCCGGCAAAGAGGGGCAAAAAATTAGAAAGTTTTAATTCTATTTTAACCTTCTTTTAATGTAGATCTTGTATAGTAATAGTCAAGAACAGAAAAAACTCTTTCCTCCTCATTAAACCCTTTTCCTCAAAAATCCATCGAGTTCAGTGAGCTCGGTGGATTTTTTTATGGCGCTTTTAAGGCATCTCGAAGCTCCCGGGTGAGAAGTTCTACGGTCCCCCGTGTCCCCCCTGCCAATTTCTTCCGCCACTCTCCCTCTGTCTCGAACCGACTTTCTCCAATTCTATCTCCCCAGGATTTGATCGCCTCTCGAATGCCAAAATAGTCGAAGGAATCATTCTTTAATTCCTTCGATCGCGCCATGACATCCGGGGTTACCCGAATAAAGGCTCGAAGAGCGGCCCCGGTCTTGATACTGTATTTCCGGCCCGCCCATGCCTTTGGGAAGAGTGCCAAAATGGCCTTAAAATAGTTGAGGAAGAATCGCTTTCCATTCTCCTCAAATCCCTTGAATCGCTCCTTCCCTCCGAGTTTCTCGATATTACTAAAAAGTTCGACCATTTCATCGGCCAGTGAAGCCTGTGAAACGCTGCCCTTCCCCACACCCAATATTTTGATTTCGCCCTTCAGGGGAGAACTCTCCTCCTCATTGAGCTCACGGATGATATCATGCGCCAGTGCCTGATACCGGTCAGCGTAAAGCCTCCGGCCCGCCAGGGAAATCAGATGGGAGGGATTGAGCCGCGTATGCTTGGCGTTAATCGTGACAAAAAGCTCTACGGTCTGGCGAGGGTCCAGGCTGTCGAAGAGGACCGCAGGGACATCAATGTCTATCTCTTTTTCGGCTTGGGCGCTGAGGGCCAACAGTCGGTGCTGACCGTCCAGGCAGCGAAGAATCCCGGTTTCCTCCGGAATCTCGAGCATCCCCAGGTTGGAATTCTTTCCGGCAGGGGAAAACCGAAGCCGTTTCTCCGTAATCATGATCACGGCACCCGGGATGGCGGGTAAATTTCTGGCCTCCTGACAATCCAGATAATACCGGACCAATTCACGGATCTTCTTCTGAATCATCGGCCTTTGAAAGGCAGCCTCGCTCCTCCCGATCCGTTTCTCCAGCAGCTCCCAGTTGATGGCTGAGGTTTTCCCGGCTTTTCGTCGTTTCTCCTCCCCTCCAATGGTTGGATAATTCAACACCTCAAATTTAACCAGCTTCTGGATATCACCGGATGTAAAAGAAGTTTGATAGAACTCCACCCCAAACTGTCTTACTTTATGAGCTGGGACTGTTACCATAATCCACCCCCTCCTTACCACTACTCACCTGCCACGTTCCACGTTCAGATATTATAGATATCAGAATTTTCATACCCAAACAAGCAATTTTTATCCTGCCTCCGGCTGATTTTGGTTGATTTTGGGGTATCCGTTTGTTAGATTTAATTTACATATCCTTTTTCATTGAAAGGCAATGAAGCTACTCAAACCGGGAGGTAAAGGATGAAAAAGAGATTATTTATCGCGCCCTTAGTTATTTTTTTTGTGGTTGGCTTACTGGCAACTTTTGCCGAGTCTGCGGACGTTCCCCGGATGAAGAAAGATGAACTCAAGGCAATGCTCGACAACCCTGATCTGGTCATCCTTGATGTGCGTGCCGAAGGCGACTGGAAAGGCGACAAGTTGAAAATTAAGGGAGCGATACGAGAAGACCCGGATTCGGTTAAATCGTGGGCGGAAAAATACGCGAAGGACAAAACCATCGTTCTTTACTGTGCCTGACCTTCGGAAGGAACCAGCGTCCGTGTGGCGCAGAATCTGACGGATATGGGTTTTACGAAGGTTTATGCCCTCAAAGGTGGCTGGAAAGAATGGTTTAAGGCTCGCTACCCGACCGAAAAAAAGTGAGTTCCTGGTCCCCGTCTATCCGCCGTAGGATGTATTAACAGGCTGTTGAAAGACGCCCCTGCCTACCGGCAGGCAGGTATCTGCGGCGTTCTTGCCCGCCTTGAGACCTCGAATCCGAATGGAGGAGTTTCAGCCAATGAAGAGAACTTGCTCAATCTTCATGTTTCTTGTTTTTGCAATGACATCACTATTTTCTCAGGCTTTGTCACAAGAAGTTCGATACAGAAAATTCTCACCCGAGGAGGTCAAGAAGATGTCCGAACAGCAAGCGATCATCCACACAAAATTAGGAGATATTACTTTGAAGTTCTTCCCGGAGATAGCGCCCAATCATGTGAACAACTTCATCGAACTTGCCAAAAAAGGCTTTTACAATGGAACGATTTTCCACAGGGTCGTCCCCAAGTTTGTCATTCAAGGAGGGGACCCGGACTCAAAGAATCCTGACCGTTCGAAGCATGGCACGGGAGGTCCGGGTTATAACGTCAAAGCAGAATTCAGCAACACCCCTCATAAGCGCGGGACCCTCTCCATGGCCAGGTCTGCCCACCCGGACAGCGCTGGATCCCAGTTCTTCATCTGTGTTGCGACAGCGCCCTTCCTGGACGGGAAATACACGGTCTTTGGCGAGGTGGTGAAGGGAATCGAGGTCGTGGACAAAATCGTATCGCAGCCCAGAGATGGCAACGATAATCCAAACGACCGGATTGAAATGACGGTCGACATCGTCACCGAATAAGTATGAGCGAAGAACAGAAGAAGATGCCTTTTCAGGATGAATGGGGCCGGGATGCCTCGGTTCAAAGCATGCGACGGGTCTTTTCCTCCATCGAGGAGGCTCAGCGGGAATTACTATTATGTTTGAATATCTCCTCATTAGACCGGAGACTCCGGCGCAGTCGCGAACAAGCCCTTGAACTTTTCGAGCGCACCTGGTCTAAGGCCGTCAGAAAGGGAATGATGAACGAGAAAGATGCCGCTCCCCTCTATCTTCACTGCCTGGCACGGACGCTGCGTTTAAGCGGGGTCGAAGTCTCAGAGGAATTGTTGCCCAGGGATGAAAAGATCATCCATCTTCTAAGAAAGGACGCGCCATGATCCGTCTCCGTCTGTTTGGCCGCTGCCGGATCTATCACGATCCCGTGAGCCCGGTGCTTCTTGCCCCGGCACAAATCGGATGGAAAGCGTGGTTTCGGAGCATTGATCTGGTCACTCCTCAACCGCTTAAGGGTGAAGAACTGCTCCTCCGGACGCGTGGCTGGTGGACCGTGGAGCCAAAGGATGTGGCTGAGGTGGTCAAGAAATACGGGCGGCTCATTGTAGGGGAAGAAGGAGACCTGATGGCCGAGTTTGAAGATCAAAAAGCGGCCGACACGCTTTCGGCCGAGTTGAAGGAACGCTTTGGCGACCAGGTTCAGCTTTCCCCGTAAAGAGAAGCATAGGGCATAGCGCAGAGAGCATAGCCTATGAAGAACAAACCTTATCGAATCCATCATAAGCGACCCCCTCAAAAAGCGGGAGATTATCAATCCATCGAGGAAGCCCTTAAGAAATTAAAGAAGACGGAACCGCCATGGAGTGACTATCGAGAACGGTCTCTCAAAATCCATGGTCTGATCTGTGCCAAGTGCGGCAGGGAATTTGATGAAAAGACCAGACACCTCCTGACTGTCCACCACAAAGATGGAAATCACCTGAACAACCCTCCCGATGGATCGAACTGGGAGAACCTGTGCGTTTATTGCCACGACGACGAACACAGCCGGGAACTTTTAGGAAAGTATTTCACTGAAGGGAAAGAATGAACGGTGGGGGTATTTTGGGGGGGAGCTTTATATTTCAACGCGGTTGATGACGGCGATTCCCGTATAATAGCAGCAGCAGGCGCTGTCAAAGTCGTTGTCAAAGACTCTCTGCTTGCCATCTTGGAAGAGAATTCGAGCATAACACATTCCTCCCGGTACCTCGGAGGCCCGGGTCTCCATCACAATCCCGCCTCCCCATGACTTGCACTTCTTGTGAAACACTTTATCTCCGACACGAAGGTAGGTATGAGGCTCACGCTTCGGTCTCTTGGTTGAGGAGATAATTTCACTTCTTGTCTGAGGAAGATTTTTCATCGTCAGGAAGCCCTCTTTTTTCTCTCCCACCTTCGGTGCACCCAGAACCATTGATCAGGGTACTGACGGACCATGGATTCAAGGGTATGGTTAAAAAGCCGGGTGTTGGCTTCCACGTCTCTCTTGATGTCTCCGGTATGGACCAACTGAAGCGGCTCCTGAATGACGAGGCGATGTTGTTTAACCCCGTTTCGGACCATGAAAACCGGCACCACAGGAGCCTCCGTCTTCATCGCCAGGACGGCCAGCGCCGGGGTGGTTGGCGCCTCTTTCCCAAAAAAGTCCGCCCAAATCCCTTCGCTTCGTTTCGCCCTCTGATCAATTAGAATCCCGACCACTCGATTCCGGGCAAGCGCCTTCATCACAGTCCGGCTCGATTTTATACTCGAAACCACTTCGAGACCTGTTGAATGTCTAATCCTGTTAATGAATTGATCGACGCGCTGATTTTTCTTCATCGGCTTCGCGATCACCATGATCGAATCTCCGATCAGTTTGGACATGATCCCCATCATCTCCCAGTTTCCAAAATGGGAGAGAAGAAGGAGCATTCCCTTTCCCTTTTTAAAAAGCTTCAGCGCCTCCCCTAACCCTTCAATTTTAACCTTTTTTTTGAATGTTTCCACGTCCATCCTGGGGATCCGGAAGAATTCGACGGCCATCATTCCCAAATTTTCAAAGGTTCTTCCGGCAATAGCAAGGAGTTCTTCTCCGGACTTTTCTTTGCCGAAGGCGAGATGAAGATTCTCCAAGGCAACTTTCCGATGCCCCCGATCGAGGCAGAACATCATCTTCCCCAGTTGCCTCCCCGTCCAGAGCGAAAAATCCTCCGGCAGAAGGTTAATAAAGAAGCTAAATGCCCTAAGGACCCAATAGATGATATAGCCAATCAATGAGATCTAACCTCTAAATCCAAAATCTCAAATTACAAACTCCAAATAAGCACCAAATTTCAATTTCAAAATGATCGCCCCTCACCCTTCCCCTCTCCCCCGGGGGGAGAGGGTGGGGGCGAGGGGTTTGGAATTTTGGTCATTGGAATTTATTTGGAATTTGACATTTGGAATCTGGTATTTATCCTACTCTTCCCCCTGATAGGGAAGAGCTTCATCAATCAGCATCACGGGGATATCGTCTTTAATCGGATAGAGCAGATGACAGGCTTTGCAGATCAAGCCGTCTCCCTTGCGATTCAAGAAAATGTCCCCTTTGCATTTCGGACAGGCCAAAATTTCCAGAAGCTCTTTACTGACAGGCATCTTCATTCTCCTTTTCCTGTATCCGGCGGATGCGATTCTTGACGGAGAATCCACTGGACAGCTTCAAAGAGATCCTCCGCCACGTAATCGGGTTTGACCTCCCATTGACCGCTGAAAAATTCCCATTCCCCTCTCCCATACCCGGTCAGGACCAGGATCGCCTTGGCTCCCACGCGACGGGCAAACTCAATATCCGCTCCCCGGTCCCCGACCACGTAACTCCGCGACGGGTCAAGATCCAGTTCTTTTGCGGCGTCTTCGACCAATCCCGTTGCCGGCTTTCGACATCGGCACTTCTGCCGGTAAGGAGGACTTCCGATCTCGGGATGATGGGGACAATAATAGATCCCGTCAAGATGAGCCCCTTCTTTCTCTAAGAGATCCTCCATCTTTCGGTGAATCTGATGAACCAGGGATTCGGGAAAATACCCTCTCGCCACACCCGACTGGTTGGTGATTACCACTGCCTTCCATTCGTGTTGGTTCAATAATCGAATCGCCTGACCCACGCGGGGAAGAAGATAGAACCGTTCGATATGGTTGACATATCCAACCTCTTCATTGAGGGTCCCGTCCCGATCAAGAAAGACCGCCCTGTTTTTCATCGTTCTTCCTTAAGACACTTCGTCTTCGGGGCTCTGCGTGTTCGTGTCTCCGTTTCACCCCTTCTCCGTGTCGCCGTGCCTCCGCTTCACCGTGTTGTTGCTTTCCTCATCTCCCTATCTCTTCATCACCCGATCCCCGTGTCTCCGCTTCGCCGTGTCGCCGTTTCACTCTCATTATATCGCTCCAATTCAAATCGATCGGGCGGGGAGAAACGCAAAAAGGAACGGTGAACCGCCCAATCGCCCGGATTGTAATAAAGACGCCTCCGTCCATCAATCCATTCCTCAACCGCCTCCGGAAAATGGGAGTGGCCCAGGATGACGATTTCAAACCCCTCCAGAAATTTCTGATGGGCAAAAGCTTTGAAGGCCGGGAGCGGATGCGATTGCCTTTGGTGGTGATTTTTCTGAAAACTCAGACTGCTCCACTTTCCGGCCACCCCACAAGAAATCCTCGGACCTGCAAGCTGAATGAGACGATAGGTCAACGGGTTCTTAAGAATTCTTCGGAAGGCCCGATAAGCCCATTGCCTTGGGTTCGACAAATCTCCGTGCGCGATAAAGGCTCTGTTCCCCTCCAACCTTTCTTCACACCCGCTGGGATAGACTTCGATCTCCATCCCGAATTGCTCTGAAAAAAAGGGTTGGAGAAAGAAATCGTGATTCCCTTCGAAATATTTGATTTGGATTCCTTCGCGGTGCAAGGTTTGAAGCTTATTGAGAACGGGAAGATAGTCAGAAAACGCAGCGGATTTCCCGGCTGTGGAACCCTTTCGAAAACTGAAAAAGAATTCGAAAAGGTCGCCGAGGATCACCAAATGGCCGATCCGCTTTTTCTCTGAATCTAAGAATCTGAGAAACGCCTCCATGGGCTCAGGCTCTCGTCCGGTGAAATGGGCATCGGACACAAAAATCCAGTCCTTTTTGGAGCCAATCAATCCCAACCCTCACCTTCCAATACCACAATAATCAAACCCTAATTGCCTCATGTGTTCTGGGTCATAGACGTTTCTCAGATCGATGAAGACCGGAGTTTTCAGTAACCCCTTGATGCGTTGAAGATCCAGACGCCGGAATTGATTCCACTCTGTGGCCAGGACCAATGCGTCCGCTCCCTTGGCCACATCGTAGGCGTCTTTTCCAAGCTCGACCCCGGGGAGGACAGCTTTAGCCTCCTCCATGGCCGCCGGGTCGAAGGCCTTCACTTTGGCTCCCAGTTCCAAAAGACCCTCGATGATCACGATCGAGGAAGATTCCCGGATATCGTTCGTATTGGGCTTGAAAGCAAGGCCCAGCATGCCTATGGCCTTTCCCTTCAGATCTCCCACTTTCTCCCTAATCTTGCCGATCATCCTCTTTTTTTGTTCCTCGTTGACTTCGATGACCGCTTCGAGGATTTTAAAGGAATACCCCTTTTCCTGTGCGATCTTTGACAAGGCCCGGGTATCCTTCGGAAAGCAAGAACCTCCGTAGCCCGGACCTGGGTGGAGAAACTTTTTCCCGATCCTCCCATCCAGACCCATCGCCCTCGCCACATCGTGAACATCCGCCCCCACCTTCTCGCAGAGGTTGGCAATCTCGTTGATGAAGCTTATTTTGGTCGCGAGGAATGAATTGGACGCATATTTGATCATCTCAGCCGTTTCCAAAGAAGTGATGACAAACGGGGTTTCAATCAGATAGAGGGCGCTGTAAATGTCCTTCATGATGGCAGCGGCCTGCTCGCTTTCGGTGCCAAGGGTCACCCGGTCCGGCCTCATGAAATCCTCTACCGCGGAGCCCTCCCTTTGAAATTCAGGGTTGGAAACGACATCAAAGGGAGTGGGTTTGGTCTGATGATCTTTGATCAGCTGTTTCACGCGCCGGCAGGTCCCCACCGGAACCGTGGATTTCACCACCACCACCTTATAGCCATCCATGGTCCGGGCAATCTCCTTGGCCACTTCTTCCACATATTTGAGGTCGGCCGAACCATCGTCACCGGAAGGAGTTCCCACGGCGATGAAGATAACCAAACTCGATTTCACCCCTTCCTCGATGCTCGTGGAAAACGAAAGCCTCCCTTCCCTCATATTCTTCGCGACCAGGTCCTCAAGTCCGGGTTCGTGGATGGTCACCTTACCCTGACGGAGAAGGTCAATCTTGGAGCGATCGTTATCGACACAGATCAGGTTCATTCCAAACTCGGCTAAACAGGCTCCTGTGACCAATCCGACATAACCTGTGCCTACGATACAGATATTCATTGAGTAAATCCTCCTTCTTTCATGTTCCTACAGTCGCGTCCGGTGAAGGTAATCCTTCAGCGCCTCGGACCACGGTCGCATCGTCGACCCGGTCTCCTTCTTCAACTTTTGACAGTTGAGGACAGAGTAAGAAGGCCGGGCGGCCGGCCGGCCGAGCTCCTTCGTAGAAATGGGGATGACCCTCACCTGACTTACCCCCGATAGGCTCAAAACGGCCTGGCCGAATGCATACCAGGTACAGAGATCACTGTTCGCCACGTGGAAGATTCCCCGGGCATCGCATTGAATCAGCCCACAAATGGCATTCGCCAAGTCAACGGTGTAAGTCGGCGACCCTGTTTGATCGTTCACAATGGAAAGCGTTTTCTTCTCTCCTGCCTGTCTGAGAATCGAGTCCACAAAATTTTTTCCGAAGGGACCGTAGAGCCATTGGGTTCGGATGATTAGAAAATCCCCGACCTCTTGTTGGACGTATTGTTCTCCCTTTAATTTCGAATGACCATAGACATTCAGAGGACGGGGAGGGTCACTTTCCAGGTAAGGTTCTTTTTTCTCTCCGTCGAAAACATAGTCGGTGCTCAAGTAAACCATTTTCGCGCCGCATTTCGAGACGGCCAGCGCCACGTGCCTCGCCCCTTCTGCGTTCACGGCAAAAGCCCCCTCCTCGTTTGATTCACACCCATCGACGTCGGTATAGGCGGCAAGATGGATCACGACCTCAGGCCGGAGCGTTTCAATTTTAGCGACGGTGTCCTTTTCTTTTCGGATATCAATTTCTTCGATATCCCATCCGATCACCTCATCCCCGGGAAAAGAGGAATGAAGAATACCCATCAGATCTCTCCCCAGCATTCCTTTCGCCCCGGTCACCAGTATCCGTCTCATCTTTGGGTTCATTGAGTCATTGAGTTCATTGGGTTCATTGGGTTCGTTGAGTCCAATCATATTGTCAACTTAAGTAACCCAAGTAACCCTCAACTCTCAACCCGAGTCAGCGGTCTTTATACATCCGGTCGTAATAGGCCTGGTATTCTCCGGTCTTGATCTTTTTCCACCATTCGGGATGGGCTTGATACCACTCCACGGTACGCCGGATTCCCTCTTCAAATGAAACAGAAGGCTTCCATCCCAGATCTCTCTCGATCTTAGAGAAATCAATCGCATAGCGACGATCATGACCCGGCCGATCCGCGACAAACCGTATCAGGGAATGGGATTTTCCCAATCGATCCAAGATTGTTTTCGCAACCGTTAAGTTGGGCTTCTCGCTTTGGCCCCCGATATTGTAAACCTCTCCTTCTTTGCCATGGTGCAACACGACGTCCAAGGCCCGGCAATGATCTTCGACATAGATCCAATCCCGCACATTCATCCCATCACCGTAAATGGGGAGTTCTCTGTTTTCAACGGCGTTCGAGATCATCAACGGAATCAGTTTTTCGGGAAATTGGTAAGGTCCGTAATTATTGGAACATCGCGTGATGAGCGCAGGAATCCCGTACGTGTGATGATACGCCCTGACGAGCATATCCGCTGCCGTCTTACTCGCTGAATAAGGACTATTGGGCGCGAGAGGAGACTCTTCAGTGAAGGCTCCGGTTTGCCCGAGGGACCCGTAGACCTCATCGGTGGAGATATGAAGGAAACGGATCGGTTGCTTGGGGAAAACCTTGCGCACGGCTTCAAGAAGGACGAAAGTCCCGAAGACATTGGTCTTCATGAAGGCGCTCGGGTCTTCAATGGACCGATCCACATGCGACTCGGCGGCAAAGTTCACGATTGCCTCCACACCTTTGCGGACCAAATCTTCGACTCGAGGAGCGTCGGCAATGTCCCCTCGGATAAAATGGTAGCGGGGAGAATGAGAAAGATCGGAGAGGTTTTCTACATTTCCCGCATAGGTCAGTTTATCGATATTGATCAAAGAATAATCCGGGTAGGACTTTAAAAAATGACGAATGAAATTGCTCCCGATAAACCCGCAGCCCCCTGTCACAAGTATCTTCATTTCCCTCTCACCCTTTCTAACTCTCGACTCAATTCGTCCGTACCAACAGAGCGCTCAAAATTCGAAATCCGAATATCGAAACCCGAAACAAACATCAAATTCAAATGAGTAAACTTGAAAAATATATTTTATCTTCGTTTTAGAATTCTGGCCTTAACTATTCGATTTATTTTGAATTTCGGATTTCGTGTTTGGAGTTTGAATTTCGTTATCCATCTTTTCTCGCCCAATCGTAAGGAATCTCTTTTCCGTGCGGG